>Ga0326728_10019171_pt1 | contig 13324 bp, 12 predicted proteins | sample MB3enrmetagenome_FD_207602 | JGI IMG/M metagenome (GOLD analysis project Ga0326728, IMG submission 207602) | Lab enriched peat soil microbial communities from McLean, Ithaca, NY, United States - MB31MN | ecosystem: Environmental > Terrestrial > Soil > Wetlands > Peat | place: USA: New York... | reverse complement strand
GAGGTTCTGCCGCGTTTTCAAGGAAAAGAGATCGGCGAAAATGACGTGCTGATCGTCCATTACCCGGACCGTCCCCTTGGGAGTGACGTTAGGCACTCCCTCTCTTGTAGCAGTGGCTACCCAAGCCATCTTGCCTGGGAAAAACTCCTGCACATGCTTAGGAATGCTTGCCATTAGCGACCTCCTGTGTAGTAACCGGAACTTCCATTATCGACCTCCGGCCCAACCGATAAGATACATCTGACCGCCGCTGAGCGCAATTGTCAGCCGGGTTTGCAGTGTAAGGTGCTTCCGCGGGCAACGGAAGGGGCCATCGGTGCCTCTCGCGAGACCCCCAAGCACGGCACCTGCCCCTCTTTTGACGCGCTGTCCTGCCAGCAACTCTTCGAGTATCCGTCCCGATCAATTCAATCTTCGGTAGTGGGTAAGTTTCCTGAATGGGCGTTTGCAGCCAAGGAGGTTACTTCCGCGTGCATCGTCCAGAGGAGACACATCGGCAAAGGCTGGGCGACCAGCCGCGAGCTACGATGCTTCTACGGGTCGTTGCGCGCTGCCCGGGAGTCGTGACTCCAGTCGGGGCATTGGTCCAGAAGATGCGGGCATGGGCCGGCAAGGAGGGCGACAGAAGTCACAACGGCCTGAATCACCAACCCCCTGCGGCCCTAGCGTCTGACAGCCAATCCGGCCGCCCTCCCTGCCCTACTTCCTCTTGGCAATGCATCACACGTTCCGACGAGGTCAGTTCATTTAAAAAAAGTTCCACTGCCCTTGGGCTATTCTCTTGGCGTCGAAGGTTCCTGACATTGGATAGCCCGACTCATACCAGATTCCTGCCACCTCGTCCCCACCTGTATCGACAGCGACGCCATTAAGAGTTATTGGGACGTCAAAGGGACCCGTCGTAAATCCCGTCTCATATCCTGGGATGGTCAAATTGACGCTGCAATCCGGATTGACGGTGTACGAACCGCTCGTAGTAAAGCTTAAATCGACATACTGTTTCGAAGTGTCGGCTAAGTACGCGTTGAACTCGCTGCCGGTAAGGTTGTTAGAGCCTGACGCTCCGGCAAATGTGGCTATCATGGAGAAGCTGAAGTTGTATCCAGTACTTTCCTGTCCAGTTGCCGTAAACTCGTAGGGGCCTTTCAGCATTTTCTCCGAGCAGCCCTCGTGGCCTGCCTTGACCTTCGGTACTGGCCGCAGTACGAGCACAGTGAAGACGGCCACGAAAACCACAAGCATGGTTAATAATACGAAAATGGTTCGTTTCATTAACATTCTCCCAGGGTACGTTTTGGTGGCGTCACAAATCACCCCCTTGCAATACCCTCATTTTGATTTGGCCGGGGATTTGGGTTCTGCGATCCTAGCCATCATGGATTGTACATCCAACCGCCTCAGTTGGAGGGTCTTTTTCATCCTTTCCGTCGCGAGCGACTCCGCAGCCCAGAAAGGGGAATCTCCGGTAGTGGGTCAGACTCCTGAATAGGCGTTTGTAGCTGTCGATACGTGCGATTTGCCATCCGGTTCTGGCCGCAATCCGTCTCGCTGAATCCATCGCTAGCTGGCGAAAGACCTTCCTGATCCGTTATACCCTCAGAAGATCCTGGAGTACCCGACCCGATCAACTCAATCTTCGTCCCAATTAACAATACACATGGCGCTGGTGAAAGTCAGCGCCTGTGCCACGAAAAGGAGGTCCTATGTTCGTCGAACTCATGCCGCTTCTTGCCGGCCGCACTGTGCTCATCACTGTTGCCAAGGTGGACGACAAGACAATTCGTGTCAACGTCATCCCCACCCAGGCAAAGACCGACGAGAACCCAGCTCTAACCACACCGCTTACCTATACCGGCCCGCCCGAGGAACTCGATGCCGAACTCGGCACGCATCTTGCCGGCTATGTCCAAACCCACACCCAAACGGCCAGCACTCTGGCTGAGGCCAAGGCCACGATGGAGGCTGCCGCCAAGGCAGCTCAGGAGCAAGCCAAGCGCAAAGCCGAAGAGCGCAAGAAGGTAACTCAGAAGCCACCCACACTTGCCACCACGGCTGAACCTGCCTCTTCCACATCCTCAACTCCTGGTGAGCCTGTGCCCTCTTTGGCATCGGCCGGGACACTCGGACTGTTCCTACCTACAACGCCCGAACCCGCTCCAGCTCTATGCTCGGAATCGTGTTGGCAGTTGGCAACAGGGCCGCATGGAATGGCTCGCGATTCAGGCCGTGTTTCGCCAGAATCACACCGCCCTGGAATCCCGAGTCTGAGCAGGGTAACCGTGAGGTGCCCTTCGCGTTCCTTTCAGTCGGGGGTCTTTGAGGAGAAACGGGGATTGGCAGAGAATTCAACTCGATTGCGTCCTGCCTCTTTCGCCCGGTAAAGAGCGGCGTCCGCCGATCCCAGCAATGCTTCGAGGTCGGCCGGAACAGGTGGGTCGGCGACGGCCACCCCCAGGCTGATTGATACCTCGATGCGTTCATTCTTGGCTTTCACCGGCCCTGAACGAACCAGGTGGCATATTCGCTCTGCCAGTTTCACACCTTCCTCCAGACTGCATCCGGGGAGGACCAGGAGGAACTCTTCCCCTCCAAATCGACCAATAGTGTCGTAGCCTCGCAGTGAGCTTTGCATTCGGCGAGCCACTTCACAAAGGACTTCATCCCCAGCCTGGTGTCCGTGGGTGTCGTTAATCCTTTTGAAGTGGTCGATGTCACCCATGACTATGCATACCGGGCTTCTGGCGCGACATCCTCGATTTAATTCAGCCAGCAAGGAGTCCAGACATGCCCTGCGATTCAATAGACCCGTCAGGGAATCATGCACTGCTAATTCCCGGAGCGCCTCCTGCGCGCGGATCAGCCTGTCCTCCAATTCGATGATGCGTTCCCCCGCGTGGATCCGAGCCCTCAATACCTGCGGATCAAAAGGCTTGATGAGATAGTCGTCAGCGCCAGCCTCGATACCTTCCACCACGTCTTGCTTTTGATCCCGGCTTGTCAATAGGAGGAGATAAATGTAAGGGTCTGGCTTCCCTTCCCTGATCGCGCGGCAGATCTCCACACCATCCATGTTAGGCATCATCCAGTCCAGAAGGGCGAGCCGCGGTCTATCCTCCCCCTGAAGCACCTTCCACGCTTCCAGCCCATCGCTCACCACCACAACCTGGTAGCCCCACTTGGTAAGGAAAGTCTTGAGCATATGGCGGAAGGTGGTTTCATCTTCGGCCACCAGGATTCTCGTGGTAGACATATTGCTCACCTACCTCGCTGCGTTCTTCAGAGGGTTTATGTTACGGCGCAACCCTGGGGTTTTGAAGTTGCCGTCACCGTCATTGAACAAGTCAGCCTGCAGTCCGTTCTAACTTGTATCCGCGGCAATCAGAACGCTCTTTTCTCTGTCTCCGCCCGAACGGCGAGTAAAGCTGGCTTCAAGCGTACCAGTTGAGACTCCAACTCCCGCAGGGCGCCTTCAGCGTGCACCAAGTCCCCCGCCTGAGCGAGCCTCTCAAGCTTGAGCGCAGCTTCCGAGGCCATCTTCGCGGCAAGGTTACTTGTGGAGCCTTTCAGACTATGCGCGTCTCTCTGCACGGCCCTTGCATCTTTTCGGCCAAGCGCGACCCTGATTTCATCCACCAGACGCGGACACTCCTCCAGAAACAGGTCCACGAGGTCCCTTAGCAATTGAGGGTCGCTGTCCACACGAGACACAAGCAGCGCTTCATCCAGAACCTCCACCGAAGGTCTTTCAGGAGCCGCATTAGTGGGAATGTTGGGCACGTCCAGGACGAGTGTTTGAATTGTTTCAAGCAGGTCTTGGTGTCGGATGGGCTTGGGCACATAGCCGTCCATGCCTGCCGCCAAGCAACGTTCACGATCACCTTTCATAGCGTATGCTGTCATGGCAATGATCGGGATGTGCTTACCGCTGATCTTTTCCTTCTCACGGATGGTAGCTGTGGCCTGAAAGCCATCCATGTCCGGCATTTCCACATCCATCAGCACGATGTCACAATTCGCCGCGTCCTTATCCAATAGGTCGATAGCTTCTCGACCGGTCGTGACTGCCATGACGGTGTGTCCGTGCTTCTGGAGCAGGCGCGTCACGAGCTCTCGGTTGATCGCGTTGTCCTCCGCCACAAGGATGCGGAGCTTGCGGCGCGCTTCTCGAATCGTGTGACGCGTGACAAGGTCAGGGCGGTCCCTTCTCTGGGAGGGCTGGCCAAGAACGAGCAGAATGGCCTCCAAAAGCTCGGACTGCCGGATCGGTTTGACAAGATACGCCGAGATGCCAAGCGCACGGCAGCGGGCGGCGTCACCGCGCTGTCCAGCAGAGGTCAACATCATGATCGCGCTTCCGGCGAGGGTTGGATCTTCCTTGAGCTTCTCCACGACCATGAAGCCGTCCATGTCCGGCATTTGGGCATCCAGCAGAATCAAAGGAAAAGTTCTGCCCATGTCCCTTGCGCGCCGCATGGCGACCAAACCCTCCTGCCCCCTATCCGCCAAGGTGGGCTGCATCGACCAGCACTTGAGCATGGTCTGCAGAATATGTCGGTTGGTAGCATTATCGTCAATGACCAGCACCGGCGTACCTTGCAGGTTGACCTCTGCCAGGGGAGCGGGTTGTAGCTGCGGCCCTTTCACAAGGCCAAACTTCGCCGTGAAATGGAACCTGCTTCCTTTGTTCGATTCGCTCTCCAGCCAAATTCGGCCTTCCATTAGGTTTACCAGTCGGGACGAGATAGCCAAGCCCAGGCCGGTCCCACCATATTTACGTGTGGTTGAGCTATCAGCCTGCATGAAGGCCTCAAAAACCCGCTGTTGCTTTTTGCGCGGGATGCCGATGCCAGTATCGGTGACGCAGAAATGCAGGGTGGTCCAATCTTCCCCTTTCGAATCGACCTCGACTCGCAAGTCCACCTCCCCGCGTTCGGTGAACTTGATGCCATTCCCCACCAAATTCAGGAGGATTTGTCGCAGCCGTCCAGGATCTCCGACTAAGCGGGCCGGAAGGTCGGGCAGGGTCTCCCATGTCAACTCCAGTCCCTTCTCATCAGCCCGGGGGGCCAGTGCCCGCATGGTGTTGCTGAGCGTATCTTGCAGGTCGAATTCGCTAATGTCGAGCGAAAGCCTCCCGGCCTCAATCTTGGAGAAATCCAGAATGTCATTGATCAAGGTCAGGAGGGTGTCAGAGGACTCCTTCACACTGTTCAGGTACTCTCGCTGCTCACGTGAAAGGGGCGTGTCGAGGGCCAATTCCGTCATGCCAATGATCCCATTCATGGGGGTCCGGATCTCATGGCTCATCACTGCCAGGAAATCGCTCTTGGCACGGCTGGCAGCTTCCGCAGTCTCTTTGGCGTTGCGCAATTCTTCTTCCACCTGCCGGCGATTGGATATATCAATCAGGCTCCCTTCGATTTGAGCGATCTCCCCCTCCCCACTCACGACCAGGGTAGCGTTCTCCAGGACCCACAAAGGGCTCCCGTCCTTCCTCTGCAAACAATGCTCGAAATTGGTTAGAGTCCCATGCTCCTTCAATCTGTCGAGAAACTCCTCGCGGGCCCGGGGGGCAGGGTAAAAATCTGAAGCCCTGTGCTCCAACATCTCGGACGCTGACGCGTAACCAAAAACGCGCCAGCAGGCGTCATTGCAGTCGAGGAGATGCCCATCCACCGTGACGCGATATACCCCTGCCAGGTTCCTCTCGAAGAGCAGCCGGTAGCGCTGCTCACTGGCATGAAGAGACTCTTCATGCCGCTTCTGTTCGGTGATGTCCCGGGCAATAATCGAAGCACCCACCACGTCTCCCGCGGCATTCCGGATCGGAGATATCGTGAGGGAGACATCAATCCGGCAGCCGTCCTTTCGCACTCGTACGGTCTCAAAATGGGTGATTTTCTCCCCCCGCCTGAGCTTGTCCAGAATCGCAGCCAATTCGTCAGCGTGGTCGGAGGCCGTAAGCAAGGAAACGGGCTTTCCCACAATCTCGTCGGCCCGATAGCCGAAGATCACTTCCGCGCCCTTGTTCCAACTGGTAATCGTCCCTCCCAATGTCCTGCCGATAATGGCATCGTCGGACGACTCGACGATGGCAGCCAACTTCGCGCGCACTTCCTCGGCCCGCACGCGCTCGGTAACGTCCCGAAATCCCCAAACCCTCCCAATGTTCTTCCCTCGAACGCGCTGAGGGCGGGAGTGCCTCTCGAGGGTTCTTCCATCCTTGAGTTCAATGACATCATCACTTTGCCCGTTCGGATGGGCGTGAAGCTCGGCCACGTTCAGATGGAACCTTTCTGGGTACTTCAATTGTGAGGACACGTGGGAAACCACTTTGTCCCCATCCCTCGACGCGAGAATGGACTTCGGAATCCGCCAAATCTCTCCGAATTTCTCATTGAAAGCGGTGATTTTCCCTCGTTCATCAAGAACCAGGATTCCATCCGCGGTGGACTCCAAGGTCGCCCGAATCGTCTCGGTTTGATTCTGCACGCGCCGTCTAAGCATGACTACCCAAAGTAGCGCCGAGAGAATGACCAATCCCGTAAAACCCAGCAGGGAGGACACGCGCTCAAGTGTCCACCACGGAGGCTGTCGAATGACCACCACATCTTCCGGCGCCCGAAGCAGAAGTCCAAAGCCGAGGGGGTCCCTGTTCTCATCGGCACGAATGCTGCATATCCCGGTCATTTGCACCAGACTGCCAACACGGAGTTGGGCCAGAGCTTGCCCTCCTGTCGCCTCCTCAAGCTCAGCCCCAAAATTCAGGTTGCCCGAGCTGATAGAAAGTGTTCGTAGGCCCGGTTGCCTTCCGAAGTCCACCAATCGTCCTTGCATTCGAATCAGCTCAGAGTCAAAGCTGCCTGCGAGCGCTTGCTGTGCCGTCACGGTCACAGGTTGCGGTGGCGGGCCTGTTCCGATTTTCCTGAAGATCGCATCTTTCAAGACGGGGCTGTAGTTACCCACCGCAGGAAACCCAACCACCTCGACTCGATCCCCGGGCTTGAGCGCCGTTGTCTGGCTCGTTTGGACTTCCACGCCCGGTTGTCCATCACTGATGAAAATCGATCTCCCCAGGCGCTGAAGAGTGACTACTCCCTGAACCCTCACGCGCTGGCTAAACGCTCCCTGTGAACTAAGTCGCAGAACGATGTGAATGGGGCGCAAAGGGACCGAGAAAAGGTCGGTCGGTGCGGGGCGCTCCACGGAGAGATACTCGAAGCCAGGGACCATCAGCGCGGCGCCGATGAACTGGGTCTTAGCGTTGTAGATGCCGCTGGACACTCCCCTTAGTCGCACTACTGCTCCTACCAAGTTTTCCGGGGTAGGCTTTTGGCCCAAGACGTAGACCAGAAACTCAACCGATCTGGAGGCAATCTGCAGGAGTAAGCGTCCGTCATTCTCGCCGGTAGACATGATGATGCCTTCCACTTCAACAAACTGGCTGTCCTGCGCTCCTGACGCCAACTCCTCTCCAGAAACTCTTCGTGGCACTGGCAACGGAGCTTTGCCCAGGATGCGCACGCGAGGATTCTCGATTTCAGAGGCGAACCCTGGCCCCGTTTTGCCCTCAACCTCCACGTACTGGCCAGCGCGCAACTGGAGCGCCAGATTGGTGGGGACAACGTAGATTCCGGCGGTTGCATCCTGGACAAACAAGTCCCCGTGGCTGAAATCGGCGTACGTGACCACCGCGTGTAGTTGAATGGGATAGCCAAGCGTAGCCTTTTCTGAAGAGAGTTCTCTGACCTGGCGAGCTTCCTTGAGTACGGGCAGGGTCCCCGATGTGCCGCGCCCCTCCTGCTGGGCCAATGCAACCCCAGCCAGGAAGGGAAAAACGAAGACGAGTAGAATCACCTGAACAGACCAGTGATGCCCCACGGGTCGAGAGTTGTCGGCCATTCTGTGTTCTCCAACAGGTCAATACTTAACTAAGTGTGGCAAAACTCGAAAAGGGACCACTTTCGGCCCCTGCCTCGGCCGCAATGATAGTCAAGGGAGCACGGCAAAGCAAGCAGCAGTTTTCGGTTGCGTAACGCCTAAACCCTGAACTCCGGATTCCCACTTCTCTTTCCCGCGAGTTGCTTTTCGAACTCGGCGACCCGGGCCAGCGACTCTTCCTTCGTTGGCTCTGCTATTGGACCTATCATCCAGTGACCAACTCCTCGTTAATACGGTTTCCGGAAAGTCAGTGCCGGCGCAAATCCAATGCCGTGAAATCGATTTCCAGTGCCCCACTTTGATAGGCGTTCAGGAAAGCTTTGACGACGGTTGGGTCGAAGTCGGTCCCCGAGCCCTTCTTGATGTTTTCCTTGGCGTCTAGCGGTGACATCGCCCTGCGGTAGGGACGATCACTCATCATCGAGTCGTACACGTCAGCAACCGAGATGACCCTCGCTTCTAGAGGAATCTGCTCCCCCTGCTTCTGATGGTATCCCGATCCATCGAACTTGTCGTGATGGGCCAGAATAATGGGGATGATGCGCTTTAGCGGACCTCTCACCGGCTGAATGAAACCAACCCCTTTTTCCACATGCTGCTTGATTTCTTTGGACTCGCCCTCGGTGAAACGCGCTGCCTTATAGAGGAGCTTTCGAGAGGTTTCCAACTTGCCGATGTCGTGCAGCAAGGAGGCGTCTTTCACGTCGTCAATCCGCTCCGAATCAAAACCCATATACTCGGCAATCACGGCAGCGTAGCCCGCCACTCGGAAGGAGTGGTTCAGGGTGTATTCGTCGTGCGCGATGAACTGTCGGAGGATGTCCAGGATGCCCGTGTAGGCGTCGCGCAACTCGTGGATCCGGGCTTCCTTCTTTTCATAGAGAGTCCCCATGGCGTAGGCGGAAATCATTAGAGTCCCGCCCCAGATTGTGATGTCGTACCACTTTTCTGCGATTCCCCTGACCGGCCCCTCCTCCGCAAACAAACGAGGATTCAAATGCACAATCAGGATCACCAACAAGACGCTGGCGAACGCCGTTAACGTCGCGTGGCGGCGCCCGTAGAAGTAACCGGAAAACACCGTCGGTAAGATGTAGAAGCCCAGCATCATTCGGTCCGAGACGACCAAGTAATTCAAGGCGGCGAGGATGGTAAACATCGTCAAGAAAAGCCAAAGTTCTTTGTTCGCCTCCTGCAACTGGCGTATGATTCGCGGCCACATATCTCACCCCCAAGATCATGAGTTGCGCAGCGGAGGTTCAGAAACCCAGAGAGTGCTCGCCACTTTCTGGCCGACGGCACGACCGGGGACTTCCAGAAATGCGCCGAGCCTTTGAGCCTTGAGGTCTTGCAGGTATTCGCAGTCGGCCTTGACACCCTATAGGAGCGGAACCTCGCAAAACCTTTGCGCAACAAGGAAGATAGCAATTCAGAATTGAAGATTCAAAACGGCCGCCGCCGGGCTTCCTCGAAAGCTGAAAGCTGCTGACCACTTACGGCCCGCCCCGGCGTCATTCGCGTCTTTCCAGCTTTACCCCATAGAACGCCCTTCCCTTGTCCTTGGCGGGACGCCGCCACATGATGCGGGCAGGAAGATCGCTTCGTTCTTCAGGACTATCCAATCCCAGCCTCACATACACTCTCTCCCCGACGTGCATTTCAAGGCTACAAGCAAAGCAGAGACCTGATTTGGAGATGTTCTCCGTCTTGCTGGCCTCCTCGCTCCCATCCGATAGCCTGACTCCCAGCGGGAGCTTTAACACCAGGCGCCTATGTCGCCGCTTCTCGGCTCCCCCCCGCGGAGTCGCTCCCGAAGCTGAAGGCGCCGGAAGGCTCGGTAAGACTTCGTCAGCTTCAGCTTCGATGAACGCACATTGCCAATTCCTTGTGGCGCCGCATTTTGGACAGGGGCGCGGCACGGACGACTCTGCCGCTAGCTTTCGATATTGTTCCCCTGTGAGCACCGCCATCTCCCGGGAAAAGCACTCCTGACACTCCAGCAAGACATGAACGAGATCCGCTCGTGAAGGTTCTTCCGCTCTAGTGGGAAAGTGAACACCCCAGATATCAATCTCCGGCTTCAGACACTTCACGCCCCACTCGGGAGTGCCGCTCAATGACCTCGCGGCTCGCGTAACGACTTGGAAAGAACAAGGGACCTGGCTCTTTAGGTTTGTGATTCTGATCACGGCACCCGGCTGTAGCAGATGCGAGACGACGATCAGCCCTCCACTCCGATTTACCACCTGCGTATAGGTAGTCTCTTCGAATGCATTACCAAGGCTATCCTTGCCCTCGACCCGTATGGGAATTCTCAGCAGCGCGCGTTCGCTTCTTCGGGGTAGTGTGCCAAGGCTGTCATTTAGCATCATGCCTCCTTCCTGGCCCGGCTTTGCGGGTTAGCCTGCCGTAAGCTGGGCTGAGAGTGAAAAACACCAAGGCCCGCGCGGGTTTGAGCCGGGCGTCAAGCGCGGGACCGTGTTGATAGTAACGGCCCACCGGCTTGTTCCATCGGAAGGTATTGAAGAGGTTGCGGGTAGTGGACTTCGGATGGGAATAGGCGGGATTTGCACCAATAAAGGTGGCGGCTCTGCCAAAGGACGCCGCAACCCTTGTGGGCGGGGAGCATGGTCAAGGAGGCCGCAGGCTTTCATCCTAGACGCTAAACGCCCGGATCTCACCGGTCTCATGCTCCAACCGGCGCTCGATGATCTCGCCAGTCGTGCTATATCCAGCATTGCAATCTGCCGAAAGCATGGGCTAAGAACAAATACAATAGTGAACATTGTTCGGCTCCTTTCATCCGACCCTCGGTTGATTCGGCCCAACCAAGTCTACTCGGTCCTAAGGAGCGAACGCCGTTATCCCATGATCATCGGCATCCTGGCTCGTCACCATTATACACCCAGATACCTTCTATAATTTCCTGCTCTGCGGGACCACCACTCGGCAGCCGCCTCCCAGCTCGCCGCCTGGTCCCCATCAACCCAATCTTCTTCCCAATTAACAACACACGTGGCGCCTATGCCACGAAAAGGAGGTCCTGTGTTCGTTGAACTCATGACGCTTCTCGCCGGCCGCACTGTGCTCATCACGGTGGCCAAGGTGGATGACAAGATGCTCCGCGTCAACGTCATCCCCACCCAGGCCAAGGCTGACGAGAATCCGGCTCTATCTACCCCGCTCACCTATACCGGTTCGCCCGAGGAACTCGATGCCCAACTCGGGAAGCATCTGGCTGGCTACGTCCAAACCCACCAGCAAACCGCCAGCACTCTGGCTGAAGCCAAGGTCACCCTGGAGGCTACGGCCAAAGCAGCTCAAGAGGAAGCAAAGCGAAAAGCCGAGGAGCGCAAGAAGGCGATTCAGAAGCCATCCGCAACCGCCACGCCTGCATCCTCAGCTCCTGCTGAGCCTGTGCCTGCTTCAGCATCGACCGGCACACTCGGGTTGTTTCCAACTACAACGCCTGAACCCGCCACAACTCAATCCAAAGGAGGTTTGGCACTCTGATGGAAAGCCGCCCGCTGTCCCGCCATTTCGAGTTTAATGGGGTTCGACTTCCCGATATTGACGAGAAGCTCTCGCCAGAGGAAATACGCACCCTTTACTCCCATCAGTACCCCGACATTGCAACGGCCTCGATCACCGGGCCGGAGGCAGTCGGAGACAAGCTGGTCTATTGCTTCACGCGAGCCATCGGCACAAAGGGATAACCAATGCGCCGAAACACTCATAGAAAGGAGGTGACGAAGCAGGCGGTCCTGGCAGAACTTGAAAGCCTTCGCCAGGGCCGCCACTCTCGTTACCGCACACTCGTCGGGAGGTTTGCCAGATGTCGAAACCTGCAAACCGTGGCCACACTATTCGCTGCCGCGGCCGAGGCCAGCGCTCGCACCTACAACCGCACGCCACTCGCTGCTCCTCCCGGCTGGCTTCCTCGGGTCAGTTGATGGCACAGGGCGCCGGCCTGCTGCCACGGCTTGATTCTGTCCCCGTAATCCATCGCGTAGTTGCCGATGACCGCTTGGCAGTGACACTGGCCAAATCTCTCGTCGCGCTCAACATTGCTGCGCCTGGAGATTGGAAAACAGCGGAATGTGATTCAACATCCTTCATCAGGCTCACGCTTGAGCGCTGGATCAGAACGCATGGCGGATCAGCCATCCGCCGGCGTTTCCTGCTTTCCGCTGTGGTCAGCAACACTCCCTGTGATTGGGCAGAGCGTGATGAAACCAAGCCGGACCAATTGTTCCTTATTGTCGAGCCGTCCGAGGCAAGCTGTGGCTGTGTGACCTTTGGGCCAACACTGAAGCTGCTGGAGAGTGCCCAGCCGCAACTGCCAGCTACATTCTTCCACCTCTTCATTGGAGCCCTCAATCGGTGGCTCCGGATCTATGACTTCAGGGATGCTGAGGAACGGGCCGAGATGCTGCGGGAATGGGCGGCACAGGAACTGGACGCTGATCAGTACGAACTCCCCGACGTCGCCGGGTCCATTCCACCTTGCATGCGGCGGGAGGCGCTGGATGAGGCAGAGCTTGTTCACCTCAAAGACAAGATCAACGATCCACTGGCAACAAAGCTGGTGGATGCCGCACTGGCCCTCGATCACCTATCCACTCAAGCAGGGCGACCCGAGCTTGATGACGATATCGGCCAACAGCTTTCGGATTGCAATCCGGCGCTACCCTGCCTGCTGGCCTTATTTGCTGAAGGTGATTCCGTAGCTGCGGCATTCGATGAAGAGGCCGGAATGTTGGAGGTGACTCCAGAGCCCAATCTGATCATTCCATTCGATCCTACGGATGTCGATAGCGTTCGTGTCGCCTTCCGTGTGCTCGGAGTGGCCTGTGAGACCATCGCCGGGGCAAGCCGGATCATTGACCTGATGCCAGGTAACGACCGATGGATTGTTTCCGGCACCCAATGACGATTCTGTAAGAGCCAGTCAGCTCAACCCATCGCTTCCGGTAGTCTTACCCGGCAAGAAACTCGACGAGCGATGCCAACAAGAACAACGGTACGACCACGGAATAGATCCAGATAACATCCAGAGTGGCATCACGCGGCAGAAACCACCACCTTCTTACCTCGCTACGACCCCAGGTGGAGTAAGAGCGAAGTCCCAGCCTTACTCCGGCACCGCCGGCCAGCGAGTAAGGAATCAGTTGCAGAACAATGACGACTAGGTAGTAGATAGCCTCCCTAACCTCCGTGAGACGGCTGTGGTGCCTTTGATCCACGGAGACGACACCTCCTACCCATCCGCGAAATGCCGCCATCGGAAACGGGAGAACTACGCTCAGACCCGCAATCGTCTCGGGAACTGCTCCCAACCCCAGGTTACCAGCAAAATCAAGCAGCGCTGCCCGAAGATGGT
>Ga0326728_10019169_pt1 | contig 13325 bp, 11 predicted proteins | sample MB3enrmetagenome_FD_207602 | JGI IMG/M metagenome (GOLD analysis project Ga0326728, IMG submission 207602) | Lab enriched peat soil microbial communities from McLean, Ithaca, NY, United States - MB31MN | ecosystem: Environmental > Terrestrial > Soil > Wetlands > Peat | place: USA: New York... | reverse complement strand
GGCTTGAAGTTGTACTTCTAATAAATTTCCGTTCATAGTACCAAAAACAAGACCTAATGAAGAGGCGGCAGTGGATGTTAAATTACTAGCCGGGAAATTTATTCCAAGACCTTCGCCTCCTATACCAATAGCGCCATTTGCTGTCGGAGTAATAGGAGACGTGGAGGTTGATCGGGTGCCGCCGCCAGACAGTGAAAGACTTTCGCTGCCGTGGAGAGTAGTAGAAGCCGATCCTCCCCACATAATTCCCAAATCTCTGGCTACCATTTTCGTTGTTTCCACTATATTGGCTTTAATTAAAATCTGAGGCGTAGGTTTATCCAGCTTTTCAATAATCGGCAGCATATTCTTCAGATCATCATGCAAAGCGGAAATAACCAAGGAATTGCTGTGTTCGTCAACTTTAACCGAACCGCGGGGTTTTCCATCCTTATCTTTAGTGATGAAACTCTGAAGTGTCTCCGCCAGTTTCGTGGGATCGGCGTAATCAACGCCTATCACCACAGGCTCCAACAACGGTTCAACCCATTGAATATCCCGCAACTGCACTTTTTGTTTTAAATCCTGTGCGAAATCATCAATAGTCATGACTCTGATGATATTGCCCTCCCAAACATAGGACAAACCATATGTGCGCAATAATCCGGTAAATGCTTTATCCCAGGGAACCCCCTTGAAATCTACACTGATATTACCCTGGAGTTCGTTTTTAACCAGAAGATTTAAACCAACCGACTTGGCCATTGCTCTCAACACGGATTTGAGATCCGCCTGACGCATCGTTAAATTGATAGGTCCGGTAGGTAATTTTCTCACGGCTGTTTCAACTAAAGGGGAAGATGACACTTGTTTCTTCGCTAAAATTGCTGACTCATTAATTTCTCTGGCGTTAGGAGAGTGTCCCTCAGAATTTTCGGCAAGAGTTGACCATTTTTCAAAAAAAGCATCCTTTTTCTCGCTCTTAAATTCATCGGCACAGCCGAAGAAAAACATCAGCACTAAAAGACTTAGGCCTGTCATTATAATATTTTTAGAGTATTTCAAATCGACAACCTCCAATTGCAAATTTTATTCTTGTATGGGAATTTCGAGAATATTCCCCGTACGTTTATCAAAAATAAAAACTTTCGAAGGCGTAATCTGTTTTAATACATAGCCTTCCTCTACCATTTTCTCCCCTGCTCTATATTCAAGGCCGTTAAGTACGGCCATTCTATTCCTTCCTGATTCTACGAAGCCTGAATAAATTATTTTAGACGCATTGCCTTTATTATCTTTGAATGCCCAAGCCTTATATGCATCTCTTTTCAAAAAAGGATTGTTCCCGCTATCAATTCCTGCCCGCCTGATAACATATTTATCAAAATCAGATAATTTGTTTTTATTTAAATCACTGGTTATTCCGCTTGTAAATGTTCCAATTTTCATTGAATCGGCGCTGGATTTAACTTTTTTACCTGCCGGACCGATAATGAAGTAATCAACACCCGCATATAAAATAAATAAGACGGCGATCACTAAAATGATAATTTCCCTTGTTTTTAACCTGGCCATAAATACCTTTTGATTGACTATTTAAGCGCTATCCAGACTTTCATTTTAAATTCCATGGAAGCAGTGCCTTGCATATAACTAATCTCCTCAATCTTATCCAAATAAGGAACGGCTCCCAATTCGATAAGCATTTTTCGAAAATCGGCAAATTCCCCTTTCAACACAATATTGTGCAAAAGGGATGTCGAAGCACCTCCCGATGTGCTTGAATCCGGCGCGAAGGAAACAATCGCTACTCCGGATTTCTTCGCCGCCGCACGGAAATCATCCCGAAATTTTCCTGCTTCTAAACGGGGCAGTGGCTTCTTCTCAGGATCGGGTAAAACAAGCAAATCCTTATCCTTCATAGCATTTAATAAAGATGAGTAAACAGGCTTCAAATCACTTTGCTCTTTAATTTGATATGTTAATTTTTCATTTTCCTTAATGTTGGCGGAAATCTTGAGATACAAAGGAAGTATCCCTAGTAAAATAATAATAAAAATAATTCCGCCGTAAATAAATAATTGCAAAAAACTATTTTGGTTTACATTAGCATTACTTTTATTCATTACTGTTTACCTGTTTTAGCGCTCAAAGTAAAATTGAGAACCTCATCTTTCTTGAAAGTAATAATACTGTTTTTCTGTACCGACACCTTACTGAACATTGGCGAATTTTCCAGTTTTATCACATATTGCGACAAATCCGAATCAAGTTTGTCCCTTTCATCAAAAATAATTCCTTCTATCGCGACACCGTCGCTTGCAGCTTCGCTTTTCGTCGCTTCGCTTCCCGCAGTTATTTTAAAACTGAGCAGGCGTACATTTGACGGCGTAAGATCAGAAACTTCTCCAATTGCCGCGAGACCCAAATATCTCTGCGCATATTGATGAGCAATTATTTTCTGTATCTTTGCTTTGTTTGATGCAATATTTATTGTTTCCACAGATAACAACGGATTGTAGAGAGCTAATTCATTTTCTAATTTTACCCGCTTTTCTTTAAGGATGTGCAATTCTGAACTTTGATAAATTAACGTAATGAGGCAAATAATTAAAGCTGCCAGAAAGGACATAAAAACCAATCTATCCATTTGTTTTGTTTTTATTTCTCTATTTTTTTCGACGTACGTAAAAATAACATTGGGTGTCCAACTGTTGTTCGATAATGCAAAACCCAAAGCGGGAGACAGCAAAACTCCTTCTTGAATGCTTAAAGATTCCATGGAGAGATAAGATGCCTGCTGTTTAAAAGGATCAAAGAATTCGGTTTTTACTCCTAATTGATCACTCATGTAAGCCAGGATGGAATTATCAACATTCACTGAACTTCTAATATATATCTTTTCAACTCTCTGGTATCCGATAGAAGATGTTTTTAAAGTTAAGTCCACCTGACGGGCTAATCTTTCCCATACGGGAGAAATCATCTCCAGAATTTCTTCTTTTGTTAAATCGTAACCGGCGTCTGTTTCACTTAATTTTTCCGAATCAGGACTAAGACTCAAAAGAATTTTCACTGCCTCATCAAGATTCAGTCTTACATTGCCTGTTTTCTCAAAAACAGATGCGATAATTGCTTCTGCCATGCTATTCCCGCTGCCCGTTTTGATGCCCCGGCTCATAACCAGGTTATCTTTATCATAAACATCAATTCGGGAAAAATTATTGCCTATAAACAAACTGGCAAAAATTTCTTCAGTTACCGGCATCCATTCTGACCGGAAAATATTCTGAACAGCAAAAGGAACTGTTGTAATTCCGGCAAGGGCTATTCCCATGTCAAGAAACAAGGATTTAATTCTTTCAATTTCCGCTTTAGGGGCCGTGTAAACCATAACGGAATATTTAGAATTGCCCTGATCAACAATTTCGCCCTGCAGTTCAAAATCAAAAATTAATTTTTCTTCATCAATAAAACCTTCTTTTTTCGCCGTCCAATAAATAACATTATCCAGTTTATTTTTAGGAACGCGGGGAACTTTCAGGAAACGGACATTAACTTCGCTCGTTGATATCTTCGTCCAGATATTACAATTGGCCATTGAGCCGCAAAAGGAAATAATAGAAGATTTTAAAAATGTGTTGAATTCCGGCGAACCGTTAGATATTCTGGGACTATATTTGATAATTTTTTTGTCAATTAAAATCGGCTTATCGCCGGAATTATTAGCCGTCTTAACCAGACAAATAAATTCCTGGCCGACATCAACGCCTACTGTAAAATTTTTCTTATCGAAAAAACGTTTAGGCGAGATGACATTGATATTTTTTGCCCGCTTTTTTGCAGATACAGAAACTTCCGGTTTGTCCGGCGCGCTGAAAGATTCTTCATCTTTCCCGCGTATGACATTAAGAAGCTTTTCAGTTGAGGTTACATCATTCTTAAGGTCTGACAATAATCTTCCCTCGTTTTTTATTGATGTATCTTTTATGTAATTTTTACGGAGTTAGTCAAGAATCTGTTGTTGAATTTATCAATGTTTTTGATTTATTGCAACAAATATTTTTATTATTGCCATTAAATGTACTGGTCAATTTTTGTTATAATATATCAATTTACCCATTTGTAAATCAGTTTTTTTAATTTTTTTTTCAAATACTCTTATGTAGAACCTATGTATAAGTTTAAAGAACTTGCGGATTTTTCAATTAAAGTGCTTGAATGATTATTAAGTTTTTGCTATGTGATCTTTACTTTTTCATTAAGAAACATGAGGTTATTAATTGTCATGATGATTAAAATAAAAATCACTGCTTATTGTATCATTTTGTTATCATTTATTTTTTTATTATATCCCGTTGAAGCTCCGTCAATGGTTTCTACCGATTCCGAGAATATATCCGATTCAACAATTTCCCCATATTCCGAGAACATACCGGATTCAATAACATCCCCTGATTCCGAGGGAATATCCGATTCGACAGCAGCCCCTGCTTCCAGTAAACTATCGAATCCGGCAGTTTTGTCCGGTTCCAGAAAAATACCGGATTCTATAGTTTCTCTATCTTCCGGTTACATTATCGTCGTTGATAAGAAATATCAAAAGATATACGTTTTTCATAAAGAGGAAACTTTTTCTAAAGTATTTGAGGCTTCTTGTTCCACAGGAAAAAATTCCGGATCTAAACGAGTTGCCGGAGACGCAAAAACTCCCAAAGGAATTTTCTTTACGACGAAAATTCTGCACAACCCCGGTCCGCCTGAAATTTATGGTTCAATGGCCTTTCCTTTGGATTATCCGACCATCTCTGACAAGAGAGCGGGACGGGACGGTAATAACATTTGGATTCATGGCACGACAAAGCCGCTATTGCCTAAACATTCAAGCGGCTGTGTAGTTTTACATGACAGTGATCTGAAGCGACTTGCCAATTTTATCTATTTAAACAGAACACCTGTAATTATTTCCGAGTCTATAAAATGGGTTCCTCAAAATTATGTTCTTCCTTCAAAAAATGAATTAGAAAAAATTTTAATATCATGGAATAATGCTTTTACAGAAAAAGACATTAAAAAGATTGATTCCTTATATATGCAAGGTTCGGAAATTAAGGGCAAGAGACGCGAAGAACTCTATAATAAAATCAAGCAATTGAGATTTATAAATAATCATTTTGTTTTACAGCCACGGGATATATCCATTTTACAGGAAGATAACAATGCCGTTATTATTTTTGATCAAATCTTTGCAGTCAACGACAATAATTTTCAGGGATTTTATAATAAACTGATTTTAGAAAAAGCTAACAACAAATGGTATGTCGTTGATGACGCGACACCACCCCATATCACCGGTAAGAACCTTGCTGTGGTGAACAGCGAACAAAAAGGAACAAAAAATACCACCTCAAAAGATATACGGAATTTGATAACTAAATGGCTAACCAGTTGGGAATCGGGCGATATGAAAACTTATCGCGATTGTTATGCGTCAGACTTCCAGTCGAAAGAAATGAATTTAGATGCATGGATATCTCATAAATCCGATGTTCACCAAAACGATAAAAATATACGTATTCGCATAGATAATTTGCAAATATCTGCAGATGAAAATATCGCGAAAGCAGTATTTATTCAACATTACAGTTCTTCAAAACTTAAAAGTAAAGGCAGGAAGATATTGGAATTAAGAAAAACAGGCGATGAATGGAAAATATATATAGAGATTATGTGAACGCAATAATCACATTGGCAATTATATTTTTAACATCCTTTTTACGGTATTTGTTCAGTTTTACATATTAGTGAACATTATATACAGGACAAATAAAATCCCCCGTCAACACCATGCAAATCCGGCAATAATTATCTTGACAATAGAAATAATCTTTGTTCTATCTTCAACTACTGAAAGAATAGCAATAAAATTTAAAGAAAGGCAATAATTATGAAAAAATCATTATTTACCTTATCATTAATATTTTTATTATTCGCACCATCAATTTTCGCTGAAACTGTTCCCGACATTCCCGCAGGGACAGCAGAAGAATATTACAATCGCGGCAACTCTTTTGAAAAACAGGGAAACCTTGCTCAAGCCATCTTAGATTATACCAACGCCATCAGAATATATCCAAATTATGTTAAAGCCTATTACAACCGTGGGAAGGCTCATGGAAAACAGGGCAACTTCTCTGAAGCCATTGCTGACTATAACAGGGCTGTTGAAATTAATCCCGAATTTACAGAAGCTTATTATAACCTTGGAAATGCCTATGAAAAACAGGGAAATCTCTCTCAAGCCATCGTAAGCTATACTAAAGCCATTGGAATCAATCCTCAATATTCGGCAGCCTATTGCAACCGCGGGAATGCCTATCAAGCACAGGGCAATCTTCAGAAAGCTATAGCCGATTACAATAAGGCGATAGAAATAAATCCCTCCTTTGCCGGAGCCTATTCCAATAGAGGAAGTGCCTATCAAACTCAGGGCGACATTCTGCAGGCTCTTGCCGATTATAATAAAGCTATAGAAATAAAACCTGAATTTGGCGGATTCTATTCCAATAGAGGATATATCTATCATCTTCAAGGCAATCTTCCGAAAGCTATCGCCGATTATAATAAGGCTTTAGAAAAAAATCCGAATGACATTTTATCTTTGTATAACCGGGGCCTTGCTTATTACGATATAGAACAATACGGAAAATCTTTAGCGGACTACGCCACGGCTATAAGTAAAGATCCCCGCAAGGATGCTTATGAACATTTTATTAAATATTTCCCCGCGAAGAAAGAATCCGACACAGGCAATATAAGGAATGAAATCATACAGGCCTTCGAAGAAAAAATAGGCAAGAAAATGGTAGCACCTGTTGCTTCTGCCACACCCGTTGGCGCTCCTGTGCCTGTTGCTGCTCCTGCGCCCGCTGCTGCTCCCGTGGTCGTTACCACACCTGCGCCTGTTGCCGATGTTACCGCGCCTGTTGCTTCTGCCGCCGCTACTCCTGCTGCTGATTCGGCAGCTGTTGCCGATGTTGCTGTTTCGGAAGCTGTTGACGCGCCTGCCACTGGCTCGAATTTAGCTCAAACAAACGACAAACAGGATAAGACAAAATCAATTCCTGAAAATGATGTCCGGATTCTGATAACAAAATGGTTGGCAAGCTGGAGATCCGGCGATATGAAAACTTACCGCAGTTGTTATGATGAAACAAATTTCCAATCAAAAGGAATGAAATTAGATGCCTGGATATCCTCCAAAACCGATGTGTACAAAAAAAGTAAAAATATAAAAATCAATATTGATCATTTGCAAATTTCGGCGGACGCAAATACTGCAAAGGCAGTATTTACTCAAAACTACCAATCATCGATATTTAAATATAAAGGTAAAAAGACATTGGAACTGAAAAAAATAGGAAACGAATGGAAAATATATAAAGAATTTATGTAGCTATCGCAACGATAAGCACAAATAGGTATTTTCCAAAACGGCAATTGTTTCCGAGAATCAATTGCCGTTTTTTTAACAGGTTTAGCCAAGTCTTTTTCGGCCTGACTTGCTTAACTGTTGCGAAATTTCAATACTTGCTTTTTATTTAAGGTGGGGCTATTTAAACGACAAAAATATTTCTCAAGGATTTCTTCATGGAAATAAATAAAGACAACATAAACAAGGTTAAGGGATTTCTTGATGAACGTGAGGCGGACTGTCTTTACAAACTGGCCCTAAAAGCCGGAAAAAATGGTCCTTGTCTGGAAATCGGCAGTTACTGCGGTAAGTCATCCGTTTATATTGGAACGGCCTGTAAGAAAAACTCCACTGTTCTTTTTTCTATCGATCATCACACCGGTTCGGAAGAACAGCAGCCGGGAGAAGCCTATTTTGATCCCGATTTATTTGATGAAGAAACAGGCAAAGTAGATACCCTCAGACAATTCCGGAAAACAATAGCCGATTTTGATCTGGAAGATGTGGTAATTCCTGTTGTCGGCCGTTCGGCGCTAATAGGAAGCGTATGGAAAACGCCACTTAGCCTGATTTTTATTGACGGCAGTCATGCTTACGAATCCGTTTTGAACGATTATAATATCTGGGCAAATAATCTGATTCCCGGCGGTTATCTTTTATTCCACGATATTTTTCCCGATCCGGCAAAGGGCGGGCAAGCGCCTTATCTGGTTTATCAAAAAGCGGTGGAATCGGGGCTCTATGAAGTAATGCCTATGTTTGAATCGTTAGGAATACTAATTCGCAAGTAGAAATACCTTCTAAATCAAAGCGCTATCTTTAATTTAATGTTATTAAAAGGCAAAACAATTATACCCGTTTAAAATTTAAGATGATATCGAGACGGCAAGGAAGAAGTTTCGGCAGGCGTATATGAACATATGTCGAGGAAGCTGACGACGCGGCCAACGAAGATAGCGCTTATCGGGAGCGCATTCCCGTCAGGGCAGCGCATTATAAACAGATATTACATTGCCGAGACTTTTCGCCGGAACGGCAGAAAGTCCAATTTTAAAGCGGGATCACGCCCAGGACCAGAAATACCCCTTATCGGAAATATCCGCGTTAAGATAACCGCGGCCCGCGAAATCAGTGATGGTGTCGGTTACAACTTTTGAATCCACGCCGGTGTAATCTATTATTTTCCGGCATAGTTCCGCGAGGGCGCTGTCTTTAGTTCCCTTAAATGAAGCAGATTCAATAAATCCGCATTTTTCGATGAGGTTATCTTTTAATATCTGATAGGTCAGATTCATGCGCCAGTGACCTTCAATATGCATATTATCTGCTGTTGAACCTGTGCCGTCCTGATATCTTTTGAACATTTTATTCCAATCTGCTGCCATTTCTTTATCATAACGGGCGCCAAATTCGCGCATATCCTGCGGGAGCAATGATGATGTCTGAACAATGGCATCGTTGGCATCATAACGATCCCAATCTTCGGTTAATATTTCCAGATCATAATCCTTAATTTTTTCCCATACTGTTGTGCCGGGAAACGGCGCCAGATAATGGTAGCCATACATAGCTTTTGTTCTTTTGGCGAACCTTTCAGTTTCCTCTAAAGTATCTTTTGTTTCTCCGGGTAAACCAATAATAAAAGACTCATGAGCTATCATGCCCGCCTTCTGGCACATTTTAACTGCCGCCTCGACCTGTTCCAGTTTTATTCCTTTTCTTATTCGTTTAAGCATCTCCGGATTGCCCGTTTCCACTCCGAAGCTGACACTGTCGCAACCTGCCTCGGCCATCAGATCAAAGATTTCCTGATTTACAGTATCCACACGGGCAAAGGCGCTCCATGGGAACTTTAAAGAACGCTCCTTGATACCTATACAAATTTCGCGAACACGTTCTTTATCGGCGGTGAAAAGGTCATCAGCGATATTGATGCGTTCAAAACCATAACCAATGATCTCTTCTATTTCATCCAAAACAAGATTTGACTTTCTTTTACGAACCTTAGAACCGACCATCTTGCGCCCTAAGCAAAAAATGCACGAATAGGGACAACCCCTGCCCGTTATCAGGCTAACCGGAAATCCCAGCGCCCTGTAACGTGAGATGGGCAATAAATAACGCGCCGGAGAAGGGATTCTGTCGATATCCGTAATAAAATCTCTTTTACCGGCGATAATAATTTCATCATTATGCCGGTATGCGATCCCGCGTATATCGCGCCATTTGCTCTTCTGCTTTAATACGGGAGTAAGTTCGGCAATTGTATCTTCTGCCTCTCCTATGGCAATCAAATCTATTTCCGGATACTTCATTAAAGTATCGGTTGCTGTAAAAGAAACATGGGGACCGCCCATCATCGTGATTATTTCCGGATCGTAATTTTTAACATCGCGAAGGATCTTCTGCGCTTCATAAAAATTCATCGTTACAGAAGTGGCGCCCACCGCGTCAGGCCGAAAAGATTCCAACTGTTTTTGAAGATTTTCCTTAGTGTAATTAGAAACAATATAATCCAGTATTTTTACTTCCGCGCCTGCGGCTTGAAATGCCGCGGCGACATAAGTAACACCGAGCGGCGGAGAAGGAATTTCCTCCAATGGATATGGCGGAGCAATCATAGCTATACGCATTTTTTAATCTCCACTACGAGGGAAAAGCAATGATCTGAACCAACCTGCCAGAGTGTTGCCTTTCATCATCTCGCGATCAATAATTTCAAAATCCGCAGCCAGTTTGGCGGGATCAGAAAGCCACTGGGTTCTGGTCTTTAATGGTTTGTCCGGGTCAAGATATTTGATAACAGACGCCGGATTTCCTGCGGCAATCGCATTTGCCGGAATATTTTTTACGACTATGGAACCTGCGCCGATTATGGCATTATCTCCGATAGTCACTCCTTTGCATACAATAGCACTGTCTCCAATCCAGACATTATTGCCGATTGTAACGGGCTGCGTGTTGCCTACCGGCGCACTGCGATCATACAGATCATGCCAGTCGGCATCACTGATGCTTACATTCTGGGCAGTCATGCAGCCATCACCCATTGTTATTGAAGTAGCAGACATTATTCTTGTGCCGGGACAAATCAGGCAGCACCGGCCTATTTCAATTTTTCCAGTACCCTGCCACACAGGCCAGACGGTAAATCTTACTTTTCTGTCCGGGGTGCCGATAACCGTTGAATAATCTCCTAAAAATACCGGTCCGCCGAATACTTCCACCTGCCAGGGTTTCATAAAAGCCAACCCCCTGCCAAAATATTCGAATTGAGGAGCCAGAAAATATTGCGCATACCATTTCTGAAACTTATTATAGAAGCGCTTAACGTAATATGGTCGATGATCCTTTCTCACTGGCTTACCTTTTTTATTAAAGTGGATTTTCTAGAAGCAGTGTCAACTTTTGTCGCAGAAATTGATTGTGAGCGCAATCCGAAAACACCGCCGCAATAGAGGGATTTTCATTATTTCCATGAAGCCCAAAACTTATGATTAAAAAGTTTCCCCGCCGGAGTTATTTCACTCAAAGCGTCCCAGGCCATCATTGCGGCCGCCGCCGTCCAGCCTGTTTTTTCTTCCGGCCAGATAACCCCATCCGGAAAAGTCACTCCCATCCAGAAAGACCCGTCGGAAAATCTTTTATCATGCAGCCAGCTGAATATCGTTTTAGCCCGGGGAATATCTCCGATTGCCGCCAGAGTTAAAATAAACTCCGCCGTTTCCGCCATTGTCACCCATGGCCGGTCGCTCACACAACGCACACCCCATTCGGGAACGACAAACTTTTCCCATAAGTGGGATATACGTCGTTTAGCGTCTTCACCGGTTATTGCCCCACATAAAACAGGATAATACCAATCCATCGAATACCGCGATTTGATCATATTAAAAAGATCCGGTCTGGTTTTTATCGCCATACCGAGGGCATCCATGGCTTTGCGCCAGCTCGGGCGTTTCTTACCCAGTATTCCGGCTATCGCCAGAGCGCATTTAATGCTCATATAGATGGAACTGGAACCGGTGAGCAGAGCCATTTTATCAATCACGCCGTGTTTGTTTCTAGCCCAGTAAATCCCCCCCTCGGGAGCCTGCAAATCGATCGCGTACTGAATGCCCTGGGAAATTGTAGGCCACATGGTCTTTAAAAATTTCATATCTTTGGTAATAAGATAATGATGGAACGCGCCCACGGCGACATAGGAAGAAAAATTTGCTTCTTTAGAAGAATTAACAATCTTACCGTCAAGAATTTCCGACCACCAACTGCCATCCGGAAGCTGAGTCCCGGCCAGCCATTCATAAGCGCTTCTTGCTTCGGCATAAAAACCGCCTGTGCTTAAGCCCATAGCGGACTCGACATGATCCCACGGATCGGTCTTCCCTCCCGCCGACCATGGAATTTCGCCGTTTTCTTTTTGGATCGAAGCAATGAAAGCGGCAATTTTTTCCATGGAGACCGGGTTTAACTCTTCAGTTATGGAAAGTTTCAGTTCCATTAAAATTATCCTTTTTTAAGATAATAGACGATGCTTTTGCCCATTATTGGATTTAGAAAATCTTCCAGCATCCGCACTAAACGCGGTTTTTTCATAATATCCCATTCCAGAAATTTCCTGTAATATTTGACCAGCGGGTGATCTTCTTTTTTCAAGCCGACCAGACATTTCAGCCACCAGTATGGCGAATGAAGCGCATGCTTATAATTAATCTTCCAGCACTTAAACCCCTGCCTCGTTAACATTTCACGGAGTTGTTTCTTTTTGTAAATGCGTATATGACCGCCTTCTTCATTATGATAATCCCATGAAATAAACCAGCAAATTCTCTCCGTAAAAAAACGCGGCACACTGACCGCAAGAGTGCCCTGCGGCTTCAATATCCGATCCAGCTCTTTGAGGGCTTTTTCATGATCGGGGATATGTTCCATAACTTCCGAACAAATCACGCAATCAAACGAAGAATCGGCAAAAGGCAGCTTTGTGATATCGGCAATGGAAAACAGATAATCTTTCGACTGCGCGTCCGGCATTGCGGCCACTGATTTAGCCGTTTCAGTCAGCGCCCAGGTGTTTTTATCTATGCCGAAAATTTTGAGTTCCGGCATCCTGGCCAAATGACGCAAGTGTCTGCCCAGTCCGCAACCCGCATCGAGAACAACATCATGCGGCTTTAAATTTAATTCATTTGGGTCTATGGTAACCATTAATTGCCTCCCGGTATACTTCCACCATATCTTTTGCTGCTTTAGGCCAATTAAAAATAGATTCGACCCGCTTGATGCCTGCCTGCGCCATCTTTTTTCTCTGACCGGGATTATTTAACAAGAATATTATTTCCTTTGTCAGAGCGCCGGAATCCGCCGGCGGCACGATGATTCCCGTATCGCCGACCACTTCCGGCAACGCTCCGCCGCTGGTGCTGATTACGGGAACTCCACAAGCCATCGCTTCGGAGGCGGGCATGCCAAAGCCTTCATATAAAGATGGAACAACGGCTATTGTGGCTCTCGAATAATAACCGGCAAATTCCTCATTATCGATGCGTCCGGTGAACTCAACGATATCCCCTATTCCCAGATCCGACACCAGTGCTTTTATGATACCGTTCTTTTTGGGCTCGCCGATGACTGTTAATTTTACGGATTGTTTTTTCCTGACCTGGGCTACAGCCTCAAGTAAATAACGCAGGCCTTTTAAAGGTGTATCCGCGCTGTTGGTTACGATAATGGAGTTTTCCGGCCGTGATTCATTGTGGAGGGGATAAAATATTTCCTTATTGACGCCATTGGGCACAACGCGAAATTTCGATAAATTTATGGAAAATTCCTCGGCAATATCTACCTTGGAGCATTCTGATACAGTAACAAT
>Ga0326728_10019168_pt1 | contig 13325 bp, 7 predicted proteins | sample MB3enrmetagenome_FD_207602 | JGI IMG/M metagenome (GOLD analysis project Ga0326728, IMG submission 207602) | Lab enriched peat soil microbial communities from McLean, Ithaca, NY, United States - MB31MN | ecosystem: Environmental > Terrestrial > Soil > Wetlands > Peat | place: USA: New York... | reverse complement strand
GGTGGTCAGCGGCACCATAGCAGGCACCGTCAGCGACCCTAGCGGCGCTGTGATCGGCAATGCCCGCGTCCTGGTCCACAATGACGACACCGGCGTGCAGCGCAGCTTGACCACCAGCGGTTCGGGAGCCTTTACCGCAGCGGCCATTCCCATCGGCAGCTACACGGTCACGGTTGACGCTGCCGGCTTCGCCAGCTACAAGCGCACCGGCATCACGCTGACCGTCGGAGAGACGCTCAATCTGGGCCTGTCGCTCAAAGTCACAGGCAGCGACACGATCACGGTGCAGGACGTTCCGCCGGCGGTGAATATCTCCTCCGAGCAGATCTCCGGGCTGGTGGACGCGCGCCAGGTGAAGGAGCTTCCGCTGAACGGCCGCAGCTACGACCAGTTGCTGCTGCTGAACCCTGCCACGGTGAACTACGCCAACCAGCGTTCGGGCAGCACTGGCACCTCAAACTCGTCGGTTGGCAGCATGTTCTCGGTCTCCGGCCGCCGCCCGCAGGACAATCTCTTCCTGCTGAATGGCATTGAGTACACTGGTTCCTCGCTGATCAATACCACCCCCGGCGGAACCTCCGGCCAACTGCTGGGCATCGACGGCATCCACGAGTTCAACATGGTCAGCGATACCTACTCAGCGTCCTACGGCAAGCGCGATGGCGCGCAGATCTCCATCTCTACCACCGGCGGCACCAACAATCTGCATGGCAGCGCCTACGAGTTCCTGCGCAACAGCTTCTTCGACGCGCGCAACTACTTCGACAGCGCCCGCATCCCCGAGTTCCAGCGCAACAACTTCGGAGCCTCGCTGGGCGGGCCCATCAGGAAGGACAAGCTCTTCCTCTTCGCCAACTACGAGGGTTATCGCCAGAACCTGGGCGAATCCATCGTCACCCTGGTGCCGGATAACCAGGCACGCCTTGGCAATGTCCCCAACGCAAATACGGGCGTCTACGCGGCGACGGCCTTCAGCCCAATCTCCGCACAGTTGCTGAACCTCTGGCCGGTCGCCAACGGTCCGGAAGTTACCCAACTCAATCCAGCCGGAACGCTCGTTGTTCCCACCGGCATCGCCAAATACATTGGCACAGCTCCGCAGCATATTCGCGAGGACTTCGGCACCACGCGCTTCGACTACACCATCGGCAATACAGATACCTTCAACAGCATCTACACCATCGACGATTCCTACGCCTTCAGCCCCTCCGCCGACCCCTACTCGTACGTCAATGAGAACCTGCGCGAACAGGTCCTCAGCTTCCAGGAGCAGCATGTCTTTTCGCCGAATTTCATCAACGTCGCTCGCGCCGGCTTCTCGCGCTCCGCCTTCTACTTCTATGGTTACGTTCCTGCCGCCGAACAGGCGCTTGCTCCCAGTGTCAGGGCAGGTGTCCCCACGTATGCGGTCGTTATCTCCGGCTCAACCGCCTCCAACGGCGCATCCTCCATCACCACCGCCGGGGCGAATGTCGGATCGAACAACGGCATCACGCGAAATCTCTTAACCTTCGACGACCACTTCTACTACACCGTGGGCAAGCACACCGTCCAGGCCGGCGTCTGGCTGCAGCATCTCGAATCCAACGATAACCTGGCCCAGGACCAGTACGGCCAGGCCTCTTTTGCCTCGCTCACCACCTTCCTTGCGGGGACCATCAAGACCTTCACCTACGCGCCCAATACCACCGAACTCGGCTGGCGCACGCTGTTTGCCGACGCCTTTATTGAAGACACCTGGCACATTACGCCACGATTTGAAGCCCGTGTCGGCCTACGCACTGAAAGTTCAACCGGCTGGGGCGAGTCGCAGGGCCGCGCCAGCGTCTACACCTTCAGCAACGGCGTCATCAACACCACACCCAACTTCGGCCTATGCAACGCGCTCACCACCAATAACGCGCTATTGCTTCCCGAGCCTCGCGCCGGCTTCGCATGGAACGTCTTTGGCAATGGCCACACAGCCGTCACCGGCGGCGCCGGCTTGCATCACAGTCTGCTGGACGCGCTCGACTACCGCCTCGACCAGGCCGCACCCTACAACACTGTCTACTCCTACAGCGGCACAGCCACCGCCGAGACCGTTGCCAATCCGACGGGAGGCACCTCGCTCGTCTCGCCCTCCACGGTGGATTCGGCGATCCATACACCCACGCTGCTGTCTTACGATCTAAAGATCGAACAGCAGTTGGCTCCGGCGACGTCCCTCACCATCGGCTACAGCGGCTCACACAGCTATCATCAGATACTCAATGGCGATCTGAACGAGCCCTCTTACGTCATCTGCCCCAATCCCACCTGCCCCACCATCACACCTCTCGCTGCAGGGACCATCTACTACCCCACCACCACGAAGGCCAATCCCGCTGTCGCCAACACCACCTCATGGTGGGCGGGCGGATCGGGCAACTACAACGCCCTGGTGCTGGATCTGCGCCAGAGCTTCAATCACGGACTGCAAGTGCGCGGCAACTACACCTGGTCCAAGAACCTGGACGATGGCTCCGCGTGGAACACTTCGGTCTCCTCCAACACCCCGGCGTTCGTTGAAGTCCCCTCGCTGCCCCACCTGGACTACGGCCCGGCCGCCACAGACATCCGCAATATCGCCTCCATCAACGCCACCTACGAGCTTCCCTTGGGCAGCAACAAGGCGCTGTTCGGCAATGCCGGCGAACTGGCCGACCGCTTTGTCTCCGGATGGTCGGTTGCCTCCATCACGACGCTGCTGTCGGGCTTCCCCTTCAGCCCGCAGTTGGGCTACAACCCGACCGGTTCGGGTGATTCGCGCAACCCGGTCCGGCCAAACGTCACCCCTGGCTTCGCAGGCCCACTGTACCCCGGCGGCAGCACAGCGCAGCGGGTCGCCCAATACTTCAATCCCGCGGCGTTCTCTGCTCCCGCCGCAGGCTACGTGGGCAACGCCAGCCGCGACTCACTCGTCGGCCCTGGCTTCGCGGACTGGGACTTCTCGCTGGTCAAGACCACGCAGATCAACGAGCGCCTCCGAGTCCAGTTCCGAGCAGAGTTCTTCAACATCCTCAACCACACCAACCTGCAACTGCCCAATGAGGTGGTCTTCTCGGCTGGCCCGACGCAAGGCACCACGGCCAACCAGAACACGGTGGTCGCGCTGGGTTCGCCGGGTGTCATCTCGGCCACTGCCAATACCAGCCGCCAGATTCAACTCGGCCTGAAACTTTTGTTCTAAGCCACCACCAACAGAAAGGCCCACATCCAGTTTGAGGTGTGGGCCTTTCGACCACCGCAAATTCCGATTGCCGTTATGTGACCGTGAGCGTCTTCAGCCCGCAACGGTGTGTTGCACATCCAGACGGATAGCCGCGCACTACGAACTTTCCGATGCGACCTACCACCCATACTCCGCTCGACTAAGAGGTATGCATCGACAGGAAGACGGGAAACATCGCAACCACCATCAACAGGAGGGTCAGCATTGCGTCATGCATCGTCGGCTCTCAACTTTCGACCGGGAAGGCGTTTACCGGCGCTCCCAATATCGCTCCTCTCTCCTGCGACGACTATCCCACCGAAGTGGGCAGGCATACCACCTTCGATGTAGAGACGCGGGAGCGCAGCCTGTGATTTCGGGGGCGTGGAATGGGGCTTTCCTACTCTTCAGATGTAGGCAACTGAGGCGTCGCTGTCTTCTTTGAGAATATAGTAAGTACTGTTTTTAGTATTACATACAGCACGGGAATAAAGAAGAGGTTTAGGATTGTGGAGAGCAACATCCCTCCTACCACCGCTGTGCCCACCGAGTGCCGTCCCATCGCTCCCGCGCCCGTGGCAAAGCACAGGGGAAGCATGCCCAGGATGAACGCGAAGCTGGTCATCAGGATTGGCCGCAGACGCAGCTCCGCGGCAACGATCGCCGCATCGACGATCGACCGCCCGTGTTCAAGCTGCTGCTCGGCGAACTCCACAATCAGAATTGAGTTCTTGGCCGAGAGCCCGATTAGCATCACCAGCCCGATCTGCACATACACGTCGTCGCTGATGCCGCGCGCCGCCACCAACCCCAGCGCGCCCAACACGGCCATCGGCACCGCCAGCAGGATGATGAACGGCAGAAAGAAGCTCTCGTACTGCGCGGAGAGCGTCAGGTACACCACCAGCAACCCCAGCCCGAAGATCAAAATCGTCTTGCCCGCCGACTCCTGCTCCTCCAGCGCAAGGCCCGTCCACGAGAACATCATCCCGGGCAGCTTGTTCTTGTTGAACAGCCTCTCCATGTTCGCCAGCCCCTGTCCGGAGCTCTGCCCCTCCGCAGGCGAACCGTCGATCTCCGCCGAGCGAAACATGTTGTAGTGGCTGATCACCTGCGGCCCCGCAGTCTCCGACAACGCCACCAGGTTGTCCAGCGGGACCATCTGCCCCGCGTTGGAACGGACGTAGTACTGCCGCAGATCGCCGGCGCTGCGCCGGAATTGCTGGTCGGCCTGCACGTAGACGCGATACGAACGGTTGTTAAAGTTGAAGTCGTTCACATAACTCGACCCCATGTAGGTGCCCAGCGCCGCGGTAATCTGCGACATGGGCACGCCCATCGCCTCGGACTTTTGCCGGTCGATGGTCACCGCGAGCTGCGGGTCGTTGGCGGTAAAAGTCGTGTTCAGGTCCTGCAGTCCCGACGACGGATCGCGCGCCGCTGCAACCAGCGCATGGGCCACGCGGTCGATGTCGCTGAACGAATTGCGCCCGCCATCCTGCAGCATGAACTGGAAGCCGCCGACGCTGCCAATCCCCTCGATGGCCGGAGGCTCCGCTGCATACAGGATCCCGCCCGGTACCGCGAGGAGCTGCTGCGAGAGCCGCACCACCACGTCGTGCTGCGTATGCCCCGGCCCCAGCTTTGTGCGGTCGGCCACCGGCTTCAGCGGCGCGAAGATGATGCCTGAGTTGGGCGAGCTGCCGCCGCTGAGCGAGAAGCCCATCACCGAGAACGTCCCGTACACATCGGGGTCCCGCTGCACAATCGCCGTGCCGCGGTCGGCAAAGTCAGTGGTATAGCTGAGCGATGCGCCCGGCGGCGTCTGCACCAGGATAAGGAAGTAGCCCTGGTCCTCCGCCGGAAGAAACGCCGTGGGCACATGGTTGTACTCGTACACCGTGGCGCCGAGGCCCGCGATAAAGAGCAGCAGAAACGCGTAGCGCCACTTCACAACCCAGGTGACAGCGGCGGCGTAGACGCGGATGGTCTTGTGGATGAGCGCTTCCACCGGGTCGAGAAAGACCGCCATCAGCCCGCTCGGCCGCGTCTCCGGACGCAGAAAAGCAGATGCCAGCGCGGGCGAGAGGGTCAGCGCGTTGAAGGCCGAAATGGCTATGGAGAATGCTATCGTCAGCGAAAACTGCTTGTACAATATCCCCGTCGTTCCCGGAAATAAACTGACCGGAACGAAGACCGAGATCAGCACCAGGGAGGTTGCAATCACTGCGCTGGTCACCTCGGCCATGGCAATAATGGTCGCCTTGTGCGGGTCGTGCACGCACTCGTCCGTGCCCGCGACGGTCTGCCCCTCCAGATGGCGCTGCACGTTCTCGATCACCACAATCGCGTCGTCCACTACCAGGCCGGTGGCCAGCGTGATTCCGAAGAGCGTCAGCGAGTTGATGGAAAAGCCGAAGAGCCGGATAAACGCAAAGGTGCCGATCAGCGAGACTGGAATCGTGATGGCGGGAATGATGGTGGCGCGCCAGTCCTGCAGGAACAGGAAGATCACCAGGATGACAATGCAGATGGCTTCGGCCAGCGTCTTCTCCACCTCGACGATGGAGTCGTGCACCACGGTCGTGGTGTCCACCGCGACAAACCCCTCCAATCCCGGCGGAAACGACTTCTGCAACTCCGCCAGCACGGCCTTGCAGCGCGTGTCCACATCGATGGCGTTGGCGTTTGAAAGCTGCTGCACGCCCAGTCCGACCGCGTCGCCGCCGGAGTACTTCAGCCTCGATCCATAGCTCTCCGCGCCCAGTTCGGCGCGCCCAACGTCCTTCAGCAGGACCACGCCGTTGCCGCTGACCGGCGCAGCCGTAGACACCGACCCGGCCGGCGCGTTCGCCGCGTTCGACTTCACGACGATGTTCTCAAACTGCTGCGGGTCGCTCAGCCGCCCAGCCACGCGCACTGCCATCTGGTACGCCTGCTTGGGGTCGGCCGGCGGAACGCCGAGCTGCCCGGCGGGGACCTCCACGTTCTGCTCCGCCAGCGCGTTGGTCACGTCCAGCGGCGTCAGCCCGCGCGCTGCCAGCTTCGCGGGATCGAGCCAGATGCGCATCGCATAGTTGGCCCCGCCAAAGCTAACGACATTGCCCACCCCCGGTACCCTCTTCAGCGCGTCCGCGACATACACATCCAGATAGTTCTGGATGAAGTCCGGCGACAGCGAGTGGTCGGGCGAGATGAACCCGGCAAACAGCACAAAATTTGAGTTGGCTTTGGTGATCGAGATGCCGGTGCTGTTCACCGACGCCGGTAGCCGTCCCTGCGCTGTGGCCACGCGGTTCTGCACGTCAACCGCTGCAATGTCGAGGTTGTATCCGGTCTGGAACGTGATCGTAATCGTCGAGCTGCCATCATTCGACGAGGTCGACGACATATAGCGCATTCCCTCAACGCCGTTGATCGCCTGCTCCAGGATGATGGTGACAGCCGACTCGACGTCCTGCGAGTTTGCGCCAATGTAGTTGCAGCTGACCTGCACCTGAGGCGGCGCAAGCTGCGGGTAGAGCGAGATGGGAATGCCGGGCAGCGACACCGCACCGGCCAGCACGATCAGAAGCGCGCACACCGTGGCGAAGATGGGCCGGCGAATAAAAAACTCAACCAAGAATTTCACCCTTTCTGTTCTTGTTTGCTAGCAACTTCAGCCCATCAATGCTTTGGTTGCGCAGCGGGCCCAGGCGCCTGCATCGGCAGTACCGGCATGCCCTCCTGAAGAAACTGGGTCCCGGATAGGATCACGCGGTCGCCCGGATTCAGCCCGCCCAGTACGGGATACATATTTCCTACCGGCTCGCCCAGCTTCACCGTGACCTGGTGCGCGATGAATCCGGGGCCCTGCGCCGCCGCCTCGTAGACAAAGCTCTCGTCGCCGATGCGCGACACCGCCAGCACCGGGACCGTCGGCGCCTGCGCCGCACTCCAGGTAATGCGCGCATTCAATATCTGCCCATTGCGCAGTTGCTGCGATGCCTTCGGGACCGGCGCCTTAGCCAGAATTCCTTGCAAGTTGTTGTCCACCTCGGGAGAGACGAAGTTGAGGCTGGTGTGAGCCATCACCGCTCCATTCGCGTCCAGCAGGTCCACCGCCAGTCCGTTCCGCGCCTCGCTCGCGCGCTCGGTCGGAAGGTAGATATAGGCTTCAAGGTCCTTGTCCTCGTCAACCGTGGTCAGCGTCGTAGTCGACGAGACGTAGTCGCCCAGGTGGACTGGGACGTCGCCCACAATTCCGTCAAACGGCGCATGAATCTCGTAGTAAGCAAGCTGTTCGCGCTGCGTTTTGGTCTGCGCCACAGCCGAATCCAGCGCCGCCTTGGAGTTGGCAAACGCCTGCATCGCCTGGTCGTACGCCTGCTTGGAGATGATGCCGTCCTTGTATAGTTGCGTCTGGCGGACGAGGTCTGTCTCGTTGTACTGGTAAACGGCCCTCAGTTGCTGCTCGGTGGCCTGTTGCGCCGCCACCGTCGCCTCCTGCTTCAGCGGGTCGATCTGCATCAACACCGCTCCGGCCTTCACCACGTCGCCTGACTTCACCAGGATCTTCGTCAGGTTGCCATCCACCACCGGCTGCATGGTGGCCGAGCGCCGGCTCTTGATGGTCGCCACATAGATGTCCGTGCTGGGCACGCTGGTCAGAGTCACCGGCTGAACAAGCACCGGCATTGCCTGCATGGCTGGAGCAGCAGCCGGTGTTGCCTTTTTGCTGCATCCAGTCAGCAGTGCGACAAGCAAGACGGCCAGCACTGCGGCGCAAAGCTGCCCCGACTCCTTCCGAACTTCGCAACTGCATTCATACAAACGCAAAACGAGTCTCCTTCAAACCATGCAGCAATCACACGCCACAGATTTACTTTACAGATCGGTGCTCGCCGGACTGTGCCCTCGACAGGAAACCTCGACCTGACAGGAATGCAATTCCATTGACTTCCGGGTACATCTTTGATGATAAGGGTTTCCACCCGATGCGTCATGGATATAAAAAACTACCCAGCGTGTCGATCCGCGCTTGCCGGCGCTGATCGGGGTCAAGAAATCTTTTTCGGCGCCTGCGGCGTCAGCCCCAGCTCACGCATCACCATCTGCAGGTCCTTCCACGCCTCCACCTTCTGCCGCGGATCGCGCAACAGGAACGCAGGGTGATACGTAACGGCGAGTTTTGCGCCACGGCAACGATGCCACCGCCCGCGCAGCGAGCTGAGCGACTGCTTCACTCCCAGCAGGTAGGTCGCCGCGGTCGACCCCAGGGCGACGATCGCCTCCGGCCGCACCACGTCGATCTGGCGCAGCAGAAACTGCGAGCAGGTGTTCGCCTCCACCGGCTCCGGCACGCGATTGCCCGGCGGTCTGCACTTCACGATGTTGGCGATGTAGACCTCCACGCGCGCCAGCCCCATTGCGCCGATCATATTGTTGAGCAACTGTCCTGCCTTGCCGACAAACGGAAGCCCCTGCGCGTCCTCGTCCGCGCCGGGCCCTTCGCCCACAAACATCAGCCGCGCCGTGGGCGACCCGTCGCCGAAGACAATCTTGCGCCGTCCCGCATAGGCCAGCGGGCAGCGCGTGCAGTCGCCAATCTCCTCCTGAATCGCACGCAGCGCGCCCTCGCGCACCGCAGGCGGAATTGCCGCCACGGGCAACGGCGCAAGGTCATTGAACGAGATAAGGTTGACTGGCGGCACAGAGATAGTCTCGGAGATCGGCTGCGTGAAGGGCGCCTCGAGCGCGGAGTGCCCGCTCTCCAGCGCAGCGATGTTCAGTGCCGGACCGGCGTCCGGCTCGCTCGCAGCAAGCATCGCCGGTTCACCGCGGCGATAAAAGTCGTAGACGCCGAGGTCGCGGAAGTATTCGACCCATGCGCGCAGCGGCGCTCCGGCCTCGCCCTGCATCGTGCCGCCTACTGGTCCTGCTCCACCAGCGGATCAGGCGCCACAGGTTCCGGCTTATGAGTGACGACGAAGGTCACGCATCCCTGGTTGATCTCGTCCTGCGCCACGCGGCATGCCTTCATGCTCTTGGTGGGCATCAGCGGCACCGCGCCCGATTGCAACTGGCGTGCCCGGCGCGCTGCGCCTTTCACAAGGCTGTACTTGTTGTGCAGAGGATCTTCATTCGACATCGTTGGCACCTCGGAGGAATGATTTCAATCTACCGCAATCGGGCCCATTTGTCCTGTCAAGCCATCCGTGGATCAGCCCGCCTGAGATCATTATGAGAGAAGCGCCCGGTAAATGCGTGTGGAAAACGACCTATTCATTCATGGATGCGAGTTCCTCATGGTTGCATGAGATGCATCTGTGCTGCCCACTCAACTCAATCGATGTGGAAGCTGGCAAGCACAGCGGCCAGCCTTGGCGAGCGCGTATCCGTGCGGCAACTCTCCGCCATCGCGGCCACATTATCGCGCACTCCGCGCTCGTAGAGCATAATCGCGCGCATCTCCGCCGTGGCCTGGTCCAACACGTCGTTCACCAGCGCGTACTTGTACTCTCCTACCTGCTCCAGTTCGCTGCGCGCCTGCAGCAGCCGCCGCTCGATCACTTCTTCCGAGGTCATGTGCTCGGCCTCGCTGCGGTGGCGCAGCCGCATCTCCAGCACCTCGGGACTAGGCGGCAGAATGAAGATCGACACCGCCTCCGGCATCCGTCGCATCACCTGCTTCGCGCCCTGCACGTCGATGTCCAACAGCAGGTCCTTGCCCGCTGCCTGCGCGTGTTCCAGCGCCGTCCGCGCTGTCCCGTAGTAGTTGCCGAAGACCTCGGCCCACTCCAGGAACTCGCCCGCCGCAATCATCCGCTCAAAATCCACGCGACTGGTGAAGTGGTACTCGTGCCCATCGGTCTCCGATCCACGCGGCGCGCGCGTGGTGTACGAGATGGAAAAATCCAGCCCCTCCACCAGCGTGCGCACCTGCGCCACCAGCGTCGACTTGCCCGAACCCGAGGGCGCCGAAATGATAAACAGGATGCCTGCCATGCTTACCAAGCAGTGTAAACGGTAAGGAGGCAGGCGGGCGTTCTGATAGTTCTAATCTGTAATAGAGAACTCACCAATATGAGAACTTTCTGGATGCGCGAATTCAACTAAGCAGTGTTTGGATCGACTCGCTCGTTATTGGCGAGTCAGTGTGCCACCATATACCGTCTGAGCGCACTGGCCGGTAATACTAGAGAACAGAACCCCAGTTAAAGTGGTTTCATCTGGGCTGGCGCAAAAGGCGCTGAGTACGGCCTGAGAACCGTCATCCATCGCAAAAGCCATGGCCAGATAATCTCCCTTTATAATGTCACCTCCGGGGGTTGTGATGCTTGTTCCGTGGGTGAAGCACGGGGAACCGGCGATCATGATGCTCCCGCTAAGGGGTAGATATGACAGACCAGGCGGCAGGGATACGACCGCAGCCCCCTGAGAGACATCGAGGGTGACTGTGGCGGTGGCTGTCGGCGACGCCGTAAGACCTTCCACGAGAGTGCCAGCATAGGTTCCGTTGAATGGGGGAAGAGCCGTCGCGGTAAAGGCCGCGGTTTGGTTTATGGTGCAGCCCATATATGTGGGCGAGGTGGTCAGCGTATAGCTCCCGGTCCAGGTGGAACTGCCGGTCGGCGGTGCGGTCCCGGTAATGGCCCATAAAAAACTGCTCTGGTTACCGGCGGATTCGTTAAGTGCGAAGGTTCCATCCGCAGCAATCTGGCCACTTAGTCCAACTGTACCACCCCCGCCATCCCCATTTGGGCACATCACGTTACTATCCCCCTGTGCCGTAATTTGATCGCCATTGACGATCAGCGATAACGACAAGAGTGGGTACTGTTGCAGTGCACGGTCGCCGAGGAGGTTCCAGTTACCGGTTAGTGCATCGGGCGATGGCACAGTGCTTGTTGTGGAGGAGGAAGTTCCTGTGCCGCATGCAAGGAGCAGTTGAGATGCGATCACGAACGCAGCCGATTTGGCTACCGTACCTAGTTTCATACAGGGCCCATTTTCACGACACAGCCATAATACTCCCGTGTGTTCACTCGCATGATGATCTCTACTCCAGGTTCTGCACCTGCTCGCGCGCGCGCTCGATCTCCGTCTTCATCTCCAGGCCAAGCGTGGTCAGCCGCAGGCCAATCCCCGGATCGCCGCCGGTGGTCTTGGACAGCATGGTATTGGCCTCGCGGTTCAGCTCCTGCAGAAGGAAGTCGAGCCGCTTGCCCAACTCTCCCCCGGCGTCCAGCATCTCCACAAAGCTCTCAATGTGCGCGCGCAGACGCACCAGCTCCTCCTCGATGTCCGACCGCTCGACCAGCAGCGCGGCCTCGGCCAGCAGCCGCGAGTCTGAAACCTGAACTGAAGTCGCCTCGCCGCCCGCCGCGTCCGCCTGCAGCAGCTCGCCAATGCGCGTGCGCAGCCGTTCGTAGTGGGCATCGCGCGCGCCTGTGCGCAGCTCCGCCGCCTCCTCGGCCAATGTGCGCACCCGTAGCATCTCCGCGTGAAGCTCCGCCGCCAGCGTAGCGCCCTCTGCCGCGCGCACCTGGTTCAACTGGTCGAGCAGCGAGGATGCCAGCGCCATCACCGCGGCCTCCAGCGCCGCTGCGTGGGTCGCATCCGGCGCCGCGACCTCCGACGAGAGAACGCCCGGCATGCGCAGCATCTCGCTCAAATCCGGCTCCACGTTGAAGTGGTGCAGCTTGGCCGCCTCGTGAAAGACGTGCATGTGCGCGGCCAGCAGTTCCCGGTTGAGCTGCACTGACAGTTCCGCCTCGCACGCGCGCCGCTCCACACGCAGCGTCACATCCAGGTGCCCGCGCCGGACGCGTTCTTTAATCAGCCGCCGCAGCGCAACTTCCAGCGCGTCGCAGTCGCCCGGCAGGCGCAGGCTCAGGTCTAGAAAGCGGTGGTTGACGCTCTTCAGCGTCAGGGAAAACGCGAGGCCGTCTTCAGTCGCCGACTGCGCGCTGGCGAAGCCGGTCATGGAATAAATGGGGTGCATCTGCTTCGTTGTCTCTTGCTTTTTGCTCACGGTATTCCTTACAAAGCTTCCGATTCGGCAAACTCCGTTACACTCGACGCGTACTGTTCCGATGCGTCGAACTGAAGATCGTAGAGCCGCCGGTAGGTCCCCGACAGCCGCATCAACTCCTCGTGCGTGCCAATCTCCGTGATGCGTCCGTCCTCGATCACCACGATGCGTGTGGCCCGGCGCACGGTCGACATGCGATGCGCAATCACGAACACCGTGCGGTCCCGCATCAGGTTGGCCAGCGCGGCCTGCACAAACGCCTCGCTCTCGGTGTCCAGGGCCGAGGTTGCCTCATCCAGAATCAGGATCGGCGCATTCTTCAAGATGGCGCGCGCAACCGCCAGCCGCTGCCGCTCGCCGCCCGAAAGGCGCACTCCCTTTTCGCCGATCATGGTTTCGTAGCCATCCGGCATGCGCAGGATAAAATCGTGCGCCAGCGCCATGCGCGCCGCCTCCTCGACGCGACCCATGGGCACGTCGGGCTGGCCGTACGCAATGTTGTTGCGCACCGTGTCGTTGAACAGGATCGTCTCCTGGGTCACCTTGCCGATCTGCCTGCGCAGGCTGGCAATGGTGACGTCGCGCAGGTCGTGGCCATCGATGGTGATGCGTCCGCCGGTCACATCGAAAAAGCGCGGGATCAGGTTCACCAGCGACGACTTCCCTGCCCCGCTTGGCCCCACAATCGCAATCACCTCGCCGCGCGTCACATCCAGATCGAGCGCGTGCAGCACCTGTTTCAACTCGCCTTCGCTCTCGTAGGCAAAGTCCACCTGCTCGAATCGCACCGACTCCTTAAATCCCCGCAGCACAGTCGCGCGCCTCTTCTCGCGCACGTCATCGTCGGCGTCCATGAAGCGGAAGATATGCTCACTGGCGCCCACGGCCTGCTGAAAACTGTTGTAGTAGACCGGCATTCTGCGCAGCGGATCGTACAGCATGATCACCGCCCCGAGGAAGGTGATGAAGGTGCCCGCAGTGACGCCATGCAGGATAATGGTGCGTCCATACCACAGCAGCAGCGCCAGCAGCACCGCGCCCAGTGCGTCCATCAGCGGCGAGCTGATTGCCTGCACT
>Ga0326728_10019166_pt1 | contig 13326 bp, 12 predicted proteins | sample MB3enrmetagenome_FD_207602 | JGI IMG/M metagenome (GOLD analysis project Ga0326728, IMG submission 207602) | Lab enriched peat soil microbial communities from McLean, Ithaca, NY, United States - MB31MN | ecosystem: Environmental > Terrestrial > Soil > Wetlands > Peat | place: USA: New York... | reverse complement strand
CGGGATGCTGCCGTTGGGCCGCTGCGAATCCGCCAGGTCGGCCACCCACTTGGAGTAAAACGCCGCTACGTCGAACATGTAGCTTTCGCTGCGGCTCACTTGCGAGCGGTCGCCGAGCCAGCCCTGGCGTTCGTCGCGCTGCGGGCAATCGGTCGGTATGCTGCGGTAGTTGCCGCGGATGCCCCAAAACATGTTGTGGTGGATCTGGTTCAACAGGTCGTTGGAGCTGGTGAAATCCGCGGTCTTCGCCATGTCGTCGTGCACCACGCGGCCCTCCAGCGCCGACGCCGCCGGCTCCCCCGGAAAACCGGTCACCTCCACAAAGCGGAAGCCGTGGTAGGTGAAGCGCGGCTCCCATGTTTCCGTGCCCTCGCCTTTCAAGGTGTAGACGTCGGCGGCGCGGGCGGTGCGCAGGTTGGCGGTATACAGCGATCCATCGGGATTCAGCGTCTCGGCGTGGCGCAACGTCACCTGCGTCCCCCGCGGCCCGGATACCGTGAGGCGGCACCACCCGACCATGTTCTGGCCCATATCGAAGATGTACACGCCCGGCGAAAGCTGCTTCACGCTCTTCGGCCGCAGCGTTTCGGTGACGCGCAGCGGCTCGGCCATCTGCGCGGTGAGAACTCCGGCGGGCGGCGGCACGGTCAGCGCCGGTTCCCAGCGCGAATCGTCGAAGCCCACCCGGCTCCATCCGGCAAGCTCCATGCGCGCATCGTACTCTTCGCCATCGTATTCGTTGTTGGCGCGGATAGGGCCGGCGGTGGTGAGCTTCCAGGTCTCGTCCGAGACTACGCTCGCGCGGCTGCCGTCTTCATACTCGATATCGAGCTCGACGATGGCCTTGGGGAACCCGAAGCTGCGCGTGCCGGCCTGGCTGCGCGGAGCATAATAGCGGCCGTTGCCCAGCATCAGGCCGATGGCATTGCGGCCGCGGGCGATCTGCGCTGTGACATCGAAGGTCACGTAGAGCACGTGCTTGTCGTAATCGGTGAGGCCGGGCGAAAGAACATGGTCGCCCACCTTCGCGCCGTTCAGGTAAAGCTCGGAAAGCCCCAGCCCGGCGTAGTGCACCAGCGCCTGGCGAACCTGTTTCGGCGCCTCGAATTCCTTGCGCAACAGGCGCGCCGGCAAGCGGTGCTCGGCGACCAAACCGGCCGCGCCCCAGGGGGCCATCCCGTAGCTGCCAAGTTCCTTGGCCGGCTGCCAGGCGGAATCCAGGTACGCCGGTTGTTCCCAGCCCGGCTCCGGCTTCGCGGTCGCGCGCCAATGGCCGCCGGTCTGAATGAGCAGCGGCTCGCCCGAGCGAAACTCGACGCGGACGGCGGCGATCAGGCCGGCAGGCCGGTTCGCGGCAGTGTGGGCGGCCTGGACGGCCACTGTGTTCTCGCCCGCATGGACGAGCGCCGTGACGTCCCGGACCGCGGGCAGCGCCGTCTCGGCTCCCGTAGCTATGGCCACGCCGTTGAAGTAGACGTCGGCCCGCGTGTCCGCGCCGGCCACGCAGGTGGCGCGCTGGATGGGACGGTCGGCGGGGATCGCGAAGGTCTCACGGAAGAATCGGCCGCCCACGGGAGCGCCGGCCTGGGCGTTGGCCGCGTCCCAGATCCAGCGCGCCTGTTCCAGCGCCTGGTAGACGCTGCCAGGGTCTTTCACCACTCCGGATTCCTCGCGGCCGATCCAGCGCCCGCGCCAGTCCTCGGGGCCGAGCAACCCCATGCTCCACTCCGCGGGTTGGCTCCATTCGCTGGCCTTTCCCGCCTGGTCCCACACCTGCACTTTCCAGAATGCGCGGGCGCCCGACCCCAGCGGACGGCCGCGGTAGACCACCTGGATCGACTGGCCGGATTCCACCTTGCCCGTGTCCCAAAGATCGCCCGTGCCCGCGGCGAGGGCGCGGCTGCTGGACGCTACCAGGATGCGGTAGGCCGTCTGGCGAAGTCCCCGATCCTTGGCCGACGCGGCCGCGAGTATCCAACTTAGACGCGGCTCGGCGACATCGATTCCCTGCGGGTTCACGCGGTATTCCAAGCGAAGCTCCCGCGGGTGGACACTGGCGGCGTACATGGCGGTGGCGATCAGACAGGACAAAAGGATGCGTTTCATGGCTCTCTCCGAACCGCAACATTAGCATATGGATGGAGCTGGCGGCGTTGGCAAGGCGATTCGGGCTTGCGTTACCATGAAACGGACGGCGATGGAGTTCGCCATAACCGCCCGTCCCGGGGCTGATGACTCCTACGCAACTTCCTCGTTGGAGTCTGATTTGCAAACCATACTATGGATCTCGATAGGCGCCATGATCGGCGCGAACCTGCGCTACTTCGTCGCGCAACAACTTGCCAGGTTCGGATCGCCTGCATTTCCGTATGGCACCCTGGTGATTAACATCACCGGCAGCTTTGTTCTGGGGTTCTTTCTGATTTGGACCACGGAGCGTGTACTGGCCGATCCCCGGTGGCGGCTGCTGATCGCTGTGGGATTCTGCGGTGGCTATACTACTTATTCGAGTTACGCGTACGAGACCTTCGTTCTCGCGGAACAAGGGCAGTGGCTCTCTTCGATACTGAACATCGTTGGTTCGAATGTGCTTTGCCTGCTGGGGGTGGTTCTGGGCGCCCTGCTGGCACGGAGCCTATAGGAGTCTGGCCGCTATGCAGACCGCGGTTCAAGTCACCATCTACCTGAATGAGTCCGACAAATGGCACAATAAACCGCTGCATGCGGAAATCCTTCGCATGCTTCGGGCCGAGAATGCCGCCGCTGCCAGCGCCTTTCATGCTGTGGGCGGGTTCAATGGCCGGGGCCAGGTTCACACCTCGGGATTGGTGGATGCCGGCGGCAATCTTCCCGTGGTGATTATATTTGTCGACCTCCAGGAGCACGTGGATCGCCTGCTTCCCAAACTCTTTGAAATGGCTCCTCACCGGCTGATTGTTCGCGAAAACGTGGTCATTGAGCAAGGCAGCTTCGATTAGAGGGCGGGTCCTTTGTCCTAACCCGGCGAAGCCGGAACCAATAGAGACTGTGGACTTGACGCGGAGGCGGCCGCCATTCTGGCTTCTGACTCCTGACTTCTGACTCCCATATCCCGAAGGGATATCAAGGGCGAAGCCCTTGGCTAATGAGTCATGGCATACACGACGTAGTTCACCCCGATGCGTATGCCCAGCGCGGAGTACTTTTCGGGATAGCGCGGGTCGTCGGCCCATTCCCAGGAGTCGCCGACATCGGAGTTGAAAGACATCGCTACCATGACACGATTCTTGTCGTCGTAAATCCCCTGCCAGTGCGCCACCGTCCCATACGCCCGTTGCGCCATGTAACCCCCGCCGTGCAGGGACCACTGTCCCAGAACCTGGTACCGGTCATCCAGGTCGTAGACGGTGTGAAAAATGCCGTCCTTGCTGTCGATTTCCACCACCGGCCGGTCGGGAAAGACCAGCTTCATGCTTTCGTCGAAGCGGGCCCATTCTTCCGGTCCCCAGAAATCGTCCATGTAGATGAAGCCGCCGCGCAGCAGGTATTCGCGGATGGTTTTGGCCTGGGCTTCGGTGAGTTTCCAGTCGCCCATTTCGCCGGCCACCATCCACGGCCAGTTGAAGAAATCGTCGAGGTCGTCGGGATTCACGGGCTGCTCGACGGAACGCACGTGCACGCGCGACAGGCGGCGCAAGGCGGCGGCGAAATGGCGGTCGGCGCGCGGATAATCCTGGGTCCAACTGGTGCCGCCCTCGCGCCAGTCGAGCATCCCTCCGAAGCGGAAGCGGCGGGAGCCGCTAAAGAGTCCGTTGGGGTGATTGGGGTACATCAAACGGGCCTGGACCCACTCCGTCTGCTCGCGGTAATCCGGCGGGAGAGGAATGTCGTCGTACGCCTCCATGCTGCGATAGACGCGGAAGGGCCTCTGGAACGCGAACAGCCCACCGACCACGGCCAGCCCGCATCCCAACCGCCACCACCAAGCCCTCTGAACTTTCATAAGTCACCCTCCGGCTAACCCGGCCTGACCGGTCAACCTGGTTTCACCGCGCCCGCGCCCGCATAAGCCGCGCTCACCTGCTTCTTCACGAATTCCACGTCGCGGCGGATGGCGCTGAGTTCGTCCTTTGGCTGGTAGTCCGGTTGAACTGAAATCGGCCCGGCAAAGCGGGCTCCGGCCAAAGCGGCGAAGAACTTCGGCCATTGGACCATCCCCTCGCCCAGGGGGCAAGGAGCCACCTTCCACGCGCCGGCGGCGTCTTTGCTCCACACGAAGTCGCGGACCGTGACCATTTTGAGGCGCGGCAGAGCCAGCCGCTGGGCCACCTGCCAGCCGCCCACGCCGCCTTCAGCCACGGCGCTGCCGATATCGAAATCGTAGCCCACGGTGCGGACGTCCATTCCGCGAATCATCATGTGGATGTCCCAGATGGACGCGCCCACGTTGTCTCCGGCGACGTTCTGAATGGCCACCGCCATGTTGGCGGCGCGCGCCAGGGCAGCCAGTCCGCCGATATCGCGCTGCACTTCCACCAGGCGCGCGTCCACTTCCGCGGCGGTATATTTCCAATGGCCGGCGCGGAACAGTGGCAGGCCCATTTCGCTGGCCACGGCGGCGATGGTGCGGATGTTCGGGTCGGCCAGCGAGGTTGCGGCGGTGCTGATTACGGGCACGTCGAGTCCCACGCCGGTGATGGCTTCGACGGCCCGCATGAGATCCAGGTCGGCGTGCTCGGGTCTTACGTGCCCTCCGGCTTGCACTGAGAGATCGCATCCGTCCACGCCGAGATCGCGGAGGATCGGGCCGAGTTCGTCGTACGGAATCTTAATCAGAAGCTGCGAGTAGAGGCAGACGGCGGGAGTGGTGCGCGGTTTGGGACCATTGCCAGGGCGATACTGCGCCGCGGCGGGCGATGCCACGGCCATTCCAGCCAAAAGCTGCCGTCTCGAGAGTTCCATGAAAATGCGCGCTACCTGTAGTGTATCCGAGGCGCTAGCGGGCCAGCGCCTTCTTGATGACCGCTTCGCGATCTCCCTTCTCGAAGGCCTGCTGGACCTCGGTGTCAGGCATGTCCGCCACGCGCCCCAGCAGCAGAAATGCGGGCAGCGCATATCGCGGCGTCTTCCAGCGCGCCATTTCCGCCAAAGCCGGAAGCGCCCGCTCGCGAACCTGCTGGAACGCGGACGGGTTGGGGCGGTCCGTCAGGGTGAGCAGTGCCTTGGCCGATTCGAAGCGGTCGCTCAAGACCACGGAGTACAGCAGCTCGATGAACCAGGTGGGCGCGATGTGTATGCCCAGGTCGGGCAGCTTGACGGCGAGAACCGCAATGGCATTGAGCGCGCGAATGGCGTTGGCGCGCACCGATTCGTCGGGGTCCTGCAAGGCGTATTGCAGGTCGCCGGTGACCTGCTTTTTGTCGGCCGCATAGCCGATGACGGTTGCGGCAATGGCACGCTGCTCGGGCTCGGAGCCCGTTCGCAACACGCCGCGCAGCAGGTCCAGGTGCGCGGCGGCGAAAGCCGCGAACTGGTCCTCATAGGCGCGGGCCTGGGGATCGGCCATGAGCGGGTGGCCGGCAGTCAGGTCTTCGGCGGCGCTGCCCCGGTTGGCCGCGCGCTCGACCGCGGTGAGGTACTGGTGGTAGGAGTCCACGAGACTGGCCGGCAGTGCTTCGTTGCCCGCGGGTTCGGAGCGAAAGGCGGCGTGGGGCGCGCCCCGCTCCTCGATCCCGATGAACAGGCTGGCGTGCGAACCCTCGCAGCAGATGGCTTCCACGCGCGCCTGGACCACTCCGGGGATCTTTTCGATTTCGTCCTCCAGGGCGCCTTTGGAGGGCGGGAGCGGCGCTCCCGTCTTCAAGCCCGTGACTTCGAGGATGCGTTCGGCGGTCACTTTGCGGAGGCCATAGAGGTTGATGTCGCCAACGGTTATGCTGAGCGGGGAAGACGGCTGGGCGGCAGCCAGAGATGCGGCCGCCAGGAAGGCAATGACGCACCAAGACGGCAACCGTGAGGACACACTCCGGGCATTCACACTTCTCAGACGCACGCTCGGGCTTTCCTGTTGCCGGATTATGGTTGCGTCTCGTGTGCCGGTCCGGCACAATGTGCTCGTAGGGTACCGCTGACGTGTTTGAAAATCACAATTCCTGGCGTTGCGGCGTGCTCCTGCTGACGGCCCTTGCCCTGGGGCGCGCGGGGGAGCCCAACCAGCTCACCGATGCGGAACGGCGGCAAGGCTGGCGGCTGCTGTTCGATGGCCGGACCACGGCAGGGTGGGAAGAGATTACCGGGAAGCCGTTCCCGGCGAATTGCTGGACGGTCGAAGACGCCTCTCTCAAGGCCCTGGTTCGCCACGATGGTTTTCAGGACATTCGCACGGCGGAAGTGTTCGGGTCTTTCGATCTCGAGTTCGATTGGAAAATCCTGAAGGACGGCAACTCGGGCGTGAAGTACCTGATCCAGAGGGTGGACGAGTGGACCAATGCGGCCGGGCGCCAGGCGCGGGCCCGCGGGCTGGAATACCAGTTGGCGGACGATAGTAACGCGGATGCGGCGTCGGACGCGCGGCGCGTCGCCGGCTCGCTCTATTCCCTGATTGCGCCGCAGCCGCGCATCCCGCCGCGCATCGCCGAATTCAACCATTCGCGCCTCGTGGTGAAGGGCCGTCACGTGGAGCACTGGCTGAACGGCGTCAAGGTGGTGGAGTTCGCAACCGATGCGGCAGAGGTGCAGAAACTGTTGCGGAACAATCTCCCCGCTGGCTCGGGGGCAAACGTGCGGCTGGCCGAGAGGAGCCCCATCAGCCTGCAAAATCACGCGTCGGAGACGTGGTTCCGCAATATCAAGATTCGCGAACTCCGAGGCGAGCCAGGCGGGCCATAGGCGGACCAGGCGAAACCCCGGCGGCTCAATCCGCCCGCGCCAGTTTTTCGACCTCCAGAACGATGCGGCCGAACGTCCACGCCCGAAACGCGTCGGACCTGCGGCCCTGGCGGTCGATGACCCAGGACTGCGGAATGCCGCCCTCCTGTGGGAACAGCTTGCCTTCCAGGTCCGGGTCGACGATCACGGGGAACGTATACCCTCTCTCCAGCATGTAAAGCCGCACCGCCTCGGGGTCGCGGTCGAGGCTGAAGGTGAGCACCTGGACTTTGCCGTGGCCGGCTTGATCGGACAAGGCCTGTACCGCGGGAGCCTCCTGGCGGCACGGAAGGCACCACGTAGACCAGATAGTCACCACGGTGAACCGCCCGCGCAGTTCAGCCAGGCTCCAGGACTTTCCGGCGAGATCCCGGGCTTCGAAATCGCTCAGCGGGGTCCGGAAATTGAGGGTGTCGGAAACGGCCGGTTGGACGGTTTCAAACGGCGATTGCGCCAGGAGAGCCGACGCCACAAACACAACCAGAGCGCCGCGGAGGATGAACATCGGGCCTGCTCCTCTCTTGAATGATTCCATGATAGCCGACCTGGCGGGACGCCGCTGCACCGGCTGTTATCATGAAATCGCATGACCACCCTGCTGGCGCTCCTGCGCCAGAACCGCAACTATCGGTACACCTGGATGGCGCAGGTGGTCAGCGAGATCGGCGACTACTTCAACAACATCGCCGTGTTCGCCCTGGTCATGGAAAAGTCCGGCTCCGGCATGGTGGTGTCGGGCGTGATGCTCTCGCGGGCCATTCCCGCAGTGCTGGCCGGCCCGGTGGCGGGCGTCCTGCTCGACCGTCTGGACCGCAAGCGCATCATGATCGCCAGCGATCTCATCCGGACCGTGGTGGCGCTGGCCTTCGTTCTCACCATTCGCCAGCCCCGGCCGTGGCTGCTCTACCTGCTGAGCGCCGCGCTGATGTTCGCTTCACCCTTTTTCACCAGCGGGCGCGCGGCCATCCTTCCCACCATCGCCACCGAGGACGAACTGCATACCGCCAACTCCCTGACCCAGACCACGAGCTGGGCCACCCTCACCGCAGGCACCCTGCTCGCCGGATTCAGCGCCGCGCGTTTCGGGTATCGCTGGGCGTTCATCCTCAATTCGCTCTCCTTCGCCTTTTCCGCATGGTCGATCTCGTGCATCTCGACGCCCTCCGGCTTCCGCGCGCCGCGAGCCGGCGGCCGCCCGCATGCCAATCTGCGCCCCTGGAAGGATTATGGCGAAGGACTGACTTATATGCGCTCGGTTCCCCTGATGATGGGAATCGCCATGATTTCGGTGGGCTGGGCTCTGGGAGGCGGCGCCGCCCAGATTCTTTTCGCCCTGTTCGGCGAACGCGTGTTTCATCGCGGAGCGTCCGGTATCGGCTCCATCTGGGGCTTTGCGGGGATCGGCCTGCTGCTCGGCGGCGCCATCGGCCACCTGGCCGGCCGGCGCGTGGATTTTGCGGGTTATAAACGCGCCGTCACCATCTCGTACCTGCTGCACGGCGCGGCGTACATGCTCTTCAGCCAGGTTGACTCCTACGCCGCGGCCCTCCTCTGGATGATGCTCTCGCGGGTGGGCATGGCGGTCACCAGCGTGCTCAATAACTTGCAACTGCTGCGCCACACTCCGGACCGCTTCCGCGGCCGTGTTTTTGCCACCATGGAGTCCCTGCGGTGGTCGGTCATGATCGTCTCCATGGCCGCGGCCGGCATCGCTTCCCAGTACGTCGGTCCCAGGACCATCGGTCTGGTGGCCGGCGCGTTCGGTTCGCTCACCGCCTTAGCATGGGCATGGTGCGACTGGAGCGGCCGCCTGCCCGAACCCCTGGTACTGTTGCCCCCTGCAGAATCCTCTCTAAAGCGCCGATAAGTCTACAGAGAGAAATATGTGAGCCCAGTCACGACGACAGAGCCGCAGCCGGGGATCTTCGTGGATTCTGCTTCCCATTCGGGCGGTTCTCCCAAGCGAGTGCTTGCCGCCGAGGACAACCCGGTGTTTCAGTCGATGTTACGCACCATGCTCACCAAGTGGGGCTACCAGGCGGTCATCGCCCGCGATGGGACGGAAGCGTGGCAGGTCCTGCAGTCGCCCAACTCGCCGCGCCTGGCCATCCTCGATTGGATGATGCCCGGAATGGACGGCGTGGAGGTCTGCCGGCGCGTCCGTGCCGCCGCCCGCGAACCTTACATCTACATCCTGCTGCTGACCGCCCGCACCGAATCTCAGGACTTGGTGGAAGGCATGGATGCGGGAGCCGACGATTACCTCACCAAGCCCTTCAACGCCCACGAACTACGGGTGCGGCTGCGTGCCGGACGCCGCATTCTCGATTTGCAGGAGGAGTTGCTGGCCGCCCGGGAGGCCCTTCGCGAACAGGCGACTCACGACAGCCTGACCGGCCTGCTCAACCGCGCTTCCATTCTGGAGGCTGTCGAAAACGAGTTGGCGCGCGCCAGTCGCGCATTGCAGCCCGTATCGTTGCTCATGGTCGATCTCGACCGCTTCAAGAGCATCAACGACACCTACGGCCACCTGGCCGGCGATGCCGTCCTTCGTGAGGCCGCGCGCTGCATGAAATCCGCCATCCGTCGCTACGACGCGATCGGACGCTACGGGGGCGAAGAGTTTCTCATCCTCCTGCCTGGCTGCCAGGGCGAAGCCGCCCGGGTGCAGGCGGAGCGCATCCGCGAAGCGGTCGCCGCCGGTCCATTCACGTCCGGCGCCGACCGCTTTCCCGTCACCTGCAGCATCGGCGCGTCCTGGCGCGAACGGGCGGCCGCGCCGGACATCGACAGCCTGGTGCGCGAGGCGGACCTGGCGCTTTACCGTGCCAAGGATGCCGGACGCAATCGCGTGGAGATGATCGAATGCCAACCGGACGCGCCGGGCGATTCGGATCTGCCGACTCTCGCTCGCGCGGTTGCCGTTGAGCGTCACTGACGGGCTGGCTTCGAAGCCACCCGCCGCGCGCGCCGGAAAACGTCCCGCAGCATCTTCTCGGTGAGTTTCCCGGTCGACGTGTTCTGCTGACTGGGGTGATACGAGCTGATCAGCACCGGCAGACCGGGAGCGGTGACATGCTCACGATCGTGTCCGAATACAAACGGTGCGCGGCTGGGAATGGCGCCGCGCCGTTTCAGCACGTCCAGGTATGTATCGAAAGCGACCTTCCCCAAAGCCACCACCACCTTCACCTTGTCCAGCAGGTCCAGTTCCCGTTCCAGGAACGGACGGCAGTTCCCGATCTCCTCGGGCGACGGCTTGTTCCCGGGAGGCGCACAGCGCGCCGCCGCCGTGATAAACAGGTCGTGGAGTGTCAGTCCGTCGTCTCGGGAGCGGCTGGCCGGCTGCGAGGCGAAGCCGGTCTGATGCAGGACGCGGTATAGCACATCCCCCGAGCGGTCCCCGGTGAACATGCGGCCGGTGCGATTGGATCCGTGCGCTCCGGGCGCCAGTCCGAGAACCAGGACACGCGCCTGGGGGTCCCCGAATGCCGGCACCGGACGGCCCCAGTATTCCTCGTCGCGATACGCCCGGCGCTTCACCGCGGCGATTTGCGAGCAATGGTTTCGCAGCCTGGGGCATAGCTGGCAGTCGACTATCTCCTTTTCGAGAATCTCGAGCGCGCTGTTCATTGGTAACTTGTCGTGAAACCATCGTACATAACTTATGTAGAAATCTTCATGTAGGGAAACGCACCATTATGTTACAATGGCAGAGAATCAGCTTGACTGACCCCAGGTGGAGTGTTGAAATGTCAAATAGTCTGGTTACTCCGGCCGGACCCGTTAATACTTGCTCTGGATCACTCCCCTCCGATCTACGCCGTGCCCGTACATCGCGACCACTATGAACCGGTTAACTCATTCCCTATTTCCCAGGAGTCTTGGCTTCGCGTTGGTCCTTCTGATGTTCTCCAGTATCTCCTTCGCCACCACCGCGAGAAAACGCCGGCATCATCCGGTCCCCGCGCGGCCGGCCGTCGTGCACCGAACCCTGGCAGCCAATAATCAGGCGGCGGCAAGCCGCGTCTCTCTCCACACCGCCGGCGTGCCGGTATCGCGTCCCGCCGCGGCTCCTATTATTGCGGGCGGCCCGTGGACGGAGCCGACATATGCCGATTCCACCCTCGGTGACAGTATCGATGGCGAAGATCTGGCGATTCGCCGCGCGGCCGTCGCAGCGCTTGGAAGCTACAACGGTTCCGTGGTGGTCGTGGACCCATCCGATGGCCGCGTGCTTACCATGGTTAACCAGCGGATCGCGCTCGGCTCCGGTTTCCAGCCGTGCTCGACCATCAAGGTGTCGGTGGCGCTCGCCGGGTTGAGCGAAAAGACCATCCAGCCGGCTGCCAAGCTGCGTCTGGGCGGCATGCACATGGACCTGACCTATGCCTTGGCCCATTCCAACAATTACTACTTCGCCACGCTCGGCGAGAAACTGGGTTACGAGAAGGTCAGTTATTATGCCCACTTATTCGGATACGGGGAAAAGGCCGGCTTGAACATTGCGGGCGAGCAACCTGGACATTTCCCGTCCGCTCCGCCCAAAAACGGCGGCGTCGGGATGCTGACCAGCTTTGGTGAAGAAATTCAGCAGACTCCTCTCCAGTTGGCGGCGCTGATGAGCGCCATCGCCAATGGAGGCACGCTCTACTATCTGCAATACCCGCGAAACCCGGCGGAAGTCCGGCAGTTCATTCCCCAGGTCAAGCGCCGCCTGGACATCGCCGACCTGATCCCTGTGATCATCCCCGGAATGCGCGGAGCGGTGGAGTTCGGTACGGCGCACCGCGCGCGGGAAGACGGACCCATCGCCGGAAAGACGGGTACGTGCAGCGAAAACCACACGCATCTGGGCTGGTTTGGCTCCTTCAACGATGTCGGCGACCATAGGCTGGTGGTGGTGGTCCTGCTCACCGGAGGCCGTCCGGCCATCGGCCCTCTGGCCGCTGGAATCGCGGGCGATGTCTTCCGCAGACTGGGCGAGCAGAACTACTTCGCGTCGTCACAGCCCATTACCCCGGCGAGCCTGGTTTCCAGCCAGATCTGCTGCCGCTAAAGCTAGCCAAGGATGCTTGAAATCTTGAGGACGGGAGCTTTCAGCGATCAGCGGTCAGCTCTCAGCTCTCTGAGCGTGTTCGCGCAGCGCGACCAATTGGAGGGCACAACCTACGGCCCCAACGCCGGGGCTGATCGCTGATAGCTGAGAACGTGAGCAAGAATCGCCCGCAAGCGGGCGAGGCAGGCGGAACCGCCTGCCCCACCACTGAAAGGCCAGGACTTGCTGGGGGTGGCGCAGGCGGTTCCGCCTGCGTTCCTGGATTTTTGCTCAGCTTCTGATCGCTGAAAGCTAGAATCCAACCGCGTGCCTACCCCAGGCACGCAAAGATCTCCCGGTAGAACTCCGGGTGCGCCTTCCACGTTTGCGCGGTCACCAGCTTGCCCTCGCGTACCGCCGGCTTGGGACTGTAGACGGCTCCGCACCGCTCCACCTCCACGCGCACGTGCGCGTGACAAGTCACCGTGCGGCCCTTGATCAGGCCGGCTGCCGCCAGCACCTGAATGCCATGGCCGATGGCGCAGATGCACTTGTCCTGGCTGGCGAATTCCCGCACCAGCGACAGCAGGCTGGCATCATTGCGCAGGTACTCGGGCGCCCGGCCGCCCAGAATCACGATGGCGGCGAATTCCCGAGCTGTCACGGCGGTGATCGCCACGTCCGACTCCAGGCAGTGGCCCGGCCGCTCGACGTAGGTTTCCCAGCCCGCCTCGGCATCGTGCACCACCATGTGCAGCCGCCGGCGCGAAGTCGCGGCCACCACCGGTTCCCAATGTGCCTCCTGAAAGCGGTGGTAGGCGTACAGGACTTCGTAGCTATCTCCGCCATCACCCGTCACGAGGAGCACTTTCCGGCTCATGGGAGACCTGCTTTCTCCGACAGCATAACAGGCTCGGGGGATGCGCGGTGATGAGGATGCCGCCCGTGACCGGGGCAGCTTCAGTTTTCAATGGGCTTGGGCGGCGGGATTTTCGGCGGGTCGCTACGGGTAGGCGCCAGTTTCTGCATGATGGCATTCACGTAATCGCGCGTCTCCCGTATGTCCGGCACGCCCCCGGCCTGGTCCACCGCCGCCGGGCCGGCGTTATACGCTCCCAGGGTCTGGGGAAGGTCGCCTTTATACTTGTCCAACAGTTGCTTGAGGTACTTCGCGCCGGCCGCGATATTCTCCTGCGGATCGAAGACATCCTTGACCCCCAATTGCGCCGCGGTGTCGGGCATGAGCTGCATCAACCCTTTGGCTCCCTTGGGCGATACCGCGCAGGGGAGGTATGCGGACTCCTGCTCGATGACCGCGCGCAGCAGGTTGGTCTCCAGTTCCTGTGTTTTGGCCGCCTGATCGATGAGCGGCGCGACTGCCA
>Ga0326728_10019165_pt1 | contig 13327 bp, 9 predicted proteins | sample MB3enrmetagenome_FD_207602 | JGI IMG/M metagenome (GOLD analysis project Ga0326728, IMG submission 207602) | Lab enriched peat soil microbial communities from McLean, Ithaca, NY, United States - MB31MN | ecosystem: Environmental > Terrestrial > Soil > Wetlands > Peat | place: USA: New York... | reverse complement strand
GAAACCGGCTCTTTTCCACTACGAAGCCGCAAAGAGGCTTGCTCCACTAAGGGATGAGCAGGTTCTCATAATCGGAAGCGGCAATCTCGTGCACAACCTGCATGCCTATGCATGGGGCCGGCGGACGGTGGAACCTTTCGAATGGGCCGTGCGGTTCGAGCAACAGGTGCGAAAACTGCTGCTCGCCGGCGATCACGGTCCGCTCATCGACTACGAAACGCTGGGGCGCGATGCGGCACTGTCGGTTCCTACGCCGGATCATTACCTGCCGTTGCTCTATGCGATTGCTCTTCGCGGTGAAGGTGAAGACTTGAGTTTTCCGGTGGAAGGGATCGAAGGGGGCTCAGTCTCCATGCTCGCGGTCAGGATCGGCTGATATGCCGGGGACCGAACGCCTGATTGACGATCTTGATTCAGGAGTGGACGATATGGCTTGTCAGCGGATCGAACAGTTGATTCGCCTTCACAAAGAGGCTCAGCGGCATTCGAATGAATACAAGAGGCTCCTGGGGGACCGAAGCGCACGGTCGAAAGCTCTGCGGCACCTGAGGAAAGCCGAGCGGCTCTTTTGCGAGGTCTCCGGTCTCATCAGGGACATGAAGCTCCCGGCCGAGCTGATTTCTGGAACTTTCCGGTTTCCAGGGTAGACAAATCCTGATGCCGATACGTCATTGGTGTATTAAAAATTGAAAATCGGCATTGACCATAAAACGTCGGGAGGCAGAAATGAACGCAAGAAAAATGATAATTACAGCGTGCATAGGACTTGCTCTTTTCATCACTGTTCCGGCCACGAGTGTGAACGCCCAGGATTGCTATTACTGCAACCCGCTTCTGTTCCCGCTGGCGGTTGCCGGGGCCGTTGTCGGTACTGCGGCAGCTATTGCGACCGCCCCTTTTTGTCCCTACTGCGGGCCCTACTATTATGGTCCCCCGGCTCCTGCCTACTACGCTCCACCGGCTCCCGCCCATTATTACGGTCCGGGACCGTATCCTCATCACAGGGCATGGGTTCGCGGCCATTATGACCGTTATGGAGCGTGGGTCCCTGGGCACTGGCGCTACATAGACTAGGCTCACCGGTCAGCTCACTGCGCCGGCCCCGGCAAGATCCGCCTGCAAAAATGCGGGCTCCGGGGCCGGAGTTTTTTTGCCGCGAGATCCCCTGCCGCCCCTGCTGTCTTCGAAATCGGCCGGGCCGGTTTGTCCTATCCGCCCCGAAGTTCCCCGTCCCGCTTCGAAGGGCCGGGCTTTTCCGTAAAGACAATGTCGAATCGAGTCCTGGTCAGTGGAACCGCGTGGTATACTCCAGGCCTCATATCATCTGAAGGACCTGCAGGCGACAAGGAGACTCCATGAGTAATCGATTGACCGCGTTCCTGGAAGCCCTTGGATGTTCCGAGCATCCATTCGGCATGTTCTATACCGACACGGAGCCTGAGAGCGGGTTCGTGCCGAAGGAGGGCGCCGTGTTCTCCCACGAAATGGAACAGCGCGGAGAACTCGACTTCGCTGCATTGTTTCAGAACTGGTCGTGTGTCATGGGAAACATCTGGCTGGCCCGGAAGAAAAAATCCGCCGCCTATTTCGAAGCCAGGCGCTTCGGGTGTTTGGGCGGTTCTTTTTACCTTGGCTTTCACAAGCCGCAGCTCGACTTTATTGCGCACTATGTCTCAACCGGTATACCAGGCAAGTCTCAAGGTGAACGGTACCTGCCCTCGCCGGAGGTTACACGGCGTTTTTTCAGTCAAATGGACCCCCGCCCGGCCCCCGCCAGGTTTTGCGTATTCAAGCCTATCAGCCGGTTCGAAGAAAATGAAACCCCGGAAGTAGTCACTTTTTTTGCCAGGGGTGAGACAATGGCTGGATTATGCACGCTCGCGACATTTGTGACCGAGGATTTTGAGGTCGTTGTGTCACCCTTCGGCGCGGGCTGCAGCTATATGGTCACATGGCCCCTGTACTACCTGAAACAGGGCAGGATGAGGGCGGTTCTCGGAGGCTGGGACCCATCGGACAGGAAGTTCATGAAAACCGACGAAATGACTTTTTCCATTCCTTACGAAATGTATCTTCTGTTCCTTGAAAGATGGGAAAAATCCTTTCTGCTTACGGATACCTGGGCTGGGGTGAAAAAGAAAATCGCCCGGAGCCGCGAAGCATGGGGTGAAGAGTAATTTTCAAACGCTCCTCCGAACTTTTTGAAATTGCTATCCAAAAAAGTATGGCCACTCCCGGCCCGGTCTGCTATACTGAAACTTAAGCCGTCTTTGCATTTTCCTATTCGGCTTGTTGTTAAGGCCTTGCCTATCTCAATCTCCCTGGAAAATCCTTTCGGCATCCAACCAGAACGCCTTGCAAGGCGCATTGACTGATTCTTCAGCAGCGCTGATTGGCTGGCTCAGAAGGAGTGAACTCTACGATGATGGACAAACGATCCACCCAAATCTCGGAAAGAGATTTGGCGGCAACGTGTTCCGCTGCCTGTCCGGTGCACACCGATACCCGCGAGTATGTGCAGCGGTTGAGCAGGGGGGATTATGAGGGCGCCCTTGACGTCTTGCTGGAGGTCAATCCGTTTCCTTCCGTATGTGGCCGCATCTGTCACCATCCATGTGAATCCGAGTGCCGCCGCAAGGCGATCGATTCGGCGGTAAGCCTCAGGATGCTAAAACGTTTTCTGGTCGAAAATACCAAAGAGTACCGCGCAGCCAGGCGAAAAAGACCCGTGGAAAAAAAAGAAGGCTCCGTTGCCATTATCGGTTCAGGTCCTTCCGGTCTGACCGCGGGGCTTGACCTCGCTCTTCTCGGATACCGCGTCCGGGTATATGAAAAGGACTCGAAGCTTGGCGGCATGCTCGCTCACGCCATTCCTCGCTACAGACTTCCGGTCGAAGCCCTGGCGGAAGATATCGAAGATATACTGGCTTCCGGCGTCGAGGTCCGGACCGGTTGCGAAGTGGGCAGGGATATTGCCTTCGAGGACCTGCAAAAAGAAAATGATGCAATTCTCATCGCAGTGGGGCTTTCCGAAAGCCATTCGCTGCCCATCCCCGGGGTTGAGAGTCAGGGAGTGTTTCCGGGCATTGCCTTCCTCTGGGACATCGCGAACGGCTTGACCCCCGAACTGGGGGACCGCGTGCTCGTAGTCGGCGGCGGGAATGTGGCTATCGATATTGCCAGGGCCGCCAAACGCCTTGGGCCTTCAAAGGTCTACATGGCCTGTCTTGAAAAACGGGAAGAAATGCCCGCATGGAAATGGGAGATCGAGGAGGCCGAGCAGGAAAGCATAGAGATTCTCAATTCCTGGGGGCCCCTGGAGATTCTTGAAAAAAAAGGCAAAGTGACCGGCATCCGGTTCAAGCGCTGCGTGAGCGTCTTTGACGATCAGGGCCGGTTCAGTCCTCGCTACGATGAATCGGTGACCAAGGGAGTGGAAGTTGACAGCGTCATCCTTGCAATCGGCCAGAAAGCCGATCTGGGCTGCCTCGCACAAACCCCGGTTGCCGTTCAGGGCGGCCGGCTTCTGTGCGACCGGGCCTCGATGACCACGTCCGAGCGCGGCGTATTCGCCAGCGGTGAGGTCATAAGCGGTCCCGGTTCGGCCATCCGGGCCATTGCCATGGGTCATGACGCCGCGAAGGTCATATCTCATTTCCTGGAAACGGGAGAGACGCTGAAGCTCGAGGAAGGGACATACCCAACCATTGGCGAACTCCCGGCGGCGACTGCCGCTCTCGCCAAACGGTTCGAACGCATTGAAGTGGATCTGGCGGACCCTGCCGAACGGATCAGGGATTTTTCTCCCATCGAACCGGGATACAGCGAAGCGGAGGCACTCGCCGAATCGAGACGCTGCCTTGCCTGCGCCACCGGCGCCTATCTCCAGTCCGAGGCCGACTGTGCCGGCTGTCTCACCTGCGTGCGGGTCTGCCCTTTCGGGGTGGCTCAGGTGGAAAGGACTGCCGTCATGCCTGCCCAACAATGCCAAACGTGCGGGCTGTGCGCCGCCGAATGTCCTGCCGCCGGGATTGCGTTGTCGCGGTTTGCGACAAACGGCATGAAGGATACTCTGAGGGCGATTCTGTCGAAGTCGGACGGGGCGAAGATCGCCAGGCCTTTTGTAGTCAGCTATTGCTGCCTCAATGAAACTACCGGCAGACATTTCCTGAAGGAACAAACCGAAGAAGAAATACAGGAATCGGGCATCCTGCGCGTGATGATACCGTGCGTCGGCCGCCTCAGTACGCTCGACCTGCTCAGCCCTTTCGAACTTGGCGCCGATACGGTCGCCGTAATAGCCTGCAGGGAAAACGGCTGTTTCTATACGGGGGCTGAGGAATTGCTCGCCAGGCGAATCAGCCGGGTCAAAAAGTTTCTAAACGAGATAGGAGTAGGGCAGGACTGCCTGCAGCTTTTCAAAACGGATGGCGCCGCCGAGGAATCCTGGCCCGCGATATGGGAAAAACTTCGCTCGGCCGCCGCCGGGGCTTCGGCCAGGGGCGAGAGTGTCCAGGAAGACCTCCCGCTGCAAGCCCAAAGCGATTGACAGACTATGCGCAGCGGGCGACTTCCGCGCTGCGCGAAGCGCATCGTTTATGGATGCCCGCAACCGATATGGCGTTTTTTTGACTGGTGTTGTACGTAAGTCTGTCCTACGAGGAGGTTCGCGATGATTATTGCTGACCCGAAGCCATTCGGGCAGGTAAAGGGCTACATCGAAAATTTCGAAAACATCCTGGTCGTCGGTTGCGGCACATGCACGACTGTTTGCCTGGCCGGAGGAAAAGCCGAAGTGGAGATGCTCGCCTCGGGCCTGCGAATTGCTTTCGGCAAAGAGGGCCGAAGCAAAACCATTTTGGAAGACAACGTCCAGCGGCAATGCGATGAGGAATTTATTTTGCCCGTCCTGGCCCGCGTGGCCTATGAAAAAATCGATGCGGTTGTAACGCTTGCCTGCGGCGTGGGTGTGAACTTTTTGGCGGACCGGCTCGGAAATGTCCCGATCTTTCCGGGGGTGAATACCACTTTTTATGGCGCTTGTGTTGAGCCGGGGCTTTGGGCGGAGATGTGCGCCGGTTGCGGAGATTGCATTACGGCCCATACCGGTGGAATATGCCCTGTCGCCCGCTGCTCCAAGCGTCTTTTGAACGGGCCGTGCGGCGGGTCCGAGAATGGCAGGTGCGAAGTTGACCCTGCAAACATCGATTGTGTATGGCAGCTCATATACGATCGGCTCAAAGCCCTTGGAAGACTTGATGAACTTCAGAATCTTCTTCCCGCGAAAGATTGGAGAACGGCTTCGGACGGTGGAGTCCGCCGTACCATTCGGGAACATCTCTACAAGTTGAAATAACTCAACAAAGGTGCCGCCTGCGGTTTGAGTGCCCATTTTGGCTGGCGGCCCCGCCGCTTTGTATTTAGGCGCCGCGTTTAGCAGCGCCCATCTTGGTTGGCGGCCCCGCCGCCCGGAGAACGGTGGTAATGAGCGATAAAAATCTCATGATGTCGGGCAGTAACCTTGAACGGGTGCTCAAGGCCGGTCATTTTGCCGTAACCTGCGAATGCGGCCCTCCCAAAGGCGCGGACCTGGAATATCTTCAAAACAAGATAGACCTTATCAGGGGCTGTGTCGACGCGGCAAACGTCACTGATAACCAGACCGCGGTGGTGCGCATGTCCAGTATCGCGGCGAGCGCTATTCTGGCTCGCAACGGCATAGAACCGGTCATGCAGATGGTTACCAGGGACCGCAACCGGATCGCCGCACAGAGCGACCTTTTCGGGGCTTACGCCCTGGGGATCAGGAATATGCTCTGCCTTACGGGCGATCACCAGAGCTTCGGCAATCATCCGATGGCGAAAAACGTCTTCGATCTGGATTCCATCCAGCTTCTGGACATAGTGCGCACAATCAGGGATATGGGCGCCCTGAACAACGGCGATCAGGTCCAGGGTGGGATCAAAATGTTCCTGGGAGCGGCGGCCAATCCGTTTGCCGATCCGTTCGAGTTCCGGGTGATCCGGCTGGCAAAAAAAATCCGGGCCGGCGCCGATTTCATTCAGACCCAGTGCATCTACGACATGGGCCGGTTCCGGGAGTTCATGAAGATGGCCTGTGACATGGGGTTGGACAAACAGTGCTTTATCCTCGCCGGTCTTACGCCGTTGAAATCCGGCGGTATGGCCGCATACATGAACCGGAATGTCGCCGGTATAACCATCCCGGATGCGATCATCCAACGCATCAGGGGGGTCCCCAGGGGGCAACAGGGAGAAGAGGGAATCAGGCTCCTTCTCGAACAGATACAGGAGGTGCGCGAAATCCCCGGCGTTGCCGGCGTGCACATAATGGCTATAGAGTGGGAGGAAAAAGTAAGGGAGATTACGGAAAGGGCAGGCCTTCTCCCCCGGCCGGCAGAGGCAGGAGACTGAGAGGAATCATTCCCCGGCTCTTTTCCCGGTATGAAATAAAACCGCCCGTCGGTATTCCCGATGGGCGGTTGTGCTTCCGGTTTTTTGCACTTGCCTAATCAAAAGGCTCGTTTTCAACGAGGTTCCATATCCCGCAGGGGCATGCGCCGGCGCAGAAGCCGCAGCCGATGCATTTTTCCGGGTCTACGGCCATTTCAAATTCTGTCCCGTTTCCGATGCTTTGGCGGGAGATGGCCGACTCCGGGCAAATCGTGGCGCATATTCCACAATCGCGGCAGGTCCCGCACGAGGAACACTGGGAGGCGCACGACTCGATTCCTTCGAAGCCCGAGATGCGCGGGTCGAAATACTCGAGCTTGACTCGTTCGTAGTCTATCATCGGACGCGAAGGACTCACCTGTAAGTCCTTGCCGGACAGGAGGTCGCCTATTTTTCCCGCAGCCTTTCTTCCCGCCCCGATTGCGTCCGTGAGAAGCCCGACTTTTACCGTGTCGCCAATCGCGAAAATCTTCGGATCGCTCGTCTGATAATGTTCGTTTACCTTTATAAATCCACGTTCGGTTTCAACGCTTTCAGGCAGGAAATCGAGTTCGGGCACGTCGCCCACCGAGATGATGATCGTATCGGCCGCAATGACTTCACCGGAGGTGAGTTCCAGTCCGGTCTCAGTTACTGCTTTGCTGAAACAGGGCCACTTGAACTTTGCGCCCGCGGCTTCGGCCTCCTTGCGTTCCTTTCCGAATGAAAGCGGTTCCTGAATATCTATCAGGGTGATGTCTTCGGCCCCGAGCCTGTGGGCCTCACTCGCCGCGTCGCAGCCGACGTTACCGGCCCCGATGATCAGCACGCGCTTTCCCACCTGGACCTGGCCGGCCTTGGTCATGCGGAGAAACTCCAGGGCCGGGATTAACTTTTCACCGCCCGGGATAGGCAAGACCCTCGGTTTTTGTGCGCCGGAGGCTATCACTATGAAATCGAACCCTTCCCGGAGTTCCTCTATATCGGGCCTTTCGAGCCGCTGCTGAAGGTTCACGTGAGGAAGCGCTTTTCTCACGCGGGCGAGTTCGGCTTCCAGGACCTCATCGGGGATGCGCGACTTCGGAATCATGGCGGAGATTTTCCCGCCGAGTTCCGCCCTCATATCGTAGATAACAGCCTCATGCCCCTGCTGGCGCAGTTGCCAGGCAATGGAAATACCTGCGGGACCGCCGCCGATTACCGCGATTTTCTTGCCGGTCGGGGCCGGAAGTTCGGGAAGTTTCGCCCGGAGGCTCGCCTTTCCCAACTGGCTGACGTCCACCGGGATCATTCGCGCCGTCTGCCTGGAGCAGCCCTGCATGCATAAGTTCGGGCATAGATATCCGCAGACCGACGCGGGAAACGGGGTGTAGGCCAGCGCCAGGTCTACGGCCTCGTCGGCTCGTCCTTCGCGGATGAGCCGCCATCGCTCGTGGACGGGCATTCCCGTTGGGCAGCTTACCTCGCACGGCGCGGCAAACTTCTTGTTTTCCCACACCGGGACATAGCGCCTGAGAAAGCCGTTGGTAATAAGCGGGACCTGGCTTCTTTCGAAATCGACGAGGTCTCCGATAAGACCTCCGCGGCCCAGTTCGGAGTCCCAGGTCTGCTGGTGAAAAGCCTCCATCGAACGCCTGGGCCTGGAGAATTTTTCACGCGGACCTCGGGCCGTCAAAAGCTGCCATGAGTCCCTGTCCGCAAGAAGGCTGTAGAGATCGATCCTGCCGATCCCGGTGAGAAATGTCTTGAGGTTTTCGCTGAGCCATTGCCAGTCGGCGTCATCGATCGGGCCCAGCATGGCGTCCGGTTTGCTGTACCCTTTATGCGGTCCGCGAAAATAGATTTTTCCGCCGACCATTCCGACGCATGGACGAAAGCCCAGCACATTTTCCGGGTCCTGAGGCTCATACCCGCAGACTACCGCGACGCCGCCCGCCATGAATTCGGCGAAGTAGTCGCCCGCCGAACCGAGCACCCACAGCTCCGGGGGCGCGAAGCGCGGGTTGCGCTTGGTCATCGTCATGCCTCGAGCCCCGATGTTTCCGGCTACGTAGATCCTGCCCTGGGCCATTGCGTTTGCGGCGCCGTTTGTGGCATTGCCGTGGACTATGATGTCCGCGCCGCAATTGAGCCAACCCACATCATCTGAAGACGGGCCAAAGACCTCGATCAGCGTGTTGGGAAAGCCCATCGAGCCGACGCGCTGGCCGGGCGCTCCGAACACTTTGATATGAAGCCTGTCGTTTCCGGCCTTCCAGAGCCTGCCCCCGATTCCATGCTGGCCGAAAGCTTCGATCTCCAGCGTGTGACAGCCGTTCTCCACGGCCTGCTGGGTCCTTTCTTCGAGGATGCGCGATTCAATGCGGTGGCCGTTTTCAAATCCTGAGAGGCGAATCACCTGTTGTTCCATGCTCAAACTCCACGTAATAAGAAGCGAGAAGCGAGGAGCGAGGAGCGAGAAGAAGACACTTTGCCTGCTCCTTGCTCCCTGCTTCCTGCTTCCTCTCAAACGACGTATTTTATCTGAAGGCGCTCGGCGGCATTTCGATCATCTATGGCCAGGGCGTCCGACATGCCTATCGGAAGAGAAGTCGAACGTCCGAGGGGAGCGACGATCTTCCTTAGTTCGGTATCGAAAGATAAAAATATGTCAACGACCCGCTCGGCCACCTTCTCGGGATCGAGCCGCCTGTAGAGGCGCGGGTCCTGGGATGTGATCCCTTTCGGACATAACCCGATGTTGCAGATATTGCACCGGTCCGATTCGGAGCCTACACACCCGGCCGCTGCCTGCATCATGTACTTTCCAACCTGCACCCCGCTTGCGCCGAGCATTATCAGCGCGGCGGCGTTTGCCGCAAGTTTTCCGTTCTTGCCGACCCCGCCTCCCGCAAAAAGCGGGACCTCGTTTTGCTGGCCGAGCCTGGCGAGGTTGAGGTAGCAGTCCCGGATATTGCTTGCGATCGGATGGCCCATGTGGTCCATCGATACCGTGTAGGCCGCGCCCGTTCCGCCGTCTTCGCCATCAATGGCGAGACCGCCCGCGTAAGCGTTCCGGGTTAGGTTGTTCAGGACCGACAGAGCGGTCGAAGTTCCCGAAATCTTCGGATAGACCGGGACCCTGAACCCCCAGGCCATGTACATGGACTGGATCATCTTGGCGACGGATTCTTCGATCGAATACTTGGTCTGATGGGTCGGCGGACTGAGCAGACTCACTCCCGATGGAACCCCGCGAATCGCCGCAATCAACTTGTTCACCTTGTACCACATCAGCAAACCGCCATCGCCCGGCTTGGCCCCCTGCCCATACTTGATCTCGATTGCGCAGGGATCTTCTTTCATCTCGGGCAGGGCATGGATTATTTCGTCCCATCCGAAGTAGCCGCTCGCGATCTGAAGGATCGTGTATTTGAGAAACCGGGACCGCAAAAGCCGTGGCGGGCAGCCGCCCTCGCCCGTGCACATCCGGACAGGCATGCCGAGTTCTTCATTGAGATATGCCACGCCCATCTGGAGCCCTTCCCACATGTTGGGGGAAAGCGCGCCGAACGACATACTGCCAATGATAAGAGGATAAATTTCCCGTACGGGTGGAATCCAGCCGTTCTCCCTGTAAAGCCTCAGATTTTCTTCCGGGGGCAATACGCGGCCGAGCAGGGTCCGCAGCTCGAATTCATGGCGGCTGGCGTCGAGCGCCGGGTCGGTCAGCATCGAGATTCGGATGAACTTTATCCGGTCAAGGGTCCCGAGGTTGAGCGAATCCGGCACATTTCTCCTGCCGCCTCGGCTTCTTGCCTGGCCGCCACGATTGAGGTGGAAGCGCTGCTTGTCCATTTCATCCGATCTGTGCGGAATTATGGCGCTATTGGGACAAACCAGGTTGCACATGGCGCACCCGTTACATGCGTAGGCGGGATCGGTCCTCTGCCGAATGCCGTGATAGATCTGGTGGACATTGGACGAAGACGTGGTTGGACCGATTTCGGCCAGTGTGGGAATCTGGACTATCCTTTTTCTGTGCACGCCCAGCTCTATTGCCTGAACGGGGCAAACGGCGGTGCATCGGCCGCACAGAGTGCATTTTTCTTTGTCCCATTGAACCTGCCACAGCAGGTCCTTCACGCTTAGTGAAGAAGGGCTAAGGGTTCCACTTGCGAGCATACCCGTACCTCCGAGCGGTCTGCAGGAACTATGACCGTATCAAGATGCATCGGCTGAAAATCTTTGTGTTTGTCCCGGTCGGGAATGGCGGCGTCAAGGCCGCACATTTCCGAGGAAAACGCGTACATGCCCTTCCTGCCCCCCGCGACGGCGGGCCGGAGTTTTTTTCGGTCCTGAACGAGGAAAAGGGTATTGTCGGGCAGGCGTCCCATCACGCAATTCGGGCCGTCGATAATGAGCCTGCGGCATGAGTGCTTGAGCTGCGTGAGGAACCCTCCGTCCGGATGGGATTTCAGATCTTCGTCCTGGAGCGGCGTGATGATGTGCTTGTAAGCCTCGATTTCGAGCCCGAGACTGTGAATCATATAATGGGCGATATGAGTGAAGACCTCGGAGTCGGACTGGTACCCCACATAACCGGGATAGCCGCGCGACGTCAGGAATTCACGGATGGGGACGAACGCGGTATTTTCTCCGTTGGTCATCGAAGCTATGCCCTGGATAAAAAATGGATGGCAGGCGTAGAGGTTGATCGCATAGTTGGTGTTTTGCCTGCCCTGGGCCAGAATCACCCTGGCTTTGAGTTCCTCGCGGTCCAACTGAAGGTACTCGGCTACTTTGAGCGGATCGCCGATTTCTTTCAACATGATCACGTCTGGCCAGAAGCTGTAGACGATCATGTCCTCCTGTTCCTCACCCATTTGCCTCAGACGCAGGCGCGCAAGAAGAAGCCGCTCTTGGATTTCTTTCGGGTCGAGACCCTCCCAGGCGCTTGGGTACTCGTAGGCGCAGATCACATAAGTGTCGCGTCTGGGAGTTCCGGGAGGCGGTGTTTTGGGATTCCGAATGGAAATATTGTGCCTCGTCACGAACCCCAGGCTTGTCATGAACCGGTCAAGGCGTTTTACGCCTTCACCTGAAAATATACCGGACAGGATCGGCAAGCCTTTCAGTGTCTCGAACGGTCCGCCAAGATCACTTAGAAAAAGGCCTACCCCCGAGCCGTCATGACCCTCCCGCATCACATCGAGGGCACGCATGGCCACCATGGGAGACTGTGGCTCGTCACTCGTCAACGCGATCAAACGGCACATTAGGTTCTTTCTCCTTCAAGAAAAATATGCTCGCCCATTTCAAGCGAGCACAACCGTAAGTTGCTTCGGTCGAGGATGCCAGCTATGAAAACCCTGGGGAAAACTGCGCTAAACGGGGCTCTACCGGGGTTTTCCAGAATGCCGGTCCGGATCGGAACTGGTTCCGTTTCAAAGTTTCACGTCCGGGTTGAATTGCACAGGTTGTCCGAACTTGCTAGATTACCTAAATAATCCACCCCTTAGCAAGCAAATTCCATTTGTTTTCAGGCAAAGCCATTGATTGCCTAGGATAGATAACATATTGGACAAAAAAGTATAGAGCGAGTTTTTATGAGCGGAAAGACAAGAACGGTGCGGCCGGTTTTCACCTTTGCGTAAAATCGAATTCGAGAGGCGAATGCGAAACTTCCCATACCCCTTTTTCACGGATCACACCGCGCGAGAAGCTCAGGAAGCTGTATTTGCCGTAATGGGTGATCTTGCGGGCCGCCGTAAGGACCGAGTCGTCGGCCGTCCCTGAGACGGGCAGGAAAAGGGCCGTAATTCCGCCTCCCCTGCCAGGATCGCTGAAAACCAGAAACAAACAGTCTGCCCCAGAGGAACCTTTCACTGAAAAATCGTGTGGAGAAAAACTCACACCTTCCGGAGCGGATGCGAAAAAAGATTTGAGGTTTTCAGACCGGGGGAGGCCAAAAAACAAAAAGTCCTTGTCTTTATTCACTTTCATCTCGGCCTCTTTTTCCGTCACGATCGGGGTGTCCGCCTGGTCAAGGCCTGCAAGCAAAAGCTCAAAGGCTTTCGCAGCCTCCGGAGGACTCCCGTCGCTCAACACCGCGACCGGACCTTGCGATCCTTTGAGGCTGTTTACAGTGGCGGGAATTTCCTCCGGGTAGAGAAGGCGGAAAGTATTCACGTCCGGGTCCACGATCAGTTTTTTGGGTGCAGCAGGCGACGGAATCGAAAAAGAAGCCGAGCCGTCCTTGATTCGGATTTTCGCATCGAGCCTCTCGTTTGGGGAAATTTCCAGGCCCGCCGTCATATCCAGATCGTACCAGGGAGGTTCCTGGAGAAGGAAGCCCGTTACGTGCCGGCCGGGGGCATCCGCTTTGAGCTGCACGTCCTTGAGCTTTAGAACCGGGGCGCCGCTTCTTGCCACCCACTGATCGAAAAACACCCCGGCCTCCTTGGGGTCCCACCCTCCGGTCCGGACGAAAACGTCCCGGAAATCCTCCCACGAGGTGCTGACAAACAACCGTTCTTTAAATATCTGCCGCAGACCATTCCAGAAGGCTTCGTCGCCGAGCCTTTGCCGAATCATATGGAAAACAAAGGCGGCTTTCCCGTAACCGACCGCCCTCGTTGCAGGGCTTACGCGGCTCTCGAAGAGCCTGAGCGGGAAATCGGCCCCCGATGCGGCCAGGGTCGCATAGTCCTGTAGAACCTGCAGCCTGTAGAGCCTTGCGTCCGCCGCAGAGGCGATTTCCTGAGAAAGGTAATCCGCTACGTAAGTTGTCAAACCCTCGCACCAGTTCCCCGAGGCATAATCCACCAGCACGCCGTTGCCCCACCAGGAGTGGGCGATTTCGTGCCTGAGGCTGGTTTGAGGAATAAACGGC
>Ga0326728_10019164_pt1 | contig 13327 bp, 12 predicted proteins | sample MB3enrmetagenome_FD_207602 | JGI IMG/M metagenome (GOLD analysis project Ga0326728, IMG submission 207602) | Lab enriched peat soil microbial communities from McLean, Ithaca, NY, United States - MB31MN | ecosystem: Environmental > Terrestrial > Soil > Wetlands > Peat | place: USA: New York... | reverse complement strand
GACCAACTGAACATCCGGGCGGTTTTGCGTTAGAGGAATGAATCCGTAAGCGTGATCGTGAACCAAGCCGATCATGGCGATACGGACGGGCGGTTTGACTTCCGCTGACCAAACAGCGCCAATCGACAAAAGAAGACTAAAAAAGATGACGAATTTTTTCATGACATGACTGGAGAGTATCAGTTTGGAACTGCTTTTCAATCACAGCCTGAAGCCGTGGACATCAATTCCACGCATAGACCACCATGATCAGATCCAGGGCAAAAACCCGATTGGCAGAGCGTTCCGGGCAGTATCCTGAGACGTGATCGCGCCCTTCCGCCTCATGCTGAAAAACGAGGGAAACCTTGACGCTTCTGGTGGTCCCGGGCTCTGACCCACCGAAATAGATGAATTGAACTGGCTCCCCTGTCACCATGGCCTGGATGAACATGTTGGCCGGGTCATCGTTGGAGGCGAGAACTGGATTGCCGGGCCGGGCTGTCCAATAGAGCAGCTTTTCGTTGGGAAATCGTTGGGGATCGAGGCCGGGTTTCAACAGGCGCCGGAGCAAGGAATTTCGTATATTTTTCATATACCCGGAGTTTAGCGGAGCGGGTTGGGCATTTGCTGTCCATCTTCCGGACTCTTTTTAAGGAATCAGGCGTGCTTGCGTTTCTGCCCGGTTCAGGTTTTGCTTCTGGCGACACGCTGATTCAATTCAAAATGAAAAAAAAGGCAATTATAACCGCCATTTCAGCCCTTGCGCTCGTGGCTGCGTCTTCACATGGGGCTTCGGGGCATTCCCCAAAACACGTTGAAGTTTACATGACGGCCAAGGATACGGGGCAACGGCTGGCAAAGGCTGGTGAAGTGGAACTGGTGGACAGCTTGCCGCCGGTTGAGAAGGAGGTATACATTTTTGTTGATCCTTCCAAAACCTTTCAAACCGTCCTCGGCATCGGTGGCGCTTTGACCGATGCCGCGGCGGAGACTTTCCATAAACTGCCTCCCGACAAGCAACAGGAGGTTTTGCGGGCATATTTTGATCCGCAAGATGGCATCGGTTATACGCTCGGACGAACCCCCATCCACAGTTGCGATTTTTCAAGCGAGAGTTACACCTACGTCCAGGATGGAGACAAGCGACTGGACAGCTTCGACATTGCTCATGATTTGAAGTATCGCATTCCTTTCATCAAAGCGGCGGTTGCGAAAGCTGGGCGTAATTTCACGCTTTTTGCCAGCCCCTGGAGTCCACCTGGCTGGATGAAGGACAACGGCGACATGCTTCACGGAGGCAAATTGAAGCCGGAATACTATGAATCGTGGGCTCGCTATTACGGCAAGTTTATTCATGCCTATGAAAAGGAAGGAATCCGGATCTGGGGATTGACCGTGCAGAACGAACCGATGGCCGTTCAGGCCTGGGAATCCTGCAACTACACCGCCGAAGAAGAGCGCGATTTTGTCAAAAATCATCTTGGCCCCGCTTTGCAGGACGCCGGCTTGAAGGACAAAAAGGTGATAATCTGGGACCACAACCGGAGCTTCATGTATCAACGCGCATCGGTGGTATTGGATGATTCGGCGGCAGCGAAATGGGTTTGGGGCGTCGGCTTTCATTGGTACATGGACGACGATTTTGAGAACGTCAGGCGCGTCAAGGAAGCTTACCCGCAAACCCATCTTCTGTTCACGGAAGGGTGCAATGGCCCATTTGATTTCAGCAAAATCAACGAATGGCAGTGGGGTGAACGCTATGGCAAATCAATGATCAACGATTTTAACAATGGCGCCGAAGGCTGGACGGATTGGAATGTGTTATTGGATGAAAAGGGCGGCCCCAATCATGTCCAGAACTTTTGTTTTGCCCCGATTCATGCCAACACAAAAACAGGCGGGTTGTTTTACATGAATTCGTATTACTACATCGGCCATTTTTCAAAGTTCATCCGTCCGGGAGCAAAACGGATCATCAGTTCATCCATTACCGACGAACTGCTGACCACGGCTTTTTTGAATCTGGACGGAAAAATTGCCGTTGTAGTCCTCAATCTTTCCGACCAAGCGGAGTCTGCCAGTCTTTGGCTGGGTGGCAAAACGGCAAGGATCAACAGCCCGGCCCATTCCATAATTAGCGTGGTGATTTCAGAAATGTGACGGATTCCCATGAACCGATACGAATTTTACCTCAACATCACGGCGGAGCAATATCTGGGCTATTATCGAGGGACGGCCCGGCACGTTGTGGTTCAATGCACTACCGGGCAGACCGTTCAGTTTCCGGCATCGCTGCTCCAGCAATTTGTCACTCCCGAGGGCATCAACGGGAATTTCGCGCTGACCTGTGATGAACACCACCGGAACTCCCATTTGGAACGGCTGAAATGAATTCCAGGACGGTGGGTGGGCGCCGGCAACAAAAACCGGGCGTATTTGGCCTTCTCCATAAAAAAAGGCCGGACACCATTGCAGTGTCCGGCCCCCAACAACCAAACCAACCAACCCTTGACCCCGGAATACGACTGAATGGGAAAACCAAAAAACCCATTCAGCCATCCGTGGCCTGTTTGTAGTGGCTCATGCTTTGGCCGAATGTTCAAATCTTCTTTTAAAATTATTTTGTAATCGGTATCTGGATGCGGTTCAGCACCAGCAAACCAAGGAAACGACCGGCATCACAGCCTGCTCAACGTCTGAATCTTGGTGAGCGCCTCATGGTTACACCCACTTTGGGATCAATGAGTGAAAGAATTGGATTAAGCAGTTTACCGCCATGACCGGGCGCGGCAAATACAACCACGCCAGTTCAACTGTTTACTTGATAATCCGGGCGAGCAAGTCAGAAAGACTTTCAAACAAATCCTGGAACAAGGCGTTCAACGAGAGCGGCGGCGCATCGCTGGGTTGTTGCTTAAGCCCGGGTGATTTCCATTCCCGCCCCAGGAACTTTGGCATCGAACGCTCGATGCCGAAAAGAGTCTGCTCCTCGATCATATATTGCTCCGGCTCAAACAACCTCACCTTCTGAGCATGCCACACGGAGATGGCACTTCTGTCAATCTTTTCCAATTCGATCCCACAGTCCTCACATGCAACAAAAGTCAGTTTGACGACATCACGAATCCACCATCGCAATTTGCCTTCACGGCCACGCCAGGAAATTTCTTCACCCCGGAGGCGTAATATTTTGTATATCCGCCTCATTTTCAACTTGCCACACTTGCGACACCTGCGTCCAATGCGCATGTACCAACGATGAAACGCCCAATAGAGCGCCATCGTGACAACAACTGCGGCTGCACCAAGGATAAAATGGCCATTCATAAAAATCCTTCCGTCCTCCACTCTCGGCGGCGAAAAGGAGGCCGGCGGCGGACGGAGCGCAGCGCAAGCTGAAGCTTGGAGATTAGCCATCGGACCGAATTTGTGCGAAAGAGGAGGAGAAGAAGGCAAACAAAGAGGAGCACATAGCACACTGTACGCATAGTCATCTATGTTCGTAGCAGGATGTCATCATCTTGCATGGCATAATAATAGCTGGAAAGGCTCGCGGGCGCCATGGGGTGTTCACCCCATAAACACTTTGAGTGGTTGGCGTGGGCGAACCATACTGCGGTTACATGCAGCGAACCAAGCGTCTGATCCCGAGGATTTATTGAGATGCCCGCAGCCAGGATCACCCAGATCAGGGAGCTTACACCAGCGGCCTGGGCCAAGACAAAGGCGGAATTGGTTGCCGGGTCATAATTGTCAAGACCGGGCTGGAAGATTCATTTCGGCAGAAACGGACGCACCCGATCGGCGAGCAGCTTGTAGCCTTGGGCGTTGAAGTGCAATTGGTCGGGCATAAATAATTCCGGGCGCGGCCGACCGGACGCGTCGAGCGGCAGGCCGTAAGTTTCGATGTATTGCAAGAACGGTTTTCCACGGATGTAACCCTCTGCCAGCACATTCAATGTCTTTTCCTTTTCATGCTGCTTCCAGCGTGACGGGGTGGGACTCCAGGAAATGAAGGCAATTCTGGTTTCCGGCAGGCGGGCGTGGACGGTTTCCGCAAATTCCTTGAAATTGGCAAAGACCTGTTCCGGCGGTTTGCCCGCCCACAAATCATTGCCACCGGCGCGGAAGAATATCATCTTGGGCGCGTAAGGGAAAATCACCCGTGGCGCGAAGTATGTGGAATCCACGATCTCCGAGCCGCCAAAGCCGCGATTGAAGACGGGCTGGCCGGGGAAATCCTGTGCCAGCGTCTTCCAGTACGTAATAGTCGAGGAACCGATGAATTCGATCGCGCCTTTGGGAGGCGGGTTGGTCGCGTCCACCTGTTCATAGGCGGAGATCGCCTTTTCCCATATCGCAAAGTTGTGGTTGGTCTCGGCGGCGGAAACGGCAGAGACACAGACCAAAAACAGAAGGCTAAATCGACAGTGGATTTTCATCGCTGAGTTTTACCGAGAAAGATTTCCTGCGTCAATCTGATCCACACGCAATCTACCGCCGCCTAACACCAAATCGTCATGATATTGCGGCGACGACCAATTAGGCTTCTTTCCGGGTGTCGTCGGATGCCCTGTTCAACGATGGGCGCACCATCTCGGAACCAGCACGACCTTGACCAAAGCGGGGTGATGGTGGAAGCGCCTGCATTCTCCAGCGAGCAGAACAGTTGCGGTGAGGCCAATTACGGCGATGGCAATGACGATCAGCACGGTTTTCATATACCCTTCAATACGGTATTGGCCGGGAGATCTTGCAATTGGTCCTGGCCCATTCCATTATTACCGTGGTGATTTCAGAAATGTAACGGATTTGAAGCCTGTTTTCATGAATAGACTTCAGACTATTTCGGTTTTTTTGGTCGTGTTTGTGCTGGCCGGCGTTTCATCCGTCCAGTCAAATGAGCCGCTCCCTCCTGTTTCTCTTGTCAGAACTGTTGTAGGGGCCGCGACCAACACCATCTCGGTCGTAAATGCCCACGCCACGTCGCAAGGTGAGGTGCTGTTTCCCAACGACACAATAACCACTGGTTCGAATTCTTTTGTCTATATCAGCCTCAATCGTTCTTCGGCTGTGGTGCGCCTGGCCGCCGAGACCAAGATGGTCATGGGGAACGTGGGTAGCGGCTCCGGGCATGAAGGCCCATATGCGACAGAACTTAAAATTAAGAATGGCTCGATTCTGGGCGAAGTCACAAAGAGCAAGGCCGATTCCAGATTGGAGATAATGACGCCTCATGGCGTGGCGAACATTGGTGGAACCAATAAAGCTGACTTTAACATCGATGTTGCTCAGTTATCCGACGGCAAATTTTCGGCGACCTTCATCAGCGTGACAGGCCAAGTCGTCGTTTCAGCGATTGTGAACGGCGCGATGCAAACGAATACACTGCACGACGGCGAGACTTGGACACCCGGTTTGGGCAACCCTCAGCCAGTGCCGCCCGACTTGCTACAGACCTATACAAACCAGATCGATGACATGCTCGAACATACAATCCGCCCCAGTTTTCATCTCCGCCATTGACTCCGAAGCCCCACTCAGTTTAAAAATCCTCCCATGAATATCAAAGATTTATCAACGGACCAAATCCGAAGCATTATCGCCGTCAAGAAAAAGATCGAAAAACTGCAAACCGCCGTCGAGAAGAGGGTTGAAAAGCTCCAGGCCAAGATCGATTCAATCGCGGGTGACGGAGGAATGCCCAGTCCATTCGCCAGAAAGAAACGCAGGATGTCTCGGGCTGGGAGGGCTGCGATTGCTGCCGCCGCCAAGAAACGTTGGGCCAAATATCGAGGCAAAGGGGCGAAGAAATCCAAGCCGGCCAAGAGGAAGAGGTTTAGCGCGGCGGCGAGAGCGAAGTTGGCCGCGAGTGCCAGGGCTAGATGGGTTGAGGCGAAGAAGGCGGGGAAGACGACGTTGTAATCCAATCACGTCCACAGAAAACAAGAGGGCGCAGGCATCTCACCTGCGCCTTACACTTGCCAGGGCGCGCTTTGAACTGGTCGCAGGACGGAAAACCTGCCGAAACCATTTGCGCACCGTCGCTCAATTCACCATACTCCGATCCGCTCCCAATGCAATCCACCATTTTTGTCCACGACCTGGCCAATTATGTTGGGCCAGCATGGCAAGAGCGAGATGGGCGGGGCGAGGGCAGAGGGGAAGAAGGGGTTGTAAGATCAGGCCAGCCATTCAACCAACTCCCGCAAACAGGCAATCTCGCGGGTAAGCCCACAAGCGGTCGGACGGGGTTTGCGGCCTGGATTATACCAGCACGCATCGAGGCCATACTCGACTGCGCCCAGGATGTCAGAGGCCCAGCCATCACCAATCATGAGCAATTCTCGCCGGGATGGATGTCCCAATCGTGCCAGCGCAGTGTCGAAAAATTCTTTGGCTGGTTTGGCAAAACCGATTTCTTCCGAAATAATGATCTCAGCGATGTGTTGGCGAATTTCAGAACGAGCGAGTCTTCCGCGCTGGACCACTTGCAAGCCATTGGTCAAAATGGCCATTCGGTATTTCCCATGTAACGCCTGCAGCACTTCAGCGGCATCCCCGACCAGTTCGGAGCAATCAGCCAGGCACTCAAGATAGCGGGCGCTGAACGTGGCTGGCGGATACGCAACTCCAATGGTTTCAAACAATAGTTCGAAGCGACGAACTTTGACAAAGCCCGGCGTGAGCTCTCCTTTTTCCACCGCTTGCCATAACGCGTGGTTGATGTGCCGGTAAGCAGCCAGATAGCTGGGATCGAATGTCACCCCGATCAACCGGAAAGCCTGGTTAAGCGCGGTGCTTTCCGCCCTGTCGTAGTCAAAGAGCGTTCCGTCAGCGTCGAACAAGAGCCACTGGTATTGCTGCATTGGTCAGTGATACGGGTTTCGCTGGAACCCGTAAAGTCAAAGCCGAGTTTTGTCCCCGGAGCCAACCACGCCCGGAACCGAAACCAACCGATTGGAGAATTGGTGGCAGGTGCCGGAGATTCAGCCTTCTCCATAAAAAAAGGCCGGACGCCCTTGCAGCATCCGGCCCTTAACGACTAAACAAACCAACATTTTGGCCTTGGAATCACACAAGAATTGAATGGGAAAACCAAAAAACCATTCAGCCTCATGTCCAGGGCTGATTATATATCGGCGGAGATCCAAAAAAACTTTAGGGCACACAAAAGCGTGAATTTCCCCTGATCACCGGCCAAAAAAAGGGCCGGACACCATTACAGCGCCCGGCCCACAACAAACCAAGAAAACCCGACCCGTGGCCTCGGAATTACGACTGAATGGGGAAAACCAAAAAACCCCATTCAGCCCCATATCCGAGGCATATAAAGTTTGACTTGTTTTTCAGCCGAACGTTCAACCAAGTTCTGATTTATTTTCAATCGGTTCAAGCACTTCAGGCTGTTCGGAACGGGGTGGGGGCGCGCTGGATCGTTCATCATCTTCTCTCCGGATTATTAAATCAAATTCTAATCCCCCCACCAAGGCTTTTCAAACATGTCCCTGTCAATCTGCACCGGCTCAAAACAACGCGGATCATCTATTTTCGGACTGTTGACGAGATTGCTGACGGGATAAATTTTCAGCGGTTCCCGGGCAGGATTGTTCAACGCAGCCTCAAACAAGTCCGATCCGGGTTTATTCTCCAACCACCAACGATAATGCTCTGATTGCAAAATCACGGGCATTCGATTGTGGAGTGGGGCGATTGTTGGATTAGCCGCAGTCGTGATGATGGTAAACGACTCGACGGTTTGGCTCAGTGGCGCTTCTTCCAAATCCGTGTCCTCCCGTCCTGATGATGGCGGTTTAATCCACCGTTCCCAAAGCCCTGCAAAACAAAACGGCTCGCCCGACCTGAACATGACCCGGAAAGGCTGTCGTTTCCCACTCCTCTCCTTCCATTCATAAAAACTGTCGGCGGGGATCAAACAACGCCTTTTTCCATACGCTTCCCGAAATGCAGCCTTGGTTTTCAACGTTTCAGACCTGGCATTGATCAAACTGTTGCCCGCCGTCTCGTCTTTGGCCTGGGCCGGAATCAAACCCCACCGCATCAACCTCATTTCAGGCTTTTTTTATCCATCAGGATTACGGGTGCAGATTGAGTCGGGGCGATGTTGTAGCGAGGAACAAAGCCCTCACGCATCACGGCATCAACCAGCTTCATCAACCCGGTCATGTCTTTTGCGTTGGAATATCGGCCGCACATCTTGCCCCGAACTTTAACTGAGCCGGGTCCTGAAGCCAAATGCTGGTTCGGGGAGGAGGGAGACGGGGCTGGAGGCGGGGGAGAGCTTGCAAACAAGGAAAGTTCAAAAACCCAAATCTGATCCGATCAGAGAGGAACACCATCCTCGCACAACATCCCCAGGATGCAAGGGCTAAGGCAAATTCCCCCCTTTCCCGCCAAGCTTGCTTTTCGACGGGGATTTGGACGGCGCGTTTGCCCTGGCTTCAACTTGTTTTTTCAGGTTCTCGAGTTCTTTGCTCTGTTCGCGGCTGGCCTTTTCCAGGTCCAACACTTCCTGGCGCAGATTCTTGAAGTCATCCACCGGTTTGCGCCCGGCCCGCAGATCAGCAACCGCCTTCTCCGCGGCGGCTTGTTGCGGAGCCGCCTTGGCTGCGTTGGCAAAGGTTTGCAGCACGGCGATGGCCCCCGGATCGCCCAGTGTCCCGAGGGCCTTGATGGCCGCAATTTGAATGCTCTCTCTTTTGTGGTTCACATTACCCAGCAGAAATTCGCGCACGGCATCCTTTTTTTCTTCATTCCGCGCCAGCCAGGCCAGAGTTTGAAGGCCGCCGGCAAAACCCCGGCTGCGGAAGGCCGCTTCGCGTTTGCGGAGCGTCTCCAGCAGGGGCGCGATATAGGCCGGGTCATCTTGTGATCGCATCGCGTAAATGGCGGCGACCGCCAATTGGTTGCGGTAGGACTCCGAGTTCAGATACTTTATCAGGAGATTTCGCACTTCTGGTTGCGCATAGTTTCCCAGGGCATCAATATCGGCGCCAAGAATGGCTGGATTCTTTTCGTTCTCCAGGGCGTTGCGCGCGGAGGCGTAAGCGGTGTCGCGGTAAAACCCATCCATGGCACGGGCGAGCTGCAAGCGCACCCGGGCGTCAGGTTGATGGGTTGAAGCCAGCAAGGCTTCGAGCGCGTCGTCCGTGTGGATCGAGCGCAACGCCTTGGCGGCTTCGATGCGGACGCCGTAAAACGGATCGTTGTTCATCGCTTCCTTGAGTTTCCCCACGGTTTCCTGATCTTTTTTGTCCGCCAATTGTTCGATTGCCAGCAAGCGTCCCATCACATCCTCCCGGTCGGCCAACTGTGAGTAGAGCATGTCGTTGGGCAGGTTCAGGGTCGTCTTGGCCAACACGGTGTAGTCCGGGTCGAGACGAACAATCCGCGGGGCGGACTCGAGTGGAAAATAGAAATCGGCCTCTTTTTCTTTCACCAGAATCGGGCGATCCACTGTCCCGAATTTGCCCTTGAAGCGGATGGTAAGCGGGAAGCTGAAGAGCAGGACGTTTTGGTCAATCCTTTGCGCCTGCCGCAGGGAGACTTTTGCCAGCCTGGTCTTTTCGTCCCAATTATAACTGGCTTCCAGCTCCGGATAGTGGGCGTGATAGAGCCATTGATCGAAGAATTGGTCATAAGAACGGCCGGAAAGCTCCTCAATGACCTTGCGCAAGTCCTCGGTGACGACGTTGCCGTATTGATGGCGTTCCAGGTAGGTCTTGATGCAGCGGCGGTAAAGGTCCCCGCCCAATTCCGACCGGAGCATGTGGAGCACCCAGCTACCCTTGGGATAGGCCAGATAGGAAAACATCTCGTCCGGATTGCCATAGATGCGCCGGACAATCGCGTTGGTGTCGTTCTCAATTCCCTTAATCTGCCGGGCGTCCTTATAAAGACCATAAAGCATCGAGTCATGGCCGTTTTTGTGCTCGTCATAGAGCAGCGCATAATAGGTGGCGAAGCCTTCATTGAGCCAAATATCGCTCCAGTCATCGCAGGTGACCAGGTCGCCAAACCATTGGTGAGCCATTTCGTGCGAAATCAGCGGGTCGCCGTCAAAAATGTTTTCCGTGGCCTCAGTGAACATCTGTTCGTCGGTGAGCAGTGTCGCGCTCGTGTTTTCCATGCCGCCCGCCACGAAATCGCTGAGGCAAATCTGATCATATTTCGCCCAGGGGAACGGCATCCCGATCTCCGCCTCGAAAAAGCCCATGATGTCCTTGGTGTCGCGAAAAAACGCCGCCGCTTCGTTGAAATCCGAGGGGGGCGTCAGAAAAGCCAGCGGCACATTGTTATGCTTGTCCTCCAGCTTTTTAAAATAGCCGGCCGCCACCGCAATCAGATAATTGGCGTGGGGCTGTTCCTGAGACCAATGAAACGCAGTCAGTCCGGTGGCCGGATCCTTTTCTTCGGAAACCAGCCTGCCGTTGGAAACCGCCGTCATTCCCGCCGGCACGCGACAGGTGACTTCGGAAGTGAATTTCGCGTTCGGTGAATCAAAGCATGGATACCAATGGCGCGCCAGGATGGATTCACCTTGCGAAAACAGTTGCGTGTCGCCCTCCTTGTAGCCCATCTCCGGCGTGCGAAAGTAAATCCCTTTGGAAGGCTGGGCACGATAGGCGATGGTCACACCTGTTTCCGCATCCATTGGAACGGGTGTGGCGAAAGTGATGATAAGTTTATCCGTGGTTGACTGCCAGCCTTGGATTTCCTCGGTGGACGTGACGGAAAGAATGGTCAGGTCCACAGCATCGAGGCTCAGTTCCCGAACCGGCTTGCCATTGGGTTTGAATTGAAAAATCTCCCTGCCATCGAAGGCGCGCTGCTTGAAATCCGGCGTGAGGTCGAGCGCCAGATGGCTGACTTTCACCTCGCGGTCGGGCGGGTAGTTGCGGTCAGCGCCAGCCTCGATGGGCACAAGGAAACTGGCGGATTTGATGCATTCAATGTCCGTGGCAGCCGTGGCGGCGTGAGCAGGCGCGATAAGCCCATAGACAGTAACGAGGCAAAGAAAATGGTAAAAAGGATTCTTCATATTGTTGCAGGTGTGCCTGGTCATCTATTTCTCCAGACTCTTTGGCGGCGGGCCGGCCAGTTGCCGCAGCACATAGGGTAGAATCCCGCCGTGCTGGTAATAATCAATCTCAATGGGCGTATCGATGCGGCAGGTCACCGGGATGTTTTCAACCCGCCCGTCCGCCCGCGTGATGCGCAAGGTTAGATCCTGCCGCGGCTCGAGCTGATCGCTCAACCCAAGCACATCGTAGGTTTCGGTGCCGACCAACCGAAGGGTTAGCGCCCACACGCCTTCCTTGAATTGCAAGGGCAATACGCCCATGCCCACCAGGTTCGAGCGGTGGATGCGTTCAAAACTTCGCGCGACCACGACCTTCACCCCCAGCAACCGCGTCCCCTTGGCCGCCCAATCGCGCGAACTGCCCGTGCCGTATTCGGTTCCGGCCAGGACGATGAGGGGCGTCCGTTGGCCCGCATATTTCATGGCCGCGTCGAAAATGCTCATCGTTTCGCCGCCGGGTTGAAAGGCCGTCACGCCTCCCTCGACGAGGCCCGGCGCCATGAGGTTCTTGATGCGCACGTTGGCAAAAGTGCCGCGGGTCATGACGCGGTCGTTGCCCCGGCGCGAACCGTAGCTGTTGAAATCCACGAAGTTGACGCCGTGTTCGATGAGATAATTTCCCGCCGGCGAAGTTTTTTTGATGCTGCCCGCCGGTGAAATATGGTCGGTGGTCACGCTGTCGCCAAAAATGCCCAGCGGCCGGGCCGCTTTGATTTCGGCGATGTGTCCGGGCTGAAGGCTGAAGTTTTCAAAGAAGGGCGGATGCTGAATATACGTGCTCCGTTCGTCCCATTGATAAACCTGGCCGGTGCCGGCGGGAATTTCATTCCACTTTGGATTTTGCACGGCGAAATCGCGGTAGAGCCGGCGGAAGACCTCCGGTTTGAGAGCGGCATGCATGGCGTCGCGCACCTCGGCCTGGCCCGGCCAGATGTCCTTTAAAAAGACGTCCCGCCCGCCCGTCCCCTGGCCGATGGGTTCTGTTGTCAAGTCTATTGTTACGCGTCCGGCCAGGGCGAAGGCCACCACCAGCGGCGGCGACATGAGAAAATTCGCCTTGATGTTCTGGTGGATGCGCGCTTCAAAATTCCGGTTGCCGGAAAGCACCGCCGCCGCAATCACGTCGTGCTTCGTCACCGCGTCTTCGACGGGCGCGGCCAGCGGGCCGGAGTTGCCGATGCACGTCGTGCAACCGTAGCCGACGAGGTTGAACCCGAGCTGGTCCAGCCAGGGTTGCAGGCCGGTTTTGTTCAAATAATCGGTCACGACCCGCGAGCCTGGGGCGAGGGAAGATTTGACCATCGGATGGGGCTTGAGTCCTTTCTCGACCGCCTTTTTCGCCAGCAACCCGGCGGCCAGCATGACCGAGGGGTTGCTGGTGTTCGTGCAACTGGTGATGGCGGCAATCAACACATCGCCATGATGCAACTGCCCGCCGTTCAAAACCGGGAAAACGCGCTTTAATTCGTCCGCTGTTTTGCCGAATCCATTTTCCGTCGCGGGCCTGCCCAAGTCCTGGATGAATTCCTCCTTGAGTCTGCCCAATTCGATCCTGTCCTGCGGCCGTTTTGGCCCTGCGACGCTCGGCCTCACTCCGGCCAGGTCCAATTCGAGGTCCGTTGAGTAGGCGATGTCGCCCTTTTTTGGGATTCCGAAAAGGCCCTGGGCGCGAAAATAGTTTTCATAAACCTTGCAATGCTGCTCGCTACGGCCCGTCTTGCGCAAATAATCAACGCACTCCCCGTCGATTGGGAAGAAGCCCATGGTCGCGCCATATTCGGGTGCCATGTTGGCAATGGTCGCGCGGTCCACCACCGCCAGGGCCGCCGCGCCAGGCCCGTAAAACTCGACAAATTTGCCGACAACCTTCGCCTTGCGCAACAGTTCCGTCACCGTCAAAGCCAGATCGGTCGCGGTCACCCCTTCCTGGAGCGCGCCGGTCAAATGCACCCCGACGACGTCCGGTGTCAAAAAATAAACCGGCTGCCCCAACATGCCGGCCTCCGCTTCGATGCCGCCGACACCCCAGCCGACAATGCCGAGGCCGTTAATCATCGTGGTATGGGAATCGGTCCCGACCAGCGTGTCCGGGTAAAAGAGGGAGCGGCCATCGGCGCCGGCCGGCTGCGAGAGGACGCCCTTGGCCAAATACTCCAAATTGACTTGATGAACGATGCCAATGCCGGGCGGCACAACCTTGAAAGTGTCAAAGGCCTGCATGCCCCACTTGAGAAACTGATA
>Ga0326728_10019163_pt1 | contig 13327 bp, 8 predicted proteins | sample MB3enrmetagenome_FD_207602 | JGI IMG/M metagenome (GOLD analysis project Ga0326728, IMG submission 207602) | Lab enriched peat soil microbial communities from McLean, Ithaca, NY, United States - MB31MN | ecosystem: Environmental > Terrestrial > Soil > Wetlands > Peat | place: USA: New York... | reverse complement strand
CAGAGGCAGAGATGGCACAATCGACGCCTGAAAGTGGCTCACCCTGGGGCCAGTCACTCAGCCCGTGGCTTCGCCAAGGCGGCCAACCTGGCGCGCCTCAAGTCCTCCAACGTCCCCGAAATGGGGCGGCGTGGAAACAGAAGGATCTATGCCCGCGCCGGCCGGCAATCGGGTGGGAGACGGCGCTGCCTGCTACACTCAAACCGTGACCGTGCGCAGTTGCGGCGGAGGTTTCCAGCCACCGGCAGCAGGACTCGCCGCCCTGTAGGACGGCGGCGGGCCAGAGGCCGACACGCAGATATCTAGGCTATTAAAAGCGCAAAGGCAATGGCCCGCTCCGCCATCGAATTATTGGGCGGCAGACGCTTCAAGACCTATCGAATCTACGAGCGAGAGTGAAACGGCTCGCGACCGCAATCACCGGTTTCGATTATTGTAATCAGCACTTTGGTACTGTTGACGCTTAGGTGGCTTTAGTGCGATCACCATGTAATCCCCACAACTAGATGGGGATGAGGGGAGGTTGAGGTGGCTAATGGGCTGAGAGCTTAACGGGGATACCGCTGACCGTAGCTATTGTGGGACCAGCCGGGCAGCCGGAGGCGGGACTTCTAATGCGAAACGACTCAAGCGATTTGGACACATGACCCAGCACCCTTTGTCTCCATTGCAGTTCGCTCGAGAATTACGTAACATATCCATTCAAGTTGACGGAAGAGAATACTGAGAGAGGGAATTATGGCACCGTTTTCCGAGGTTCTTATCAATCAATTGAATGCCCTAGAGACGAGGTTCAAGTTCCTGGCCCATCACCTTCCAGAGGCCGGTGAACTGCTGGAGCGTGTGGGACGCCCCGTGCCTCACGACCTTCTTCGGGAACTTGCGAATTCCGGGGAACAGTTTGAAGAGATTAAGAGGGACGTGCTCAGGGTCTCGGAGCCAATTGCTGCACTTCCCCGGACATCAGAGCTCCGCTCGATCAAGGACCTTCGGGCATTCATGGAGACTGTGTCGGATGTAGTCGAGAAACAAACTGCGCACCGGGACATTCAGCAGGCGGCATGCGGAGAGTTGGAGAAGGTCCTCACGATCACGCACGTCAACGGCATTGAGTTTACCCCACTGTTACAGTGTCAGGAAAGAGCGCGAGAACTACGCGATAGTATCGCCGGAACAGGTTGGCCTGACACACACCCGGATGCTGAGGCCCTTGCTCGAGGGCAGCACGTCTTCTCAGCGTTTGTGAAATTCGTCAGTTTCCACGACAAGCTGGAGGATGAGGAGTGGGAACGACTCCAAGAACTTGTGAACCAGTCGTTCGGCAAGCCTCTGGGGCTTGCCGCCTCTCGCGGAAAACTCGTCATGTCCACCTCTGTCCCTGCTGTGCCACCAGTGCCCGATTCTATTGCCCAACCGGCGACTCCGCCGGAGCCGACGGAAGAAATAGCCCCGACAGACCCGATAGAAAAGCTGGCTGCGGAGGCAGTCCCTCCAACCCCCAGTGACAATCACGGGGAGGACCTCCACACGGAAGAAACCCCAGCCCCTGTTCAAATGACCGCTGACCCGCCCTCCCCAATACCGCCCGTGACGGGCGGCGAAGCCGTCGCTGAGCCGGATAACCTCACAGCCTCAGGCGAGCCTGTAACCGCGACTGTTGGGATCGCCGATCCCATCGGTGCAGACTCCGCGGATCAAGCCCAACACTCTCCGGTCTCTGAGCCGCCAGAAATTGTGGCGACGGCTGGGACGTTTGAGGGCACGCTCGACGACATCAGGTATATGTTGGTCCTGGACCTGATCGACAGCAAGGGCATGGCGAAGGTCCTTTCCAGCAAGATCACGGCTGCCTCCAATGCCGCCGCCGGAGGCGACAAGACAACGGCCGAAGGCTTCTTAAAGGCCTTTATCCAAGAGGTTAACGCTCAGACCGGAAAACATATCTCCGGGGCCGCGCCTCAATTGTTGCTGACAGATGCAAATAGGCTATTGGATCAGCTCCAGTGAACTGTTGATTTAAAGCGGCTCATTCCTTATAGCTCTCACTTCCCGCGAAGTCTATAGAAGGGGCGTTGTGTCTCTGGAGTACGCAACCACATAGACCTGGCGGTATAGATCCCCCCTTGGCGCGACGTTGTCGGCTGACGATATCCATCATTGTTTCTCGGGATAACCCTCAAGCGACCTGTTAACATTGATCCGGAAGATGCTGCCTGTGGAGGTGAGGCGGCGCCTCGCCCCTATGTCCTCTTGGTTTGCCCGTACGCTATCGACGGATTGGGGCCGCTGGTATCGGCTTGTAAGGCGGACGGGTTTTGTTGCAAGATGCGTGTGAGACCACGAAGCGGAAAGGTTTCGAGGGGGCATGCTGTGCCGGCGAAGGTGCGAATCCGTGGACCAAGCCAGTCTTTATTGGCCGTCGGGTTGGGGTTTTTGATAGCCCTACCAGGCGAGCTTTCCATGTTGGCATCCGCAGGCCATGCTGATCTCGTGCAGGTCGAAAGCCCGTCGCAGGCGGCCTCCACGCTGCCGAACCCTGCAAGGGTGCGACCGGGGAGCAAGGTTTTTGCAGAGCTGCAAACCGCGCTGGACGTGCTGGCGACGCGAACTGGGGACGGGATTGTTGTGCGCGTCACCGGGAATCTCAAGCAGGGAGGGCGGACGGTTCTGCACGAAGGCGACCGGCTGGTGGGCCGGGTCACCAGCGTACGACGGCAGAGTGTGGACAAGGGCCAAAAGGGCTCCGAGATCGCCATCGTCTTCGATCGCTTGACGAGCGGCGCGAACATTTATCGGCTGAACGCAGTTATCCATTCGGTAGTTTGGACTCCGGGCCAACGATCGGACACGGCAAGTGAACCGAAGTTAACTCAACCCACCCCGCAGCACACCCAGGTCCTGCGCGGACCGCGCCCCGGGACGAGCGGTGGGCTGGGAGGTCCCGTTTCGCACGGCGGGGCAGGCCAGGTGGGCGAGAAGGCCGGAAGCAGCGGAGACTACCCGCATGGAGCCAAAACGCCCTTAGACTCTATCAAAGCCCGGTCCCGCCGGGCACCAGGTGGCAGCGCGGGGTTTGTTTCCGTGCTGACTGATAGCCAGGGGAATCTTCGCCTGAGCGCCGGAACGCGCTTGGACTTTCGCACCCAGAGCCAGTAATCTCCTCCCTTTTCAGATCTCGGATTGATGAAGCGCCCTGGTTGTAGGGGTACGGCTTGCCGTACCCTCTTCATCTTTATCACGCGATCGAGCCAAGAGGGTACGGCAAGCCGTACCCCTCCAATCAGAAGCGACAGTCCAACGAGGTAGATTCTGGGTTAGACTGCGGTTATGGTACGGCGCTGGTTATGGATGGCGTTGCGGTCACTTGCGGTAGGCTGGACGGTGCTGATCGCGTTAACCTACCTCGCCGAGCGCCCCCTGTTTCTCTTGACGGCGCCCCTGGTGGGCGCGCACTGGGTGGCAACCGCCAGCCTGACACTCAACTGCCTTAAGCTTGCGGCAACCGGCTGGGTCATCGGTCGGCTGCATCGCAAGACGGCGCTGCCAGGCGTGCTAACCTTTGCGGCGACCCTAAGCCTTTTCAGCTTCGAGGCGTGGCTGCCCCTCGACGTCCCAGGGCTCATCCGGCTGGCGATGGACGCCTTGCACGATACCCGCTATGGGTGGCCCCTTGCGACCATGGCCGCGCAGCATGCCCTCTTGTTCGGCAGTTTGATCGCCGGTGGTCTGCTGAGCCGCCCGCCCCAAACGCCGTTGTCGCTCTTCGGCAAAGTAGAACGGTGAAGCCAGCGTCCTGAGTCCGTCTGACAACCAGTTGCAATCAGTGTTGAGCTAAACTTTGGTCATCCACGTCGCGATTTCTACAGCGGACAACTCCTGGGTAGAAACTCGCAACCGATCCGGAACGCCTTGAACCTTGAAAGCGTGTTCGAACGGCTCGCTTGAGAAGTGCGAGCCAAGGTTATGCAACAGAAGCGGCGAGGGGGAAGCCAGCGGTGCCGCCGTTTGGAAGTCACCGGCTTGCCGCAGCAATGGAATATGCAGACTTCTCAGGTAAGCGGCGTCATCGGCAGCGTCGAACCCCGCCACGTCCGCCGCCAAGGCGCAAGGGACCCGGAAGAAGGGACGGGCGAGCAAGCTCCATAATCCTGCCGGGCCTTGGCCAACGATCACGATCCTGCTGGGCCGCCAGGCTTCTTCGAGGTAAACGAGGCCCGTGAGGATGTCCTGCACTCGTTGCGCATCGTCGGTACGATTGTAAGTGGAGAAGTAGGGGCATTCCATTTTCCGCGACGCGTCGGCCGCTTCTCCGGTCTGGAACGCATCGATAGCAAACACGAGGCATCGACGCTTCTTCAGTTCCTGCGCCAGTGGCGAGGGCGACTGAGGTGAGCCGAGGGCGGCTCCTGCGCCCTGCGGGTGAACAATCATCGCGGCGAACGTAGAGCGCCCCGGCGGAATCACTAGCTGTGCCGGGATGCGGTCTTGAGCAGAGACGCGCCCAACGATCAGATGGCGCCACGTATTGTCTCGTTGCTCCGATCCACCCGGCAGAGGCCACCAGCGCAGATCATCAGGAACCGGCGATTCGGCCATGAGTGCCACCCGGAAGGCAGGTCCCAATTGCTTGCGATAGCTCTCCAGTTCTACGGTATTCCGGGGAACGGATTTCTCCAATCGCTGGCGAGTTCCCGCCACAAGATATTCGGCAAGCTGTTGGGCGTCACGCGCCTCGGCAGGCACTTGCCGGCGATTGAAAACCAGCAAGCGTCCGGGATCAAGCGAAAAGTCCTGGTCCTTTTCCTTGGGCGCTTCGGCAGACGTCTTGATGGGGTCCTTTCTCAGCCAGCGGGCGAAGAACTGATAAACGGCCTCACGGCTGAAGCGGTTGTAATTGTGCTGCGCCGGGATTTGCACGCAGGTAACACGGGCCGGTTCGTCGAACAGGCCGTAGATCGCACGGACGGCAGGGTACTCGACTCGAGGAGTATCGCAAGTCCAATCCCCAGTTGCCGAAACCATGAGCAACGGGCGGGGCGCGGCCATGGCTCCGATTTCGACGTTATCCGTATCGATGCGCAGGTTGGGAGCATTCTCGCAAATGTCTCCTCCCTGCATGAAGTGCGAGATCATATTGACCGGGGCTGCCACGCGCACACGCTCGTCCACGGCCGTCAGCAGGAACGTCTGCGTCCCTCCGCCGGAAGCGCCGGTCACGGCAATGCGCTGCGGGTCCACATCAGGGAGTGAGCTCAGGAAATCGACACCCCGAATCGAATTCCAAAGCTGCAGCCCCAGCAGGCCGACTCCCCATAAACCCAGGCGAAGCGCTTCCTGCGACAGGGTCCAGGGAGCTTTCATGTCGAGGCCCCAATTGTGCGGTACCTGGAAGCTGTCGTTGTATCCCACCATGTCGCAGGCAAAGGCCACATAGCCTTGCAGGGCAAGATTCATACACCGTGCAGGAACGGAGCAACCGTTTGTGTCGCCGGGATTATGTTCGAGTCGTCCGTAATTCCAGTGCCCGTGAGGACAAAGGACACCGGGAAACGGGGGTGCAGCGGACCCACCGCGAGGGCGGAAGAGATTCCCCGTGCAATAGAAGCGCGGATAACTTTCGAAATAGACCTTCTCAACGGAGTAGCCTTCCTGCTCGATGCGATCGAACACTTGAACCCGCAGCGGAGTCTTTTCTGGCATTGGCCATAGACCCGCCGCAACCAGGATCTGTTCTCTCAGTTTCGCGGCCCGTTCCTCCCACGCGGCTCGCGATTTCGAGGAAGGAGGCATCCTGGGCGTATCCAGTGTGCGCACTTCCAAGCGGCGATCGCGGGCAGGAAGGTCGCCGGGGCGCGAGGCCTCCAAACCCGCGCTCCTCGCTTTCTCTCCGGCTTCCACGGCTAAGCCCGCCGCCCCGGCGGGCGCCACGCTCGCCGCCAGTAAGCTTGCCGCGCCCGAGAGAAAACCCCTTCGTGATTGATCCTGCATAGAGCCTCGCTTCGCTCACAGGCGCTAGTTAAGCGCGAAAATGAGCAATCCGTTCGACCTTCGCCAGAATAGAGAAACCAGCAATCTATAACAATTCCGACTAATCCGGTAAGGAAAAGTTGCGCCTTCCTGCACGAGTGTCGAATTGCCAGGGCGCCGATTTCCAAGTACGAATCCGAAGCCGCGGGCGTCCCCAGCCGGCAAGCGCATTGTGCGCGAGTTCTTTTCCGCATACACTGTGCGGAGAGGTGATCTCCCCATGAACTTGAAAGCGCTGTGTTTTGTGGACATGCCCTTCGGCAAGAAGACCGATCCGGCCAGCGGGGTGGAGGTTGATTTCGACGCTATCTACGAGCAAGCGATCAAACCGGCCATCATTGATGCTGGTCTTGACCCCTTGCGCGGAGACGAAGAGCGCACCGGAGGGATCGTTCACGCCCCCATGTTTGCTCGTTTGCTGCTTTCCGAATACGTGGTGGCCGACCTCACGCTCGCCAACGCCAACGTGTTCTACGAACTGGGCATTCGCCACGCCGCCAAGCCCTTCACCACCGTACCGATCTTTGCCACCCTTCACCCGCTGCCTTTTGATATTTCCCTGGTCCGCTCGATTCCCTACACGCTCGAGCAGGGCAAGCTCACGCCGGAAAATAACGCCAAGTTGAGGGCCGCGATTCATGAGCGGCTTGATGCCGCAATCAACGGAGTAGCGGTCAAAGACAGTCCGCTCTTTCAGTTGATCCCCGATTATCCCGGAGTCGACTTGCCGCACAAGGTTACCGAGGCGTTTCAAGATCGGGTCAAGCGCGAAGAGGAGTTCCGCCAGACCCTTGCCAAGGCGAGGGGGCAAGGGACCGACCCGGCGAGGAAGGCGGCGCTGCGGGAAGTGCAGGCCAGCTTGGGCGATGTTAAGACGGCGCTGCCCGCGGTTCTTGTGGATCTCTTGCTGTCCTTCCGCGACGCGAGCGCCTGGGATGAGATGGTGCAACTCTGCGACACGCTACCGGATTCCTTGCAGTCCAATATCATGGTTCAGCAAGAGTGGGCGCTGGCGCTCAACCGGAGGAACCTCCCCGGCGACCGCGACCGCGCGGCGGAAATCCTATCGAAATTGCTTCAGAGCCGCGGGCCCAGTCCGGAAACGCTGGGCATCCTCGGTCGCATCCACAAAGACCGGTACAAGGAGCTGAAAGCGACCGGCAGCATCATGGCCGCCGCAGCCCTCGACCAGGCCATCGAAGCTTACACCAAAGGGTTTGAGGCCGATCCGCGCGACTACTTCCCGGGAGTGAATGCGATTACCCTCCTCATCGTGCGGGGCGACCGCAAGGGGGCCGAGCGCCTGATGCCGCTCGTCAACTTCGCCGTGGCTCGACGCGGCGGCGCAGCCTCATCCGATTATTGGGACCTCGCCACCGTGCTCGAGTTGGCCGTGCTCGGTAAAGATTGGCAGAGCGCCACGGGCGTACTGTCCAAAGTGCTCGCTGGCGCCAAGGCCGAATGGATGGCCAAGACGACCCGAGACAATCTGCTGTTCATCCAGCAAGCCTACGAGGCACGAGCGGAATCCTCGCCCGAACTGGCGGAAATCGTTCGTTATCTGGAAGCCCGCATGGCCGAACTGAAAGGGTAGGCCACCTCGAAAGGGCAGCCAATCGGGACCGCGGGGTGCGCGTAAAGACCAGCCCCCGGGATGGAGGTGGGAATTCACGGCAGACGGAGAGCCCGCCAAGCCGTTTTATCGGGGGTTCCTGAGTCACTCGACTGAACCCGACTATGAGTTGGCTCGCACGGTTGAGAGCTGTATCGAATTCTTTCAACTGCGGGCGGGAATCCGCCGTCTTCATCTCGAACCGCTGGAGATTTGCCGGGATGGGAGTGACTTCAGGCTGCCTTACCTTTAAAGTCGTCCGGCTGGCGTTTTCGCCTGAGCACCTGCCTAAACCTCCCGAGCCTCGGATCCCAAAACCCGCCCGATGGCCGCGGCCAGCCGCCGCCACTTGGTGGTCTCTCTGACGAGTTGCTTGCGGCCCGCCGAGGTGAGCGTGTAGAAGCGCGCCTTGCGGTTGTTCGTGGAGGTTCCCCACTCGGCGGCGATCCAACCCCGCTCTTCCAGGCGCTGGAGCGCGGGATAAAGCGCCCCGTGCTCAACCAGCAATTCGTCCTCGGACGTCTGCTGAATAGCGCGCCCGATACCCTGCCCGTGCTGAGGGCCGAAGATCAGCGTCCGCAGGATCAGCAGGTCCAGCGTGCCTTGCAAAAGTTCCAGTCTTTCCTTTTGGGTAGACATATAACCCAAGTATCCACAATTTGGGTAAGATGTCAACCCCAAAAGGGAATGCGTGAGATGCCCCCCACGACCTTGAGCCGTGGCGTCCACTTCAAGCGCGAAGCGTGAAAGAGGCGTTTGCGCGCAACGATTGCAGCCTCCAGCCCATTGCGGAATACGCAGCGCAGATGAAGGAGAATTGCCAGGTTTCCATTTTCTAGTTTCCTTTTTCCGTTTTCCGTTCTTCCTTCATCGAATAGACAAACTGCAAAATCTCCGACCGTTGATTGTCGACTTCCGCCAGATGCTGCGCGTAGAGCTCCTTATGGAGTTGGAATTCCTTTTCCGCCAGCTCCTGTTTGCCTAAGTGAACATACGCTTGTCCCAATCGGAAGTGAGCGTCGGGGATTTTCGGGGAGAGTTTGATCGCCTGCTGATACTCCGGCACGGCCTGGGCGTATTCGCGGCGCTGGGAGTAAAGGTTGGCAAGCTGGAGATGGGGATCAGGGAGCGAAGGGTCGAGCGCAATGGCTTTCTTCAACTGGGACTCTACCTGCTTGAGGTATGCTGGAGAAGTTTCCGTCCGCCGGCCCTTCCAAAGGCTGATCGCATAATAGTAGGTGGCCAGGGCATCATGGGCACGCAGCTCCGCATATCGGCGGAACGCCTCGACCACCTGGTCGGCCAAGCCGGGCGCTTGCTCGTACGCTTTGCTCAAGAAATAATAGGCACGCGCGTCGGACGGGTCCAGGCTAACGCCTTTCAAAAGCGACTGCACGGCTTCATCGTAGCGGCCGCGCAAGTAAAGGGCGAGCCCCAGTCCGATGGCAAGCCGCGAAGAGTCCGGGTAACGCTTCAGCCCTTCGGAGAAAATTTTGCTGGCTGGATTAGAGGTCTGATGCGCCATCAGTTCGCTGCCCCAATCAAACAGGTTCGATTCGCTCGGATCCAGGTGGGCAGCCTTTTCGTATTCGTTCGCAGCCAGCACATAGTTCCCGGCCTTTTCCTCAACCTCGGCCAGCAGGTTGTGTAATTCAGCGGTGTCTTTCCGTTGCAGGAGTTCCTGAATCTGTTGCCGGGCCTCCGGCAAGCGCCCTAGCTCCTCGTCCGCGAGCGCCAGATCGTAGCCGTTATCATACGACCCGGGATTCACAATTTGGGCTTTTTCAAGCCACGGAATGGCCGCGGCGATTCTTCCCGCTCGCAAGTAAAACGAGCCCAGGTCGCGGTTGGCGTCGAAACTCCCCGGTTCCAGTGCAACGCCCTCCTTGAACTCAGTCTCGGCCGGCGCCATCTTTCCCCGCCTCACGAGGTTCGTGCCCAAATTAATGCGGGCCTCGCCGGATTTCGGGCGCAGCCGCACGGCCTGCTCGAAGGGCGTCGTCGCTCTGCCATCCTCGCCTTCGGCGGAGTAGACCAGGCCCAGCAGTTCCTGGACCTCAAAACTGTTGGGCAGAGCTTTGGCCAGTGATTCAAGCTCTTGCTGGGCTGCGGCGTACTGCTTGGAATTGTAATGGGCGAGGGCGGACTGGAACTCGCGGTCGGGCGCGTTGCGCCCGTCGGTGTTCGCTTGACTCGCTGCAGATGACGGTGACAACCCTGCAAAAAGAACCAGACCAGCCGCCAACCAGCGAATAGCGAACATAGCGATTCATATCATATCACTGCGGGAGCGCGGCCATCCTGGCCGCACCTTCTCTGGCCGCACTTCCTTATGATGCGGGCTGGAAGCCCGCGCTCCGCCGGAAGCGTGCGCTTGAGTAAGGCCAATCTTCCGGGCGCAGGCATAGCCCTGCCGCCACAGGGTTCATTTCAATGTAATCGACGGCACGCGCGAAGTGCGTCGAGTTGCGAACGAAGCGGTCGAAGTAATCCGGATACCAGAACTCCCCGCTCCTGGCCATGAGCCGTTTCGCTTCGTTCGAGGTATAGGACTTCCAGGAGTGAAGAATCTCGGAAAAAGTGTGGCCTGGCAAGGGAGTGAACAAAGCGTGAACATGGTTAGGCATAACAACCCACGCTTCAAGACCGTAACGCTGCGCGTCGAAAAAGAGCAGGGCGTTCTCTACAGTCTCCGCAATCTGGGGCCGCGCAAGCCAACATTCGCCGGCACCGCAGTTCAGGTAATGTTCGATCCGTCGGCGGCGTTCGACGGCAGCCCTGGTCTCTGGCATGGTGGCAAGCTCGTTCTCCCAACGGTCGAGAAGGGCTTTGGGAAGTGCATCGGCAAGGCGGAAGGTAACGGTTTGAGGGAGGGCTCCGCCGTCAAAATGTGGAAGATAACCGCGGGAATGCCACCCTTTGGGTGGGTTCATCATTGGGAGCGCGGCCATCCTGGCCGCTCTTGTGTTTAATGCGGGCTGGAAGCCCGCGCTCCGGAAGTAGCAGGGGCGCCCCTGTGGGCGCCCCTACATGCGAACTAGAAGTAAAGCTTCAGAGCAAACTGGATCTGGCGCGGGTCGAGGAATGGGAAGCGCGTGGAACCAATTTTGCCAAAGTTGGTGTTCGTGTACGTCGTTGACCCGGAGACAGCCACGACGCCGTTGCCGCCGAATCCGGGAGCGTTGAATGTCGGGTGATTGGTGATGTTGAAGAATTCCGCTCGGAATTCAAGGTGCGATCTCTCGTTCAAACGGAAGTTTTTGAAGGTGGAGAAATCCAGGCGGCCGAGGGCGGGTCCGGAGGTCTGACCGATGCTTCCCCCCTCGAGCCCGAGGCAAGCAGAGACGGGAGTGCAGGGAGCGATGCTCGTGCCGGTCACGGGAATGCTCGGCAAGCCGTTGACAGGAACGCACCCCGTCGAGGGCTTGAGGAATCCCGGAGCCGGGCAGGGCTGAGTGAAGGCTTTCGGGTTCCAGAAACCGTCCACAGGGTGTCCGTTGTTCGTGAACATGCTCTGTCCCGGAATCGTCAGAGCTTCGCAGCCGACGCTGTTGTTGGTCCCGTACGGGCAACCAATGCTTACCGGCTGGCCGCCTTCGAGCGTAGCGTTCCAGATGAATGACCAACCGCCGACGATCTGGTTGGTGACACCGGTGGCGTGTGAAAGGAACTTACTCCCAGCGCCAAAGGGAAGCTGGTATCCGCCGCTGTAATGGAACACGTCAAAGATGTTGAAGTCGCAGTCGCTGTAATCGTGCGTAATCCCGGCCCCTTCAACCCAAGGAGACCGGTAGTATACGGCGCTGCCGTTCAGCAGGTCGCCCGAGTCGCTGCGGCAGTGGGACCAGGTGTAGGTGGCCAGGAAGTTCAAGCCGTTCGAATAACGTTTCTCGAGGCTTGTCTGGAGGCCCGAGTAGTAGCTGCTTCCCGCGCTCGCCTGATAGCTGCCCCCGGAACCGAAGTCCGGGAAGGGCTCAGCGCTGCCAGGACCGGAAGTGTAAGCAAGGGGATTCATTTCGATCTCGGGCTCCGAATTCGCTCCAGTTCCTACGTCCAGGTGGCGGGTGGCGTTGCCGACGTACCCTATGTTTAGGGTCATGCTGGGCGTAATCTCGTACTCGAGGGTGAAGTTCCAACCCAGCGTGTAAGGCGTCTTCCAGTTGTACTGGAGACCTTCGAGCCCCAGCCCCTCTGTATCGACTAGAGCGGGATTGAGGGGAATGCAGGCGAACGATTGCTCGAGGGTCGCGCCTCTGAGGCAGTCTCCGCCGCTGGCATTGGGGACGGTGACGGGAGTTCCACCGTTAAGGTTGTAATAGTCGAGGCTGAACTGGAAGGGATAATTCTCGCCGATGTTGGGCCCGTATCCGGCGTTTTCGAACCCGTTGTAAAAGATGCCGAATCCGCTTCGCAAGACGACCTTCGGCAGCACTCGATAAGCCACGCCGATGCGGGGGCCGAAGTTGTCGTTTTGGGAATTGGCCAAAGCGAAGTTGCTCAGATACTTGAGCTGGATATTATCCTTGGCGAGCCCATTGGGGAATGTGGAATTCACCTGGATCGCCTGGTTCTTTCCATTAGCGGGTTCCAAGTATTCCGCCTGACCTCCAGGAGTCACATTGGGGACGAAGTTGGCCTGCCGTCCGTGGTTCTCCTCGATCTGGCCAAAGTGGTCCCAACGCAGGCCGAGGTTCAGCGTTAATTTCGGGGTCACTTTCCAGTCGTCCTGGAAGTACCCGGCCCAATAGTTGTGGCCGTCATCGGTGGGCGAGAAGTTCGAGACGTAGATGTTATCGGCGCCGCCGACGTTATCCAGGCCGCCCGGGATGCTCGACGCGGTGGGCGTCAACTCCATCTGAGCCATTCCCACGCCCGCGAAGGTCCCGTTGAAGTCGATGCATCCATGCGAGCACTCCGGCTGAAGTGTCGAGAACTTGATGTGCTGGAACTCCATGCCCATTTTGAAGCTGTGCTTCCCGTAGATTTTGGTCAGGTTCTCGGTTAACTGCGTGGTTTGGGTGATTTCATCCGAGGGCAGGTAGGGATTCGACCCGAGGGTGCTCAGGTTGCCGATGGTAATGGCCGGCAAGCCGCCATTTTCCGAGACTTGCGCAATGCCCTGGATGCCGAACTGGGCCGGGATTCCCAGTTGGGTTCCCACGGGCCCGTATCGCGTGGCATGGAGGCGGTCTTCTCCCAATCGCACTTCGTTGACGAGGCTCGGGGAGAAGATGTGGGTGTAGCTAAGCGCCGCCAGAATAGACTTCGCGTCCTGCTCGCCCTGCTGGAAAGCGCCGCCATCCGCTATTCCCCCGAACGGTCCGGGCAGGAATATCGGGTCGCTGATGTAGCTGAAAGTTCCGAATATCTGGTCCCGATCGCTCTTGTTAAAGTCCATCCGGCTGTCCATGGCGTTGCGGGTTTCTTCAAGAAGGGGATCGGTGGTGTTGTTGAGAACAACGGTCGGCGCCCCGTTCACGAACCCCTTCTGGGCAGCGGGGTACAGGCCGAACAGTTTGAGCGCGTTGGGATCGATCCGGTTGGCGGGGAGTTGGTTGAGCAGGCAACTCGACTCGCTGGGGCAAGCGGTGACAAAATTCGTCATGTTGCCTACGGGGCCGCCAGTGTAAAACGGATCGGCAACAAAGCCGCTGGCTGTCGCTTTAAGGCCCGTCACCGGATCCGCCT
>Ga0326728_10019162_pt1 | contig 13327 bp, 13 predicted proteins | sample MB3enrmetagenome_FD_207602 | JGI IMG/M metagenome (GOLD analysis project Ga0326728, IMG submission 207602) | Lab enriched peat soil microbial communities from McLean, Ithaca, NY, United States - MB31MN | ecosystem: Environmental > Terrestrial > Soil > Wetlands > Peat | place: USA: New York... | reverse complement strand
GATCTGGACCGGCGTCACCCCCGGCGACGGCCCGCAGCGCTTCCATGTGGTTCTGCTCGACAATGGGCGCTCGTCCATCCTCACCAAGCCAAAGGAGCGCCAGACCCTGAAGTGCATCCGCTGCGCGGCCTGCATGAACGCCTGCCCGGTTTACCGCCAGACCGGCGGCCACGCCTACGGCTCGGTTTACCCCGGCCCCATTGGAGCCATTCTCACCCCGCAGTTGATGCAGATGCACCACGCGCAGTCGCTGCCCTTTGCCTCCTCGCTGTGCGGCGCATGCTTCGAGGTCTGCCCGGTCAAGATCAACATTCCCGAGGTGCTGCTCGAACTGCGCGCCCAGGTCGTCAACCAGGAGCGCAAGGATCTTGCCCGCTTCTTCGACCCCATGTACCTGGGCCTGCGCGTCGCCAGCCTGCTCTTTGCCTGGGCCTGGCTCTTCCATGCCTCGCAGTTTTTTGGGCGCATCGGCATTCGTCTCTTCACGCGTAAAGACGGGTGGATTCACTCCCTGCCCAGCGTGGGAGGCAAATGGACCCAGACCCGCGATTTGCGCGGCTTTCCCAAACAGACCTTCCACGGCTGGTGGGCCGCCCGCGCCCGGCAGTCGAGCCCGGCATCGGGAAAGGAGGCGAAATGAGCGCGCCTGTCCCAGCCCAGTCGCGGCAACTGATCCTCGACCGCATCGGCGCCGCGACCCAGTCCGTCAAGAAAGATGCCTCTCAACTGGCGGATGCCTATCGGGCTCTGCCCCGCGCTTATATCCGCCGCGGCGCGCTTTCCCCCGCGGCCCGCATCGAGCTGATGATCGAACGCTTGCGCGAGTATGACGCCGAGGTCGTTGAATCCACGCCCGCGGCCCTGCCCGCCGCCATCGCCGCCCAGCTCAAAGCCAGCGGCAAGCGCACCTTTGCCGCCCCTGAAGGCCTGCCCGCCGAGTGGCTCGCCGGGGGCTATAACTGGAAGATCGATCGCGGCCTTTCGACCGCCGAGATCGAAGAGGCCGAAGGCGTGGTCACCGCCGCCACTTGCGGGGTCGCCGACTCGGGAACCATCGTCCTCCATCACTCTCCGGCTGAAGGCCGCAGGGTGCTTACCCTGCTGCCCGACTGGCATCTTTGCATCCTCCGCGCCAGCCAGGTGGTCCAAACCCTGCCCGAGTACTTCGACGGCTGCCCCCAGCCGCCTGCTCTAGTCACTACCATCTCCGGGCCCAGCGCCACGGCAGACATTGAAATGACACGCATCAAAGGCGTCCACGGACCACGCTTCTTGCACGTGATCCTGGTGCGCGATGAGGTTTGATTCACGACGAACTTGCATTGTGACCGCAGCCCACCGGCTCGGTAAGGAGTAAAGGACCATGACGCATTCGGAATCCGCAACTTACGACCTGGCAGTTAAGGCTCTGGATTCTTTCCAGATCGAGATTCCCTCCTGGGGATTCGCCAACACCGGCACCCGCTTTGGAAAGTTCGTGCAGGCCGCCGCCGCTTCCACTATCGAGGAGAAGTTCGCCGACGCGGCCGAGGTCAACCGCCTTACCGGCGTCACTCCCACGCTCGCCCTGCATGTGCTCTGGGATCTGCCCAACGGCGTCGCCGATATCCCCGAAGTCAAGGCGTTGGAGCGCCGCTTCGGCGTTCGCGCCGGCTCCATCAATCCCAACCTCTTTCAGGACCAGGAGTACAAGTACGGCTCCCTCTGCAACCCCTCGGCGAAGATCAGGGAGCAGGCCGTGAACCACATGCTGGATTCGATCGAAATCGCCAAAGGCCTCGGCTGCCGCGATCTCTCCGTCTGGCTGGCCGACGGCTCCAACTATCCCGGCACCCAGAGCATCCGCAAGCGCATCGGCTGGCTTGAGGAAGCTCTGCGCGTCACGCATGACCACCTGGCGCCCGGCCAGCGCCAGTTGATCGAATACAAGCCCTTCGAGCCGGCCTTCTATCACACCGATATCGCCGACTGGGGCATGTCCTCCCACCTGGCGCGCCAGTCCGGCCCGCAGTCCCGCGTTCTGGTCGATACCGGCCACCATTATCTCTCCCAGAATATCGAGCAGATCGTCGCCTGGCTGCTGCACACGGGCCTCCTCGGCGGCTTCCACTTCAACGACCGCCGCTACGCCGACGACGACCTCACCCTCGGCTCCATCGACCCCTACCAGATCTTCCGCATCTTCCATGAGATTCACTCCGCCCTGGCCGAGAAGCCGAATCTGGAGATCGCCTTCATGATCGACCAGAGCCACAACCTGAAGGGCAAGATCGAGGCCTCCGTGCAGACCGTGGTCACCGCCCAGGAACTCTGGCTCAAGGCCGCCCTCGTCGATCGCGAGCAGTTGGCCGTTCACCAGCAGTCCTGCGACCTTGTCGCCGCCGAGGAGCTCTTCCGCGGCGCCTTCTGGACCGATGTCCGCCCGCTCGCCGCGGCTTGGCGCAAGGCCCGCGGACTGCACGCCGACCCCTTGGCCGCCCTCCGCGAAGGCGGCTACGTCGAGCGCGCTGCCCAGGAACGCGGCAGCCGTTCATCGGCCGTCAGCAGTTACGCCTGAAAGGCGTTATCTTTAGGTAAGCGCAGTTTCGCTATTGGAATTGCGCGCGAGGAGGCAATCGGTTGCCGAGAGCTAAGATCAAGCGGCTGTACCTGATTCCGATTCTGTCCAAAGCGCTCGACGTTCTCGAACAGCTGGAGAGCAATCCCGCCCCTGTGGCTCTTGAGGATGTGTACCAGAAGACGCAGATCTCCAAGACCAGCGTCTATCGCATCCTCAAGACCCTGGTGCATCGCGGCTATGTGGCCCAGTCGCAGAACGGCCTTTACCGCCTGGTTTCGCGCCCCCGGCGCCTGCGCTTCGGATTTGCGGCCCAGAGCGCCGAGATGCCCTTCTCCGTGGCGGTGGCCCAGAGCGTCACCGCCGCCGCCGCCGCTTCCGGCGTCGAATTGCTTACCCTAGACAACCGTTACGACCCCGACGTTGCCATTCAGAACGCCGAAGAGTTCGTCGCCAAGCGCGTGGACCTGGCCATCGAGTTCCAGGTCGAGGAGCGCGTGGCGCCGCGGGTCGCTCACATCTTCAAGAAGGCCGATATCCCGCTGGTGGCCATCGATGTGCCCCATCCCAACGCCACTTACTTTGGTGTGGATAACTTCGAGGTGGGCGTCGAAGCCGGCTCCGTGCTGGGCCAGCACGCCCTGCGCAAATGGAAGGGTAAGGTGGACCTGGTGCTCGGCATCGGTTTCGCCGAGGCTGGCAGCTTCGTCCAAAACCGCATCACCGGCGCTTTCGACGGGATTCGCGCCCGCCTCAAGGATCTTCCCGCCGACCGCTTCCTGACTATCGAAGGCCGCGGTATGCGCCAGCCCAGCTACCTGGCCGCCGCCGAGTTCCTCTGCAACCAGCCCAAAGGCCAGCACATCCTGGTCGCCGCGGCCACCGATTCCAGCGCCCTCGGCGTCCTCGACGCGGCGCGCGAGTCGGGCCGCGAAGCGGACTTCGCCATTGTAGGCCAGGACTGCATCCCCGAAGCTCTCGACGAAATGCGCTCCGGCGCCAGCGCCTTCGTCGGCTCCATCTCCCACGAGGTCGAAACCTACGGGCCGCGCCTCATCCAACTCGGCATTGCCCTCCTGCGCGGCTATACGGTCCCTCCCTACAACTACGTCCGCCACAAAACAGTAACCCCGGAGACCCTCGGCGCCGAAACGGAAACTTTGGCGGTCTTGTAGAGCGTGTTTCAACAAGCCAGCCCTGTGTCAGGGCACGACTTCAGTCGTGCCGCAAACGGCACAAAGCCGGGAGGGACTTTAGCCCCCGAGGACATGCGGACTTCCAAACTCAGGCTTGCTTGGGGCGCTCTACCCTTGTGTCATTGCCGCGCGCAGCGCCGCCGCATAGTTCGCCGGCAGGGGCTTGCGTTTCATCTGGTCGTCGCAGACCATGTGCACCGTCTCGCCCTCGGCCAGAACCGTGGGTCCCTTTCCCTCCGGAGCCTTTCGCAGGATGCGGTAGGCGAACTTGATCACCGATGCGCGCAGCAGCGAGGGCCGGGTCTCGATCAGAATCTCATCGTCGTAGCGGGCCGGCGAGCGATAGCGGCAACTGGCCTCGATCACCGGCAGGATGCACTGGTGATCGATCTCCAACTGGCTGTATGCAAGGCCCAGCGCCCGCAGCAGTTCCACGCGCCCGATCTCAAACCAGACCAGGTAGTTGGCATAGTAGACAATGCCCATCTGATCGGTTTCGGCATAGCGCACCCTCACTTCGGTCGTCACTGGCATCCGGCAGACTCTCCACGAGTTGTCAGTTTTCAGTCGTCAGTTGTCAGTGGCAATGCCGGCCCCTGATAGCCGATCTCTGACAACCGATAGCTGTATCACGGCTTCAAATGCGTGAAGATCGGCAGCTTGCTCACGTCGTTGAAGATCACGAAGGCGAAGAAGGCGACAATCACCACAAACGCCGCCTGGTAGATGCGCTCCTTCACATCGATGTTGATATCGCGGCGCCGCACGCTCTCGATGAGCAGAATGAAGATCATGCCTCCGTCGAGGATGGGAAACGGAAGCAGGTTGATAATCCCCAGGTTGAGGCTGATGGCTGCGGCCAGACCGAACTTCGAAAGCCAATCCTTGGTCTCCGCCGCGTCTCCAGCCATGCGGGCAATTCCCAGCGGACCGGAAATCTGCGAGGCGGCAACCTTGTGTGAAAAGAGCCGCTCGATAAACTCCAAAATGAGGGAGGAGTTGGCGGAGCAAAATGCCCTCGACTTGACGATCGCCTTGCCGATGGGAAGCGGGTCGCTACGAAGCGGAATCTGAACGGGCGCGAACCCCAGCTTCCAGCCACCATCGAGCTTGGCCGGATGGGCCAGTACCGGAGGCAAGCTGGCGCCATTGCGCAGCAGCACCAGCGACATCGGCTTGCCCTGCCCGGCCTGCATGTAGGCCAGCAGGGTTTGCACGGAATGAAATGCGTGGCCGTCCACGGACTGGATCGCGTCGCCGGCGCGGAGGCCGGCCTGCTCCGCGGGTGTGCCCGGCTGCACTTCCTTCACGCCGATCGGGGCGGAAGCAATCTGGGGTAGTATTCCCGCGTCGCTCCAGTCGAAGTCGTCGGACTTGGCGTCCGCAGGAACCCGCATTGATAGATTGAATGGCCTGCCGCCGCGCTCTACAGTAATGGGAATTGACTGATTCGCGTTGAATTTGAGCCGCTCGTAGACCTTTTCCCAATCCGGATGCTCTGCGTTGTCGATGTGGAGCACGATGTCGCCGGCTTCAACCCCGGCCTGAGCCGCCGCCGACCCTGGAACCACCCACTCGATGGCCGTGGTCGTCACCTCGTACTTGGGAACCTCGTTGATCCAGCCGTAGTAGAAGACCATCAACACGAAGGCCAGCACGAAGTTGGCGAACGGTCCGGCAAAGCCGATCAGCATCCGCTGCCAGCGGGGATGGGCGAGGAGACTTCCAGGATCGTCCTCCAACTCCGCGGCTACAGCGCCGGGCGCCTCCAGATTCTGCTCCGCAGTTTCGCCGGTCATCTTGACGTAGCCTCCCAGAGGCGTGGCGGAGATGCAGTAGTCGGTTTCGCCGATCTTGATGCCGAAGAGGCGCGGAGGAAAGCCGATGGAGAACCGCTCGACGCGCACGCCGCAGAGCTTGGCGACGGCAAAGTGGCCGAACTCATGGACCACGACCATCACGCCAATCAGCACAATGAAAGCGACGACGGAAATTAGAAACTCATGCATAGATGTACGAATATTCCTCGGGGAAAAGCGCGGCCGGCCAGCGAACCTATTCCAACAGCGAACGAGCTGTCTCGCGCGCCTCCCGGTCGTGGTTGAGCACCTCCGCAATGGTGGCGGGGTGCGCCTCCGGCGTGGACGCGAGCACCCTTTCAATTGTACGCGGGATTCCGGTGAACGGGATTCTCCGCTCCAGGAATGCTTCGACGGCCACCTCGTCGGCCGCATTCAGAGCGATGCAATGCGCTCCGCCCTTTGCCGCCGCCTCAAAGGCCAGCCGCAAGCAGGGGAAGCGCTCGAAATCGGGCGGTTCGAAGTCCAGATGGCGCAGCGCCGCCAGGTCGAAGGAGAGCGTGGAGGCCGGCCGCTCCGGCCAGGCCAGCGCATACAGGATGGGCAGACGCATATCCGTAACCGAAATCTGCGCCAGAATCGAGCCGTCCACGTACTCCACCATCGAGTGAACCGTGGACTGCGGATGCACCGTGACCCTCACCTGGCTGGGCCGCACATCGAAGAGCCGGCAGGCCTCGATCACTTCCAGGCCCTTGTTCAGCATGGTGGCCGAGTCGATGGTGATGCGCCGGCCCATCACCCAGGTGGGGTGCTTGAGCGCCCGCTCCGGCGTGATCCCCGCGAACTGGTCGAGAGGAAGCTGCCGGAACGGGCCGCCGGAGGCCGTCAGCCAGATGGTCTTCACCTCGGAGTGAGCGCCCACCCGCAAGCACTGATGCACCGCATTGTGCTCGCTGTCGATGGGCAGGATGGGCACGTTGCGCTCGCGGGCGGCACGGGTAAGAATCTCGCCGGCGGCCACCATGCACTCCTTGTTGGCCAGTCCCACGGGTTTGCCGGCCATGATGGCCGCGTGGGTAGCCTCCAGGCCCGCCACGCCTACAATCGCCGAAACCACAAAGTCGGCCTCCGGCAGCGTCGAGCAGGCGACCGTCCCTTCGGTCCCGTGAACAATCTCAATCCCGTTAACGCCGGCCCGGCGCAGGCGCGCGGTCAGCTCTCCGGCCAGTTCTTCGCTGGCCATTGAGACCACCCGCGGCCGCCAGCGGACTGCCTGCGCGAACGCCTGGTCGAGGTTGCGCCCGGCGGCCAGCGCCGCCACCTGGTAGCGCTCGGGGAACTGCTCGACGATGGAGAGGGTGCTCTGCCCGATGGAGCCGGTGGAACCGAGAATGACGAGTCGCTTCATGGTATTGCCTGAATCTCCATAGGATCGTGAGTCAATGCGGCGGCAGAGACCATCCCAGCCCTCTTATGGCGTGATGCCGGCGATGGAGCCGACAATTTCGCGAACCTCAAGAAGAACGTCGTCCGAGGCTTTGCCGATCAATGCTGCGTTGCGTGCTTGCCAATCCAGACTTCGCATATGCGAACAAAGAACAACGCCGTGCACGGGCAACCCCGGAGGCAGCGGAACTTCGGATGCATATCCCTTGATTTTGCCTGTGATCGGGCAAACGAAAGCCAAGTTCGCCCTCAGATTGAATTGCCGGGAAGAAAGTACCAGGGCCGGCCTGCGCCCAGCCTGTTCATGACCGGCCTGCGGATCGAAATCGAACCAAACCAAGTCGCCAGAATCAGGGATGTATGAGCTTACCAAACCTCAGCCCCGCGCGGAGGACCCCAGTCAATCTCCTCCATACTAGCGCCCTCTGGAATGCCTTCCAAAATCTCTTCCAGAGTCTTGCGCTTCCGCGGACTTCCGGAAGCAATATCCGCTTGCTTCACGAGCGCAATCCCGCCGCTTCCGTTCGAGATCCACTCCACCGGCTCTCCGGCAGAAAGCGCGGCTTGAGCGGCCAACTCCTCGGGAATCTCGACGGTAAGGGTGTTTCCCACGCGAACGATTCGGGTTGTCATTGGGCCAACTCCTATGCAAATCATAGCGCGAAATGCACCCGATCCGCCCGCATTCGGTTCCCGGTCCCCAGTTCAGAACCGCAGGTGAATAACCTGGGCGTACCACAGCACCGGAGCGGCCAGCAGCAGGGCGTCGACGCGGTCCAGGACGCCGCCGTGACCGGGCAAGAGGGAGCCGGAATCCTTGACTCCGGCCGAGCGCTTGAGGGCCGACTCGGCCAGGTCGCCCGCCTGAGCAGCCACGTTTACCAGCACGGCCAGCCCCAGCCAATACCACGGGTCCTCGGGGAAGGAGAGCCAGACCTTGTTCCACTGCGTCGTCAACAGATGTTCCAGGCCCAGCAGGCCTCCGGCGGCCAGCAGGCTGCCCGCCATCGAACCCAGTGTGCCCTCCCAGGTCTTGTTGGGGCTCAGCGACGGCGCCAGCTTGAGCCGGCCCCAACCACGGCCAACGTAAAGCGCGGCAATGTCTCCCGCCCAAACCACACACAGCAGAAAGGCCACCAGCGAGGGTCCATTGGTCTGCTCGCGCAGGGCAGGCAGGGCAATCAAGGTGAGTCCCACGTACAGGAGACAGAAGACAGAGGCCGCCGCATCCGCCATCATGCGGTCGATGGACGAGCGGAAGGTGCAATAGACCAGCAGGCCCAGGCTGAGACCGCCGAAGATGGGCGCGGTCTGGTCGGGATATTCAAAGTTGCCGGCAAAAAGCACGAAAATGGCCACCAGCACCGCAACGCGCGGCGGCTTGGCCCCTCTCCGCTCCGCCAGACCCAGATACTCCCAGCCGGCCAGTGCGGCAACCGCGGCAACGGCCAGGGTAAACAGCCACGGCCAACTCGGCCACAGAAAGACCAGCAGCAGGACTGACGGAATCAAGACAAGAGCTGTAAGGATGCGTTTCATGCCCAGGGTGAGAATACACTGCCGGGGTGGGGTGCGGGTGACCACCCGGATTGCTTGCGCCAACCCGGCGAGAAGATCAAGCCTCTCTAAACAATGAGACAGACAGTCTAATAACAGACTTGACACATTGTCTGAATCGCGTTATTCTTTTTCAAGGTTCAGAGAGGCAAGACCGTCTTTCTCGAACTGGAAAAGGAGATTCTGATATGAACAACCTCGGATTGAGCGATCAGGTGCGGGCAATGGCCCAAGCGAAGTACGTGCATCCGGCCATCATCGCTGGGAAGAGGCAGTTCTCGATCCCTGTGAAAGCTCTGTTGGAGGATCTGCAAACCGACGGCTTTCCAGCCAGAAACACACCTCAGGTCTGCACAGCGTTGCAAACATCGAAGTTTCTGCGCGAGAACGGGCTTGAGATCGAAGGCGTTGACGGTCCTCCTTCCAAGATGAGTACTACTGTGGTCGTGCGGTATCGTGTGGCCAATCGCGGCGTTGATTCCGATGCGAAGAACACTCCATTGGAAGGGGGGAGAAGGGAACCGCATGAGGAAGACCCCACTGCACGAGCGTTTCGGCTGACCGAGAAGCTGCGCGGGCTTTTGAAAGAAGAACTGGCGGAATACGGCGGCGGTGAAGCGTTCCTGCGCTGGGTAAGGTCGGAGGACGAGGACGCCGCATGAGCCGTGTTTGCTGGGATACCATGCTATTTATTTATCTGTTGGAGGACCATCCGGTATTCGGTTCGAGAGTCCGGCATCTTCTCGACCGTTCCTATCGCCGGGGCGACTCCCTCTACACGAGTTACCTCGCCTTGGGAGAGGTGATGGCCGGCGCGGAAAAATCGCCCCACCCGAACAAGACGCGGGCCGTGCGCGAGACCATCCGAGAGATGGGATTCTCTTGCTTGCCATTCGACGAAGGAGCAGTCGTTCCGTTCGGCAGGCTGCGATCGAGAGAGAGGTTGAAAGTCGCCGACGCGATCCATTTGGCTTGTGCGGCATCCGCCGGCATGGACCTGTTTCTTACCGGCGACGGACAGCTAGCAAAACTGGATGTTCCAGGCATCCAGTTCATTGCCGATTTCAGAACGCCTGTCTTGTAGGTAGGTCTCGGGAGGGCGAGTTGGCTGTATCCTTCGCCGTCAGCCCGCCGAGCCCGATGGAAATAAGCGACATCCCTCCCGGACAAACCGGGATCAGGCGCTCCTCTTGCCGTGATCCGATCGCAGCCAATGCAGGAATGCGTCCGAGCCTCCGCGCTGCGCCATCGCTTCCTTCAGCCGGAAGCGCAACTTCTCGGCCAACTCCCTCGCCTTGGCCGCGGAATCCCCTGCCTTCGGCGCTATCTTCACGTTTTCCAATGAACTCTGCCTCTACTGCCGATCTTCGTCAAAATCTGCCGGCAAGATCAACCTTGTAAACGTTAAAAAGAACAAAGGTACAACGAAGGTAATCACCCCGCCGCGATCTTGATCCGTTCCGCCTCTTCGTCCACTTCGCCGGTGCTTCCGGTCAAGCCGCCGTAGCGGCGCTCGCGGCGCTGGAAGTCGGCGATGGCTTCCAGCAGATGGATGCCGCGGAAATCGGGCCACAGCCGCTCGGTGAAGTAGATCTCGGTGTAGGCGATCTGCCAGAGCAGAAAACTCGACAAGCGCATCTCGCCCGAGGTGCGGATCAGCAGGTCGGGGTCGGGCATATGCGCGGTGTAAAGATGGCGGTGAATGTCCTCCTCAGTAATGCGTTCGGGGCCGATCTGCTTGAGCTTGATCTCGGCTGCCAGAGAGCGGAAGGCATCCACCAGCTCCGAGCGCCCGCCGTAGTTCAAGGCCAGCGTGAGGGTCATACTTCGGTTGCCGGCCGTGGCCTCTTCCGCCCAGCGTATCTTGTCCTGAACCTCGGAAGGCAGGCTGCTGGTGCGCCCGATGGAGCGGAAGCGGACGTCGTTGTCCATCATGCGCTGCACGTTGGCGTCCAGATATGTTTTCAGCAGGCGCATGAGGAAGTTGACCTCGGCGCGGGGGCGGCGGAGGTTGTTTTCCAGGGAAAAGGCGTAGAGCGTAAGCCAGGGCAGCCCGATGCGGGAGGCGGTCTCCATGACCAGTTGCACGCTCTTGGCGCCCTGCTGGTGGCCGATGAATCGCTTCAGCGAGCGGCTGCCGGCCCAGCGACCGTTGCCGTCCATAATGATGGCCACGTGCTGGGGCAGGCGCTCGGGCTTCAGCGTCGCATATACAGCGCGCTCCTCCAAGCTCAGCTCATGGATGCGTAGCGTGCCGGATGAATACAAGGGATTCGCCTCTAGACTGCTCCTGCGGCTTGAAGGCCGGCGCTCTGGCGGCATCCGGAAGGGAGGCCGCGAAAGGGCGCGCCGGAACCGGATCAACTGGCCGCTTGCCCATGGCAGACTCGTTGACCGGAGCAAAACCCTCCCTCAGCCGCAACTGGAGTGGTGCATTATCGACCGTAGCACAAGCGCCCCGCAGCCGCAATCCGGCCCGCGATCGCCAACCGCTTCAGGCGCCTATGCGGTGCGCCGGCGGCCCAGGGCCGCGTCCCGTACCGCGCCGGAGAACAGCATCCGCTGCATCGAGTCCAGATGGGGAAGCAAAGCGGCGACTTCGGCCAGGAATGGGTCGGCGAGAATCGAGGCCACCTCCTCATCGCGGCGGCTGCGGGCGTCCCGCACCAGGTGGCACACATCCACTTCGAGAGCCGCGGCCAGGCGCTCCAGCGAGCCAACCGTAGGAATCGCTTTGCCGTTCTCGATCTTCGAAATGTAGGTGCGGGGCACCTGCATGCGTTTGGCCACCTGGCGCTGGCTCAGGTGGCGCGCCTTGCGTAGCTCGCGCACCTGCCCGGCAACCTGCAACCCGGCCTCGGCCGAAGCCGGAGCCGACTGGCTGGCTACAAGGTGCGGAGCCAGCGGCACAGGCTCCTCCACCTCGAGTGGCCTGTGGCATCTTCTGCAAAGGGAGTTGCTGGTCCTGAACTGGACCAGACTACAGTAATCGCAGCGCAGCACTTCGCGTGCTTCCACACTCACAAGGGCGATAGCCATGGGCTTTGTGCGGAGTGCCAGAGCGGGAACCCCGGGGCGCCATTTCGCACCACGATATGCGTTACTTTCCGGGAAGCGAACCATAATTGTCAAGTGGAAACTTAGGGGCAAACGGAAAATTCCCCCATCATACCCGGAAAAACCCAGAGAATCGCGAACCAAGGTGATAAACAGCGAAGTGAAAAACATTTTGGCCCGCGACGGTTCGCCCTGCGGGCTCCGGCGGGGTTGGCCGCTATTGGCCCTGTAACCCCTCAAGCCAGAGCCGGAGAGAACTCGAAATCCCCGTCCGCTCTCTCGTCAACCCTTGTGCGGAGGATGAGGATCGCCCCGCCAATCCGCACCCCACAGGTCAATTGACAGGGCCAACCGCCAGTGGGATTATGGACAGCAACCAAACGGTGCAACCTGGAATCGGAGTGAAAGTGGCGCGGAGGAGGAAGTCATGTTCTCATGGCTGGATCTGGAACCCATAGACGGTGGCGCGCTCTTCGTCTGCGACATTCTCGGGCTGCTGGCGGGATGGCTGTTCTGGCCAAACAGGGTTTTGGCCTTCTCGGCTTACATGCTTGTCTCCTATCACCTCTTTCTCGCGTGGCTGCTGCTGACGTCCGACCGCAAAGTGGGCCTCTCCATGCACGTTGTTTCCACGGTCTTCACCCACCTGGCCTGCATGTTGGCGGCCTGTTTCTGCTTCATGCTCGCCGCTTCCATAGGGTACGGGGGTCTGGTTTTTTGGTCAGTTTTCCGCATGATTCGTTACGGTCTTTTCGTCTGTATTCCCGGTCTGGCCGTCTTCGAGCGTTTCTGGCTTTTCAGCGGGCGCGCGCAGAAGAAGGAGATCCCGGCAGCCGTCGTTGACCCCGTTGCCGCCGCCGCCATCGCCGCGGCCCACGCCGCCGCCACCGGCGAAGATTACGAGGCTTGGCAACAGCATCTCGCCCAGCGCAATCCTCTATCCAGAAAACCCGGAACCACCCTCAAGGACGAATACGAGCAATTCATGGTTGCCCGCGTCAAAAGCCGGGCCGCGCCTCCTTCGACCGACAGTCCGGCCTGAACCGCACCCGGCAACTTCGCCGGAATCTGGATCAGGACGAGAGCCCTTCCCCGGATTGTTGGGCCGCGTTGAGCCGTGCCCCTTCACTACAGAGCGCATTCAGAGGCTCATGCTCGTTTCTCACGCCGATGCCCTCGTCGGCGTGGCGAAGCGCTTCTTCAAAACAGACCGTGATCCGAGTCACCGGCATGGCAGGGCAAATCTGCGCTACGATAGGCTTCGCCTGGGAACTGCCCGCCCAGCCGCCCGCGCTAGGATATCTCCATGACCCGCTTCAAGCACCTCCTCACCGAATCCGCCAACGGGGTGAAGACCATCACCCTCAACCGCCCGGACAAGCGCAACGCGCTCTGCCCGCTGCTGATTGAAGAGCTCACCCTGGCCCTGCGCGAGGCGGAGAGTTGCGGCTGCGGCGTGGTCATCCTCACCGGGGCCGGCTCGGCCTTTTGCGCCGGCCTGGACATGGAGCATCTGGAGACCATCCACGCCCGCACGCCGGAGCAACACCGCCGCGACTCGGAGAACATGGCCCTGGCGTTGCGCGCGCTTTACGAGTTTCCCAAGCCGGTGATCGCCGCCGTCAACGGCCCGGCCGTCGCCGGAGGCATGGGCCTGGCCACGCTGCCCGATTTCACCCTCGCCGTACCCGAGGCCAAGTTCGGCTACAACG
>Ga0326728_10019160_pt1 | contig 13328 bp, 9 predicted proteins | sample MB3enrmetagenome_FD_207602 | JGI IMG/M metagenome (GOLD analysis project Ga0326728, IMG submission 207602) | Lab enriched peat soil microbial communities from McLean, Ithaca, NY, United States - MB31MN | ecosystem: Environmental > Terrestrial > Soil > Wetlands > Peat | place: USA: New York... | reverse complement strand
GAAGTCGTCGAGAGGAAGCGCCACCATCTGAACTTCCTTTTTCTCATCAATGTATTCGACTGTCTGGTCGATAATGAGATAATCTTTCGGAGCATCCTGGACTGCAAAACCAGCCTGCAGCAAAGCATCGACGAACGGCTTCGAGCTGCCGTCGCCCACCGGCGGCTCGGGCGCATCGACTTCTATTATGATATTGTCGATCTCCAATCCTGCAACTGCAGCTAATACGTGTTCGACGGTGTGGAGTTTTACATCGCCGATGCCGAGAGTGGTCCCTCGCGAAACATCTACGACATAATCAGCGAGCGCTGGGATCTCCGGTCTGCCGCCGATGTCCGTGCGGCGAAAAAATATCCCGCGATTTTCGGGAGCGGGGAGAAACGTGAGCGTCGATTCGTATCCGGTGTGAAGCCCAACGCCGGAATATGAGACACTTTTTGAAATTGTGCGCTGTTGGACAAGCATCTATAATTTTACTCTTTCCATTTCTATTTGAGTTTCAGTGGAGCTCATCGCTCTCAGCAAAACGCAACCCATCGCGAGCTATGAGCTGTGGACTATGAGATTTTTCTCCAATTCCTCGACTTTGTGTTGGAGTTCAGTAAACTCGCGGATGATCTTCGGCAACATTTCTGAAGCCGCCCAAATCCGATGCGTCTCCCGCAATTCACGGGCAGGATAACCTAGGTACGTTTTGCCCGGATCCTTTATCGATTTTGGCACGCCCGATTGAGCGCCGAAATTCGTGTGGTCGGCAATTTCGAGGTGGCCGGCAAAGCCTACCTGCCCGCCTATCATGCAGTGCTTTCCTATTTTAGTGCTTCCCGAAATCCCGGTTTGCGCGGCGATGACGGTGTCTTCACCAATCACCACATTGTGGGCGACTTGAACGAGATTATCGATCTTAACGCCTCTGCAGATCTTCGTCTCTCCGATCGTGGCGCGGTCAATGGAACAGTTCGAGCCAATCTCAACGTCATTTTCGATCACGACGATTCCGAGCTGCGGAATTTTTTCGTAGGTTCCGTCATCTCGCGGAGCAAATCCGAAGCCGTCGCTGCCTATGACTGTACCAGAATGGATAATCACCCTCTTCCCGATTTTCATTTCCTCATAAAGCGTGACGTTCGGATACAATAACGAATCGTCCCCGACTTCTGCGCCGCCTCCAATCGTACAACCCGGGAAGATAACGGTTCGGTTTCCTATCTTTGCGTTTCCAAGAATTGAAACGAAAGCTCCGATACGGACGTCTTCTCCAACCTTCGCATCTGGCGATATGTACGCCGAACCATGGATACCGGCGGAAAGAAGCTCGCGCGGCGGCATCATTTTCTTTAGAGCGAAGACAAATGCGATATAAGGATCTTTCGCGCGAAGAAGAACAATATCTTTTCTATCAGCCTTGAAATTCTCCGAGACAATTACAGCAGCAGCCCTGGTAGTGGCAACATATTTTTCGTATTTGGGATTGGCGAGAAAAGTGATTTCACCCGCTTCGGCTTCTTCGATCTTCCCAATTCCATTTATCTCCACATCGGGGTTCCCATCGACGCGTGCTCCGATCTCACGGGCAATTTCGGAGACTCTCATCAGTGCACAACTGGCGATGGAGGTTGCGTTGGCTGGGTAGTCTGCGGCGCAGCTGGATTCCCCGGCTGACTCGTCGTCGAAGTTTTCAGCTTGTCAAGAACAAGCTGGGTGACGTCGTATTTATCGTTGGCGTACATCAAAAGAATCTGACCACTCTTGTCAAAAATATAATCATAGCTCCCGTCTTTGGCAACGTCCTGGATCGCCTGCATAATCTTTTCTTGCACTGGCCGCATGATGGCATTTTGCTGCTGAAACAGATCGCCATTTTGTCCGAATCTTTGATTTCTGAGATCGGTGATTTGTTTCTGCATGCCGCTGAGTTTGTTCTCTTCTTGGATTCTGGCTTGTTCCGGAAGAATGAGCCGCCGCTTCTGGTAATCGTCGGCCTCTTGCTGTAATTGAGTCTGGAGTTTATTGATCTCGCCCTGCCACTGGGCAACCAGGGCATCGAGCTTACCTTGAGCTTCGACAGCGTCCGTGAACTGCTTCATGATCTCTTGAGAATCAATCCACCCAATCTTCTGCTGTGCGAAGACAGCTGAAGAGACCATCATGGTACAGACAAGAAATCCTATCTTCGAAATCGCTATTTTCATAAAGCCTCAATTTCCCTCACGATTCAAAATATCCAGAACTTTATAAGTTATATCAAAGCTCGGATCAGCATAAAGTATCACTGCTAACTCATCACGTTTATCAAAGACATACTGCATCTTTTGATCCTTTGCAACCTGAGCGATGACCTTATAGACCTTATCCCGGATCGGCTTCATCAATTTCTCGCGAGTCTGATCGAGCTCGCCGCCCTGGGCAACTTTTTCCTGACGGTATTGCATAATCTGCTGTTGAAGATTAGCCAGATCCTGCTGTGCCGCCTGTTTCGCCTGATCGGTCATCATGGCTGCCTGTTTTTGATAGGCATCGGCCTTATCCTGATATTGCTGCGACATCTGATTGACAGTGTCGCCCCACGCCTTCATCAGCGCATCGAGTTTTCTCTGAGCCGCCTGAGCTTCGGGTATCTGATCGAGAATCGTAGCCGAATTGACGTAACCAATTTTCAATTGAGAAACATTCGGCGAGGCCGCAAACATGAAGCCTAGCGCCGACAAAATGACAAATGTCGAAATTAGAACAGCCGATTTTTCTTTCACTTCTGACCTCTTCTTTTATTGATTACAAAATTAACAATTTCAAATATTAAAAGCCTCTCCCGAATTGGAAATCGAAATGCCAGCCGGAACGTGGATAAGTGGGAGCCACCGAATCAAAGCCGTAGCCATAATCAAATCCGACCATGCCGATCGGATTAATCATGACGCGTGCGCCAAAGCCCGCCGACCGTGCAAGTTGAAATATGTCGGTATGGTGAAAATCCGTATATACATTTCCGCCCTCAGCGAACAAGAGAAAATATAGGGGGATGGGATCGGTCAACACAGAAAAACGCATTTCGAATGTCTGCTTGAACATCACTTTTCCGCCGAGCGGATTTCCCGATGGAGTATCAGGAGATTTCGGACCCACAACTCTATCGTCGTATCCTCGCAGCGGCGTCGTTGCAATATAGCCGAGACCGGTGCCGCCCATGAAAAATTCATCTAATGGAAGAGGAGGAAGATGGTTATTCGTTATCGTGCCTACGACACCAAAAGTCGTGCCGCTGTAAAGAACAATTTTATTTGTCCCGAACATCTGGGTGTACCAGTCTGCGGAAAAAACATGCTTGTGAAAATTTATTTGACCCGGTAAAATTGGCGGCCCGGCTATTTCATCGGTTAGTGAAACGTTCGACCCCACCGTCGGAAAAATAGGATTGTCCGTGCTGTTTCTCGAAATCACCTGCGTCAAACTGAACTTGCTGTAATCGCCGTCAAGATATCCATAAGCAGTCCCATTTGCGATCGCATCTTTTTCGCCCGTCAGAATCCAATCGCCTCGAAAATACGCATCGGGCCACCCGAACCTGCGTCCTACACTCACCGAACCGCCGGCCATTGCTAAGTCGTAGCCGTAAACCTGGCGGGTATCGAACACATTTACACCGAGAGACGTCGGGGTGTCCATAAACCATGGCTCATTAAATCCAACCTGGAAAGTCCTGTAATATGTGCTCACGCCGAACTGCCAGGTAAAATTCAGTGCTTGTCCCGCTCCACCTTGAAACGGATGGGCAATATCAAAATTATTAAACGACAATCCTAATGAGCCAGTGAATCCGAAAGCGTCGCTGTACCCAATCGACGCATTGAAAGTGTCGCTCGATTTTTCGACGACATCGTATGTCACGTTCACACTCGAATCATTCACTATATAGTAATCGGGCTTGATCTTGTCCGGATCGAAATAATTCATTTGCGAAAGCTGCCTTACGCTTCTTATGATCAGCGCGCGTGAAAAGTAGTCGCCCGGACGAGTAAACAACTCACGGCGGATGACCTTGTCCTGAGTCTTCGTATTACCATGGATGATTATCTCGCCGATGCGAAATTGATTCCTTTCATATATTTTTATTTTCAAGTCTATTGAATCCGGTGGAACGCGGATCTCGTCGGGCTCAGCGCTGAAAGTGAGATATCCATTATCCAAATAGAGCGAAGCGACGTCGGTCTGATCTTTGTTGCCGCGAAGATTCTCATCAAACTTTTCTTTGTCGTAAACATCGCCGTCTTTCAAATCGAGCCGCTCGTCCAAAACTGCCGATGAATATTTGGTATTTCCTTCCCAAGTAATGTGCCTGATGTAATATTTCTTGCCCTCATCGACATTGATATGAATAAACATGTTCTTTTTGTCAGGGCTGTACCAGATGGAATCGGAGAGTATCGATGCGTCGATATAACCATTCTTTCTATAGAAGTCGACAATTTTCTGCTTGTCATCGTCGTATTTCTTCGGGTCAAAATTTGCACTTCGCCAGAACATCCACCACACTTTTTCTTTCGTATCATCCATCGCACCGCGCAGATCGCCGGCATCGAGTGCCTTGTTACCGCTAAAAGTAATTGACTCGATCTTAACTTCTTTGCCTTCGTCAACGTTCACGACAAGATTGACGGGAGCACCCTCAGTATCGGCGACCGGCACAAGCTCAGGATCAATTTTCGCAAGCAGATACCCTTTGTCGTCATACTTTTTCTTTATGTTATAGACCATCGTACTCAAATCCTGCCGGTTTACGATCTGCCCTTTGACTAGATTTATCTGTTCCTTGATGTCCTTGTCGCTCAACTCGTCGTTGCCCTTCAACACGATATCGTTCAGCCGCGCGTATTCCTTTACTCGAATGAGGAGGTAGGCACCATCACTCACTTGATTGTCCAAGAGAACTTGAATGTCGGAAAATATGCCGAGCGACCATAACTGTTTAATTGCCTGACGTATCTCGTCTCCTCCGGGAGTAAACTCGCCGCCAATTTTCAGTCCCGAGTATCTTATGATTGCCCCCGCGTCGGTTTGCTTGTTACCCTCTACAGATATCCCGAGAATTTTTATCGGTTGTGCCTTCTGCGGACCTTGGGTCTGGGCATTCGCGGCAATTGTCAATAAAAAAACCGCTAGGAGGATAATTTTCATTATTGTAAGAATCTTTCCAAAATTCGGAAAATATGACCGGCCTGAGTTCACTAAAGAGTCTGAAGATGCTTGACCTGCTCGCTCACTAGGCCAAAGCGTCGCTCTCGTTTCTGGAAATCGCTGATTGCTTCGTAAAGATGTCTCCTGCGAAAATCCGGCCAAAAAACTTTCGAAATGTAGATTTCAGTATAGGCAAGCTGGTAAAGGAGAAAATTACTCAAACGGAATTCGCCGCTCGTGCGTATCAGCAAATCCGGGTCGGGCATCGAAGAAGTGCTAAGGTAACTTGAGATAAGAGATTCATTTATTTCATCGACGAAAATCTTTTCCGAGAGCGCATCGGCGACGATTTTCTTTACGGCTTCGGCTATTTCCCATCTTCCCGAGTAACTCAATGCGAGATTGAGATTTAGTCCGGTATTTCGTTTCGTTCTTTCGAAGGCGTCGTAAATCTCACGCTGAACTCCAGTGGGAAGTGACTCTAGATCGCCGATAGTTGTAAGACGTACATTGTTTTCATAAAGTTTATCTGTTTCATCCTTGAGCGCCTTAACAAGGAGCCGCATCAATGTCGAGACTTCATGCTCAGGCCGCTTCCAGTTTTCCGTAGAGAATGCATAGAGTGTAAGACATTTTACGCCTAATTGTCCACAAGCTTCTACGATGTCGCGCACCGAATTCACCCCTTCACGGTGGCCGGCGACACGCGGAAGCGACCGCTGCTTAGCCCATCTGCCATTGCCATCCATTATGATAGCAATGTGCTCGGGAATGCTCCCGCTGCTTTTTAATTCGTCCTGCTGAAACAAATCGCTTCGGGATAGGTCTTTGTCATCAGAGCTTTGAGAAATCAAACTTTCCGCCTCATTTTTGCTGTGAAATTTAAACGTGCATGCAGTAAAAATCAAGGTTGTGAACCCCTCGCGTCCGACTTAACACACAAATTTCTCGTAAGTTACGGGCATCTAAAATCTGATAAGTTTTAGAAGCCTATTTGGACTTCACCTCAACGCCATTGAACAATTTTTGCCGTGTCGGAAGTAATGCGAAACAAAGCCGCGCCAAGCGAATCTGTCCGCCAAAACTTGATTCCCTCACGGGACATTTCGTCGAGAACCTCCCGAGACGGATGACCAAAACTGTTTTTAGAGCCGACAGAGATAACGGCATAATCTGGATTAACGGTTTTCAGAAATTCCGATGATGAGCTTGTCTTGCTGCCATGGTGCCCGGCTTTCAGAATTTCCGAATCTAAAAATGACCCGTAAATTCTTACCAGATCGTGTTCGACCCTCTTTTCGGCATCGCCTACGAGAAGAAAGCTTTTGCCTCCAATGCACACCTTCAAGACAATCGAGCCGTCGTTCAACCTCGTCTTGTAAGCGAGTCCACCTTCGCCCACGTACTTTCGATTTGGATGCAGTACATAAACTCGGCATGTGGAAGCCGAATCCAAGATCATTCCCGCCGAAACGATTCTCGACGGAATCTTGAAAGCGCGAACATGTGCCAATGTATTCATCCAAACTTTCGAGCTCGATAACTGATCGGGATAGACGAAGTTATCTATTCTAATCTTATCCATGACGGACGCCGCCCCACCGACGTGGTCGCTGTGCAAATGTGTAACCACAAAATAATTAAGTTCCCGAACACCTCGTCGTTGCAGAAAAGGGACCACGACGCGTTCACCGACATCGTAATTTCTAAATCTCAATCCGGCGTCTACGAGCATGTTCTTCCCATCTGGCAGCTCGACATATATTGCATCGCCCTGCCCGACATCCAGCACATATAGTTTCGCCTCTGGCTTTTTCCCTACGATGAATCCTGATGAGAGAAGATTTGTATAAAGTATCAGATTTGCTCCGGACAAAATAGCGAAGATTATTTTTTTCACGAGAACATTTCCGCTGGCTGAGGTGCGCGGGAATGCGATTACGGCGATAAGCCATGCGAAATAAAGAGAGGCAAAAATCCAGCCAGAATCGGATATCGTCACACTGCTGATGCTCAGCGAACCGAGCACAGAGTTAATCTTAAGAATTCCGAATCCGACTAGCTGAGACGCCGCACCAAAAATTCCGGCGAGCCATGAAGACAAGACGCTAATTCCGATCATAGTGAACGTCATTGTGGCAAAAATTCCTGCCAATGGAACGATGCACAGATTAGCAAAGACACTTACAAGAGAGACTCTATTAAAGTAATAAGCTGTGAGCGGAACCGTTCCGATAGTCGCGGCAATCGTCAAGATGGAAAGAGAGATTATCGAGCTGAAAAGCGGCCGCTCCACTATGACAGGATAGCTCCTGTTCGCCATTGCAAGTATCCTTTGATGGAAAAAGGCGATCGACATTACAGCAGCAAATGATAACTGAAAACCCGGCGTGAAAAGCTGTGATGGATTGAATGTCAGTATAACAAGCGCCGCGAATCCTAACGAGTTGAGAGCCTGAGGCCTTCGCTGAAGAAACAGCCCAAACAAAAGAACAAGGGCCATGATGACAGCCCTCGTCACACTCGGCGTCGAACCGACAACAATGGCATACAAGATCAAAACCGGAGCGATGGCAAAGAATCGAAACCTCCGTGGGATCCTCAGGAACGAGGCAATTATCATCAACATCCCTGTCAAAAAGCCAACATGCAGTCCGGCAACCGCTAAGATGTGAATTGTACCGGCGCTGATAAACTGTTCGCTGATCTCCTTGCCAATTCCAGAGCGTTCACCGACGATAATCGCTTTCGCAAGCTCGGCTTCATAGCCTCCCATGAACTTGGTTATCTTGCTACGCAGCGAATTTCTCAGAGGCTCGATGACATCCCCGAGAAAACTAAATCCGGCATCATGGCTCACATAAAGAATGTCGCCTCTACTTTTGACATAAATTCTTCCGACTATCCCGTTCAATCCATAATACGACTTCAGGTCAAAATCCCCTGGATTTCTAGCTTCAGCGATCGCCGCAGCTTTTCCGACAAATACGATCCTGTCTGCTATCGACAGGTCTGATTTAAATGCCGGTGAGATTACAAGATCACCTCGGATTCTTTCCCATTTCTTATCATAACCGAAACAATTCTCAAGTATCATCGACGAAATACTCGTGTCGCGAGGAGTCTCCTCCACAGTTCCCCTAAAACCAGAAAAGTTCGCCAAGTCGGACGACGACAAGGAAGACAGATTCGTGCTCATGTAAAAGGCGAACGCAAGAGAAAGCGCCGCATAGATACAACCCGCGATTATCGGAGTGACTCTCTCTTTCCTCAAGAAAAACCATGAGAGCGGAAGAATTGAGATACAAACCGTCGCAACAAGAAATAAATAAGAATAATCAGGAAATTGTCTTCCGACGACGATGCCTCCCGCAGCGAGAAGCGCGACTTTGAAAGCAGGCACATTTTTCATTTTTTGCACCCTGACTCTTTCCAATTAAACACCCACAGATTTGTGAATCAAGCACACCGCAAAGATTCTTTCGACAGGAATCTGGATTCTCTTTTGGTTCAAGTGGTTTTTGTGGACGGTTATATTTGGGATTCACGGAATTGGCATCAGGGTCAATAAGAAACGCTTACGGCAGAAAAGAAAGGGATGAGTAGGAGAAGGTAATTATGAAGAATCTAACCCGCCACAGAGATCTTCGTTTTCTTTTTGGGAACCCTGTCCCCAAAGAGCTTTTCACTGCAGACTTGAACGCTGCAGGCGTGTGTCCACAAATTTGCAAACCGTATCGTTCATTGACCAAGCGGGACGGTACCTATCGAGAAGGCTTTCCTTGTCAAAGTGAATCGCAGTTCTCTGAGCCTTTCCATTCTTTCCTTCCACTAATTATCTTACCAAGGTAAATTATTCTGGGAGTGACCATGATAAGACCGGTGCTTTTATCAGATGCCCAATCTATTTGCGGCATTTACAATGAGTACGTCAAGAATTCAACGATCACGTTTGAGGAAATCCCGGTGTCGCTGGAAGAAATGAAGAGGCGGATCGAATCTGCGACGCAGAACCATCCATGGCTCGTTTACGAGATTGATGAGAAGGTGGTGGGCTACACTTATGGTAGAAAATGGAGGGACCGCGCGGCATACCGTAACTCAGTCGAAACCGGGACATATCTTGATTCCAAATTTGTTGGCAGAGGAATCGGCTCTGAGCTGAAGAGAGAGCTTCTTAGAGCACTGAAAGAAAGATCATTTCATGCCGTCATAAGCGGCATCGCCCTTCCAAATCCGGCGAGCATTGCGCTCAATGAGAAATTTGGATTCAAGAAAGTGGCACACTTCAAAGAAGTTGGATACAAATTCAACAAGTGGATCGACGTCGGGTATTGGGAACTGATATTGTAAGATCGCCCAGTCAATGCGAAGGACTTACAGAACGAAGCTTCTCGCCGCAATCTTCGCAAAACCTCTCCGTCTTCACATCTATATCTTCCACTCCAGTCGACGAGTGCATGGCGCATAGATAATTGCTGCAATGGATCAATCCAAAGGTGTGCCCGAGTTCATGAATTGCTTCCTTGAGGAGCCGGGATTTGAAAATATTTTCGTCAGGCGGAAGTCCGTAAAATTCCTCTCGGAGTCGATGCAATGAAACAACAGCAGCCTTTCCTCCAAACTGTGCTTCGCCGAAAACATAAGTGAGAACAGGCACGAACAAATCGCCGCCGGTGACCCCTAAGATCTTGCCTTCAAAGTCATCGAATTCGTCGAGCAATGCCGACAACATTGAAGTTGAATTATACTGGTTGCGTGAAAAGTTAAATGCGAATGAGCCATCAAGCGGCGGCGACTGTATTGCGTCAACCGGTTGAGCCAAAATCTTTCCAATCGATTCAGAAAGATCCGGTAGCACAGAATTGTCGACTGGTGCGATTGCAACAAAAAGGATAGATGACATTATCGCAAAAAAGTTCCAAGTTCCAAACGCCAGGCTCCAAACAAGCTCCAATAACTAAATTCTAAACTCCAATGTGACTTTGACTTCATTTCTTTTGGAGTTTGGAAATTGAAACTTGGAATTTGTTCGGAACTTGGAGCTTGGTTTTTGGAGCTTAATGCAACTGGGGTACAGCTTAGACACATTATGGTCTCTTCAGACCGTATTTCGAAATTTTGCTGTAAAGAGTAACCCGGTCGATGCCGAGCGCTTCCGCAGTCCGCGTAATGTTCCATCCGTATTTGTCCAGAACCCTGGCGATATGAAGCTTTTCCATGCTTGACAGCGAATCGCCATCAGCACCGTTTTCCTCCGAAGACTGAGAAAGCTGGAAAGGCAAATCAGACAGCTTGACAGCAGGCGGCTTCGCCAGTACCATCGCCCGCTCGATGACATTTTCAAGTTCACGAACATTGCCCGGCCACTTGTTGCGGATCAAGCTGTCCATGGCCTCAGGATCGATTTCAAGCATTGTCTTGTTCATCATCGCGGCGTATTTCTTCATAAAATGTTCCACTAACGGCGGAATATCGACTCGCCTTTCCCTGAGAGGCGGAATAAAGATTGCGAAGACATTCAAACGGTAATATAGGTCTTCTCTAAAACTGCCTTCTGCAATCGCCGACTCTAGATCACGATTCGTCGCGCAAACAACTCTAAAGTCGCTTGAGATCAAATCGTTTCCCCCAACGCGGGTGAATTGTTTCGTCTCCAGCACTCTGAGTAGCTGCACTTGCATCTTTTGACTGATCGTCCCGACCTCATCTAGGAATATCGTACCCCCATCAGCCATTTCAAATTTTCCTTTGCGCCGGTACTGCGCCCCGGTAAATGCACCTTTCTCATGACCGAATAGCTCACTTTCCAGCAACGTTTCCGGCACTGCTCCGCAATTGACGGTGATAATCGGAAAATATTTTCGTGCGCTGTTTGCGTGGATAGTTCGCGCGATAAGCTCCTTACCGGTACCACTTTCGCCGCGAATCATCACCGTCGTGTCTGTCTGTGCCACAGTCTTCGCGAGGTCGATCACCTTTTTCATCTGTGAACTCTCTCCCACTATTTCATCTATTCCCGAAAGCTCCGACATTTGCTGACGCAGGCGCCAATTTTCATCCGACAATTTCTTTGTCCTCAGCGCATTCTGGACGAGATGCGACAGATGTTCCGGATCCACAGGCTTTGTAATGTAATCGAAGGCTCCTTCTTTCAATGCTTGCACAGCACTGTCAACCGCGGCAAAAGCGGTGACCATGATGATAGCCGCGGTCTTGTCGATCTCCTTCAACCGCTTCTGCAATTCAAGCCCATCCATACCGGGCATTTTAATATCGAGAAGTATGACATCCCATGGACCGTCATTCATAATACTCAACGCCTTGTTCGCATTCTCTGCGGCACCGACCCGGTATCCGTCTTCTTTGAACCATTTGCTTAATGAATCTCTCACGGAAAGCTCATCATCGACAATGAGAATGCTCGATTGGTACGACTTCTGACTATTTGCATTACTCATGTTTCAACTCTTCTGTGGATTGGGAAATTTTCCTGCCTCTGGAATATTTGTATTGACTGGCAGAGTAATAGTGAACGTCGTTCCTTCATTTACCTTCGACACTACGTCTATGCTGCCATTGTGGCTTTCGACGATACCGTGCACAACCGCTAGGCCGAGCCCGGTACCTTTTCCGTCCTTCTTAGTCGTAAAGAACGGCTCGAAGATGTGGCCAAGATCTTCCCTGCTGATTCCGATCCCGGTATCTTCGACCTTGATTTGCGCTGCGTTTATATTCTCGATTTTTCGCAGTTCTATTTTCAGATCGCCTCCTTCCGGCATTGCTTCAATTGCATTTATCTCAAGAGCTATAAGTGCCTGTTCAATTTGCTGAGGATCACAATTGATTTCAATAGGCGTATCAGGAAGCTTTACTTCGCATTTGACATCGTTCATCGCCAAATGATGCGCAATAAGTTTGACGCTCTGTTCTATGATCGGCGCGAGATTTTGTGGACGAAATTCTCCAACCTTCTGCCGGGAAAAAAGGAGCAAATTGGCTACGATGTTTCCACACCTTGCAGTCTCATCGGCGATCATGCTAAGCTCATCGTCTATCTCTTTAAGATTCTCCAAGGAGAAATCTTGTTTCGATATCTTCTTCCTCAAAAGTTTAGCATACGCAAGAATCCCCGCAAGTGGATTATTCAGCTCATGAGCAACGCTCGCGGAAAGCTTTCCAAGCGAAGCCATCTTTTCCATCTGTACCATGTTAGACAGGGCTCTCCGCAGGTCCTCGGTCTTCTGTTCCACCTTCTCTTCGAGAGTTTGTCCCCACTTGGTAAGCTCGTCTCTCGCCCTGCCAAGCTCCTCCGTCATTCTGTTGAACGATGCTGCGAGATCGCCGATTTCATCCCGCGAGTGAATGTCAATTCTATATCCAAGATTACCTTTCATCACTTCGCGCGTTCCCATCGTCAACTTCCTGACCGGAATATTCACCATCATCCAAATAAATATCCCGGCAAAAACTGTAACTGCGACAACCATTAGCGCGGACGTCAAATAAGTAGCACCCCTCAATTGAGTCAAATCCCTATCCATCTCTTTCAATGGCAGCATCACGTCGAGAACCCCGAGAACCGTCTGTGAAGCAGAATGTACGTGACAATCCGCGTTGTAGCAGCTTGGCTCGTTCTTGATCGGAGTAATCACACCGAGAACGCGGTAGCCCTTCTGTGAAAGGAATGTTCTTGTAAGACCATTCGATGAGTCGGATGGGAGAGGCTTGCCGGGCTGGTGGCAAACATTGCACGCTTCGGCGCTCGTGTTTACATACTTCCCTGCTTCTCCGTTTATCGTCGAAAAAGTAATCTCACCCTTCTTGTTGTAAATGCGAATCGCCTCTATCCCGCGTTCTGAACCAAGAGTGTTGATCGTCTGGTAAATGTCTTCGCGCCTGTTCTCCAACATGCTGTAGTGAGTAGATCTCTTTATCAGATCGCTCGTACGTAAAGCCCAGTCCTTCGTAATGCTCAAGTATTTTTCGGCATTCCAGCTTAGCATCAATGTCGTGAAGATCGCCGTCGAAGCGAGCATCACAAGAAGAACTATCACGAAAAGTCTGAAGGCTAAGAATCTAGTAATCCTCATCACTACTCTCGCTGGGATTTGAACAATCCTTATGCCGAGAAAAACTGCAGATGGAATCCAATA
>Ga0326728_10019159_pt1 | contig 13328 bp, 9 predicted proteins | sample MB3enrmetagenome_FD_207602 | JGI IMG/M metagenome (GOLD analysis project Ga0326728, IMG submission 207602) | Lab enriched peat soil microbial communities from McLean, Ithaca, NY, United States - MB31MN | ecosystem: Environmental > Terrestrial > Soil > Wetlands > Peat | place: USA: New York... | reverse complement strand
GATCCGGGCGACATCAACGGGCAGTTTAGTGCCGCCACGGACGCGGCCGTTCGCAAATTCCAGCAGAGCGTTGGCCTCCAGCCTGACGGTGTCGCGGGACCGAACACCATCGCGGCCTTGAAAATGCCTTCGATCACCTCGAACATCACCGTTGACATGGTCAGCGAAATGTTCCCGGGAACCCCAAAAGTGAATATTCAGTTTCACCTGCCGTTTGTCTTGAAGGCGGCGCTCGACGCCGCGCTTGCTGACAAGAGCATGGTGCTGATGGCGCTCGGGACCATTCGGGCGGAGACGGCGTCCTTTCTGCCCATCGATGAAGGTATTTCCCAATACAACACTAGTACCGGCGGCCGGCCGTTCGACCTTTATGACAGCCTCGCCAGCCTCGGCAATCGCGGAACTCCGGATGGCGCGTCGTTCAAAGGACGTGGCTTCGTTCAGTTGACGGGCCGCGCGAACTACACTCAATTTTCGAATGTCCTGGGGATGGGCACGCAGCTTGTGGACAACCCTGATCTGGCAAACGATCCCGACATCGCCGCAAGACTCCTGGCGGCTTTCCTCGGCGCGAAGCAGGATCGGATTCGCCAGGCTTTGCAGGACAATGACTTGGCCACCGCCCGGAAACTCGTCAACGGCGGCAGTCACGGCTTGCCAGATTTCACGGATGCGTTTCAGCGCGGCCAAGGCCTTATGCCGGATGACGTGGAAATACAAGCAGCCTAGGCTGGCTGTTTGCCAGATCGGGGAACCCCAAAGGCGCGAGGAGAAATCAACCTTGCGTAGCTGCTCAAGCGATTGCGGACGCGAAACAGGCCCGATTCCAGGAAGTTTAACCGTCGATCTCGACACACACTTGACGCGGTCAACGTAATCCGGATGGAGGATGAGATGCTGATACCTAGGAAAGGGGCCCTCGCGCCTCGAAGAGTCCTGACGTTTCTTGTTTGTTTCTGCAGCCTTCTGTCATTGCCCGCTGCCGCAAGGGACGCAGCGCCATCGGTGCAGGCGAAGCCCCAAACGACGTCCATCCAGCCTTCACTTAAGCAATATGTCAGGGTGTATCGCTCCGTGATGGCCCCCAAAATCGTCGCCGACGTCTTCGGGAGGCGGATCGCCAAGAACTACGTGGCTATACAGGTTACGGTCACGAATCGTAATACCCAGTACCAATTCCTCTTGCACGATATCTCGCTTGACCTTACTAGCGTGTTCCCAATCGACTTTCTGAATAAGTTGAAGCAGAGACAAGCGCAGATGTCAGAGGCCCGACTGAGCGAGGATGAGGTGAACGAGCTCCACCAGTTGCAGAAGAATGCACCGACTGAGGCGGACGAGGCTAGGCTCGAAGACCTTGAGGATAAACTGCTCCCTTTGCCATCTGGGTACGAGTTATCCTCCGACGAATTGTCCCTCGTTCGGGGAGTAGCGGAGAAAGGCCAAATGCTCGACCCGAGAAACATGTTTTTGCGGTATCTGCGCGCGGTAGGGACCGTAGCGGGCGGAATCACCGGCGTTACGCATTTCGGCTCGTCTTTCGCTCCGTCGGTGGCCGCGTACAACGGACCCTTCCTCACCGCGTATACCGATGCATTCCCGGATTTCACGGTTAATCAGATGAATAGATTGAATGACTCGGCGTATGCCGCGAACAAGATCGTGGCCAAGCAGCATTCCTTGATCCTGGTAGCATTCGTTCCTCAAGCCCAGTTTATGTCCAATTCGCTGAGGAAGCAGTTCTGGAAGGATCCTACTTCCATTCAGAAAGATATCGATTTCCGCCTGGTGGTGGTCAAGGTGGACGGCGTTTTCATCACCGAAGTTGTGGAACAGCAGCCCTCGGTTACGAGCGTCGTCATCGACCCCGACGAAATGAAAAAGTTCGGAGAAGGCAAGCCACAGGTTAAAGGGTCCGTAATCGGGCAATCCCTCGGCGGGTCGACGCTGAAGCTCAAGAACGATAAACCGGAGGGCCTCAGTATCTCAGTGAAAGGCACGCCTGAAGACAAACGGATCGAATTCACGATTGCTTCCGACAAGCCTGTCGCTCCCGGCACAGTTCTGCAATTCGAGGTCTCGAAGAAGGAAGGAAACCAAACCACGTCGACCACCGTCGCCTACCAGCCTGGAGTGCCGACACTTGAATCGATCGATCCGGCCTCGGTGGCGACAGGTATTGACGAGAAGAGTGTGAAACTGATCGGCGCCAATTTCCTTCCTGACGGCGTACACGTCTTGTCCTCTGGCGTTTGCGGGGAGCAAGAAGCCAAGTCGGTTGCATTTGTGGACCCGAAGACGCTCACCGCCACCATCACTTTCCCAAAGGGAATGAAGGCGGGCGATTGCAGCGTGAGGGTCAGCACTCCGGGCGGAATATCGGGCCCGGTTAAGTTGGAAGTTAAAGAGGCGCCGACGAAGTAGGGCTGCGATTCGTTGCAAGCCTTGCTTTGAGGAAAGGCGCTGAGCGAGAGGACAGCCTGAGATCTTTGCAGTCATTCAGAAACGAAGGAAGCCTGGAGGCAAAATGAGTACGCAACTCCGCACTACTGATGACCGACCCGGGTCAGATGATCCGAAGCCCGACCGGCCCGGATCAGACGAACCTGGGGGGGAACAGCCTAGCAGCGGCGGCGAACGCCTCTCGGAGGCAGGACGTCCTCGTCCTCGTCCACCCTCGCGACCGCCTGAGGACGACGATCGCGCAAGTTCCTAACCGCCTGTCTTATCTTGTGAGGGCCGGCACCAGATGCCTTGAACGGCCTGATCTGGTCTGGCCGTAGTGGCGGCGAGAGTGGACTGGCTGGCGCAGAGCTACGCTTTGCGACAAACCTACTTTTTGCGCCCGGCGCCCTTCGAATCCGGCCCATGGTGCCCGACTTGGTGATACGCGGTGAGAAGCCCGAAAAGAGGTAGGTTGGATGCGAGTGCTGGTGCACGTAGCGGCGTTCAATTGGGGCTTGGTGAGGAGGAAAAATTCGGCGAGGGAACCCCTCGGGGGTTGCAAGGGCGCTCCGCCCACGCGGTTTTGACCCTCTTGCGCCTGCTTGAGCAGAATCCGGGCTTTGAAACTGGCCTTCGGCGCCAATATGGTCATTTCTACAACGGGTTGCTAGCAGTTCACTGGCCCACACATGCCAAGACCGCAGCCTGGACGAACCGCCCGCACTCCTTGCCCTCTCATTTCCATTGTGATAACCATCTTTGATGACACCATCGGAAATTACCTTCTGAGTTTCGCGTTTGCTTCCCCGGCGCTGTGGATGCATAGTAGCCGTTCTTGGAGGCTGGAAAATGAATCATTCTGCCAGGGTGTTGGGTGCGCGCCTCTCGAGTTGCGCGCTAATGATGTTCACGCTCGTGCTGGTTGGAACTCCTTTGATGCGGGCGCAGCAGGTTCCGGAAAGTTGGTATCAGGAAATGCGCTGGCGGCAGATCGGGCCGTTGCGGGGCGGACGCACCCGCGCCGTGGCCGGCGTGCCGAGCCAGCCCAATGTGTTCTACATCGGCGTTTGCAACGGCGGTGTCTGGGAAACCGACGACTACGGCCGGACGTGGACGCCGATCTTCGACCACGAGCCAACCGGCTCGATCGGCGCTGTTGCCGTTTCGCCCTCGGACCCGAACATTATTTATGTGGCCAGCGGCGAGGGTCTGCATCGGCCGGACCTCTCCACCGGCGACGGCATCTACAAGTCCACCGACGCGGGCAAGACCTGGACGCATCTCGATCTCCGCGACGGCCAGCAGATCCCCCAGATCGCGGTCGATCCGCGCGATCCCAACCGTCTGTTCGTCGCCGTGCTCGGCCACCCTTATGGCCCTAACGAGGAGCGCGGCATCTTCCGTTCCACCGATGGAGGCCAGACCTTCGAGAAGGTTCTCTATAGGGACGAGAACACCGGCGGCTCCGACGTCGAGCTCGATCCCGCCAATCCGAGCGTCGTCTACGCCGCGCTGTGGGAGGCCAGGGAAGGCCCGTGGGAGAACAGCGAGTGGAGCGGCGCGGGAGGCGGACTGTTCAAATCGACGGATGGCGGCGGCACGTGGCGCCAACTCACGAAAGGCCTGCCGGAAGGACTGGTGCAGATCTATGTGGCCATAGCACCAAGCGACCCGACCCGCATCTATGCCACCGTCGCCACCAATCCGCCGCCGGGACAGTTCTCCGGGGGCCTCGGCATTTACCGGTCGGACGACGCGGGCGAGAACTGGAGCAAGGTGACCAACGACCAGCGTCCCGCTGGACGGATCGGCGGGGGAGACCTCGCCGTGCCGAAGGTTGATCCAAAGAATCCCGACATCATCTATTCGGCGAGCATTGTGACGTGGAAGTCAACCGACGGCGGCAAGACCTGGGCCGGCATTCGCGGCGCGCCGGGCGGCGACGACTACCAGAATATCTGGATCAACCCGAATAATCCCGACATCATCCTGATCGTCAGCGACCAGGGCGCCATCATCACCGTGAACGGCGGCGAGACCTGGAGTTCGTGGTACAACCAACCCACCGCGCAGATGTACCATGTCGGCACGGACAACGCCTTCCCTTACCACGTCTGCAGCGGCCAGCAGGAAAGCGGTTCGGCGTGCGTCTCCAGCCGGGGCGATTGGGGTGAGATTACCATGCGCGAGTGGACGACGGTGGGCGCGGACGAGTACGGCTACGTGGCGCCCGACCCGCTCGACCCCGATCTCATTTACGGCGGCAAAATCAGCCGTTTCGATCGCCGAACCGGTCAGGCGCAGGACGTGTCACCCCAGCCGCTCCGCGGCGCCGGCTATCGTGCCATACGTACTCAGCCGATCGTCTTCTCGCCGGTCGACCCGCATGTCCTCTATTTCGCGGCCAACACATTGTGGAAAACGCGCGACGGCGGCCGAAGCTGGCAGCAGATCAGCGCGGACCTTACCCGGAAGACCTGGGACGTGCCCGCGAGCGTCGGCAAGTATCGCGACGCTAATTCCGCGAAACCGACCCAGCGCGGCGTGATCTACGCGCTGGCTCCGTCGCCGCTCGACATCAACCGCATCTGGGCCGGCACCGATGATGGGCTGATCCACGTGACCACTGACGGCGGCAAGACCTGGAAGGACGTCACGCCGCCCGAACTCACACCGTGGGCGAAGGTATCCATACTCGATGCCAGCCACTTCGACGTCGCGACCGCCTACGCGGCCATCAACACCTTTCGCCTTGACGATCTGCGGCCCCACATCTATCGCACCCACAACGGCGGTAAGACTTGGACCGGGATCACCGGCGGGATTCCTGACGGGGCCGCCGTCAACGCGATACGCGAGGACCCGCAGCGCAAAGGGCTACTCTTCGCGGGGACGGAGCGCGAGGTCTACGTTTCCTTCGACGACGGCGACCACTGGCAGTCCTTGCGGCTGAACATGCCCGCAACCTCGGTCCGCGACCTTCAGATCAAGGGTGACGATCTCGTTGCCGCCACGCACGGACGCGGGTTCTGGATCCTCGACGACATCACGCCGTTGCGACAAATCGACGCGCGGGTGGCCGAGGCAAGCACGTTCCTGTTCAACCCGCAGGCCGCCACTCGGGTGCGCTGGGACATCAACACCGATACTCCCCTGCCTCCCGACGAGCCGGCAGCCGAGAATCCGCCGGAGGGCGCCATCATCGACTACTACCTGAACTCGGCCCCATCCGGCCCAGTCCAGATCGAGATCCTCGACCACGCCGGCAAGACGGTGCGACGCTACTCGAGCACGGACCCGGTCCCGTCGATCGATCCTAGGCTCGATATACCGACCTACTGGGTCCGTCAGCCGCAGGTGGTCTCAGCCACGCCCGGCATGCATCGCTTCTTGTGGGATATGCATTATCCGCCGACGCCCGGCTCCCGGCCGAACTACCCGATGCAGGCCGTCTACCATAATACCGCGCCCGCTCCCACCTCACCCTGGGTGATGCCCGGCGAGTACTCGGTGAAGCTGACGGTTGACGGGCGCGCCTACGCCCGGCCGTTGACGGTGAAGATGGATCCGCGGGTCAAGACACCGTCGGCGGACCTCCTGCAGCAGTTCACACTCTCGATGCAGATGTATAACGGCGTTGCCGAAGCCTCGGCGGCGGTCGAGCAAATTCGCGGGTTGCGCAAGCAATTGCAACAACTGCGCGCGAGCGCCGGCCAGGGGTCCGTTGCGGAAGCCATTACGGCGCTGGACAAGAAGGCAGAGGCGCTTGAGGGTGCCGGGGGTGGCCGGGGCTTCTTCAGGTTTGGGGGCGGCGGCGGGCCCGACACACTGAACGGCATTCGCGGCGCGCTCGGCGGACTCCTGGGGGTTCTGCAAGGCGCCGACGTCGGGCCAACCACGCAAGTGGTCGCGGCGGTGGCTAATCGCCGGCAGGCACTGGCCGGCCTCTTGGGGCGTTGGGCCGCACTGAAGGGCCAAGACTTGACCAAGCTGAACGTGCAGCTCAAGCAGGCGAAGCTGCCTGCCGTGACGATCGAGGCGTCACCTGCGCGGAGTGTGGCACGCTCAATGCGCGGCGCAGAACCCAGTAATCGAAATTGCGGAGAGCTTCTGCGCCGGCCCGTTGTCGGAAACGGGCAGTCGATAGCCAGGTCTTCAGTTCATGAACGGTGGGGCACCATCCTGACGCTGGCGATTTTTCAGCGGCGCTGGCATTTCAGGGTTATGATGTGAGATAGTACGGGTGTAATAACGGCGGCTGGATTAGCCGGCGGCGCAGGCTTCCGCTCCATGGCCTGACGTCGCGAAGGAATGGAACCCTTGAAGAGATCGATCTTCAATCGATACATGGCGCCAGAAGTCAATCCGCATGTCATTCTGAGCGTCCGAATTGAGCCATTGAATCGTTGGTTCATTGAGCCATTGAAGACCGCCATGCTCTTCTCCAATGACTCTATGAATCAATGGCGCAATGGATCAATTCGTACGCAGAATGGCATGCTTAGAGGTTTCCGGCATGCATTTATTACGTTGCGTATAGCAGCGCTCATGCTGGCCGTCGTGCTGGCACGCGCGCAGGCGCCGGCTCAAGCGCCCGCCGGCAGCGTGACCGGACCTTCCGCCAACACCGAGGCGCAGCGGCTGCTTGAGCTCAAGCGCTTGGAACTCGCGCTGAACCAGGCCAAGGCCAAGCGCGACCGGACCAAGCTTCTGTACGATCAGGAGCTCGGTTCCCAGGCTGATTACGAGTCGGCGGAGATCGCCTTCCGCCAGGCCCAGGTGGACTTCCAACAGGCGTTCCTGCGCCTGTTTGCGGAGACGCCGCGTCTCGACGTGGCCTCCGCCATCAAGTACCAGCGCGCCGACGGTTCGAAATATGTCCGAGTCACGGTGAAAAACAACTCGGGCGTGGTGATGGATTACAAGCTCTTCGGAATCTCAGCCAGCGACGTGCAATTGCCGGACCAGATGAAGATGCGCGAGCTGACGGACATTCGCGTCTCGCTCAAGGAGCCGGCGTCGACGCCCGGCGCCGCGCCAGCCGCGGCAGCAACCGCCAGCCAGGCCGTGGCCTCCATCCCCAACGCCGTGATTTCCGACCCTTACTCGGCTTACGTCCCCAAGCTCGCAGTCGGCGAGGAGAAGACGCTCGAGTTCGGCTTGCTCAAGGACGTGGACGCGCTCATGGTCTCGCTCTTTTACAACGGCAGCGAAGAGGACCAGCAGGTCTACCTGGAGAAAGACCCGTCCGCGAACATCGTCAGCATGAGTTCCGAGGAAGTCTCGCTCGAAGCCGACCTTGGCGGCCAGGCCACCTACAACCTGCACCTCGAGCAGTTTACCAAGTCCTCGAACCCGTTCACGCTGATCACCCTCGGCCTGCCGTCGCAACTCGCCCACGACTTCCTCGATCCCATCTCGCAGTCGCGGCTCTCGCAGGTCCGCTTCCCCGAAGGCGTCACCAGCCAGAAGCTTCAGCTCCGGCTCTCGCTGCCCGACAAGGTGGACGAGCGCGTGGTCCTCGATAAGCCCCTCGCTTTTTGGGCCCTGGTGATGGACCCTGTCGAGGCTAGCCAGCTTGACCAAGGAAAGACATACAGCGAGGCGCGGATCGATGCTCTCAAGTGCGGCAAGGTGCGCCTGGAACTGATCCCGCGCGGCGTGGGGCGCATTGAAGTCTCGGCGCCCAGCCTCTACCAGGAAGTCCGCGTGGGCGAGCCGTTAGACCTGAACCTGACGGTAAAAAACACCGGCACTCGCGTCGTGCACAACGTCCACGTCTCCACCGAGAATCCGTTGAACTGGCGCGCGGCGCTGACGCCGGAGACGGTGGCCAAGCTCGATCCCAACGAAGAAGGATACGTCAAGCTGAAGGTGCTGCCGCCGCCGGACGTAGGGGTGGGCGACTACGAAGTGAAAATCAAGACGGACGCCATCTCCGATAACCGCAAGGTGCCCACCCAGGACCAGTCGGACCGGATTCACGTGATGGCGCCCCCCAACGTGAAGGCGACGGCCGCGCTGGTGGCCTTGTTGCTCGCCCTGGTGGGCGGCATTGTCGTGTTTAGCATTCGATTGACGCGCAGGTAGAAGCAGTCGCTAGTTCCTAGTGACCAGTGGCTAGAGAAGCAGTGGCTAGTGGCTAGTGGTTAGTGACTAGCGAAGAGAAGCCGGTCGCCGAACCTCGCTGGTGGTGGCGGCAGGTAACCTCTTCTTGTGTTTACTAGCCACTAGTCACTAGCCACTAGCCACTGCTTCTCCACTAGCAACTGCTTCTCAAAGGATACGCTATGCCCCAGCCCATGCTCCAGGCCATCAACCTGACCAAGCGTTACGAGGACGGGCTGCTCGCCCTCGACCACATCAACTTTGCCATCCACCCAGGCGAGTGCTTCTGCCTGCTGGGCGCGAACGGCGCCGGCAAGACCACCACCATCAATCTCTTCCTCGACTTCATCCCGCCCACTGAGGGTGAGGCGCGGATCAACGGCATCAATTGCCACCGCGATCCGCTCGAGGCCAAGAAGCACGTGGCTTACGTCTCCGAAAACGTCATGCTCTACGGCAACTTCACGGCGCGCCAGAACCTCGACTTCTTCGCCAAGCTCGGCGGCAAAACCAAACTCGCCAAGCAGGATTACTACCAGGTGATGTCGGAAGTGGGGTTGCAGCGGAAGGCCTTCGAGCAGCGGGTGAAGGAGTTTTCAAAAGGCATGCGGCAGAAGCTCGGGATCGCCATCGCCATTATCAAGGACTCAGGCGCCATCCTCCTCGACGAGCCCACCTCCGGCCTCGACCCCAAGGCGGGGGCGGAGTTCCTCCGGCTTATCGAGCGGCTCAAGAGCCAGGGTAAGGCCATCCTGATGTCGACCCACGATATCTTTCGCTCCAAGCAAATCGCCGATCGCGTCGGCATCATGAAGGAAGGCAAGCTGGTGATGCAGCGCAGCGCCGAGGAGCTGGCCCACGAGGACCTGCAGAAGCTCTACCTCGATTACATGGAAGCCGGCGTCGCGGCCACGGCGTAACACCAACGGGAGCTGGCCACCAAGAGGTCAAGGGAGAAGGAAAAAGAGCTAAGGGTTATCCAATTCCCCGACACAACGGAACCCGAAGCTGTCGCTCCCGCCGCCTGGGCCTGGGTAGCCCCTGTCGCGGCCGGAGACGCGAGCGTACCTGGGACCGTTGTACCAGGAGCCGCCCCGCAGGACTCGATACTGGCCACTTGAAGGTCCCTGCGGGTCGACGGCCGGACTGGTCTGGTAGTACTTCTCATCGTACCAATCATTGACCCATTCCCAGACGTTCCCCAACACGTCAAACAACCCGAATCCGTTCGGACGTTTCCCACCCACATCATGCATTGTGTTGCCATTTTCCTTCAGCCGGTCTAAGTACTTACTCTGCTCTTCTCGCCAGATCCGCGCGCTATCCAGTCGTTGGCGTCCGCTATTGTCAGCGTACCATGCGACTTCCTCCAAGGGTCCGTAGCGGGCTTCTCCACTCCCACCGCAAGCGGCAAGTTCCCACTCCGCCTCCGTCGGGAGTCGCACTCCGGCCCAGGCGCAGTAGGCCTGCGCGTCATACCAGGTCACATCGACAATCGGCATTTGCTCCTGACCCCACCCAGGGTTCAGCTTTCGCCCGACCAACTCCGGCTCCGCCAGCATACCCCGTCCGGTTGCGTTGGCGAAGCGTTTGTACGCGGCTACGGTCACCGCCGTCTGCCCCAACCAGAAACCCTTGCCAATCCTTATTTGATGGGACGGTTTCTCCCAGTCAAAACACTCCGTGTCGCCCGGCGAGCACCCCATCATGAAAGTTCCCGGTGGAATCCAAACATACTTCAGGCCGTCTCTTCGGTTCTCCCTCACGGTCCCTGCGACGAGCGTGGCCGCCACGAGAGTGGCCTCCCCTCGGTGCGCCTCGATGTTCTCCGCGATCTTGCCGATCATGGCCTCAAAATAGACGTGCGAGTACTCCACGCCCTGGAAGCGCAGCATAGGCTTGATGTCCGGCGGCAGGTCGCGAGGAAAAACGAATCCGGCCATAATGACAGGAATGATGTTGCGCTTGGTCGTGACCGCCCGCGCGATCTCCTGCCGCAGCCAGTCGCCCTCGTCCTCGCAGCGATCTAGGGAGTGGGGCGAGAAAATCACGATAAAGTTGGGCGCGTCGGCAATATAAGTGAGCAGTGCCTGGTCAAAGTAACCCTTCTTCAAATCCGTCACGTCGAGGAAGACTCGGACACCCTTCTGCAGCAGCTTTTCGCGGATGAAAAGCGCCTGGGCGTCCCCGCCCCGCCTGCGGTAGCTGATGAACACGTCGTAGTCGTCGCTGGGCATGTCAGTCGAATCCGCTGGCCGTTTTCTCATGCGGCAAGGCGCAGTGGGCGCGTGCCGCTTGCTTCTCCCCGGCCAAGACCACTCACTGGCCGCTCGGAAGAGCAAGCCGCCGGATGGCGGCGACGATGCTTCCTCCGTTCCAGCCGACAAACTCCGTGGCGGCATTCTGGACGGCAACCGGGATACGCTCACCGCCCCGCACTACGATCCCGATGATTGGCCGCCCGATGCGGCGTGCGAATTGAAGCTCGAAGTCGATCCAATCGCTGTGTGCTGCGTACATAGCCGCGATGATCAGAAAGACGTCGGCGGGCCGCATCTGATTCCGCAGTTCATACTGAAGGTCATCCCCTCTGACCGGGTCGTGCTCTGGAGCACTAAGGTTCTCCCAATAGAAATACGGCGCATCGTTGAGAAATTGCACCACACGCCAGTAATCCGCGCTGTAGCTCCAAGCGTGGCTGATGAAGACCTTATATTTACGGAGCGCGGGCATGAGCCCTCCTCAGGCGAACCTATACGTTGTGCCGCTGAAGCTTCTTGCCGTGGCGTAGGCCGTTTGGTATGCAAGAAACCACGCGCAAGAAGCTCTTGCCGTGGCTCTCGCTCGTGTTCCGCGCCCAGGCCGCCTTACCTTTAGGTCAGTTCATAATAGCGGGCCCGCACTGCCGCCTGCCACTTCAGAAAAACTTCAGAGAGCCCTCTGTCGCGAGTCTTCGGCATCGCGGCAGTCGGCATGGTGTGAACAAACACATCGCTGACGCCAGGATCAAACACGCCTCCGGTTACCCCCTTTTCTCGAAACACCAGAAGGGGAACCCGAAGGCCAAACAGAATCCCTGCCTCAAGGTGGTTCCATGGGGACGGGAATGGAACTGGGGAACGGGACTTCTTTTGTTCCAGTGTCCCGGGTTTCCAGACCCCGGATTTGGCTTCGAACTGGTTAAAACCAAGAACCACTCCCCCGGCGCAATGCCTGGCGATAATGAACACTTCTCGAAGAGGCAGTTCCGTAGGGTAGTCGGAACGGCCAAGTGCCCGTGCTTCCAGGCCCAGATTATCAAGTTCGCGTAAGATGACTCTCCGAGATGCCTCTTGCTTGGCGTTCAGGACAGTTGGGCACGAGACAAAAACAGGGATCTTCATAAGCTCACCCCTGATGGAAAGCCCTTCCGCACTTCACAATGTCGCATGTGAACGGCACGGTGTTCAGCACACTTGGCCCTTTTCCTCGGGCGCCCTAGACCTTTCGGGCGACTGCGCTATCAGCCCGATCCTTGCCGGCGTGGCGCGCGAGCCACTCGCCCCCCTCGTGCGACATCAGGTCCTCCGCGCGTTCCACGAAGCGAGCGTTTCTGTCTTGAATCCCCGCGTAGGGGCCGACCCTTGCGTCATGCCACCGAAGTTCACGCTGCAGCGCGTCCCACGCGGCCCGGTAGCTCAGCCAGTTCTCATGGAACCGAAAGTGGTCTGAGGCACCGGCCACGAGCGCGATCGTGGGCGATAGCATGGCCGCGAGGATAAGCCCATGCCCCTTAGGCCAATCGCCCAGTAAGACGGGAGTCACCGCGATTGAAACCGCGAGGGTGTAAACCGAGCAGAAGTGGTACCACCGCTGATTCCTGATAGCCCGCCCATCGTAGTATTCCAGGGCCTTCGCGTAACGGCCATCGCGGTAGGCAACGAATTCTTGGTCGGTCATGGGATCTGGTCTCTCCGCTAAGGTTGTGCCAACTTCCATGCTCTTTACAATTTGAAGCGCTACGCTCCGATCATACTCCTTCTCCGATTCCGAAAGCTCCTCATAGGGCACCAGCGACGGATGCTCCTTCCTTGCGTCGTCGCGCTGCGGACCGTGGCGCCACCCTTCGGCGAGGCGCTGGCGGGCCCAGATGTCGTGCGCGTTCTTCGCGAGGAGCTCCGTAAGCTCGAGGATGTCCTCGGTGAGCGTCACATTCGAGGTATCGATGGGCTTGGGTTCGTAGGGGCGCGGATGGTCTGGCACTTGTTCTCCTTTCTGGTGCGGTGCCATTGTATGCCCTCGTCAAAGGGCATTCAAGAGAAGGGTTTCGCCCTGTTGGCAGCACATAATATGTCCGGTTCAGGTTTCTGGATTGGAAGGTTGTAAGTGGATGATTTGATGGTGCCGCGGGACGGAGTTGAACCGCCGACGCCAGCCTTTTCAGGGCTGCGCTCTACCACCTGAGCTACCGCGGCGCCAACTCCCACATTGTGCGGTGGATTTGCGATCCTGTCAAGGAAGTGTCACAACGCAACACAGCACGGCCTACGGCCGCAACCAAAATGGCCGCGAGTGGTAAGTGGCGAGTGGCGAGTGGCGAGTGACGAGTGACGAGCAAGAAGAATCTTCGCGGCGAGAGAGGAATCCGGGAGCTTGTGCTACAGGATGGTGCGAAGAAAGAAGCCGAGAGTCGAAAGTTGAAAAGAGAAGCTCTTACTAATCAGAGCAATAAATAGATGACATTTTCAGTCCACTATGCTATCTTTGCTTCATGAGAACTCCCGATGCCCGTTCGC
>Ga0326728_10019158_pt1 | contig 13328 bp, 6 predicted proteins | sample MB3enrmetagenome_FD_207602 | JGI IMG/M metagenome (GOLD analysis project Ga0326728, IMG submission 207602) | Lab enriched peat soil microbial communities from McLean, Ithaca, NY, United States - MB31MN | ecosystem: Environmental > Terrestrial > Soil > Wetlands > Peat | place: USA: New York... | reverse complement strand
CGCCGGCCTGCCGCACGCCGACGCCCTGGCCGCGATCGGCGTCGCGCTGTTCATCGGCGTCGCCGGCTTCCGGCTCGGCCGGCGCACCGTCGACGCTCTGGTCGACGCGGCGCCGAAGGGGCTGGCGCAGTCGCTGCGGACCGCGGTCGAACACGTGCCGGGCGTCGCCGGAACCGACTTCATCCGTCTGCGGCGCAGCGGCGCCAAAGTGGTCGGCGATCTCGGCCTGCTTGTCTCGCGCACCCTGCCGCTCGAGCGCGTGTCGGCGATCAAGGCCGACGTCGAGGCGGCGATGCACGTCAAACACCCGCATGTCCAGCTGACGGTCACCGCCAATCCAGTGGCGCTCGACGACGAAACCCTGCTCGAGCGCATTCTGCTCATCGCCGGCCGGCGGCGCCTGTTCGTCCACCACCTCGGCGTGCAGAACATCGGCGCGCGCAAGAGCGTCACGCTCGACCTCGAAGTCGACGGCGCGATGCTCCTCGCCACCGCCCACGAAATCGCCAGTCAGCTCGAAGCGGCGATCGCGGCCGAACTCGGCGCCGATATCGAGGTCGAGACCCATATCGAGCCGATGGAGGTCCGCGAGTTCGGCGGCGAGCCGGCCGACCCCGCCTTGGTCGAGCGGATCGCGGCGGCGCTGGCCGAGGACGCAGCGCGCGGCGGCGCCTTGCGCGAGATCCATGACGTGCGGGTGCGCGCCGGGCCCGCCGGCTATTACGTCATTTTCCATTGCCACGCCGACCCCGAGCTCACCGTCGCCGCGACTCACGATCGGGTCGACGCGCTGGAGCGCGGGCTGCGCGAGCGCTTCGCCGAAGTCATCCGCATCGTCGGCCACGCCGAGCCGCCGCGCTGACGGAGCGAGTCGTGACGCGCCGCGATTGCGCCGGCGCGCAAAGCGTTTATGTTCGATCGACAACGAGGCTGCTTGATTCGCCGCCATGGACTTCGACGACGACGCCCCGGACCTTCGCAGCGCGCACGTCATCGTGGTCGGCAACGAGAAGGGCGGCGCGGGCAAATCGACGATCTCGATCCATCTGGCGGTGGCGCTGCTGAAGGCCGGCCACAAGGTCGCCTGCATCGACCTCGACACCCGCCAGCAGACGTTGACACGCTTCTTCGAGAACCGCCGTTCGTGGTCGAGCCACGCCTCGTGGCCGATCGAGTTGCCGCGCCATTGCGCGATGGCGCGCAGCGAAACCAACGACGTGCGCGCCAACGAAGCGCACGAGTTCGCGCTGTTCGCCGAGGCGATCGGCGCCGTCGAGCACGACTACGAGTTCGTCGTCATCGACACCCCGGCCAACGATTCCTATCTGATGCGGCTCGCCCATTCGCTCGCCGACACGTTGGTCTCGCCGCTCAACGACAGCTTCATCGACGTCGACGTGTTCTCGCGGGTCAACCACGACCGCTCGCAGCGCGGCGCGGTCGCCCATTACGCCGACTTGGTGATGGAGGCGCGGCGCAAGCGGCGGATCGTCGACAACGGCGTCATCGACTGGGTGATGGTGCGCAACCGGATGGCGACGATCGCCAGCAACAACGCGCGCCAGGTCGCCCTCAGCGTTTCGCGCCTGGCGACCGAGCTCAGGTTCCGCGTCGCCGAAGGCTTGCACGATCGCGTCATCTTCCGCGAGCTGTTCCCGATCGGGCTCACCGCGCTCGACCCGATCGAGGAGGCGGCCTCCGGCCTCAACAGCTCGCAGACCGCGGCGCGGCGCGAGATCGAAGGCCTGCTCGAGGCGCTCGATCTGCCCGGCCGAATTCCCGGCGTCGAGCACCTGCGGGCGCGCCGGCTGTGGCACGACCGCGTCGCCACCTACTACCGCGAGCTCGGCGCCGCCGACTGGCGCGCCGGCTGAGCCCCTCCCCGGACGCCCTTCACAGCCGCTGCGAAGGCGCTATCGTCAGCGTCGGCGCGTAGCGGCGGCTGCGACGACGAAGACGGGAGGGGCTCCATGGCAAGCCGATCGCCGGCGATTTCGGTGGTCATTCCAACCAAGAACCGTCACGCCATGCTCGCCGAGGCGATCGCCTCGGTCCTACGCCAGGATATCGACGACTACGAGATCCTCGTCGTCGACGACGGCGTCGGGGCGGCCGGCTTCGTCGCCGAGTGGTTCGCCGCCGAACGCTCGATCCGCTGCGCCGATAATGGCGAGGGCGGCCAGGTCCGCGCGCGCAATCTCGGCGTGTCGCTCGCACGCGGCGAGATCGTCGCCTTCCTCGACGACGACGACCGCTGGGGCTCGAAGGCCTATCTCCCCGCGGTGCGCACGGCGATCGACGGACGACACGCCGCGACGCTCGCTTCGGGCGACATCGTCGTGGTCGACGACGACATGGACGTCCTCGAAACCATTCCGTTCGCGGCCTCGACCAGCCCCGAGGCAATCCGGCGCGACAACAAGATCCTGGTTTCCGGCTTCGCCTTTTCGCGCGCGTTGAGCGGCCGCCTCGGCCCCTTCGACGAAACGCTGCCGATCTACTGGGACTGGGACTGGTATCTGCGCCTGCACGCCGCCGGCGTCGCCTTCCACGATCTCGGGCCGCAGGCGGTGGCGATCACCGCCCATCGCCGCGCAACCTCCGGCGAGGCTCAGGCGCGCCTTCGCGCCGACAATCTCGCCGCTCTCTGCGCCAAGCACGGGCTCGGACCGCTGACCTTGCGCAACCACGAAAGCATCGCTCGCGACGATGCGGCGGGGCGCTGACCGCCGCCTTTCGCCTGAGTTCCTGGCCGTTACACGGCTCGGCAAGTGTCTGTTAGGGTTAATCCGAAATTAAGGTCTCTCGGCCAAGTTTTCCTGTGGGCGATGACGACTCGCCGCGTTCGCCGCACGGGGAAGCAACCGATGAAGACCTCTGTCGCCGCCGCACTCGCCGGCCTCACGCTGGCGCCGACGCCGACGCTCGGCGCCGACCTCTTCGGCACGGCCCCGCCGCCGATGACGTTCCCCGCCAGCCAGAGCCCGCAAGCCGAAGTCGGATCGAACTGGTATTTGCGCGGCGACGTCGGTTACGGCAGCGAGAACGAGCCGACGGTCGTCCCCTCCGCCGGGCTCATCCCGACCATCCAGACCGACGCCCTCACCGGCTATAACTTCGTCGACGCGCCGAGCGGCGACGCTTCGCACAATGTCCCGGTGACCCGCGGAAACAACCAGACCAAGTCGGGCCCGACTTTCGACATCGGCGTCGGCTATCGCGTCAACAACTATCTGCGGCTAGAGGCCACCTATAAGTACTGGAGCGGACCCGGCCTGTCCTCCTCGAAGGGGACGCTGTGCCCGGACACCAGCGCGGCCGTCGATAACTACGAGATCCTCGGCGGTTCGACGACGCCCTCGCCGGTTCCGGCAGGAAATCTTTGGGAGCCCGCCAGCTGCACCGGTTACGTCCATGCGACCCAATACAACAATCTCGGCTTGGCCAGCGCCTATCTCGATCTCGGCACGCTCTGGGGGGTCACGCCCTACGTGGGCGTCGGCGCCGGCCTCAACGCCAACACCATCAACGGGACGAGCACCTTCTATCTCAACTCGGACGGCAGCCACTTCAACGGCAACACCGCCACGGGCGGCACGGTCAACACCTGGGTCGTCCCCAACGGCACCCTAAACGGCTATACCTATTACCAGGCGCTATCCACCCAGCCGAACGTGACGTTCGGCAACCAGAACTGGGACCGTCATTTCTCCTCGACGCATTACTCGATGGCGGGCGCGCTGATGGCCGGCTTGGGCTACCAGCTGACCCCTAGCGCGACGCTCGACGTCGGATACCAGTACCTCAGCGCGGACCTGTTCGGCTCCACCAAGAGCACGTTCCAGCAGCTCCTGGTCGGCATCCGCTATATGGCCAACTGACCGCAGCGACGAATCGCGGGGGCCCGTTCGCTTGACGCGGACGGGAGATTGGTTTCCCATTCGGTAGATGTGACCCGCGACCGGCGTCGGCCTGTATGTTCAGCCAGTTAATGCGCACCCGGCGGTTCGCGCCGCTGTTCTGGTGCCAGTTCTTTTCCGCCTTCAACGACAATTTCGTCCGCCAGCTGCTGGCGATGCTGATCCTGTTCCGCTTCGGCGCGGAGGGCGCCGGCGTCAAGGTGACGCTGGCGGTGGCGGTGTTCGTCCTGCCGTCGATCCCGCTGTCGCCGATCGGCGGCGAGATCGCCGACGCCCACGACAAGGCCATTATCGCGCAGCGGCTGAAGCTCGCCGAGATCTTCGTCCAACTCGTCGCCGCGGCGGGCTTCTGGTTCGCCTCGCTCGAGCTGCTCTACCTCGCGCTGTTCGGCCTCGGCTGCGTCTCGGCCCTGTTCGGGCCGATCAAATACGGCATCCTGCCCGACCACCTGAAGGCCGAGGAGCTGATTTCCGGCAACGCCCTGGTCGAAGGCGCGACCTACCTCGCCATCCTCTGCGGCCTGGTCGTCGGCGGTTGGGCCGCCGCAGAGGGGCGATCCGCCTGGAGCGTCGTCGCCCAGCTCGTTGTCGTCGCCGCCGCCTGCTACGCCGCCTCGCTGTTCATCCCCGCCACCGGCGTCGGCGCGCCCGGCTTGACCATCGACGCCAACCCCTGGACAGCGACGAAAAAGGTCCTCAGCCAGCTACGGGCCGACGATCGCCTTTGGGTCGGCGCGGCCGCAGTGAGCTGGTTCTGGATGGTCGGCGCGATCACCCTTTCGCTCGTCCCGGTCATCGTCAAATCGCGCATCGGCGGCGGCGTCGAGGTCGAGACCGCGATCACGCTGTTCTTCGCCGTCGGCGTGGCCGTCGGCTCGCTGCTCGCCGCTGTCCTGTCGCACGGCCGCATCGAGCTCGCGCCGGCGCCGTTTCTCCTGATCGTCATCGGGGTTTTCGCCATCGACCTCGGCTTCGCCACGGCGGCGCTGGCGCCGGCGAACGAAACGGTCGGCCTCGTCCAATTCTTCGGCGACGCGGTCGGACGGCGGATCGTCTTCGACGTGCTGGTCTGCTCCTGCGCCGCCGGCTTGTTCGTGGTGCCGATCTTCGCCGCGGTGCAGAGCTGGGCGGGCGAGGACCGGCGCGCGCGCGTCATCGGCGCGGTCAATACGATGAGCGCGATCTACATGGTCGCCGGTTCGCTGGCGACGACCCTGCTGCTCCAGCTCGGCCGGGTCAGCGAGTCGTCGGCGATGGTCCTGCTCGGGATCGCCAATTTCGCCGCGGCGACCTACTTCTTTCGCCGCTTGCCCGCCAATTTCCTGGTCTTCGCTCTGCGTGCGGCGTGGCGGGTGTTTCTCAGGCTGGAAGTCGTCGGCTTGGAGACCCTTCCCCCCGCTGGCTCACGCAACATCGTCGCCGTCAATCACGTCTCGCTGCTCGACGCCCCGATCATCCTGTCGCTGCTCGGCGACCGGCCGCTGCTGGTGGTCGACGCGGCGCTGGGACGGCGCTGGTGGATCCGCCAGCTCCTCAAGCTTTGCGACGCGCGCCTGCTCGACCCCGCCAAGTCGCTGGCGGCGCGCGAGCTGGTCGACGCGGCGCGCGCGGGTCGGCGACTGGTGCTGTTTCCCGAGGGCCGCAGCGCCGTCACCGGCTCGCTGACCAAGGTCTTCGTCGGCGCGGCGATGATCGCCGACAGGGGCGGCGCGACGATCACGCCGGTCAGGATCGAAGGCCCCGATCTCTCCCGCTTGTCGCGCCTGCCGACGCCGCATGTCCGCCGGCGCTGGTTTCCCAAGACGAAGGTGACCTTCCTGCCGGCGCGACGGCTCGAAGTCGATCCGGAGCTCACCGGACGCGTGCGGCGCCAGGCGGCGGGCGCGGCGTTCTACGACCTGATGTCCGATCTCGTCTTCGCCACCACCGATTATCGCCGCACCCTGCATGAAGCGTTCGAGCATGGCGCTCGCCAGCGCATCGGCCGTCGCGTGATTCTCGAGGATCCGGTCTCGGGCGTTCTGACCCAGAACCGCTTCCGCATCGGCGTCGCGCTGCTGGCGCGCAAGATCGCCGAGCGCAGCGCGCCAGGCGAGACCGTCGGCTTGATGCTGCCCAACGCCAACGCCGCCGCGGTCGCCTTCATGGCGATCCAGGCGGCGGGCCGCGTCGCGGCGATGCTGAACTTCACCGCCGGCGCCTTCAACCTCATCGCCGCCTGCCGCACCTCGCGCATCCGCATCGTGCTGTGCTCGCGCGGCTTCGTCGAGAAGGCCAAGCTCGAGGACGTCGTCAAGCAAATGGAGGGCGAAGCGCGGTTCGTCTGGCTCGAGGACCTGCGCGACCAAGCGGGGCTGGTCGACAAGCTGCGCGCCGTCATCGAACGCGGCCGTGCGCTCCATCCGCGCGACCCCGACGACCCCGCGGCGGTGCTGTTCACTTCGGGTTCGGAAGGCGTGCCGAAGGGCGTCGTGCTGACCCACGCCAACTTTCTCGCCAACATCGCCCAGATCTTCGCCCGCTACGACTTCACCGCGGCCGACATCATGTTCAGCCCGCTGCCGATATTCCACGCCTTCGGCTTGACCGGCGGCCTGTTGCTCGGCCTGACGGTCGGCATGAAGATCTATCTCTATCCGACGCCGCTGCACTATCGGCAGATTCCCGAACTGGTCTACCGCATCAACGCGACCGCGCTGATCGCCACCGACACGTTCCTCGCCGGCTACGGCCGCAACGCCGACGCCTACCACTTCCGCAGCCTGCGCTACGTCGTCGGCGGCGGCGAACCGGTCCGCGCCACGACGCGTCGGCTCTATCTGGAACGGTTCGGCATCAGGCTGCTCGAAGGCTACGGCGTCACCGAGGGATCGCCGGTGTTGGCGGTCAACACGCCGATGTTCAGCCGCAACGGCTCGGTCGGCCGCCTGCTGCCGGGGATCGAGAGTCGCATCGAGCACGTCGCCGGCATCGAGGAAGGCGGCCGGCTGTCGGTGCGCGGTCCCAACATCATGGCCGGCTACCAGCGCGCCGACAATCCCGGCGAGGTCGAGCCGCCGCCGCTCGGCTGGCACGACACCGGCGACATCGTCGTCATCGACCGCGACGGCTACGTTTGGATCCGCGGCCGCGCCAAACGCTTCGCCAACATTGCCGGCGAGATGGTGTCGCTCGCCGCCGTCGAGGACATGGCGCTCGACCTGTGGCCCGACAATCCGCCGGCGGTCGTCGCCGCGCCCGACCACAGGAAGGGCGAGCGCATCGTCATGGCGACGACCAAGCCCGGCGCGACCCGCGCCGAAGTCCAGGCGTGGATGAAGGCCAAGGGCGCGGCCGAGTACATGGCGCCGGCGGTGGTGCTGGTGCTGGAGACGATGCCGCTGCTCGGCTCGGGCAAGGCCGATTACGTCGAGCTGAGCAAGATCGTGCGCGACCGGCTGGGTTGAAGCAGCGGCGCGTCGCGCTTTACGCCACCGCCGCCAGCGCCAGCGAGCGCGGGCTGCGCGGCGAGCGCGGCAGGCTGACGAGCACGGCGGTGCCCTCGCCCGGCTTGGAGGTGATGCGCAACAGGCCGCCGTGCAGTTCGATCAGCGAATTGGCGATCGCCAGGCCGAGGCCTGAGCCTTTCATGCCGTTGGCCAAAGTCGTGTCGGCCTGCTCGAACGGCCGGCCGAGGCGCGAGATGTCGTCCGGCCCGATGCCCGTGCCGGCGTCTTCGACATAGAAATACATCTGGTCCGCGACGGCCTGCGCGCCGATCGTGACGACGCCGCCCTCCGGCGAGAATTTCACCGCATTGCGCAACAGCGTGATCAGGATGCGCTCGACCGCGGCGAGGTCGGCCTCGATCGTGTCGGCGCCGTCGACCTCGAGCTCGATCGAGACGCGCTTGTCGCGCGCCGCCGCGGCGACGTCGAGCACCGCCTTGTTGACCGCCCGCTCGACTTTGAACGATTCCGGGCGCAGGCGAATGCGGCCCGACTCGAGCCGCGACATGTCGAGCACGTCGCTGATGACGTTGAGCAGGTATTGGCCGCTGGCGAGGATGTGGGCGCAATAGTCGCGGTATTTTTCCGAGCCGAGCGGACCGAAGGTCTCGCCTTCCATCAATTGCGAGAAGCCGATGATCGCATTGAGCGGCGTGCGCAGCTCATGGCTCATGTTGGCGAGGAATTCCGCCTTGGCGCGGTTGGCCATCTCGGCCTGCGCCTTCTGTTCATGGTAGCGCTCGGCGAGGTCGGCGAGTTGCTGCGCCTGCGCCTCCAGCGACCGGCGCGACTGCCTGAGCTGCGCGACGGTGGCGAGGAGCAGTTGCTCGGAATTGAGCAGTTGTTGCTCGTGTTCCTTGAGATCGGTGATGTCGGTGCCGACCGACACGTAGCCGCCGTCGCGGGTGCGCCGCTCGTTGACCTGCAGCCAGCGGCCGTCGGACAGGCGCGCCTCGTAGGTGCGCGCGTCGCCCGCGCCGAGCGCCTCGCCGCCCCGCGCGACGTCGGTCTCGCGGTCGACCAGCGGCGGCGCGCCGAGCTCGGCCAGTTCGGCGTAGGGCGCGCCGACCTTCACCGCTTCCAGCGGCAGGTTGTGCAGCCGCTGGTATTTCGAGTTGCACAGCACCAGGCGGTTCGACGAGTCCCACAGGACGAACGCTTCCGAGATCGCCTCGATCGCCTCGCGCAGCCGCTGGTCGGCGGTCGCCGACAGTTCGGCCTCGCGCTTCTGATCGGTGACGTCGAGCGCGATGCCGACCAGCCGCCGGCCGCCGGCCGCCGCGTCGACGACCAGCTCGGCGCGTTTGCGCAGCCAAATCCATTCGCCGTCGCAATTGCGCAGGCGCAGTTCGAAATCGACCGACGACAGGTTCGCCTGTTGCGCGCGGGCGGCGATCGCCGCCAGCGGCTCGTCGTCGGGATGGCACATCGCCTGCAATTCGGCGAGCGACAGTTGGTCGGCTTGCGGCTGCAGGCCCAGCATTTCGAACATCGATTTCGACCAGGCGACGCGCCCTTGCGCGAGGTCCCAGTTCCACAGGCCGCATCGGCCGCGATTGAGCGCGAGATCGACATGGCCGCGCATCGTCGCCTCGGCGCGGGCGCGCGCCTGAGCCCGACGCGCCTGCAAGGCGAAGGCGCTGGTCGAGCCGATCAGGGCGAACGAAGCGGCGCCGAGCAGCAGGATCATGATCAGCGCCGAACGCCGCCACGGCCGCAGCAGCTCGTCGACCGGCGCGACGAAGGCGATCTGGCCGGGCGCGGCGCGCAGGTTGCGAACCGCCGCGAACTCGTCGTCGCCGTCGGCGTCCTGCAGCCTGAGCGCCCCTGCCTTGTCGGCGAGAATGGTCAGCGGTTCGGCGGCCCCGAGCACGGACTCGAGCGGCGCGCCGGCGGCGAGCGGCGGATCGGCGGCGATCACCATCCCCGCGCCGTCGGCGAGCAGCGAGCGCGAAGGCTTGAGATCCGGGTTGGCGGCGAGGACCGCGCGAAGCGCCTCGGCCGGCGCCGGGGCCGGCGAAACCGCCAGCGCCTCGTCAAGGCGCCCGGCGAGCGCGGTGGCGAAGACGTCGAGATCGCGCGCTCCCCCGGCGAGCGCGCGTTCGCGCTCGGAGCGCAAGTGCTCGAACGTCAGTCCGAACAGAGCGAAGAGCAGCAGCGCGGCGAAGACGGACGGCAGCGCGGGCGCCCAGGCGGCAAGCCGGCCCAATGTCGCCGCGCCGCGGGCCCGTTCGGCCTCCTCCGACTGGCCGCGCCGCAAGCGCGAGTCGTCGATTGCCGCGCTCGCACGCGTCATCGCATCCCCCAAAACTGATCGCAATGAGATCGGGAAAACCCGCCGCAACTACCCGAATCACCGAGATAAGAATCCCAGTGAGAATCTTTGTCCAGACCTTAATGAATCGTTGACGCGAAAAATTTGCCGCCGGAATCCGGCCGCGACTCGTCGCGCCGTCGCGGACCTTCGCGGCGGGCCGGCGGCTGACTCCAGAGGCGGTGCGTCAGCCGAGCGAGCGGCTCGCGATGTCGCGCAGGTCGGTGGAGAGTTCGGGCTGAGCGAGAATGCGGCGCAGCGCCGCCTCGGCCCGCGCCTGACGCTGCGGTTCGAGCGACCGCCACGAGCGCATCGCCGTCAGCAACCGCGCCGCCACCTGCGGGTTGGCCGGATCGAGCTCCAGCACGATGTCGGCGAGGAACGCGTAGCCGGCGCCGTCGGCGCGGTTGAACTGGGTGGCGTTGCCGGCGAAGCCGCCGATCAGCGCCCGCACGCGGTTGGGGTTGCGCAGCGAGAACGCGTGGTGCGTCATCAGCTCGCGCACGCGGTCGAGCGTCCCCGCCTCGGGGATTTGCGCTTGCAGCGCAAACCATTTGTCGAGGATCAGCGGCTCGGCGGCGAAGCGGCGGCCGAACGCTTGCAGCGCGTGCTCGCGCCGCGCGCCGGGGATGGCGGCGATCGCCGCCAGCGCGCCGAGCCGCGCCGACATGTTGTCGGCCTCGGCGATCTGCCGATGGGCGAGCGCGGCGCCTTCAACCGCGTTGCCGGCGACAATCATCGCCAACGCGACGTTGCGTAATGCACGTCGGCCGGCGCTCGCCGCGTCGGGCGAGAACGGCGGCGCGTCGGCCTTCGTCGCGTGCAGCGCCGCCAGCGCCTCGGCGTGGGCGCGGCCGAGCGCTCCGCGCAGGTTTTCGCGGACGCGATGGATCGCGTCGGGATCGACGTTGAGCGCCATTTCGCGCGCCAGGTCGGCTTCGCTCGGCAGCGTCAGCGCCAGCGCGGCGAATGCGGGATCGATACGGTCGGCGAGCGCGTCGGCGACGACCGAGCCATAGGCTTCGACGAACGCCGGCGTCGGCGCCGGCGCCGCGCCGCCGCGGATCGCCGAGACGGCGCGCAGCAGCAGCCGCGTCGCCAGCGTCTGCAGCGCCTGCCAGCGGTTGAAGCTGTCGCTGTCGCGCGCCAGCAGCGTCAGCAGATCGTCCTCGGCGAGGTCGTCGTCGACCCGCACCGGCGCGGAAAAGCCGCGCAGGAACGACAGCGCCGGCCGGCGCTCGAGGCCGGCGAAGGCGATCGAGCGGCGCTCGCCGTCGAGGACGAAGACGCCCGTTTCGAGCTCGCGCGCGCTCGCCTCCGCGGACGCGAGCGGAAGGTCGCCGTCATCGGGATCGACGAGGCCGAGCGCGATCGGCATGGTCGTCGGCGTCTTGTCGGGCTGGCCGGGCGTGGGCGCGAGCGACTGCGCGACATCGACGCGGAAGGTTCCCTGCTCCGCGTCCCAATGCGTGCGCACGGTCAGCAGCGGCGTGCCGGCTTGTCCATACCAGAGCTTGAAATCGGCGAGATCGCGGCCCGAGACCTCGGCGAAACAGGCGAGGAAATCCTCGACCGTCGCCGCCGTGCCGTCGCAACGCGAGAAATAGAGATTCATGCCGGCGCGGAACGCTTCGGCGCCGATCAGCGCGCGCAGCATGCGGACGAGCTCGGCGCCCTTCTGATAGACCGTCGCGGTGTAGAAGTTGTTGATCTCGTGATAGACCGACGGCCGCACGGGATGAGCGAGCGGGCCGGCGTCCTCGGCGAATTGCGCGGCGCGCAGCCCGCGCACGTCGGCGATGCGCTTGACCGGCGCCGAGCGCTGGTCGGCGGAGAATTCCTGGTCGCGAAAGACGGTCAGCCCTTCCTTCAGGCAGAGCTGGAACCAGTCGCGGCAGGTGATGCGGTTGCCGGTCCAGTTGTGGAAGTACTCGTGGGCGATGACGCCCTCGATGCCGGCGTAATCGTCGTCGGTCGCCGTCTGCGGCGACGCGAGCACGTATTTGTCGTTGAAGACGTTGAGCCCCTTGTTCTCCATCGCCCCCATATTGAAATCGGAGACGGCGACGATGTTGAAGCAGTCGAGGTCGTATTCGCGGCCAAAGGCGCGCTCGTCCCACGCCATCGCCCGCTTCAGCGCGTCCATCGCATAGGCCGCGCGCTCCTCGCGGCCGTGCTCGACATAGACCCCGAGCGCGACGCGCCGCCCCGACATGGTGACGAAGGCGTCAGCGACATGGGCGAGATCGCCGGCGACGACGGCGAACAGGTAACAGGGCTTCTTGAACGGATCGCGCCACACCGCCCAGTGACGGCCGCCCTCCGCCTCGCCGACGCTTTCGAGATTGCCGTTGGCGAGCAGCACCGGCGCCTCGGCCTTGTCCGCCTCCAGCCGCACGCGATAGGTCGACAGCACGTCGGGCCGGTCGGGAAAATAGGTGATGCGGCGGAAGCCTTCGGCTTCGCACTGGGTGCAATAGGCCGAGCCGGAGCGATAGAGGCCCATCAGCTTGGTGTTGGCGGTCGGATTGAGCCGCGTCTCGATGCGCAAGACGAACGGCCGCCGCGGCGGGTTCGGCAGCACGAAGCCGGATGGCGTCGCCTTGAAGGCGCCGGGGGCGAGCGCCGCTCCGTCGAGGGCGGTCGAGACCAGCGCGAGCTCGTCGCCGTCGAGCTCCAGCGCTGCGTCGGGCCGGCCCTGCGGGTGAGGCCGCATGGCGAGCGTGGCGACGACGCGCGTCGCCTCGCGTTCGAGCGAAATATCGAGATCGACCGTGTCGACCAGGAAGTCGGGGACGCGATAGTCCTCGAGGCGAACGGGCTGACCCTGAGCGGTGCGCATTCCGACGGCCTTTCGCTGGTCTCGGCGAAGCGCCCGCGGCTCGGCGCCGCGCGCTTCCCCCTTCGCCGGGGCCGAACTCAGTCGGCCGCGGCGCGCTCGCCCGTCGAGGTAGCCGTCAAGCCAAGGCGGCGCAAGGCTTTTCGCAACGCCTCGGAGGGCGGCCGTCCGCTGGTGAAGATCGCCGCGAACGGCCGCCTCGCTTCGCCCGCCGGCCCGCCGGCGCCGATGAGCGAGTCGACCCGGCGGGCGATCGCCGGCGCCGGATCGACGAAGGCGACCGGCCACGGCGCCAGACGCTTGAAATGACTGATGAGAAGAGGGAAATGCGTGCAGGCGAGCACGACCTGGTCGGTGCGCCGGCCGTCGCGCTCGACGAAGCAGGGTTCGATTTCGCGCGCGATCTCCGCGTCGGCGACCGGCTCGCCGCGCAAATGCCGCTCGGCGAGCGACGCGAGAACGGGTGAGCCAACCAAGGCCACGTCGCAGTCCGCCGCGAAATCGCGCACCAGCGCGCGGGTGTAGTCGCGCGCCACCGTGCCCGGCGTCGCCAGTACGCTGATCATGCGGGTCTTCGAGGCCTCCGCGGCAGGCTTGATCGCCGGCACCGTGCCGACGAACGGCAGTTGCGGATAGGCCGCGCGCAGCGGCGGCAGCACCAGCGTCGAAGCGGTGTTGCAGGCGATCACCGCGACGTCGGGCGCGCAGCGAGCGATCAGGTCGCCCATCACCGCGCCGACCCGTTCGACCAGCGCCGCCTCGGAGAG
>Ga0326728_10019156_pt1 | contig 13329 bp, 11 predicted proteins | sample MB3enrmetagenome_FD_207602 | JGI IMG/M metagenome (GOLD analysis project Ga0326728, IMG submission 207602) | Lab enriched peat soil microbial communities from McLean, Ithaca, NY, United States - MB31MN | ecosystem: Environmental > Terrestrial > Soil > Wetlands > Peat | place: USA: New York... | reverse complement strand
GGAGGCACGGGCGTGCTGATGCAGGGCGGCATCCATCCCGATCTCAAGATCGATTGGTTCGAGCGGCTGTTTCGCGGCATCAAGCAGCGCTTTCCTGAGATCTGGCTGCACTGCCTGTCTGCTTCCGAAGTACTGGCCATCGCCGAATACTCGGGCCTCGACCTGCGCGACACTATCGCGCGGCTGCGCGACGCAGGTCTCGACTCCATCCCCGGCGGCGGCGCCGAGATTCTCGACGACGAAGTCCGCCATCGCATCGCGCGCCTCAAGTGCGATACCGAGGACTGGGTCAGCGTGCATCGGACTGCACACGAATTGGGCATGCGCACCACGGCGACGATGATGTTCGGCGTGGGCGAGATCTACGACCAGCGCATCAACCACTTTGAAGTGGTGCGCCGCCTGCAGGAGGAAACCGGCGGATTCACGGCCTTCATCCCGTGGAGCTTCCAACCCAGGAACACGGCGCTGGGCGGCCGCGGCTGGGAGGAAGCTACTGCGGTCGAATATTTGAAGGTCCTCGCCATCTCCCGGCTCTATCTGGACAACATTGAGAACGTGCAGGCCAGTTGGGTTACGCAGGGGTTGAAGGTGCTGGAACTCGGCCTTCATTTCGGCGGCAACGATGTGGGATCGGTGATGCTTGAAGAAAATGTAGTCCGTGCGGCGGGCACGTCCAATTGCACGACGGAAGAGGAGCTCCGCCGCGTCATCCGCGATGCAGGATTCAAGCCGGTGCAGCGCGACACGCTGTATAGAACGATGTTTTTGAATTAGCTGAGATCGCCGGCTGGCTCGCTGCCACCATAAAGAACGGCTAAGAACTTTCGAACGTTCGCCAGAGCCTCAAACGCGTCTGAAATTGAAGCTGGCTTCGCATGGAGAACTCGATTCCCCATTCCGGCCACACTATGAGCCAATGCTGTGATCGCAGGATCGATTCCACGCTCTTCGGCAACTAAATCTATCCAGTCGCCCAGGTACCGACCGTCGGGAATATTCTGCGCACACTCTTTTACCGCTTGTTCGAGCACCGCTCTTGACAGGGCGATCGATGCCTGCGGGAATCCGAAAACGTAGGTCCGCACGGCCTCTCTAAGGTATGCATTCACGATCCTTGATGGAGCTTTTTCCGCGGACAAGCCAGTGAGTTGCAGCGTCCGTCACACCATCCCCGGAACAGCTTTTACCATTTCTCGCACGTAGAATGAATCAAGTGAATTGGCCACCGACTCAGGAGCAATTTCCGCCAGTCTCTCAACAGCGGGAACGAATCGGTCTGAAAACTCCTCCCGAGATACTTTCAGGGATTCGCCGATGAATTGGTCAAGCTCCAACATTTCCTTGCCATCCGTCGGGTACTTCTCAACAAAGCCATCGTCTTCACCCCAGATGTAGTTTTGAACCACCTCGGACAGTGGTAAAGGGCGCTCTTTCATGATTCACCTCCGCAAACCTATGTAGCTTTTATGCTACACTGCTTCCGTGTTCGAAATCGTCCACTATCAGGATGAGGCCTTACGTTTCCCTTTTCAGGAGTGGATGGAGCGTCTCAGGGACAGGCAAGCAAAAGCGCGCATTGTCGCTCGCCTGCGGCAGCTCGAACAGGGAAACATGGGAGACGCCAAGCCGGTGGGCGATGGCGTTGTGGAACTGCGTGTGCACGTGGGAGCTGGATATCGCGTCTACTGCGGGCCTTACGGGCAACATTGGATGGTGTTGCTTTGCGGCGGCGACAAGAGCAGCCAGGATAAAGACATTCAACGAGCCAAGACCTACTGGGCGGAGTGGAAACGGAGACAACTATGAAAAAGCTGGTCGGAGTCGGTTCTCACCATGAATGGGAGGTTCGGGAGTTGAGAAGTGACCGTGAATTTGCGGTTGAGTACTTGAAGGTGGCCCTCGAATCGCTCAACAATCCTGACGAGCGAGGCGGAAGTCTACTTATGTTGCGCGCTCTCGCCGAAGCCTACGGCGGACTCGGCGCCGTTGCCGCGAAGGCAGGCATCAGCCGCGAGTCCCTGTACCGCTCGCTTTCGCCCAAAGGCAATCCAACGCTGAAGACATTGATCGCGGTGCTGAACACAATGGGATTGCGCCTTTCCGTCACGCTGATTAAGAAGACGGCGCGAAAGCAGGCTAAGCAGGCCAAAACCACACGTACACGAACCCGCGTCGCGGCCTGAAACCACCAGCGTTTGCGAACTGCGCTCTTGCAACCACTTTGCCTTCTCGAATCATCTATTTTTGTGACATGACACCAACTGCCTCGCAATCCTTGCGCACGCTCGGCAACTCCGACCTCGCAATCACGCCCATCGGCTTTGGCGCCTGGGCCATCGGCGGGGGCGACTGGCAATTCTCATGGGGCCCCCAGGACGACAATGACTCGATTGCCGCCATCCATCGCGCGCTCGACCTGGGCGTGAACTGGATCGATACCGCGGCCATCTACGGGCTGGGCCACTCGGAAGAGGTTGTGGGGCGCGCGCTCAAATCCTCGCCTCACAAGCCCTACATCTTCACCAAGTGCTCCATGCGCTGGCGCGATGACCGCTCCATCTACAACTCGCTCAAAGCCGATTCGCTGGCCGAGGAGGTGGAGGCTTCGCTGCGGCGTCTGGGCGTGGAGACTATCGATCTCTACCAGATTCACTGGCCCAATCCCGAGAATGATATTGAAGAGGGGTGGGACGCGCTGGCGCGGCTTCGCGAGCAGGGCAAGCTGCGCTGGATCGGCGTTTCTAATTTCTCCGTCGACCAGATGAAGTGCGCCCAAAAGATCGCACCTATCACCAGCCTGCAACCGCCCTATTCCATGCTGCGCCGCGCCGTGGAGGCGGAGATCCTTCCCTTCACGCAAGCCAATGGCATCGGCGTCATCAACTACTCGCCCATGGTCTCGGGCCTGCTCACCGGCAAAATGACGGCCGCGCGCGCGGCGGCTTTACCAGCCGACGATTGGCGCCGCAGAAACGTCGAGTTCAACGAGCCGAATTTGAGCCGCAATCTGCGTCTGGTGGAGCTGCTGCGCGAGATCGGCAACGGGCATGGCGTAAGCCCCGGCGTGGTAGCCGTGGCCTGGACGTTGCACCACCCCGCAATCACAGCCGCCATTGTGGGCGGGCGCAGCGCAAAGCAGGTGGAAGAGATGGCTCCCGCGCTCCGTTTCCGGCTCAGCCGGGAAGAGTATGAAACGATCGGCAGATTTCTGGAGTCGATTCCGGCATGAGACAGCCTGCTGCATGAGTACAAAAGAAGAACCCCGGCCGGAGCCGGGGTTCCTGTGGACGGAGGAGGAAGCCGGGTTACATAGCTGCCACAAAGTCAGGAACCATGGCGGCATTGTAGCTCTGCAGCAACTGGGTCGTGCGTGCAGCCATGCCTGTGTACATCGCCGCGGCGCGGAAGGCATTCACGCGAACTCCTTCGCTGGCTTGCGTGAAAGCGTATTGCGCCAGGGCCATGAGGACGCAGACGCGAATCTGCATGGCGTCGCTGTGCAGCGTTTCTATCAGCAAGCGGTCAACGCCTTCGCAATGCTTCGCGGCGTAATCCGCCATCTCCAGCATCACTCGCGCATTCTGATACATCACCCAGAGGCCTTTCGGGCCCTCCATGCGCTGCCAGGCGTCTTCAGGTGTGGCGCTCAAACCTTCCTGCCAAAGGAAGTGATCGCTCAACTCGCGCGCGCTCCATTCGGAACGGAGGCGAGCTATCAATGTCTCCCAGGTTTGCGAATTGCGGCGCCGCACGCTCTTGCGCCAGCGCACAAGATAAAACGCTATCGCAGTCACAGCCGCAATTTGGAGCACAGGCAACATCATGATCGACCCTTACAAACGTACTTCCGGTAACCAGTATTCTAGTGACCGGACCCTGAGCCCATTTGGATACTCTCTACTTGTAGCAGAAAACAAGGTACTTGTGAACCGGAAAAACGGCTTTGAAATACCCCTTTTGGGGGATATGAGACTTCTCCATCGGACAATGTACTAAAGTAACCGATCAGAAAAAGATTCCACAAATAGGGGTACAAAGGGCTCATTCCAGACAGACTAAAGCGAGCCGGGCGCCTTCCCATACAATGAAATTCAGAATCAATCATTCCAAAGGAGCAACATTCGAGTGACGCAACGCACGTTGAGCATCATCAAGCCGGACGCGGTCCGAAACGGCGCGCCCGGCGCCATCTTGGCCGAGATTGACAAGGCCGGTTTCCGCATCGTCGCCATCAAGAAGGAATTCGTCTCAAAGCGCGCAGCCGAGGGCTTTTACGCCGTGCACCGCGAGCGGGCGTTCTTTGACGATCTGACAACCTTCATGTCTTCAGGTCCGCTTTTCCTCATGGTTTTGGAGAAGGACAACGCCATTGCCGACCTGCGCAAGCTGATGGGCGCCACCAACCCGGCCAACGCCGAGGAGGGGACCATCCGCAAGAAGTTTGCCAGCTCCATTCAGGAGAACGCCATCCACGGCTCCGATGGTGATGACACAGCCGCTTTCGAGATCGGCTATTGGTTTGCGGGCTATGAGCTAGTATAAGGGCGATCACAAGCCTGAATTCCGGCTCGCGATCTCAGTCTGGTTTCTAAAAGCTGGAGGGTGAATTGACTCTATGGTCGGAGTTCCTGACTAACAAACACCGCACGATTAGCAAATGGGCGCATTATTTTCCGGCTTACGAAGCGCATCTTAACCGCTTCGTGAACCGGCCCGTTTTCTTTCTCGAAATCGGCTCCGGAAGAGGCGGCTCCGCGCAGATGTGGAAGCGCTACCTCGGCCCTCACGCTCAAATTGTGAGCATCGACATTAATCCGGAATGCAAGAAGTTTGAGGAGGATCAAATTGCGTTCCGTACCGGAAGCCAGTCCGATCTCTCGTTTCTCGATCAGCTTCTCCAGGAGTTTGGGACGCCGAATATCGTGTCGGACGATGGAAGCCATCGGATGAGAGATGTAGTTGATACCTTCAAGTTCCTTTATCCTCGCATTGCCTCCGACGGCGTTTACATGGTGGAGGATCTCCAAACGGCCTACTGGAGTGAGTTTGGAGGGGGATTGAAGCGGGAAGGAACGTTCATCGAACTCTGCAAGGAACTAATCGACGAATTAAACGCCGATTGGAGCCGTGGAGATCTTCCGCCGACAGATTTCACACGGTCGACGCTTTCGATGCACTTTTACAACGCTATGGCTATCTTCGAGCGCGGCAGACTCCTTGAGAAGAGGAATATGCGCATCAGCGGACGCCAGAACCTGATCAACAGCATCCTTCGCTAATCACGGAGGCAAGTCCACAATGACATCTAACGACCAGCAACTCGCAACGCTCTTACTCGAGTACTCGCGGAAGAAGTTGTTGGGGCAATACTGTCCGCGGCTCAAGGAAGCCGTTTCACCGCTCACAGAGGAGCAGGTTTGGTGGCGGCCCAACGAAGCGAGCAACAGCATCGGCAATCTGTTGCTGCATTTGAACGGCAACGTAGGCCAATGGCTGGTGGCGTCGTTCAACAAGCAGGAAGACAAGCGCAACCGGCCGGCCGAGTTCGCCGCGCAAGGCGGGCTTACAGCGACTGAACTGCTGGAGCGCCTGGGCTCCACGCTCGACGCAGCCGGGAAGGTTCTGGAGCGGCTTACAGACGAAGAGCTATTGGCTTCCTACGTGATCCAGGGCTACCATGTGCGCGGGCTCAATGCGGTCTATCAGGTTGTCGAACATTTCGGCATCCACTACGGCCAGATTCTCTATATCGCAAAGAACCTGACCGGAAAAGATCTGGGATTTTATAAAGAGTTGAACAAAACAGGCCGCACCGAGAGTCCCAAATCTCAATTCTGAGACCCGGAGTTCTCGCGCTTGGCCTTTCTTAGATTCACCGGGATTTCAGACAGATTTAAGGACGGCGGGCCGTGGCCACGCGGGCAATGCCCTGCAGATCGGCTGTGAATTCAACCTCGATGAAACCCGAACCTGCGAGCAGAGCATCGATGGCCGCTTGCTGGCCGTAACCGATCTCGAGCACGACAAAGCCACCGGAGACGAGCGCGCCGAACGCGGCAGGAATCAGCCGTCGATAAACCTCCAGCCCATCCGAGCCGGCGAAGAGCGCCTGCGTGGGCTCGTAGTCGCGCACCTCCACGGAGAGCGCAGCGCGATCGCCTTCCGGCACGTAAGGAGGATTGGAAACGACGATATCGAACTGCTCATCGGCAACAGGGGCCAGAAGATCCCTTGCAAAGAAGCGCACGCGATCGGCGACGCCATTTCGCACTGCGTTCTCGCGTGCTACAGCCAATGCGGGTGCGGAGATTTCCGTCGCATAGATTTCTGCGGCGGGCAGCTTGTAGGCCAAGGCCGCGGCAATCGCGCCCGATCCGGCGCCCACATCCACGATTCGCGGATGCTTGAAATCGGCCGCAAGCGCAATCGCCTTTTCCACCAGGTGTTCTGTCTCGGGCCGCGGGATGAGCACATCGCGGTTGACATGAAAGCTCAGCCCATAGAACTCCGCCTCACCCGTGATGTATTGCATGGGCTCGCCGTCGCGGCGGCGGCGGATCAAGGCACGCAACGCATCGGCGGCCACCGGCTCAAGAGTCGCTTCTTCATGTGCAATCAACCAAGCAAGATTCTTGTCCGGCGCATTTTGCCTGAGCACTTGCAACAGCAGCGCTTCGGCGTCGCGCCGCGCGCGCTCGGGATGCGTGCCCGCGGCAAGCGAAGACTCGGCTTCGGAGAGTAGCGCGCGAATTGTACCAGGATCGATCGGCGTGTGCTGCATCCTAAACCGGATAACGCTCCAGCGCAATGGCATGTTTGGCCACCACGCGGCTCAGGCCCACCACGTCAGCCGGCGTGAACCGCGCCAGCCGCCGGAGAATCGCTAACTGCGTGCGCAGCGCGTCACCGTCGCCGCACGCCGTCAGCACGCGCCGGCCCGCCTGCTCGGCCAGCCCCATGGCCTCGTCCGCCAGCAGTCCCGTCATCGCCGCGGCAACTTCGGCCGAGTTACGTCCCGCACCGGCCAGCTTGCGCGCCCGCAGCAGCGCCGACTCCAGCGCATAGACGTGGCTGATCATGTCAGCCAGGTCGGCCATGATCTCCTGCTGCTCCTCGAGCCCGGTCATGAAGCGCTGGCTGGCTACACCCGCCGCAAAGAGCGCCATCTTTTTCACTGCCGCCAGCACTGCGGCCTCGCGCGCCAGCGGCTCGCCTGCGCCAGAGTCATCGCCAAACGCGGGCGGCTCCATCACTTCGTCCATCACGCGCTTGATGGCCTGGAGCAGCGGCAACTTTCCGCTGAGGGCGCGCTTCATCAGCCATCCGGTAATGATCTGGCGGTTGATCTCGTTGGTTCCTTCAAAGATCCGGTTGATGCGCGCATCGCGGTAGTAGCGTTCCGCCGGATAGTCTTCGACGTAGCCGTAGCCGCCCATGGTGGCGATCAATTCGTCTGCCACGAGCGAGAGCATCTCAGACCCATAGACCTTCAGGATGGAGCACTCCACCGCGTACTCCTCAATGTTGCGTGGAACATCGACGATCTGCCGCGGCTCGCCGGCGCCGGATTCCGCCAGCCTCGCGTCAATAAGGCCTGCCGTGCGGTAGGCCATGCTCTCGGCGGCATAGAGCTGCGCGGCCGCGGAGGAAATCTTGCGCTGGATCAGGCCGAACTCCGCGATCGCCTTGCCGAAGGCGCGGCGCTCTTTAGCGTAGCGGATCATGTGCGCCAGCGCGTGCCGCGCGCCGCCGATGCACGCCACGCCCAGCTTGAAGCGGCCCACGTTCAGCACATTGAACGCAATGTGGTGGCCTTTGCCGGCCTCGCCCAGCAGGTTTTCTTTGGGGATTTTGCAATCCTCGAAGACCAGAGGGCAGGTGGACGAGCCGCGAATTCCCAGCTTGTGCTCTTCGGCGCCCACCGTAAGGCCCGGTGTGCCGCGCTCGATAAGGAATGCAGCGAACTTTTCGCCGTCAATTTTGGCGAAGATCGTGTAGAGTCCGGCGATGGCGCAATTTGTGAGCCACTGCTTTTCGCCGTTGAGAATGTAGTGGGAGCCGTCGGCCGAAAGCGTGGCGCGGGTGCGGATGTTCATGGCGTCGGAGCCGGAACTAGCCTCAGACAATCCATACGCTCCGATCCACTCGCACGTCGCCAGTTTGGGCAGGTAGCGGTGCTTCTGTTCGCCGGTCCCGTACCAAACCAGCGGCAGCGTGGCGATGCCAACGTGCGCGTTAAAGGCCGTGGAAAAGCTGGCCAGTATCGAGAGGTGATCGCTGATCAGCGAGGAACTGACCTTGTCCATCCCCATGCCGCCGTACTCCTCGGGAATGTCGACCGCAGTGAATCCAAGTTCCGCGGCTTTGCGCAGGATCGCCTGCGTGGCGCCGGGCTCTTTGGCCTCGATCGCGGGCGCGCTGGGTAGAATCTCTTCGCGCGCAAACCGGGCCGCGGTGGCCGCGATCTGGCGCTGCTCCTCGTTCAGATCTTCGATCGTGAAAATCTCTTCCGGGGTGCGGGATTCAAGCAGAAAACTGCCGCCGGCAGCGGCAATAATGTGGGATACGGCGATGGTGGACACGGGCACAAAGTTCTCCTGTAAATGCCAACGCTATGATAGACGCTTGAAGCCCCTTAGAAGACATGCGGGTCTCCCAGGTCTGAAAATCCAGACCTGGGGCCTGATGATAGCGGCTAAGGATACAGCAATTTTCAGCCTAACCAGTTGATGCGGAAATCCGTCGCCGTATTCTGTTACGCCGCTGTTGCCCTTCTTGCGCGAACCCCAAGAACGGCGCCTTTCACCTTCTGAAGATACGCCACCATCTCAGACAGAACGGGCGCCCGGAGGAGGAGGCGCCCGTTCGGCAGTGCGGATCCGGTGGGAGACCTAGACCTTCACCGCAGGGTGAGTCGCGTAGTGGAGCAGCGCGGCAACAGCGCAGCTGGTAAGGCGCGTGTCTGCCGAGTCCGCGCGGCTGGTGAGGATGGCAGGCACGCGGGCGCCGAGCACGATACCGGCCAGTTGCGCGCCGCCAAGATACACAAGCTGCTTGACCAGCATGTTGCCGCTCTCGAGATCGGGAACCACGAGGATGTCGGCCTTGCCGGTGACGGGCGAGGCCAGCTTTTTGATTGCCGCGGCTTTTTCGCTGACGGCAGTATCGAAGGCCAGCGGCCCGTCGAGGATGCCGCCGGTGATTTGGCCGCGGTCGGCCATCTTGCAAAGCGCGGCGGAGTCGAGGGTGGATTGAATCTTGGGATTGACGGTTTCAACGGCGGAGAGCAGGGCGACCTTGGGCTCGGGAATGCCCAGCGCGTGGGCCAGGTCGATGGCGTTCTGCACGATATGGATCTTGTCTTCGAGCTCGGGGTTAATGTTGATGGCTGCGTCGGTGATGAGCATTGTACGAGCGTAGGCCGGCGTATCCATGATGAAGACATGGGAGACGCGGCGAGTGGTGCGCAAGCCGGTGTCGCGGGCCATAGCGGGCTTCAGCAGTTCGTCGGTGTGCAGGCTGCCCTTCATGAGGGCCTGGACGGCGTCGGCGCCGCGGCACATCGCCACCGCTGTCACGGCGGCCTTTGTCTCGGTATCCGCCTCTACAATCGGGAACTTGCTGATGTCGACGCCGATCTTCGCGGCCAAGGCCTTCAAGGCCGAACCCGGGCCGATCAGGATGGGCGCGATCAGGTTTTCGGCGGCGGCTTCAACAGCGCCGCTGAGGGCTACGTCGGTGAGCGGCCAAACAACAGCGGTGGTGATGGCGGGGAGATTTTTGCAACGCTCGATGAACTTGTGAAAGACGTGGTAGTCGGGGGGATGGACAACCAGGGGGTCAACAGCAATGGCCTCAGCCAGCGGGGCAAGATCGCTCATGAATCGATTCTCCCGGCCGGCGCAATATGGGGTTCGCCGGGCCTCATTCGTATTGTCACCCCCGTGGCATGGATGCGCGTGTGCTTTTGGTCACAGTTCGGTCAGGCGTCTCGAATTGCGGAATGACCGCTGTTCGTAGTTCATAGGTTATAGTCCTCAGCAAACTGCTGAACGGTACACCAGGGGCGGCGGATCGCAGACCTTTGAAGGCTGAGCGCCACGGCAATCTGCTCACTGACCACTGAGAACTATGAACTGCGGACTGCTTCCTGCGTTACCCTGATTGCTTATGGGCAAGATCCGCATCCTACCCGATCAGGTTGCCAACCAGATCGCCGCGGGCGAGGTGGTGGACCGTCCTGCATCGGTGGTGAAGGAACTGCTGGAGAATGCACTGGACGCGGGAGCCATGTGTATCCGCGTCGAGGTAGAGGGCGGCGGCAGACGCCTGATCCGCGTCTCCGACGACGGCCAGGGCATGAGCCGCGACGACGCCCTGCTGGCCTTTGAGCGCCACGCTACTTCAAAGCTTCGCACCGTTGACGATCTGCTTTCGATTGCCACATTGGGCTTCCGCGGCGAGGCGCTACCGTCCATCGCCTCGGTCGCCCGCGTGACGCTGGAAACTGCGACCGGACCTGTCGCGGAAGGCGAACCTCCCGGAGTTGGCACCCGGGTCGAAATTGCCGGCGGCAAAATTCTGCACGTGGAAGACGCTGCCCTGCCCCGCGGCACAACGCTCACCGTCGCCGATCTCTTCTTCAACACTCCGGCGCGGCGCAAATTCCTGCGCGCCGAGGCGACAGAACTCGCGCACGTCACCGCGCTGGTCACGCATTACGCGCTGGCCCATCCTGAGAAGCACTTCGAACTCATCTCGGCCAGCCACGCCATCGTCTCCGCGCCGCCCGTCACCCGGGCCGCCGAGCGCATCTATCAGGTCTTCGGCAAAGAGACGCTGGGCCAACTGCTGCCTGTCGCCGCCGAGGCGCCGCTTGAGCGCGCTGGCCTGCCCGAACCACCGCCATGGAAGAAAGATCCTCGCCAGCCCCCGCGCATTCCCGGCACTCTGCGGCTCACCGGCTTCTACTCCAAACCGGAACTGCAAAAACTGAACCGCAATTCCATCTACATCTTTGTGAACAAGCGCCTCATCCGCGACCGTCTGCTGATGCACGCCATCACCGAGGCTTATCGCAACGTGATTCCGCCCACCAGCTTCCCCGTGGTGCTTTTGTTCCTTGAAATGCCGCCCGAGGAAGTGGACGTGAACGTGCACCCCGCCAAAACCGAGGTGCGCTTCCGCCAGCAAAGCCTGGTCCACGACTTTGTCCGCGACGGTTTGCGCACGGCGCTGGTCAAGGCGCGGCCCGCCGCCGGTTTTCTGGCTGCGCTCGACTCTCAGCCCACAGCCAGTCCCTCGCTGATGCCGCCTGCCGCGTCGCCGTTGCCGGGGCCCCCAGGGACAGCCGGGGCCCCCAGCAAGCGGTCTTTGCTTGCTGGGGTGGGGTTAGGTCCTGGTCCGTGGGGTGGGGCGCCGGGCTTGCCCGATGGTGCGACGGCTCAGCCTCATGACTCCGATCCAGAAGCAATCGCGGGCATTCGAGCCGATGCCGAGCCATTCCGCCCCCAGCCTTTCAGGCTGACCCCACGCGCGCCATCTCCCGTCCCCGGCAATCTGCCCTTTGAAGGCGGAGGGGTACATGGTTCGCAGCATCCCGAATCCCGACGTTTTGACCCCCGCAGCTTCGATCGCGACGCCTGGGGCGAAGCCGCAAAGGCGCTCTTTCAGCCGGCCAGCGCTCCCGACACCGGCGAATGCAGTCCAAGTCTCATCAATTCAGCCGCATCCGGACCAACGCAATTCGGTACTGACCCGGTCGCGGCCGCAGCCTTAGTGGAAGCCGAGCAAGCCGCCGAAAGCCTGAACCGCCTGGGCTCGCTCAAGCCGCTCGGGCAGTTGCGCGAGTCGTTCATCCTGGCCGCGGGCGATGATGGCTTGTGGATCATCGACCAGCATGTTGCACACGAACGGGTGCTTTTTGAGAAGATCCTGCGCGACCGCCAAGTGGAGCGCATGCAACGCCAGCGCCTGTTGATGCCCCTTCTGGTAGAGCTAAAGCCCGAGCAGATGGTGGTTTTCGCGCGCATCGCCGTGGAGCTCGAAAACAACGGTTTCGAGGTGGAACCCTTTGGTCCTCATACACTTGCGGTGAAAGCGGCTCCGGTGGGACTAGAAGGGGCCGCTCTCGAGCGCACGCTGGGCGAGGTGATCGAGCAGTCCTCTGCAGATTCGGACGAACCCATGCAGAATGAGGAACTTAACCGTCTCCGCACACGCATTGCAGCCTCCATTGCCTGCCACTCCGCCATCAAAGTGAATACCGCTTTAGATACAAAACGTATAGAATGGTTATTGTTAGAACTTGCGAAGACCCGCCACCCAACCAGTTGCCCGCATGGCCGTCCAATAGCTTTGCTGTATTCTTGGAAGGAGATCCAGCGGGCCTTCCAGCGTATTTAGGATAGATGGAAGGTGGCCGCCCCGCTCTCAGGAGCGAGGGGTTGTAGGGTGTAATTACCAACCTGGAAGCGAGGTTTTTCTTTGACAGCGGAACAATTGGAAGCATCGCGCTCCGAAAGGATGCGCCAGAACGGACTTGGGGCCACCACATTAGAGGACGCCCGGACGTGGCTGGAGGAGACGGGGTTGTGTCTTTTCCTGCCGAGGCGGCAATTCTCCTCCTTCATTGCACCATCCTTTGTCGAAGCCGTAGCCGGTGAGCGGAATCAGAACCCGCCCGCCAAGACCGTTGCTCTGGCGGAAGATTTGCTCATTCGCCTGGATGCGGATGGTGTGGCAGTCCGGCTGAACCTGCTCGGGCAGCCCGGCGAGCAGCCTGACTTCGTTGTGGCGGGATGGGTATTGCCCTATGTGTACGCCCTTCGCGGTGACCGCGACTGGCGGCGCAGCCCGCAATTGACCGGATCGCGCCAAGTGTCCCAGCTGGCCATCCAAGCCTACAGGCTACTGGAAGCTGGCGACGCTACCATCTCGCAGTTGAAGCACGCGCTTGGGCGCGAGGTATCGGAGTCCGCCGTTCTGCGCGCCATCACCGAACTCTGGCAGCAGCTGCGCATCATACCCGTCGTCTCCGCTCCCGGCAAGCCGGCCCAATGGCAACTGCTGCGGCTGCGTTTCCAGAAAGCCATTGCCGAAGGCGCGTCCACCTCGCAGGTCACCGCGATCTCAGTGCTGGCCTCCATCTACCTGCAGGCCGTGATTGCCGCCACCATGGAAGAGGTGGAGCTGTTCCTGGCCCCGCTGACCGCGCGCAGCAAGGTGCGCGAAGTGCTTCGCGGACTAGTGGCCACACGCCAAGTGCATACCATTTCCCTCGGCCACGCACCGCAGTTTTACGTAGCCGGCACGCTGCCGGAATTC
>Ga0326728_10019155_pt1 | contig 13329 bp, 12 predicted proteins | sample MB3enrmetagenome_FD_207602 | JGI IMG/M metagenome (GOLD analysis project Ga0326728, IMG submission 207602) | Lab enriched peat soil microbial communities from McLean, Ithaca, NY, United States - MB31MN | ecosystem: Environmental > Terrestrial > Soil > Wetlands > Peat | place: USA: New York... | reverse complement strand
GCGATCACGGGGTTAACAGACTCGACGCTCGAAAAGACGATACTCGGGGAAGGGGCTGATGCTTTCTATGCGAAGCCGCTAGACTTCGAGAAATTGTGCGTGCGCATCGAGGAGCTGACCGCTTCTCGGGTTCCCGCAGGCGACCCGCATGGCTGAGAAGGCCTTGATCCTGGTGGTCGAGGATGAGGATTCTATCCGGCTCACGTTGCGGGATTTCCTGAAAAAGAGGGGGCACGACGTGCTCGTAGCCTCCGATGGCGTCGGGGCCATCAAGCAGATCCTCGACCATGACATCCACCTCGTCGTGACCGACTACCGTATGGACATCCTGGGCGGGGACTACTGGATCAGGTTCCTGCGCACCTTCTGCCGCGACAAGAAGGTGATCATCACGAGCGGCTTCCTCCAGCCTGAGTTCCCGATCCCCTTCCCTGTGGTCTACAAGCCCTATGATTACTCGGACCTCGAAGCACTCATCAGGAAAACGCTTTCAGAAGGACCCTCATCCGCGGAGAACACGCGTGGCGGCTCCGGATGAGAGACGTGCTCTGCGCGCCCTCGTTCACGGTCGCGTGCAGGGAGTCGGCTTCCGTTGGTCGACCGTTCGTGAAGCCCGTTCCCTCGGTCTGAGCGGGGCGGTGGCCAACCGCCCCGATGGAACAGTCGAGGTGATCGCGGAAGGCGACACCGCCCGGCTAGCCCGACTCATCATCTGGCTGGAGAAAGGGCCACCGGGATCCCGCGTGTTTAACGTCGACGTGGAGTGGTTGCCTTGGTCGGGAATTTACAACGGGTTCGGCGTGGACTTCTAGACTCAACATCTGCTATCCTCCCCCCGCCAGGGATGGCGAAGCCGCGCTGAGCAAGGGGATGCCCAAGGCGCGGCCTGCCAGGTTCAAGAGCGAGGAGCAAAAAAATGTGCGGAATCTTTGGATACGCGGGTGAAGGGGCAAACCCAGAGGCATTGGTCGAGGGAATCAAGCGCCTGGAGTATCGCGGCTACGATTCCTGGGGCATCTGCGTGGCGTGTGACGACCATCTTTCGCTCCTACGGCGCGTGGGGCGGATCGGCGGCGTGGACACCGCCGGACTCGCCCTGGGTGGCGGCGGATCGTGCACGTCGGGGATCGCGCACACGCGTTGGGCTACTCACGGCGCTCCCACGGAAGCCAATGCGCACCCGCACGTGGATTGCTCGGGCAGGATCGCCGTGATCCACAACGGTATCATCGAGAACCACTCCTCACTGCGCGCCACGCTCCAGGGCCAGGGGCATATATTTGCCAGCGAAACAGACACCGAGGTGATACCGCACCTCATCGAGGAGTTCCTCAAGTCCGAATCCAGTTTTTCCGCCGCGTTCCTGGGGGCAATGAAGCTGCTCGTGGGGGCGTATGGTATCGCTGCTGCGTACGGGGGGGAGCCGGGAACTATCTTCGTGGCGCGGCACGGCAGCCCCATCGTGCTGGGGCTCGGCAGGAACAAGACGCTCGTTGCAAGTGACCCAGCGCCGCTCGTCGCACATACGCGGGACGTCATCTATCTGGATGACGGAGAAATCGCGTTCCTGCATGGGGACGGGTTCGAGACCAAGACGCTGGAAGGGGCGTCGGTCAGCAAGAGCGTCCAGCAGATCGCCTTCAGCCTTCCCGACATCGAACGGGGGGGATTCCCGCACTTCATGCTCAAGGAGATAACGGAACAGCCCGAATCCATCCGCAACTCTTTTCGAGGCAGGGTGGTGCGTGCGGAAGGGACCGCCAAGCTGGGTGGCTTGGACGAGGCGCTCCTACGCCGCGTGAAGCGGTGCCACATCGTTGCATGCGGCACCTCCTGGCACGCCGGGTTGATCGGCAAGTACCTCCTGGAGAGCCTTGCGCGGATTCCCACGCAAGTCTCTTTCGGTTCGGAGTTCCGTTACGCGCATCCAGTGCTGGAGCCAGACACACTCGTCATTGCTGTCAGCCAGTCCGGTGAGACGGTGGACACGCTGGCAGGGATTCGGGAAGCGAAGCTCATGGGCGCGGAGACGATCGGAGTCTGCAACGTGGTCGGGTCGAGCATCGCCCGGGAATGCGGGAAGGGAATCTACATCCACGCCGGGCCCGAGATCGGCGTCGCTTCTACGAAAGCGTTCACGAGCCAGCTCGTGGTCTTGAGCCTCCTGGCGGCGCACCTCGGACGGATGCGGGGCCTGTCTCTGCGCGCTGGTCTGCTGTTCTTGGACGCCCTGGAGAAGCTCCCCGAGCAGGCGCAGGCGCTGATTGGACGGAAGGACTGCATCAAGGAGATTGCCGCGCGATATGCGGAGAACGAAAACTTTCTCTACATTGGCAGGCTGTTCGAGTATCCGACGGCGTTGGAAGGCGCCCTGAAACTGAAGGAAGTTTCCTATATCCATGCGGAGGGCGTCCAAGCCGCAGAGATGAAGCACGGCCCCATAGCGTTGATCGAACCGTCCGTGCCCACCGTGGTGCTGGCGGCGCAGACGGAGATCCGGGATAAGATGCTGGGGAACATGCACGAGGTGCGCGCCCGAGCGGGACGCATCATCGTGGTGGCCCAGGAAGGGGACAGGGAGGCCGCCTCCCTTGCGGATGATGTCATTTTCATTCCGCGTACGCTTGATCCTCTGGTCCCTATTCTGGCGGTCATCCCGCTGCAGCTTTTCGCTTACTTCATCGCGGTGGCGCGCGGGTGCGACGTGGACAAACCCCGCAACCTTGCCAAGAGCGTCACGGTGGAGTAGGGGGGCGAGCAAATGAACAACCCGGCTTCTGCAGTCAGGTTGGTGCTCTTTGAGGATCACCTCCTGTCGGACATGAATCCCGTTGCCTTGACCCGCCCGGCGTTCGCCGTGACCTGCGCCTGCGCGAGATTGTACGACATTGCCGCAGAGGCTGGCGGGGCGCCTCCGGCATGGGTGGTGCGCGGTTATCTTGGAAAGCTGGCCGCGCGGGCTTTTCCCGCGAGCCCGATCGGGGAAGGCCCGAAGCTTTTTATCAACGCTTCCATCGTTCCCGACGTGCGCTACGGTGCAAAGTTCCGCGAGCTTGCGTGCGCGGGACGCCCGTTCGTGGCGACTGTCGGCGCCCGGGTGTCCGCTGCATTCCTTCCCGCCGGCACGACGGTCCCCTATCCTCTGAAGCCTGAAAACGTGACGCCGTGGCTCCTCGAATTGAAGCTCCCGCTCCATGAGGAGGAGCTTTTTCGGACATTCGATCACCAGTTCGAGGTGGTAAAGTTCCTGGAGCCTCTTTTCGCGTCTAACATCCAACATCGTCTCCAGGCGGGAGCGTATCGGGAGGTGAAGCCGGGAGTCTTTGCTGCGGAGCACGTCCAGATCGCAGAAAGCGCGGCCTTTCACACCGCTTCCGGTCCCGTGGTGTTGGAGAAGGAGGTCGAAATCCGGGACTTCGCGTATTTCGAAGGGCCCGTGCACGTGGGCTCGCGCTCTCGCATCATTGAAAGAGCTTCGCTGAAAGAGCACGTCTGTGTCGGTGAGACCTGCAAAATCGGAGGCGAGGTCGAGGCGAGCATCATAGAGAGCTATACAAACAAGCAGCATCACGGCTTCCTGGGCCACTCGTACGTGGGCTCGTGGGTCAATCTCGGGGCCGGCACGAGCAACAGCGACTTGAAGAACACTTACGGTGAAGTGCGCCTGGAATACCCCCATCGGCGCGTCGACACGGGCATGCAGTTCCTGGGGTGCATCATCGGAGACTACGCCAAGAGCGCCATCAACACGAGCATATTCACCGGCAAGATTGTGGGCGTTTCCAGCATGCTTTACGGTTTCGTCGGCTCCAACGTGCCGAGTTTCTGCAACTATGCCCGCGCCTTCGGCCAGATCACGGAGTGCCCTGTGGATCAGGCAATCATCATCCAGAAGAGGATGTTCGAGCGCAGGGGGATAACCCAGACCCCTGATGATGCCGAGTTGCTTCGCTCTGTGTTCGATTTGACGCGCGGGGAGCGGCTGATAACGGACGAGCCCCCGTCCCTGTGACTCCAAAAGAGGCCTGTACAGCGCGTTTGGGGAGGGGTACAATCATTGCGCGCGCGGTCCCAGCCACGAGCGCGCACCCGCGGGCTTTGCATCCATGATCTTACCTACCAACGGCACGGGTCTCCGCACTCTGTACTGGTCATCGACGCGTGACGGGCGTTCGTGCGCAGGGGGTATGAGATGCGTGACGCGGACAAGGTTCAGAGCGAAATCCTTAAAGTCATCAATGACGACCCAACAATCGAGGGAGCGGGCCACATCTTCGTGAGCGTTGAGAAAAAGGGCGTATGGCCTCGCGCAAAGGAAGTGGTGGTCCTCAAGGGAAAAGTCCGCTCTGACAGCGACCGGGCCAAGGCGGAAAGGGCTGCCGCACTGCACTCCGCCGGACGTGAGATCATCAACAGCATCGACGTGCATACCTAAGGGTATGCCTCCGGCAGGCCGGGGCTGCGCGGGTAGGCCTTGACGACCGAGTAAACGAACCGCGCCAGGCCGGGATCGATTTTCGCCGCTTCCTTCCAAAAAAGCTCGGCGACGTCGTCTTTGCTGAACTCGCCGTCCGCGACGATCACGGGGGTCATTTTGGCGTGCCCGGGGACCTCCCCGGAATCGATCTTGTTGTGCTGGAAACCGTGCGCCCGTGTCCAGGAAAGGGCCCGTTCCTTGCCCATCTTGTCATAGCAGAGCTGAAAGCCCTTGAGCGCGGCCAAGGCCCCGGGCGTGGCATGCTGCGGTGACGGATTGTCGTACCAGACGATCAGGTCGAAAGAGTCGTCCGTAAACCACCTGCGAAAGCCCTCAGCGGGGATCTGACGGACGCTTCGAATTTCCGCCAACATTTTCTGACCAGTCCCCTAAGAGTATATTATAACATTGACTCAAGAAGATCACATCGCGCTGCTCACCGGAGGGGTCCCGGCCGTGGGCGGCAGCTGGGCAGATCTGGGCTCGGGAACGGGCGCGTTCACGCTGGCCCTGGGAGCCCTGCTCGGCGGGGAGGGACGGATACTTTCCGTGGACAGGGACGCTAGGGCGCTCGCCGAGCAGGAGCGAGTTGTGCGGCGGCGGTTTCCCCGGCTGGAGCTCAAAGTGGCTGCGCATGACTTCACGACGCTCGCCGGCATATCAGGCCTGGACGGGATAATCATGGCCAACTCACTTCATTTTCAGAGGAACGCCGAAGAGGTTCTGCGGCGCTCGGGGGATTGGCTCAAGCCGCTTGGAAGCCTCGTGATCGTCGAATACGATTCCGAGCGCTCCAACCCATGGGTCCCGTTCCCGGTGCCCTTCGGGCGGCTTGCCCGGATTGCGGGTGCCGCAGGCCTTGGCGCGGCGCGCCTCCTGGCAACACGGCCAAGCCGCTACCACGGGCAGGTCTATTCCGCGCTTCTGCAGAAGCCTGCCGCAGACTCATCCTGAGCCTCTCCTTGCGGGCTGACCCGCGTCTCCGCGGGCTGTGCCATTCGGGGCTCTCAGTCACCTCGTTGATCAAGCGGGATCCAGGCGCGCGGCGCGGGACCCCTGTAGAGGCTTTCGGGGCGGTAGATGCGGTTGTCCTTGCGCTGCTCGAGCACGTGGGCGAGCCACCCCGCCACGCGGGCCGCTGCAAATATTGGAGTGAAAAGAATCCTTGGAAGACCGAGCATTGTATAGACCGCTCCCGAGAAGAAATCCACGTTCGGATAGATCGGCTTCCCCTTCTCTTCCATGCGTTCGCGGAACTGCCTCTCGATCTCCTTGAGGATCTCGTAGTAGTGGGGGTCGCCTTTTTTTTCCGCCAGCTCCTTGAGGAACTCCTCCATCACGAAAGACCGTGGGTCCTTCACCTTGTATTCCCGATGTCCCATTCCCATGACCTTGCGCTTCTCCGCCAGTGCTTTGTCCAACCACGCGCCGACGCGCTCTTTCGAGCCGATCTCCTCTACCATTTCCATGACTCGTTCGTTCGCCCCTCCATGAAGGGACCCATACAAGGCGCCCATGGCAGCGGAGATGCTGCAGTAGCAGGTGGAGAGCGTCGAGGCCACCACTCGGGCGGTGAACGTGGAGGCGTTGAACTCGTGCTCGGCGTGTAGGAGAAGGCATGTGTCCATAATCCGACCTTCGTACTCTTCGGGCTCCCGGCCCCGCACCATGTAAAGGAAGTTCGCGCCGTGGGAGCGGTCCGCCAGTGGAGGGACATACTGCTGGTTTTCCCGGTACCTCTGGTACGCGGCAACAACGCTCGCGGTCTGTACCACTTGGTGGAGCGTGTCGCGGCAGTCGCAGGTCGCGGAGTGGTGGATGCGGTGCTCGATGTAGCTCGACATGTAGGCCATGACGGACTGGAGCAGCTGCATGGGGTGGGCGCTGACGGGAAAGGCGCGGATCATTTCGCGGACCTGTGTGGGGATGTCGCGGCTTGACCGCATCCGCGTCCGCCATGCCGCGAGCTCCGGCTTGGCGGGTAGTCTCTCGTAGAGGAGGAGGTAGACGACCTCTTCGTAGTCGGAGTGAGCCGCAAGGTCCTCGATGGCGTATCCACGGTAGTAGAGTTCGCCTTTCTGACCGTCGATGCGGGAAACAGCGGTCTCGTCGGCGATGATCCCCTCAAGCCCTCGTGAGTACGTTCCGGTGTCAACGCTCATGGTGCGTCCCTTTCATCGCATTGCAATTCTCATGCTCCGTCCACGAATCACGCCTCGTCCCCTCATACGTCTATAAGAAGCCGCCAAGGGTCCTCCACCAGCGCCTTGACTCGACGCAGGAAGCTAACTGCTTCCTTCCCGTCGATCAGCCGGTGATCATAGGTGAGGGCTACATACATCATGGGACGGACGACAATGTTCTCTGCAGCGTCTTCCTCTACTACCGGGCGCTTCTGGATGGAGTGCATGCCCAGGATGGCGGATTGGGGATAATTCAAAAGCGGCGTGGAAAGCAAGGAGCCAAAAACCCCGCCGTTGGTAATTGAGAAGGAACCGCCGGCAAGCTCGTCAGGAAGCACTTTTCGTTCACGTGCCCGCAAGGCGAGATCCGCGATGATTGCCTCCAGCTGGGCGATGCTCAGGCGGTCCGCGCCGCGGACCACAGGGACAACGAGCCCGCGGTCCGTGGAGACCGCCACTCCAATGTCGTACGTTTTGAAGTATACGATGTCTTCCCCGTCGATCCGTGCGTTGACCATCGGGAACTCGGCGAGCGCTCGGCAGGAGGCTTTTACGAAAAATGATGTGAAGCCGAGCTTGACGCCGTGAATCCGCTGGAACTCTTCGCGATAGCGAGCCCGAAGGTCCATGATGTTTTTCATGTTCACTTCGTTGAACGTCGAAAGCGACGCTGTGGAGTGCTGCGCTTCCAACAGCTTCTGGGCAACTCTCTTGCGGAGGGACGTCATTGGGGTCCGTGTGAAGGATTGTCCGTCTCCGGAGACGACTGGCCGGGGGATCGGATGGACTGCGGGAGTTGCAGAGGCTGTAGCGGCCACCGGCGAGGGGACAACCACCGGGGGCACGGCGGACTGAGAAGATGGTTTCGGCTGCACGGGCGAGACGGCCGCTGGCACTGACTGGGGCAATGCTGACGGAGCGGTGACGGGTGATGGCGCTGGCGCGGCAACCGGAACCGGCCGCTTTTCCGTTGTAGCGGCAACGTTGGCAGGCTGCGCCGCTGCCGCGAGCTTCGATTGCGCAGAAGCCGCGGTAGCGGGTTTGCCCTCCGAATCGATGAAGCCGACCACCTGCCCGATGCTGACCTCGGTCCCCGGTTTCACAGCGATGGATACGACCCCTGTTGCCGGGGCGGGTACCGTCACGTTGGCCTTGTCCGTTTCCAGTTCCAGCAGGTCGCTTCCTTCCTCTACGAAATCACCTTCTGCTTTCAGCCAGGAAGAGACGATGCCCTGCGTCACCGACTCGCCGACACTCGGTATTTTGATTTCAAGCTTCACTTCTTCACCCCCGGCTGCCCGCCATCATTTCGCAAAGTTGCGCTCTTTCGCGGACGAACGCACGTTGCCGTTCTCCTTGGCGGCGGGTTTCCCGCCCCCGTTGCGCGAGCGCACGGCAGGCTGTTGCGCCTGAACCGCTGCCTTGGACGCGAACCCTTTGCCGCCGAGCGCTTCCTGCAGGATCTCCTCCTGCTCCCGCGTGTGAACTTGGTGCGATCCTGTGGCGGGGCTTGCTGCTTCGTCCCTCCCCACGTAGGCCAGGGACACGCCGGGCAGCTCCCGGGAGAACCTTTCCTTCATGAACATCCATGCGCCTCTGTTGCGGGGTTCCTCCTGGACCCAGATTCGCTCACGAACCGAGCGGTAGCTCTCCAGCACCTTCTCAAGACGATGCGCCGGGAAAGGATATAGTTGTTCCACTCGCACGATGGCCGCCGAGGAGTCCCCGCCATCTTCGCGCGCCTTGAGCAGGTCATAGAATATCTTTCCGCTGCACAGAAGGAGCCGTCGGGGCTTCGCAGGTCGCGAAAGGTCGTCCAGCACTTCCTGGAACTCCCCCCGGGAGAGGTCGTAAAGCGGGGAAAGAGCCCTAGGATGGCGGAGTAGGCTCTTTGGGGTCATGACGATCAACGGCTTTCTGAAGCTGCGCTTGATCTGGCGGCGCAGCAGGTGGAAGTACTGAGCGGGGGTGGTGCAGTTGCAGACCTGGATGTTGTTCCGCGCGCACAGCAGGAGAAAACGCTCGAGGTGCGCGCTGGAGTGCTCGGGCCCTTGGCCTTCGAAGCCGTGCGGGAGAAGGAGGACGATTCCGCTGATGGTGCCCCACTTGGCTTCCCCGGCGGCAACGTAGTTGTCGATGATCACTTGGCCGCCGTTCGAGAAATCCCCGTACTGCGCTTCCCACATCGCGAGGGACCGGGGCTGGCCCAGCGCGTGGCCGTATTCGAACCCAAGGATCGAATACTCGGAAAGGGGGCTGTCGTAAACCGAAAACCGGCCCTGGTCCGCAGCGAGGTTCGCGAGCGGCGTGTAGGGCTGCGGCACCAAGGTCTCCGTGTCCCACCATACGAGGTGGCGCTGGGAAAACGTTCCCCGCGCGCTGTCTTGGCCGCTCAAACGTACCGGGATGCCTTCAAGGAGCAGGGAACCGAACGCGAGGGACTCCGCGAAAGCCCAATCCACCGTCCCGTCCTTGGCGAGACGATTGGTTTTTTCATCGATGATTCTTTTCAGCTTGGGGTGGACATGAAAACCGGATGGAACGGCAGTGAGCTTTTCCGCCATGGACCTCAGAGCTTCCTCTGTCGGGGCGGCAACGTGCTCCCCCCATTCCCACGCGTTGGGTTCCCGGGTGAGCACCGGCCCTTCGCCCTCCGCCGTGCGCGCTTCCTGGAGCGCGTTCTTCAAGGACTCGCGGAACTCCATCCTTGTCCGCTCGATCCCTTCTTGTGTCACGATGCCCTGGGCAATCAGGCGCTCCGCGTAAAGAACCGGCTGGCTCTTCTTGCGCTCGATGATCTTGTACATCAGGGGGTGGGTAAACGAAGGGTCATCCCCCTCGTTATGGCCGTATTTGCGGTAGCAGAAGACGTCCACAACGACGTCGCGTCCGAAGGTCTGTCGGAACCGCACGGCAAGGTCGATTGTGTACGCCACTGCCTCGGGGTCGTCACCGTTTACGTGGAATACAGGGACCGAGAGCATTTTCGCAACGTCCGTTGGGAAGAACGTGGAGCGAGCGTCGCGGGCGGAGGTGGTGAAGCCGATCTGGTTGTTGATGATGACGTGGATGGTGCCGCCCGTCTTGTAGCCGCGCAGCGTGGACAAATTGAAAGTCTCCTCCACGATCCCCTGGCCGGAGAAAGCGGCGTCTCCATGGAGGATGAGCGGGACAATCTGCTTGCGCTCCACATCTCCTCTCTCCCTCTGCACCGCCCGCGCCATCCCTTCCACGACGGGATCCACCGACTCGAGGTGGCTGGGGTTGGCCACGAGATTCACGCGCACGGAGCGGCCATCGGGATGCGAGTGGTCGGACTGGAATCCGAGGTGGTAGCGCACGTCGCCGCTGGAGCTGAAGTCTCCTGGATCCTCGATGCCTTCGAACTCGCGGAACAGCTCCACCGGCGGCTTGTTGAGGATTCGGTTCAGCACAGTGAGCCTGCCCCGGTGAGTCATCCCCATGATAATCTCGCGAATCCCCATGTCGGGGGCGCTGTCCACGAGGTGGTGAAGCGCCGGGATGACCGACTCCGCCCCTTCCAGAGAGAAGCGCTTTTGCCCGATGAAGGCCGTATGCATGAAATGCTCGAACTCCTCCGCGGTGAGAAGGTCGTCCAAGATGACCTTTTTTTTCTCTCGATCGAAAGACGGCTTGTTGCGGGAGGACTCCATCTCCTGGATGAGCCAGCGGCGGATGGGCTTGTTCTGGATGTGGAGGAACTCGACGGCCACAGTGGAGCAGTACGTCTCACGAAGGGCCCGGATGATATCTGCAAGCTTCATCTTGGAGCGTGAGAACACGCTTCCTGCCCAAAACTCGCTCTCCAGATCGGTTTCCGACAGGCCGAACTCGCTCAACGTCAGCTGCTCATAGGTGTGAGCAGGTTCCGTATAGTAGTTCTTCTGCTCACCCTCGGCAGGAGCAAGCGGGTTTAAGTGCGCGTACAGGTAGCCGACATCCCGGTACCCCCAGAGGAGGCTGTCCACCCTGCTTTGTTTGAACGCCACGTCGGTGGGGAGGGCGCTTGCGTTTGCAACTGCGCCTCCCCGCCTCTTCAACGCTATATGGCTGCTCTCCTGATTCTGGAAGAACTCGCTCCATTGCGGATCGACCGAGGTCGGGTCCGAGAGCCATCGCTCCTGAAGTTCCTCTATCCAGGGGATGTCGACAGAAGAGAGAATGGAGGAGTCGGTCATATCTCACACCTCATGGATATCAAGGGCGCCCGCGCATCCCGGGCGGCTGAACCGCCAGGCGGGAGGAGAGAAGCCCGGGGACCTCGTCGGGGCGGTCCGCCACAGGGACTCCCGCGTCGCGTAGGGCGACAACCTTTGCCTCCGCCCCGCCTTTTCCGCCCGAGATAATGGCCCCCGCGTGTCCCATCCTCTTTTCCGGCGGCGCGGTGCGGCCGGAAATGAATGAAACAACCGGCTTTTTCATGGAGCTTGAAATATACTCTGCAGCCCGTTCCTCGTCATTTCCCCCGATCTCACCGATCAGGGCGACACCGGTAGTCTGCGGGTCCGCTTCGAAAAGCGCAAGAAGGTCCACGAAGTTTGTGCCGATGACTGGGTCCCCGCCAACGCCGATGCACGTGGACTGGCCGAGACCAGCGCGGGTAAGGGCCCACACTACCTCGTAGGTCAGCGTTCCGCTTCTTGAGATGACTCCGATGCCTCCTGGAGTATGGATGCGGCCCGGCATGATGCCGACCTTGGCCGCGCCCGGTGAGATGAGCCCTGGACAGTTGGGGCCGATAAGCCGGCACCCTCGCTCCTGGAGGTAGTGCGTGTCGCGGATCATGTCCAGGACGGGAATTCCTTCCGTGATACAAATGATGAGCGCGATCCTTGCGTCCGCGGCCTCCCGCAACGCGGCGCTTGCAAAGCGGGCCGGCACGAAGATCACCGTGCAGTCGGCGCCAGTCTCGCGGACCGCGTCGGCGACCGTGTTGAAGACCGGGATTCCGTCAACGCTCTCGCCACCTTTTCCCGGGGTCACGCCTCCCACGACCTTCGTGCCGTATTCCCGCATCGACCTGGCGTGAAAGGAACCGTCACGGCCCGTGATGCCTTGGACTACGACGCGCGTCTCGGAACTCAAGAGTATGCTCATCGGTTGTTTCCCTTTCCATCCGTTGACCGCGCATCCGTCGGGCCGGCCTTAGCCACGACGCCTTTCACGGCATCCGTCAGGTCCTCGTAGGCATCGATCCCAGCTCCTTTGAGAATTGCGCGGCCTTCCGCCTCGTTCGTCCCGATCAGCCGAATCACCAGCGGGACCGGGATGAAGAGCCGCTCGCGCGCCATGAGTATCCCGCGGGCGATGTCGTCACAGCGCGTGATGCCGCCGAAGATATTGATCAGGATCGCGGCAAGGCCGCGATGCTTCAATATGATCCGCAGCGCGTTCAGCACCTTTTCGGGGTTGGAGCTCCCCCCGACGTCCAGGAAGTTTGCCGGACTACCGCCGAAGTATTTGATGAGGTCCATGGTCGCCATGGAAAGACCGGCCCCGTTGACGATGCACCCGATGGTTCCATCCAGGCCGACGTAGGAAAGTCCGTTCGAGCGCGCGTCCATCTCCTCAGCGCCGTACTCCTCGGGGCTGCGAAGGTTCTCCAGCTCCGGGTGACGGAACAGCGCATTGTCGTCGAAAATCACCTTTGCGTCCGCCGCAATCAGCTTCCCCGCGGGCGTTCTGGCGCACGGGTTGATCTCCACGAGGGAGCAGTCTTTCTCGGAGAACAGCCGGTACATTCCTTGCAGGATGGCCCATGCCTGCTCGGACAGGTCCTCACCGAAGGCTCGACCAAGCGCCGCCATGTGGGTTGCCCGAATCGGGCCCTCGGCTGGATCCAACGGAAATCGGATGATCCGATCGGGCTGCGTCGCGGCGATCTCCTCGATGTCCATTCCGCCGGAGGCGCTGGCAATGCACTGCACCGTTCTGCCTGTCCTGTCCACGGCCAGGCTTATGTAGAACTCCGCCGCAATGTCCACTGCGGCGGAAATCAGAACGCGCTGCACTTCGATCCCCTTGATATGCATGCCCAGGATGTCGCGCGCCTTTGCTTCGGCTTCTTCGGGGGTTTTCGCCATTTTCACGCCGCCCGCTTTGCCCCTGCCGCCAACGAGAACCTGCGCTTTCACCATGACGGGACACCCGATGGAGGCCGCCATGGCGCGCGCCTCCTGTGGCGTTGATACTGGTCTGCCTTCAGGTACTGGGATTCCGTATTCCTTAAGGAAACCCTTAGCCTGGAACTCGTACAGTTTCATGAGCTCCCTTCCTTGCTCCTTGTAATCTGGCGTTTCAACGCATTTATGTTTTTCGTGACTTTGATCTCCCGGGGACACACGCGGGTGCAATTGAAGTGGTTGTCGCACGCCCAGACGCCGTCCGCGCGGTCCAGCAGGCTCATCCTCTGGGCGAAGCCGCGATCACGGCTGTCGAAGACAAACCGCGCCGCCTGGACCAGGGCGGCCGGACCGAGGTACGCGCCGTTGGCTTCGAGAACCGGACAGGAGGAATAGCATGATCCGCAGAGGATGCAGCTCGTGGCGTCATCGAAGGCGGCACGCTCCGCCTGGCCCTGGACGCGCTCCTTCCCGTCCCCCACCGGCTCGTCGTTGATCAGAAACGGCTTCACGGACCTAAACTTGG
>Ga0326728_10019151_pt1 | contig 13331 bp, 8 predicted proteins | sample MB3enrmetagenome_FD_207602 | JGI IMG/M metagenome (GOLD analysis project Ga0326728, IMG submission 207602) | Lab enriched peat soil microbial communities from McLean, Ithaca, NY, United States - MB31MN | ecosystem: Environmental > Terrestrial > Soil > Wetlands > Peat | place: USA: New York... | reverse complement strand
GAAACCCCAGACGTGCCCCCGGCAGAAGACTCGCAAGACGGATTCGGTCATTTAGTTCCTGACGAGGCCTCGGGGACGGGGTTTCTGCCGATCAGCCCCGAAGGCGCGACCTAACAAAGCCCAAGCCAACGGCCCAAAAGCGTTGACTTAAGAGCTTCGGGCTCTCCCGCGCCCCGCGCGCGATCACAGCCTTCTCCCTTGGGGAGATGGCGCCCAACGGAGTTTCCATGGGCCTCCGGCCCACCCGAGCAAATGAAAATCGGCGTCGTCACCCCCGCGCAGGCGGGGGTCCATGTCCGGAAGAACTGGATTCCCGCCTACGCGGGAATGACATGCGTGCGGTGATTTTCAGGAGAGGGCGGATGAGGGGTCTTTTCGTGGAACCGACCCCTCACCCGGCCCGCGCGGACTGGTAAAAGCTCCGGTCGGGGTCCACCCTCTCTCCTCGGGAGAGGGCTAGGTTAACGCCTATGGGCCAACGGCATGGGTCAAGAAGTCCTCCTTTTCCCGGCGCCAAGCCCTGAAGGGGCGAAATAGCACTGCGGGGCACTGGCGCAGGGTGGCCTCAGTCCGGTCAGCGGATTTATTTCACCCCATCAGGCTGAGAGCGTAGCACAGCCGCTCCTGGCTGTGCCTGTCGGCTTGCATTGCGACGAACGAACCGGGAATGTCTATGAAAACAAAGGACCGCTGTCGAAAAGACGTGGCGCCGACCTTTAGGTCGGCATGGCTGTTATGCTGACCTGAAGATCAGCGCTACTTTCAAATTGGGACATTGCCAGAAGATCCGCCCGGTATTTCAAAGTACGACGGTTGGTGTATAATCATGAGACATGAGCGATCCCCATTCGACCCCGACCGAAGCCGAGCTGAGCATCCTGCGCGTGCTTTGGAAACGCGGCCCGAGCACGGTGCGTCAAGTGTACGACGCGCTCTATCAAGGCACTGAAATTGGGTACACGACCGCCTTGAAGCTCTTGCAGAACATGCTCGCCAAGGGTCTGGTGACTCGCAACGACCGGCAAAGGCAACATATTTATGAGGCTGTGGTTGCGAAGGACCTGACGTTGAACGCAGTGGTGCGGAAGTGGATCGATAAGACTTTCGCGGGATCATCCGCAGCGCTCGCGATGCAAGCGCTCGACGCCAAGCCGCCAAGCCTCGAGGAACTCGCCCGGTTGAGAGAACTCATCGGAGCGATCGAGAAGCGCGAGGGCAAGGCATGATGAGCGGCGCTCAAGGTTACTGGGTGTACATGCTCGCCTGGACTCTGTTGCACTTTACCTGGCAGGGCGCCTTCCTGGCGATTTCCTGGCGCGCCTGCGACATAATTCTACGCCCCGCCGCCACGCGGGTCCGCTACCGCGCCGCCTGGCTGCACACGATGGCCCTATCGGCCGCACCCCTCTTGACCTTGCTCGTTTCACATCGCGCCCTCCTGGCAAGCATGGCGCTGGGCTGCGGGGCTGCTGCGCCAGGATGGGCGCAGAGCCTCAACCTGCCGTCCTCACTTGTGTGGTCCCTGTTCCATCTTTTGGGACGGGCTCTCCCTTGGCTTCTTATCGTATGGGTTGCGGGCATCATGATAGGGGGCGGCTACTTGCTTACCGGCTGCGTCCAGCATTGGCGTCTCGATCCGGTGCGTCCTGTCCCGAAGGAATTACTGTCGCTGGTCGACGAACTCGCCGCCAAACTCAAACTGCGCAACTTTCCGGCAGTCCTTCAAGCGCGCGTTGCGTCGCCATTCGTGCACGGGGCGCGCCGCGCGCGACTGGTCCTACCGTGCGAAATCGAACGGCAATTAACGCCAGCAGAGCTCAAGGCCGTGCTGGCCCATGAACTGGCGCATCTCAAACGGTCGGACTACGGTTCGAATCTCCTCCAGAGTGTGCTGGTTGTCTTGCTCTGGCCACACCCCGCCGCATGGTACCTATGGTCCCGGACACGCCGGGAGCGTGAGGCCTGCTGTGATGATCTGGCCGCTCAGCTCTGCGGGTCAGTAGTTCCGCTAGCGCGCGGCCTTTTTCGGCTCGCCGCGAGGACTCCCGCATCCAGTGCAAGTGCTTTGGCGGCAGCTACGGGATCCCTGGAACGCCGTCTCCAGAGATTGCTCGATCCCCGCCGGCCCTCGGCTCCTCTGGCTTCGCATGCGGCAGCGCTGCCCGCTCTGGCGGCCCTCGCGTTTGCCACACTTCTTTTCGCGCGCATGCTTCCGGCGGACCTCGCGGTGCAGCGGGCCTTCATCGCCAGCCGCTGGAGTCCCACGGTTACCATCCGCGCCCACGACCCGGCGGGGACCTTTCAGGTGAAAATTCGCCAAGGGCAAGTGCTCGCCATCTCTTTTGGGGATAAGCGGGTTCCCCCCGGGCACGTGGTCCAGCAGGGCGATGTGGTGCGTGTTCTCGGACTTTCGGGGCGGGAACTCCTTTGCCTGACCGTGGTTGCGGGCAATGGCATCCGTTGGGAGGCGCGCCCGCCCGGTTCTCAGACCTCGCTTTAAATGTGCTTTCGACAGGGCTATTTTGTGCTTGACATGTACGACGCCCATCGTATACGATGCCCGTCGTATATTCTGCTGCCAGGAGTCTTCCATGCCCAATTCCATTTTCCTCGGCTTCCACTTTTCCTCTGTTGTTGGCCTGCTAGGCTGGGCTAGACGCCTGGCAATGGCCCGTTCCGTGGCGCTCGGGGCGCTGCTGATCGTGGGTGGAGCGCCGGGGAGGACTGCCACGGAACCCGCCGCGGGCCAGTCGATGGATCTTGCCCGCGCGGCCCAATACTTTTCGGAAGCCGAGGCTCTGTCGCGCCAGGATGGCGGGCGCCTTTGGGGCGTCCCGCTCTACGGACCGATGATCCTGGTTGATCCGCGGACCCACGACGCGGTTGCAAACCAAAGCGACGGCGAGGGAAGGCTGGCGAAGAACGGAAGGGTCTTTGTGGGGAGGCTCGCCCCGGACGTTCTGGTTGCCAACACGTCCGTGGACTGGGCGGGAGTGCACTGGACAATGATAATGTGGCCCCTTCCGGAAGACCCTGACAGCCGGGCGCGCCTAATGATGCACGAGTGCTTTCATCGCATCCAGAATGAGCTGGGGATGCAGGCCGTCAGCCCTGTCAACGCGCACCTGGAATCGCGGGAGGGTCGCACCTGGATGCTGCTGGAGTGGAGAGCCCTTGAATTTGCTTTGGAGGAAAACGGGGCGCAGCGCAAGGAGGCGTTGCAAGATGCCCTGCTCTTCCGTGCTTATCGGCAGTCCCTCTTCCCTAAGGCTGCCGAGGAAGAGCGTGCGCTCGAAATGAACGAAGGGCTTGCCGAATACACGGGAGTGAGGCTTAGTGCGCGGTCGATTTCTGAAATGATCGTGCTGGCAGCTTGCGGTCTGCGACAGGCACGCGGGCAGGCAAGCCTGGCGCGGAGCTTCGCTTACGTTTCCGGGCCTGCCTATGGCGCCCTGCTTGATTCCTCCCGCCTAGAGTGGCGCTCTCAGTTGAAGGTGCACGGCGATCTTGCCGCGCTGAGCCGCGCCGCTTACAACCTTGGGCCATCGACCCCGTCGGCTGAGCAGGCACTCGCAAGGGCTCGTGGCTATCACGGCGACTATGTGATCGCGACGGAGAAGGAACGAGAGAACACCCTTCGAGAACGCCTGGCAAATTACCAAGCGAGATTCCTTACCGGTCCCGTGCTCTTTCTCCCCGTGGGAAAGACCTTTAACTATAGCTTCGACCCAAACCAAACGCTGCCCCTTGACGATACGAAGACGGTCTACTTTTCTTCGCGCGTTACCGACGATTGGGGAATCCTCGACGCCCCGGGCGGAGTCTTGATGGTAAGAGACGGCCGGGGAATTGTGCGTGTCCAGGTGCCCGCGCCTGGGAAGTTGAATGCATCCCCCCTCCAGGGTGACGGCTGGACACTGGCTTTGCAGAAGGGCTGGGTGCTCGCCCCAGGCGACCGCGCCGGTGATTACGTCTTGAAGCCGGAAAATGCGCAGCCATGATCCCAGCGCGCCCCGGCCGCCGCAAGCGAAACGAGGGCCTGCGTGTTCTCCGTGCCTCCAAAGCCTCAACACAGAGATCACAGAGAGTCTCAGTGAACTCTGCGGCAAGCCTTTTCCGGCCGCGGAGGCCGCGGAGGCGTTACTGACGTGTGGGAAGCAGAGCGCTGGTCAAAAGGCGTAGAATCTTCGGCCAACTGTCAGCTTGCGCGCGGGCAGTTCCCTCGGGCGTTCCCCCGATCGCGACCTTCATTCCTTTCCTCAGACCTCGCATCGGCACGTAGGCAGTGGGCAGCCAGTGGCCGGCTTCTTCGTAGGAGAGAAGGCCATCTCCGTACGGATGCCGGTTCCTGCGCAACCTCTCCATGATCCGCTCGGCCATCATCGTAGATGGCCAGATCTGATCGTCTTGGCCCGAAAGGAGCAGCAGAGGCCCGCAAACCTGCTCGACCGCGATCTCGACCCTCGCCGTATCGCCGAAATAGGCTAGGTCACTCAGGAAAAGAGGGCTTTGCCGTACCGGTGTCCCCACCACAGTGTCCCAAAGATAAAGCAGCGCGAACCCAAGCGGAATGCGGTTCGGAACATAGGGCAACGCCCTGCCGGCCAGAGTCCACGCAGGCCCCCCGGGTAATCGGCTCGCGGTAACGCCCTCCCATCGCACGTGGCTTGGTGCTCTGGCGACAACAGCCTCCAGATGAGGGTTGTTGGCGGCTACCATCAAAGCGGCCTCCGTGCCTCGTGAGATACCGAACGCGGCCAAATGGTTGGGGACAACTTCCGGGCGTGCACACATCCACTGGACGGCTTTGTCGAAATACTCCATGGGTATGTTCTGGAGGGCCCGCGGCAGGCTGTCCACGCCGAAATATGCTAGCGAAAGAGCTGTGAACCCGCGTGAGGCCAGCATGGCGGCTTCCGGTCCGCCGAACCCGCCTTCCGAGCCGCCGATCACGATTACGCCCGGATGTGGCTGGTGATCGCCCGGGTTGTACAACACGCCAACAACCCCGTCCTCGCCAATCGCGGTGCGCCATACTCCCGGCCTCGCGAAACGGCGCTCAATCCTCACCGAAGCGAGCACTTCTTTCCCACGCTTAGCCTCGATTTTAGTGACGACCGGCTCAAGCCAGTCTGACCATGCGAAGAAAGCGTGGTCCCCGCTCCTCGCGTCTGGATCAGGCTCCATCGACCAGAAGAGGCCCATGGCATCGATGCCTCGGTACGTACCGGAAGCCGGCGCCTGTGCTCCCAGATCGATCGTGCCATCAGGGCTTGAGGTGAAGACCGCCACGCTGCGCCACTCCAGCCGGTCTTGCGCTACTGAAGTGGCGCATAGGGTGATCGACTGGTTGGGCGGCAAGCCCGAAGCTTTGATCTCCAGCCGATCGTCCATCAGCGGCTGCGCGGGCGCCACCGTAAACCTGGCGACCGGCAATGTACCGGCTGTCGCATGCAAGCCGGACAGGAGCAAGGCAACGGTTGCGACGTATCTCATGGCTTAGGCTGTCGTAGCGCTAACCCCGCTTCGCGGGTTCAGCACGCTGAGTGCCGGCCTAAAGGGCCGCGCCACCCCTTCAAGCCGGTCATGTTCTATGAAAGGGCGTCTTCAGCCGCTCCTCGACCCAGCGTTTGTCGATGGTCAAGCCGTACTGGCTGTGCTCCACGCTGGGCGAACCCGGGACTTTCAGAGCTTCCTGGTATCGCGCCACGGCTTCCGTGCGGCGCCCCAGCAGGTCCAGCAGATGCCCCTGCCACACGAGCGCAGCGAAGCCCCAATCGGGATCGCTGCCGGATACGCGCGTCATCGCCTCGAGTGCTTCCGGATAATGACGGCCGTCGTAAAGCAGCAGCCCCAGCTTTCCCCAAACGAACGCATCCTGGATTTTCAACTCGCTCGCCTGGCGATACGCGTCCAGAGCCGCTTCTCCTGCACCTGTCCAGGGCATGTCGCTGATCTCGCCGGCGAGCAGGCGCTGGCGGTCCAGGGGCGACTCGACTAAAGCCACCGCCGCATCGGGCTCAAGGGTGACTTCCTTGAGGGGCGACTTGGCCTGGAACTTTAGCTCGTCGAGGTCAGCCAAGCGCTCGGTTTGTGCCCGTTGCTCCGAGCCGTCCTCGAAGCGTGCCGAGACCGTGACCGGCATCCGCATCATGCCCAGCCGCTCCACGCGCACCGTGCAATTGAACAGGCCGCCTGCGAGCAAGCACTCCTGCCCAGCCACGCGGTAGTTTGCGCTGCCCGAGGAGCGCACCCACTCCTCGAAGAACCAGTTGAGATCCTGCCCACTCTCGATTTCGGCGACGCGTTGGAACTCCCGCCAGCCCAGTTGCTTTCCGGCGTACTCCTTCAGGCAGCGGCGATAAATGCCGGAGAAGGTCTCGGCGCCGAGGACGGATTCCAGGGCATTGAGCATCGCCGCACTCTTACCGTGTTCCACAGTGTTGTTGAAGTCCCAGTGGATAGCGGCCAACTGTTCGTCGGTCACATCCATGGTCGTGTCCAGTCCCTCCTTCACACCGCTTACATAGTCCTCCTCCAATCTGATGGCATCACTTTTGATGCCTCGCGCCCGCCGATATTGGCGATCGGCGTGGATTCCAAGGCCGATCATGAGCCAGGTAAGCGGGTCCGGCCCTTGCCCCAGGACATAGTTAGACCAATACATGTGGCCAATTTCATGGGCCGTGATCCATCGCCAAAAGGCCTCGGGGCGCTCGGACAGGCGCTCCTGCCCGTGAATGACCACCAGACCGGTGGCCGGGGGATAGCCTCCCATCGGACGGTCCGCGCCCGGCACGATCGAGAGCGAGCGCTGCGGATAGAAACCGAACTGTTGGCGGTAGAAGCCGATCACGTCAAGCGCGGTTTTCAACAGCAACTCGGCGCAGGGGCGGCCCGCCGCAGTGAAGACGGCGCGAACGCGAACGTCGCCTGCATCTGCCTCCGCACTCTCATATCCCTTTCCAATAAACAGCCCAAACTCGGGAACACCCTCAGCTTTGTAAACGCCGGCGCTCAAGTCATAGCGCCCGCTGGTCGCCACCGTGTAACCGTCCGGCACGCGAACGCGGACGTCGTAGTCGTCGAGAGTACCGAAACCCCACCAAAGACGCGGGCTGAGCCGTGACGTGAGGGCGCTTCCTGCGTGCGGATCGAGCTTGAACGTGGCACCGAAATCAACCGCCAACTCGATTTCGCGGCCGGGACCAACGTCGCGGGGCAGATCGAAAAGCGCCACGCTATGCTTTCCAGGCGAGGGCTCGGCGGGAACGCCGCCAGCCCGCACGCGCAGAACATCTCCCTGCCAGTTGAGCGCAATACGGCCGATGGGACGCTGAGTATTATTGCGAAATCGAATTGTCTCGGTGCCCTCCAGGCGGGAAGTGTCAGCAACGAATCTCGCGTCGATCGAGTAGTGCGCCCGAGGCGGATTCATGGGGGCCCAGAAGTCCACGCGAGCCACCGCTATGGTTGTGAACAGAAATATCATCGCCAATGTCTTCATGTTGCTCTCCTACGACACACACGGATTGTAGGGGCGGCACTTGTAGTGGCCCGCGGGCGCTCACAAGGGCCGCCCCTACAGCGCGCTCGCAATTCCTCGTGGATTCTCCCCCCATTCAGCGGGGCGGTCAATGGCCTTGGACGACGCTCACCAGCTTCGTAAAGTTGGCGGGCAGCAGCGCACGGGTGACGGAAATAGCGCGGTTTGGACGCTTAGAGTGGGGCTAGGCAAAGACGGTGGCATGTTCGAGAGCACTTCGCCGGTGGGGCGTAGGTGCCCAGGGGGAGCTTGGGCGGAGAAACCTTTTCTGGGCGGCCGCCAACAATTCGGGGAGATTGTTCTTCAAGCGGGCCACGACGAACAGGGCGAGATCCCCGGCGTCGTGCAAGAAGGGGGCTCGGGCGAACTCCCCGTCGATGACCACATAGTCGGCTTCCCTGATGCCGCCGCGCCCGTAAACAACGTTCGGGAGGTAGATCCTCCCTAGTCGCCCAGCGTTTAGTAATCACACTGATTCCACAGCGAGGGCGCTCTGACGGGAAACTATCCAGCCCAGTGACCGCCAAACTGCACCCGATAATGAGAAATTGTTTGACCGATTATTGAGCATTCCTGATGAGGACCACGTCGCTCGACTGGGTGCCGCGGGCAAGGGCCAGATCTCCCTTCGGAGACCAGGCGAAATTAAACACTCGGCCGGAGGTGAACTGGGTCACCTGTTTTGGCGAACCGCCCGCAAGCGGCTGTGTCCAGACGTTTGACACGCCGTTCACGGTGTTGATGTAACCGATAGCGCGGCCGTCGGGTGTCCAATGAATGGACAGCAGGGAGGCCCCCGCGGGAACTGAGAACATCTTGGCGGCGGGCCCGCCGCTGGACGGAATCACGGCAATCTTTGACTCGCCGCCTTCCGGCGCGACGCAGGCGATCCATTTGCCATCAGATGAAATAGAGGACTGGTGGCAGGGCTGGTTGGTGATTTTTTCACCTTCTCCGCCTTGGATGGGCACCCGCCAAAGCTCAGGACTGCCGTGGCCCAGTGACGCGAAGATGACTGATTTGCCCTCGGGTGAGCAAGAGGGTGTTTCGTCAAAAGTGCCATTGGTCAGCTGAGTGAGGCCTGTCCCGTCACGATTGATGCGCCACAAATTGACGCCCTGGCGGTCTGAATCGAAGACAATGTACTGGCCCGTGGGGCAGGCGGAGGAATCTATGTCGTTTGCCCCATGGGGACTGGTCAGGTTTTGCTGGTGGCTGCCGTCGGCATTCATGCTCCAGGCAGCGAACGAGCCACCGTCCGCCGAGTTGTAGAAGATTTGGTTGCCGGGCGGCCAGTCCATCGTGGTTAACCCCTCCGTGCCCTGGGCGGTTGAAGTAATCTGCTTTAGTTGCCCAGGACTAGCCTTGGGCGCGACCCACAGATTGGAGTCAATTTCCGACTCAACCACACTTAACGCTTTCCCGTCCGCGGTTATTGTCGGGATGTCGTAAGCGTTCAGGTCATGCGTGACTCTGCGAAGTGTCCCGGATGGGTACGAAACCTTCCAGATCTGCGTTTGGAATACCTGGCTCTGACTGCTAGCCGCTGCGACAAGTCCCCTGCCGTCCGGCAGCCACGCCTGCGAAGTCAATAAGAGATCCGTATGCGTTACAACATTTTGTTTGCCGCTTCCGGCATCCACTGCAATCACGGCACTCGAGACAGCGCCGACATAGGAGTAGGATCGAAGCGCAATGACTTTGCCGCCGGGGGACCAGGCGGGATCAGGCTCAAGGGTCCCCTGGGGACTCTTCCCGGAGGCGATGACGCGCTGCTCGCTGCCGTCGGAGCTCGCCACCACCAGGGTGGATTCACCGGTGGCTGGGTTCGAGCGCACCCAGGCAATTCGCTTTCCGTCAGGGGAAACGGCGACCTTGCCGACAACGTCGTCAACGATCTTCTTCGGCTGGCCGCCGAGCGAGGGAACGCGATAAATATCTCCGGAGGAAGCCGCAATTGTGCTTGAGTTGTAAAAAACGAAGTTTCCATCCGGCGTGAAGATTATACCCGAGTAATTAACAGCCGCCGTGGGAAGAATCGGAGCGTCGCTGCCTGTAGCCGTCTGGCGTAGCCAGATGCTCTGCTGACCGGGGGCGCCCCGCACATAGGCGACGTAGCGGCCGTCGGGGGAAATGGCGGCAGAGTCCACGTCGCCGAAATTCGTCAGCCGCTCGACTTGGCCAACTTCAAAAACCGCCGGCGGATTGCGGCGAGAGACAAAAAACCACAGGCCGACTGCCGCCAGGACAAGGGCTCCCCCAAGGACAGCCAGGAGGCCTCCCTTATGCCGCTTGAAGAGGGCGGCGACCATTTGAGAATCAGAAGCGTCGTGTGCAGCACCGGCGCTGGCGGCTTGCCCTGACGACGCTGCCATCCTCGACGGCAGTGATGGAGCCGCCGCCACAGCCGGGCCAACGCCTTCCGCCCCCACCTCCTCGACGGCGCCGAGCGCAGCCGACCGTCCGGAGCCCGTGTCGCGCTTCAGACGCTTCAGGTCCGCGCGCACTTCGGACGCATGCTGGTAGCGCAGGTCCCGGTCCTTTTCGAGCGCTTTGTTGATGATCCGTTCGAGCTCGAGCGGCACCTCGGGATTCAATCGACTGGGAGGCGTAGGCGCGCGGTTCAGTATGGCCTCAAAGATCACCCCCGAGGTATCCCCGCGAAAGGGAAGCATGCCGGTCGCCATTTCATAGAGCACTGCGCCAAAGGAAAAGAGGTCACTGCGCCCATCGACTTCCTTGCCCCGCACCTGCTCCGGCGACATGTAGGCCACAGTCCCCAAGGTTGTCCCCGGGCTGGTCAAATGCGGTTCGTCCAGCGTGGCCGCGGTTAGAGTGGCCAAACTGCCGGCCCGCCCTGAGGAACTCTCCGCCGGTGCGACCTTGGCGAGACCGAAGTCCAGGATCTTGGCATGTCCGCGCTTGGTCACGAAGATGTTCGCCGGTTTGATGTCACGATGGGTGATTCCTTGAGCTTGCGCGGCATCGAGAGCATCCGTAACCTCGACGGCAATGTCCAGCAGCCGCTCGAGCTCCAACGGACGGCCCTGGATCAGGTGCTTCAGCGTCACGCCGTCCAGGTACTCCATGACAATGAACGCATGGCCTTCGTATTCACCGATGTCGTAAATGGTGCAGATGTGCGGATGGTTCAAAGCCGAGGCGGCTTGCGCTTCGCGCTCGAAACGAGCCAGAGCTTGCGGGTCCTGGGAAAAGGCATCCGGCAGGAACTTGAGGGCGACAAACCGATGTAAGCGTGTGTCCTCGGCCTTGTAGACGACACCCATCCCCCCGCCCCCCAGCCGGTCTAGAAGGGAGTAGTGCGAAACACCTTTGCCAATGGTTGGAATGAAACTGCCCTCTTTAAATATTTTAAAACATAGGACAGGACGAAGCAACGACAATGTGGCGCAGAGTCTCCCTCTCCTTAGACTTCACTTAACCGTATCATCCGGAGCAGAGCCAGTCTCGAGGTGCGGCATTGATTGAACGAGCTTCAATTACAGGGCGCTGGCGCCATGCGGCAATGAACTTGTGCTAGACTGAAATCAAGGACCGCAATCCTGGATTCTTCCGCAAAAGGAGATACGTTCGATGCGAACGGTTATCTTGCGCATGCTCATCGCCACGATAGCAGTGGCGGCACTGCACGTGGTTGTTCACGCGCAAACGAAAGACGAGACGCCGGCCGGCAAACCCGAGGCGGCTAAAGTCGAGGAATTCAAACCAGAACAGCAGGCCAGCAAGGGCGCCGTCACCATGGGTGGAAGCGTCATTAATTACGACGCGGTTGCGGGCACTCTGGTCGTGCATCCGAAAGATTGGGACGACGTGCCTCAAAACCGGGACAAGGACGACAAGAACAAGCCCGCTGAAGCCAGCATGTTCTACGTCGCGTACTTCAAATCCAACAGTAACCATCTCGAGCGTCCCGTGACCTTTCTGTACAACGGCGGCCCGGGTTCTTCGACCGTATGGCTGCATATGGGGGCGTTTGGGCCCAAGCGAGTTGTCACCGCAGACGATTCGCACACTCCGGCGGCGCCCTATCCCGTGGTGAACAATGACTACAGCCTGCTGGACGTGAGTGATCTGGTTTTTGTGGATGCGCCCGGAACCGGCTTTAGCCGCATCAGCGGCAAAGACCGGGAAAAGGCCTTTTACGGCGTCGACCAGGATGCGCACGCCTTCGCTGATTTCATCGCGCAGTTCCTGGCGAAGTACGGCCGCTGGAATTCTGCCAAGTATTTGTTTGGTGAAAGCTATGGCACAACACGATCTGCCGTGCTCGCCAACCTGCTCGAGACGGAACGCAATATTGATTTCAATGGCGTGATTTTGCTGTCGCAAATCTTGAACTTCGATTGCAGTGCAGACGGCCCGCAGTTCAATCCCGGCGTCGAATTGCCTTACCAGCTTGCGCTTCCTACCTATGCCGCATCCGCCTGGTATCACCACAAGCTGCCGGACCCGCATCAGGAACTCGAGCCGTTGCTGGCGGAGGTCGAGCATTTTGCCATGACTGATTACGCGCAGGCGCTGGGGGCAGGGGCGGCGCTTCCCCCGGAGCAACGCCGCGCCGTGGTTGCCAAGCTGCACCTCTACACAGGCCTCCCCGTCGAATACATCGAGAAAGCGGACCTTCGCATCAACGGCGGGGAATTCGAGAAAACACTCCAGGACGACAGCAATATGACCACCGGCCGCCTCGACACGCGCTTCTCCGGGCCCACCTTTGATCCGCTCAGCAAGGAAGCGGAGTACGACCCGCAGTCCGCGGCCATCAGCTCAGCTTACGTTTCCGCGTTCAACGACTATGTGCGGAATGAACTGAAGTTTGGCCAGAACCGAGAGTTCAAGCCGGAAGTCGAAGTCTGGAAAAGCTGGAATTTTCAGCACCAGGCCCCTGGCTTGCCTTTTCCATTACCGCAATCCACCAACGTGATGCTCGATCTGGCCACCGCCATGAAATACAACCCGGACCTCAAAGTCATGCTGAACGCCGGCTATTTCGATCTGGCCACGCCGTTTTACGAAGGGATCTACGAAATGCAACACTTGCCCATTCCCGCAAGATTACAGAAGAATATCGAATTCAAGTTTTATGAATCCGGGCACATGGTTTACGCCCACGCGGCTTCGCTCAAGGCGCTGCACGACAACGTCGCAGCCTTCATCCTTAAGACAGAGAATTCCAAGAGGGATTGAAGTTAGTCCAACTGTTTGGACTGGAGGAACTCGCGCACCACTTCCTCAATGTCCCTATGCTCTCCATCCACGGCGTAATTCATCCGGCGCATGTCCTGATCGGAGATCTTGCCGGCAAGCTGCTCGAGCGCAGTGGCAACTTCCGGATGGAGGGTTAAGGTTTCCTCGCGCACTATGGGAACAGCTTGATAAGGTGGAAAGTAGTGCCGATCGTCCGCCAACATGGCCAAGTCACGCGCGGCAATCAAACCATCGGTGGAATTGCCCGCGACGATGTCGACTTGCTTCTCAAGAAGGGCCCTATAAAGCAACCCCAGATCCATGATTCGAGGCGTGGCCGCGAAGCGCAGCCCATAGGTGCGGACCAAGCCCTGATATCCGTCCTGCCGCTCCATGAACTCGTATCCGAATCCAGCCCGCCACTGAGGCGCAAAACGCGCGGCTTGGGAAATCGTCTGGAGGTCCAGCCTCCGTGCATCCGGACCGCGTATGACGAGAACAAAAGTGTTGTTGAAGCCCAGAGGCCCCTCGACGCCAAGCTGAAACCGCTGTGCGTACTCTCTTTTGACGAACTCAT
>Ga0326728_10019150_pt1 | contig 13331 bp, 11 predicted proteins | sample MB3enrmetagenome_FD_207602 | JGI IMG/M metagenome (GOLD analysis project Ga0326728, IMG submission 207602) | Lab enriched peat soil microbial communities from McLean, Ithaca, NY, United States - MB31MN | ecosystem: Environmental > Terrestrial > Soil > Wetlands > Peat | place: USA: New York... | reverse complement strand
AGAACATTACCGTGGATGACCGGGTCAGTCGCACGCAATACCAGTACGCACTGGAAGACCCCGATGCGAATGAGCTGGATGACTGGACCAACCGTTTCGTCGACCGGCTGAAGCAGTTGCCGGAGCTGGAAGACGTGGCCACCGATCAACAATCGGGAGGGCTGGCCGTCTCTCTGGTGATCGACCGGGTCACCGCTTCACGACTGGGCATCGCGCCTTCGACTATTGATAACACCCTGTATGACGCCTTCGGTCAGCGGCAGATCAGCACGATGTATACGCAAGTAAACCAGTACCATGTGGTTCTCGAGAGTGAGCCGCAGTTTCAGAAAAACCCCAACAAGCTAAACCAGCTTTACATTCAGTCCAATGCGTCTTCAGGCGCCAGCGGTGCGGGACCCTCTTCCTCTTTTGCGTCTTCCGGATCATCCTCCGCGGGATCCAATGGGCTGACGACTTCCGCACTGTACACTCCGGCGGCAAATACCCTTGCGCCTCCTGCGAACGCGCTTTCGGCGAGCACCTCCACGGCGACGTCCGGCAAGGGAGCCGGCTCTGCGGGCACTACGAGTTCAGCCACCAGCAGTGCCGTGCCGCTGAGCGCCGTCGCGCACTTTGAGAACACCACAGAGCCGCTCGCCATTACCCACCAGGGTCAATTTCCGGCGATTACCGTGTCGTTCAATCTCGCGCCGAATGCCGCGCTGGGCAACGCCATTACGGCGGTCGACAAAGCGCAGAAAGACATGCACATGCCTCCCAGCCTCCAGGCAGGTTTTCAAGGCACGGCGGCATCCTTCACGAATTCGCTGGCCAATGAGCCGTTGCTCATTCTTGCCGCGCTGGTCACGGTGTACATCGTGCTGGGTGTTCTGTACGAGAGCTTTATCCACCCCATTACGATTCTGTCCACGCTACCCTCAGCGGGCGTGGGCGCTTTCCTCGCCTTGCTTCTTTTTCACCAGGATTTAAGCGTGGTGGCGATCATCGGCATCGTCCTGCTGATTGGTATCGTGAAAAAGAACGGCATTATGATGGTCGACTTCGCGCTGGAAGGCGAGCGGAAGGAGGGAAAGAACGCGACGGATGCAATTTACGATGCGTGTCTGCTCCGCTTCCGCCCCATTATGATGACCACCATGGCCGCGCTGCTGGCCGGGCTGCCGCTGGCTCTAGGAACGGGTTACGGTTCTGAGTTGCGCCGGCCGCTGGGCATCGCCATGGTGGGCGGACTGCTGCTGAGCCAAGCGCTCACGCTTTACACCACGCCCGTCATCTACATCTTTTTTGACAATCTGGCACAGCGCTTTGCGCACAAATCGAACCCGCCGGAAACCGCAGGCGCAGAACTGGCAGGGCCGGCATGAACATCTCCGAACCCTTCATTCGCCGGCCAGTGGCTACGACGCTACTCACGGTGGCAATTGCCCTTGCCGGGGCGGTTGCGTATGAGGTGCTGGCGGTAGCGCCCTTGCCGGAGGTCGACTTTCCCACTATTTCCGTCAGTGCAAGCTTGCCGGGCGCCAGCGCCGATATTATGGCGTCGTCCGTCGCCACTCCCCTGGAGCGGCAGTTCGGCCATATTGCCGGTGTGACGGAGATGACCTCCGCCAGCACGCTCAGCAGCACCTCGGTCACCATTCAATTTGACCTCAGCCGCGACATTGATGGCGCGGCGCGCGATGTGCAGGCCGCTATCAATGCAGCGCGAACCTATCTGCCTGCCAACCTGCCGGCCAATCCGACCTATCGCAAGGTCAATCCCGCCGACTCGCCGATCATGATCCTCGGTCTTACCTCAGACAAATACGGTCCCCGTACACTCTATGACGAAGCCTCCACCGTCCTCGAGCAGAAGCTGTCGCAGATACAGGGCGTGGGGCAGGTCACTGCCGGAGGTGGCGCGTTGCCATCCGTGCGTGTGGACGCAAATCCCACACAATTGGCCAGCTATGGACTCACCCTGGCGAATTTGCAGTCCGTGCTGAGCCTTCAGAACTCCGACCTGGCCAAAGGCCAAATCTCTGACGGTATTATGACCGCAGATATCATTGCCAACGACCAGATCTCGCTCGCCGCCGATTACAAGCCGCTCATCGTCGGTTACAAGCACGGCGCGGCGGTCCGCCTTTCCGATGTCGCTCAGGTAACAGACTCCGTGCAAAACGTCCGTGCTGCCGGCTATTTGAACGGCAAGCGCGCGATTACGGTCATGATCTTCCGCCAGCCCGGCGCCAACATCATTGCCACGGTCGACCGCATACGCGCGCAACTTCCGTTTATCCAGGCATCCATTCCTTTCGGCATCGACACTACCATCGTTCTTGATCGCACCACAACCATCCGCGCCTCGGTCGGTGACGTCGAGAAGACGCTGCTCATTTCCATCGGCCTCGTCATCGTCGTGGTGTTTGTCTTCTTGCGCAACGGCCGCGCCACGCTCATTCCCGCCGTCGCTGTGCCGGTCTCGCTGATTGGTACGTTCGCAGTGATGTACCTGTTCGGATACACCCTCGACAACCTCTCGCTGATGGCCATGACCATTTCAACGGGATTTGTGGTCGATGATGCCATCGTGGTGATGGAAAATATCACGCGCCATCTGGAAAACGGCATAAGGCCCTTTGCCGCGGCGCTGAAGGGCGCACAAGAGATCGGGTTCACCGTCTTCACCATCAGCATTTCGCTCATTGCCGTCTTTATCCCTCTTCTGTTGATGGGCGGAATTGTGGGCCGTCTCTTCCGTGAGTTTGCCGTCACGCTCTCCACGTCCATTGTCGTGTCCATGGTCATCTCGCTGACCACCACGCCCATGATGTGCGCCTACCTGTTGAAAAACGAGCGCGCGGAAAAACATGGCCGCATCTTCACGGCCAGCGAAAAATTCTTTGAGGGGGTGCTGTCGTTGTATCGTCGCACCCTGCATTGGGTGCTCGACCATCCGGTCCTTACTCTCAGCGTGCTCTTCCTTACCATCGCGCTCAATGTCGTGCTGATCTACAAGATACCCAAGGGCTTTTTCCCGGTGGAGGACACGGGAGCGATCTCCGGTGGGGTGCGAGGGCCGCAGGATTCATCCTTCCCGGCGATGAACAACGCCATTCAGCAGATCATCGGCGTGATCAAGAATGATCCTGCCGTCGCCAATGTGACGGGGTTTTGTGGCGGCAATGGGGCCACCAATACCGGCTCCCTCTACGTTGCGCTCAAGCCGCTGGGGGCGCGCAACGTCAGTGCCTCTCAGATCATCGACCGCCTGCGTCCGCAATTGAACCGTCTGCCGGTGGCTTCTGCCTTCCTCCAACCCGTGCAGGATCTGCGCATCGGCGGCCGGTCCAGTAATGCGATGTACCAGTACACAATCCAAACCGACACGGTGCAGGATCTTTCCAAGTGGGGACCGACCATAATGGGCGCGATGAAGCGCCTGCCCGGTCTTCAGGACGTAAGCTCAGACCAGCAGAATGGCGGTCTGGATGAGCTGATGAGCTACGATCGCGTCACGGCGGCAAAGCTCGGCCTTACCGCAAAGTCGCTGGACTCGGCCTTATACAGCGCCTTCGGCCAATCGGAAGTGTCCATCATCTATACGCAGTTAAACCAGTATTACGTAGTGCTGGAAGTTGCCCCCCAGTATTGGCAAAGCCCGGAAGGGTTGAAAGACATCTATCTCCTTTCGTCCAGCGGCAGTAACATTCCGCTGCTCGCGGTGGCCAAGGGCCAAGCCAACACCACACCACTGGCCGTCAACCATACGGGCTTATTCCCCTCGGTCACCGTGTCCTTTAACCTCGCGTCGAACGTGTCTTTGAGCGATGCCACATCGAGCATCACCCAGATGCAAAAGCGGCTCGGCGCCCCTTCCACGCTGCAAGGCTTTTTTGCCGGCACGCTGCTGGCCTACCAGCAGTCCCTGAGCACCGAGCCCGTGCTGATTCTTACGGCGCTGCTGGCGGTTTACATCGTTCTCGGTATTTTGTATGAAAGCCTGGTCCATCCACTGACCATCATCTCGAGCTTACCGTCGGCGAGCGTAGGCGCGATGCTCGCATTGCTGCTCTTTAAAGAGGATCTGAACATCGTCTCTATCATTGGCATTGTGCTGCTCATCGGAATCGTAAAAAAGAACGCCATCATGATGATCGATTTCGCTCTTCAGGCAGAACGCAACGAGGGGAAGAGCCCCGCCGACGCGATTTTTGAAGCGTGCATGTTGCGCTTCCGCCCGATCCTGATGACGACGATGGCGGCGTTATTGGGCGCTCTGCCGCTGGCGCTGGGGACGGGCATGGGGTATGAGCTCCGCCGGCCCCTGGGCATCACGATTGTGGGAGGGCTGATCTTGAGTCAGTTGCTCACGCTCTATACAACGCCGGTCGTCTATCTGGCGTTTGACCGGCTGCGGATGCGGATGCAGGGAAAGCAACACGACATCCTTATCCTTGACCATGGGGCCGGACCAGCCCCCAGCGCCGCAGTCTAAGGGGAGAGTAGCGCCGGCATCTTGCCGGCAGCGGAAAATGCCGCCGGGACGGCGGCGCTACAAAGAATGGATGTCGCTATCCCGGATTTTTCACCACGGGTCTGGAAGGGCGGGTTAGGGGGTGCATAAGATTATGACTTCTTTCCATCTAAGAGCCCGAATGTGTCTCGCCGTGACATCTTGCCTCCTGGCAGGGTGCACGGTCGGCCCAAAGTACCACACACCGACCGCGGAAACTCCTGCGGCATACAAGGAACTCACTCCCGCCGACTACAAAAATACGGAGGGTTGGAAAGTGGCGCAGCCGAAAGATGATGCGCTTCGCGGTAAGTGGTGGGAGATTTTCAAGGATCCTCAGTTGAATGCCCTGGAAGAGAAGGTCAATGTTTCAAATCAAAACATCGCCGCTGCTTCCGCAAGCTTTTTTGCAGCACGCGCGCTGGTCAAGGAAGCTCGATCACAACTTTTCCCTACGGTGGCGACCAACCCAGCCATTACTGCGCAACGGCCGTCGGCCACATTATCGAGTGGCAAAGCGGGAGGTTCCACATCTTCCTCGACAAGTACATTTACTGACTATACCTTCCCATTTGATGCGACCTGGCAGCCGGACTTGTTCGGCCGCATCCGGAACACGATCAAATCGGCGGCCTATGGAGCGCAGGCCAGCGCGGCGGATCTCGAGAATATCCGGCTCACTGTCCAAGCGGATGTTGCTGTGGATTACTTCCAACTTCGCGGACAGGATGCTCTAAAGCAGTTGTTGGATTCTACCGTGATTGCTTTTCAACAGTCTCTCGATCTGACAAGGGCTCTGTACGAGACAGGCATCGGCACGGACGAGGCCGTGGCGCAAGCCGAGACTCAACTCGAAGCCACCCAAGCACAGGATGCCGCTCTGGGCATCCAACGGGCGCAGTTCGAACACGCGATCGCCATGCTGACCGGCCAACCGGCGTCGACGTTTTCAATTCCCATCGAGCCGCTCAGCTCAACCCCTCCGGCGATTCCCATCGGCGTTCCGTCCCAGCTTCTTGAGCGGCGTCCCGACATCGCCGAGGCAGAGCGCCTGGTTGCTCAGGCCAACGCCCAGATTGGAATTGCGAGGGCAGCATACTTTCCGACGGTTACGTTAAGCGCAGCGGCAGGACTCGAAAGCACTTCAATCGCGAGTTGGTTCACATGGCCCAGCCGCTTTTTCTCGATTGGCCCGGCGGCCGCGGAAACCATTTTTGACGCGGGGTTGCGCCTCGCCACGGTGGAGCAATTCAGAGCCCAGTACGACGAGACAGTGGCCAACTATAGGCAGACGGTGCTAACGGCTTTTCAGCAAGTTGAGGACAACCTCGCGTCGCTGCGAATCCTGTCGGTGGAGATTCAATATCAGGACACGGCGGTCAAATCGGCGGAAAAAAGCCTCGCGATCGCCCAGGATCGCTACAAATTGGGAATCGATCCTTACCTGAATGTGCTCACCGCGCAAACCGCATTGCTATCCAATCAGGAAACTGCGGTCAATCTTAGAATTCAGCAGATGACGGCAAGCGGAGGGTTGATCGAGGCGCTCGGTGGAGGCTGGAACGCCTCGCAGCTCCCGTCGCCTGCGCAGCTGGTCAGCAAAGTACCCTAAGACTCAAAACTGACTGCTTATGGCTTCGTATTATTACCAACCCTGAGCAAAAATGAACATCATTGAGGAACGACGTTCTGGCAGAATCTCAACGTGAAGATAGACCGAATTATGCGCTGGCTCTTGGTAATCGCGAACCTTGCCGCCCTGTCAGTGCTGGCAAAGGCGCAATCACCGCTCGATTCTAGAGATTCCTCCGGCACTTTTGCAAACACCACGCCGGCGAAACTGGACCTGACGTACACGCGTCCAACACAGGCAACAAAGATCCGCAACTACCTCTTCGATGCCTTCGGCCCGTATCCCATCGTCGGCGCCACACTCACCGCGGGCTTTCAGCAAGCCAGGGATGCACCTTGGAAGTGGGGGCGAGGCGCAGAGGGTTATCGCAAGCGACTCGGGTCCGACTTCGGCATAGCAGGTATAGGCACCACAACGCGTTATGCGCTGTCAGAAGCCTTCAAGGAAGACACGTTGTACTACCGTTGTGAGTGCAAAGGCGTGTTGCCGCGGCTGCGCCATGCCGTGATTTCGACCTTGACCGCACGCCGCGGCCAAGACGGCCACCGCGTCTTCTCTTTCCCTGCGCTCGTCGCGCCATATGCAGGCACGATGACGGCCGTCTACGGATGGTACCCCCGCCGGTATGGCGCCAAGGATGCGCTCCGGATGGGCAACTACAACCTGCTGGAATATGTGGTCGGGAACATCGCCCTGGAGTTCCTCTATAGCGGGCCCCACTCCTTGCGCTCTCGCATGCATTTAAACAATGGGCACGGAGCGCCAAATCCGGGTTTGGAACCGTAATCAACCGAAAGCGAGTCAGGCTCCGCGTGCGAATGCTCTCACGCGGATTGCACCGGCAAGCCGCAAAGTGGCACCTTCACTTCAGAGTAAGCGGCGAACCGAGCGAGCGCAGGACACAAGGCTCTGGTCCACAATTGGTTGGCCTACAGGGTCTCAGTCGAAAGCGTCTTTTGCAGCAAATCTGCCACTATCGGCAGTACAGCGGGATCGCCATTAGCTAACCCTGCGGTGATCTGATCCTGGGTCTTCGAGAGTTCCATGAGCATTTGCTTGAGCCTCGGATCATTAACTTGCTCAACGAAGCTCCGAAGCTGATCGAAAAACTGCGAGGACGTTTGCGCGGCCAGCCCATAATTTCGTTCGCCGGATTGCAGGTACAGGGTTCCCGCCAAAGTCCGCAGATGGGCCAGTTTGAGCTTGAAATTGAGATTGGCGATTTGGACCCCATCGTCTCGCAACTGTGAATGTTTCGGGACGTATCCCGCGAGGAAAGCGATCCCCACGGTCCCGATCCAAATAATGAGCAGCACTCCTGTATTCTTGGCCCGCACAGCAAAAGCCTCCTCATGGAACACCTTAAAGCAGGGAACCTCAACGCGTCAGATGCAATCCGCCGAACAGGTATAGGACCACCAAAATGATCAGGACCACCCCGACGATTCCGATGCCTCCACCCGAACCCCATCTCCGATATCCGTAGTAGCCTCCGCCGCCGCCGAACAAGAGCAGCAGAACGACAATTAGCAAAATCAGTCCCATGGGAATCTCCTCTCAGTTAGTAAAATGCTTCAACCAGAATTTCCCCCATTGACTTCGCGGCCGACCGAAAATTTACACCTGACCGCTTCAGCACGCAACGCTCCAGCCCCGTTTCGAGCAAGCAAGCTTTGACGGAAACAATCTCGCACGGCCATCCCGGGCTGCCAATATTTATAGCCCGCGGTACTATCGGGGGCTGCCCGAAGGACCTAGCGACGACTACCGCTATCCAGCCGGGTCCTTTTGGCGCGTTGCTTTGACACCCGTCAGAATCCCTAGGCCCAATAGTATGATCGCACCCACGGCAATCCAGTGTGCCGGGACATGCATCAAATAGGCTCCGTAAATCAGCCCGCCAATCACGAGCACGAATCCAATGGAGTAAATTCCGAATGACATGTCATCTCCTTCTCGAGCAAACAGAGTCGCAACTCCATGCTGCCCAGAGCGCGTTCCCGGCTCTTACGGCGTGGAGGTGGCCTTTTGACCTTTAACTTGCAGCTCGTTCACTACCTGCCGCACGTTCGGAACGGTTGACGCCACTTGTTCGACGCGCGCGCGCTTGGATTGAGAATTAACCTCGCCGGTCAACGTCACGACGCCATTCTTGACGTCGTATTCGACGCCCTTGCGGAGCCTGTTCTGGATAAGGGCAGCATCCAAATTCTTCTTTTACCCCAGGCTTGATTCAGTGTCAGTTCAGAACGGCTCACACCTTTGGTCAAAACTGCTCATTCCACATCAGGGAGTCGGAGGCTCGCTTGCACGGCCGGTTTCATCAGGGAGTATGCCTGCCGTCTATTGTCCGGACGCCATACTGTGCAACTTTGCTCAGCCCATTGGTCGTTTCTGAACAGACAGTGCATTTCGGGGGGAATATCCTCGACGAGGTCACTGAGTGTAGAGGTGAGCCAACACGAACCTGCTTGGGTTACCCGTTGGCGATAATCTGCTGCCCTCAGCCCAAGCTCGAAATAGGAAGGAGTCAATCACCGTGCGGATCTGGATACTAATGATGCTGGGCACGACTCTGGCGTTTGGGCAGACTCAACCCGCCGATACCGTCCAAAGGTGCCTGAGCATGCTGAACGACGCCGCCCATGACGGGAATCCGGACGTTCGAATAGGCGCGGCGCAGGCCCTGAGCCTGGTGGGGGTGAAAGATAACGCTCTTGAGTCTCTCGCCCCGATGCTCGATGACCGCGACGTTTCGGTCCGGATTGCGGTGGTTGTCACCCTGGGTGACTTCAAGGACAACCGCACCCTTCCTCTTTTGAAGAAAGCTTTGCAGGATCCCGTTCCCGAGGTCGACTTCGCCGCAGCCAAGGTGCTTTACCAACTCCACGACCCCGACGGGGTGCAGTTTCTTCTCGCCGTGGTCAGCAAAGAGTCTAAAGCGTCCTCAAGCTATCTCAGCAAAGAGAAACGGAGCGCCTTGCGCATGTTGCACACTCCTACCAAGCTTTTCATTCTCATCGGCATCCAGGCAGCAGGTTTCGCGCCCGTGCCGGGTCTCGGGTTCGGATTATCTTCGGCACAAGGCATCCTGTCGGCTCCTGATTCTTCGGCCCGGGCCGCCTCTCTGCTGCTCATTGCAAACACGCATGATCCGGCCCTGGCTGATGCGGTCGGATCAGCGTTGTCGGACAAGGAGTGGTCAGTGCGCGCTGCGGCCGTTCACCTGATCGCGATGCATCCCTTCCCAGGATTCCGGCGGAACTTGGTCCCCCTGCTGGACGACAAGAAGGAGGCGGTGCGCGTACGCGCCGCCGCGGCCTACATCAGACTGCAGTACATAACGAAGGAGCCGACCACGAGGCGAGGCGCCACGACTCAGTAACCGTGTGCTAAGGCCACTGTCCAGACAATACACCGCGAGCCTCAAGTGAAGGTCCGTACTTTGCGACCGGATAAGCGCCATACGGAATTGATGAAAGTTACTGCCGACAGGGGAAAAGGTCGAAATAGGGCTTGCTTCTGAGGTTGTAAGTTGTACCCATGTCCTCCACTGCGAGTTCCAGCACGGCTCTGATCAACGGATTTTTCGAATGGTTCGGTGAACTGGGCCTTTTTTCTTGGCAAGTTCTGCGGTCTGTCCTGACGCCGCCTTTTGAATTCCGCGAGCTTGCCCGGCAAATCGACGAGATAGGATCAAAATCGTTTCCTCTAGTGGCTTTGGCGGGCGCGGCCATCGGCGCCATCCTCTCTCTTGAAACCCGCGACAGCCTGGTTCGATTCGGCGCCAGTTCATTGCTTCCCGCCGCCGTCGTATTCTCGATCATCCATGAGATCGGTCCTATCGTTACCGGCTTGGTCGTCTGCGGCCGAGCGGGAGCTGGCATCGGCGCTGAGTTGGGATCGATGAAGGTCACGGAGCAGATCGATGCCATCGAGGCATCAGCCGTAAATCCCTATAGGCTGCTGGCCGCAACCCGCATTTTGGCTTGTATCCTGGTGCTGCCACTCCTGACCCTCACTGCCGATTTCTGCGGGGTGGTAATGGCGTGGGTGGCCGATGCCCTGATTGAGCCGATCACCTTCCAACAGTTCATCCACAACGGCTTCAGCGTTTTCGCCTTCAACGATTTTCTGCCGCCAACCTTCAAAACCGCGGTATTCGGCCTGATCATCGGGCTGGTGGCGTGCTTTCAGGGAATGCGGACGCGGGGAGGCACCGAGGGCGTGGGGCGCACGGCGACGAGCTCAGTGGTCTTATCTATGCTGTTTGTAATCCTGGCCGACGTTATCCTGGTGAAACTGATCGTCATGTTCTTTCCATGAAGACCTGCTCTGAGGAGTTCGCGACTGGGCACTGAAAGGGGCCTGTAACCGCATCGTGAGTGAAAACCTTGAGAAAAGGAATGGCGAGCCGCCCGTGGTCCTGCGAGGTCTGCACAAGTCCTTCGGCGCCCAGGTGGTCTTGAACGGGGTTGACCTGACTGTCGCCCGCGGTGAAACGCTCGCGGTGCTCGGCCGCAGTGGTACCGGCAAGAGTGTTTTGTTGAAGATCATCATCGGACTGCAGAAGCCGGACTCGGGCTCGGTGAATATCCACGGGCTGGAGATTATCGGAATCAATCTCGGCAAGCTCAACCAAATCCGCAAGAAGATGGGTTTTTTGTTCCAGCAGGCAGCGCTCTACGACTCGCTAACGGTGGAGGAGAATGTGGCCTTTCCACTGAAGCACAATACACACATGCCGGAGTCCGAGCGGCGGGATCGAGTCAAGGAATTGCTGAAGAGTGTGGGCATGGAAGGCGATCTCGAGAAGATGCCTTCCGATATTTCCGGCGGCATGCAGAAGCGAGTGGGGCTGGCGCGGGCGCTGGCGCTCGACCCCGACATTCTGCTGCTGGATGAGCCCACTGCGGGACTGGATCCTATTACCGCCGGCCAGATTGATGAGCTGATTCTCAAGCTGCAAAAGGAACATGCCATGGCATCCATCGTGGTCACGCACGATTTGCAAAGCGCAAAAACCATCGCCGGCCGGCTGGCACTGCTCCACGAAGGAAATATAGTGATCGAAGGCGCATTCGAGGACCTGGAGAAGAGTCACGACAAGTTTGTCTTAGACTTTATGCGGCGGGACGCTTAGGAGGTTGATGAAGAACATTGCAGCGCCGACCCCGCCTTGCGGGGTCAGCGCCACAACGCCCATCAACCTGTTAGGAGAATATATGTCGAGAGCGGCACGGTTGGGAGCTTTCATCGTTACGACACTGGCGATTTTGGCAGTGGGGACCTTTATCATCGGTAACAAGCAATACCTGTTTACTTCCACGTACCGGTTAAAGGCGCAATTCAGCAACGTGGTGGGCTTGGATGTGGGCGCCGGGGTTCGGGTGGGTGGTGTTTACCGCGGAACCGTGCATAGTATCGAGCTGCCTCACCGGCCGGGCGATAAAATCACGGTGGTGATGGACCTCGACAGCAGAACGCACGAAATCATCAAGCAAGACTCCGTAGCTTCAATCGAAACCGAGGGCCTGCTGGGCAACGAGTATATGGCGATCTCGTTTGGATCTGCCGGGGCGGCCAACGTGCACGACGGTGATACCATCGCCAGCCACCCTCCGATCGCCATGTCAGACCTGATTAAGAAGTCGGAGGATATTCTGAATAGCAGCCAGCAAGCCATCAAGAACGTTACGCAGGCGACCGCGAATTTAAACTCGATCAGCGCCAAGATCGACCAGGGTCAAGGGACTGTAGGGGCGCTGATCAACGACAAGAAAATCTATGGCGATCTTGACCAAACGATGAACGGAATCCGTGACGTGGTAGCCCAAGCGCAAGCAGGGGTCACCGATTTCCAGGAGAACATGGAGGGGCTGAAGCACAATTTCTTCCTGCGCGGATATTTTAAGAACCGTGGCTATGAAGATTCCGCTGAGCTGGCGAAAGACGAAATCGTGAGCCTGCCCCAGGGCGCGCCGCTGAAAACGTTTACGTATGACGCCAAGCAACTCTTCGGTAAGGTAGACACGGCCAAGCTGAAAAACCAGAAGTCTCTGGACGCTGCCGGCGATTTCCTGGCCGATACCGACTTTGGGCTCGCCGTGGTGGTCGCGTGTTCCAGCATGGAAGGAGATGTCGGGAAAGACTTGGTCCTGACCCAAGGTCGTGCCCTGGTGGTCCGCGAGTACCTCGTCGAGAATTTCGCTTTCGATGATAGGCAGCTCAAGACGCTGGGAATGGGGAAGAAGAGCGGCACGAGCCCTGAAACGGGTTGGGGCACAATCCAGATCCTCGTTTATCCCGCTGGCACTGAAATGCCGCCCGCGAAGCCGCCGCAGAATAGCGCTCCACCCAAAACCACCGCAGAACTACCGGTTCCCGAATCTCCCGCTACCGTTCCAAAACAACAGTAGCCCTGAGGCGCCCGGGAAAGTATTTTTGTGCGATTCTGAAAAGCCCACGGCACAGAGTCCGTGCCGTGGCCTGCTGTCATGTGAGTTGGTCTTTTGAGTGTCCTCTCTGGGAGAGTTGGTTGATGTGGTCCGCGATTTCCTGCGGCCGGTCGATTTGGAAAATTGTCAGCCTGCTCGCCTCGCCCGCTGTCTCGATCGAAAGATCGCCCAGTCCGAAAATTCTTCGGCCAACCCGCTGCTGCACCGTCACATCCTGCACTCGCGAGACCAGGATGGTGCGCGTGGTCCTGCTCAGAAGCCCCGTTTTGTACCGCAGCCGGTCATCGAGGATCGTCATCTTGGTCAGGCGGTTGCGGACATGGCGTTTCAGCGGCCAGAGCAGAAGAAGCGCGGGCAACCAGGGAATCCAAGACTGCCATGCCGACGGAATCGACGGCGGCCATTGCAAACGCATCGTCGCAATAACCAAAGCCGCCACGATCAGAACCGTGACCGCGTAGCCCATGTATATGAATTTCATCGTCGGACGAATGATCATTTCGGACATGTTCCCCTCCTTTGACCAGCACGCGCTATTGTAGCGCGCGGCGGAAAGGGGGATAAAAAAGAATCGTCGCAGTTGGGCGCTCTGTCCGGGCGGCACATGTCATCCTGAGAGCTTGTGACTTTTTTAGATGTTTTCCACAGATATTTTACACCCAGTGCGAACTTTCCGCTGGCGAGCTCGTTGATATATGCTATGATGCCTTCATGGACAACGTTATTAACAAAGATGATG
>Ga0326728_10019149_pt1 | contig 13332 bp, 8 predicted proteins | sample MB3enrmetagenome_FD_207602 | JGI IMG/M metagenome (GOLD analysis project Ga0326728, IMG submission 207602) | Lab enriched peat soil microbial communities from McLean, Ithaca, NY, United States - MB31MN | ecosystem: Environmental > Terrestrial > Soil > Wetlands > Peat | place: USA: New York... | reverse complement strand
GATTCAAGGAACCGCCCACGGTCAGCGAGGCCGAAACATCGGGCATCAGGATCGACGACCTGGCGGTCCTCGCAGCGACCATCGCCTTCATCAACTCCAAGCAGGGAAGGGCAGCGCGCAGGGAGGTCGAACAGTTTCTCCGCGAAAAGTTCCCGAAGTGGAGAGTGGAGTATTCTCTGGACAGATACGTGAAGAGGGGTTACCTCGAGCAGGACGACAGGACGATGCTGCACGTCGGCTGGAGGACGCGAGCCGAAGTGGACGAGAAGACCCTGATGACCATGATTCTATCTCGGTCTCAGGAAGTCCCCAAGAAATAGCGGCGCCTGAGCGCTTCCCTCTCGCCCTCGATTATCAGTTCAACCAGGTCAGTCCCCTCCTTCCTCATCTTCGCTGCGAGAGTGGCCGCTTCCGCGAGCCTGATTCCCCTCCCTGCGATGAGCATGTCGGCTGAGTGTCCATACTCCTTCCGCAGTTCCGCCGACTTCCTCACGGCTTCGACGAGCCTTAGCTTCTTCCCTCGCATGTCTGCCCTGCTCCGCGCTTTCATCGCAAGCGAGAAGACGTTCTCGTAGGAATCCGTCGAAAGACCGATTGCCTCCTTCTCGCAGACCGGGCACTTCAGGAGGCCCTCCAGGTCGCCGACCCGTCTCAGTTCGAGGAAGTTCCAACAGTTTGTGCAGACAGCCACCATGAAGGTGTCGTTGACCCTCGCCAGGGTCGACTGTCTGAGCAGCGCCCTGAGCCTCTCAGGAGAGACTATTTCCCCCCTCCTGCTGATCTCCTCAACCCCTATCCTGGCGATCGGAGAAAGCGCCTCTGAGTCAATTATCTTCACCTCGATGGCGCCTGCGCTGATCTTCTCGACCACATCAGCGGACTCAGCCAGGTCCATGTCGTCGTGGAAGATCATGCTCATCGCCTCTTCGTAGACAGGAGTATCCCTCAACGCCTCGATCAGTCCCGCTATCGAAACGCTCGCGTACTCGGCGTCCTTGGCAATCGCCCCGCACTTCTTTCCCGCATGGATGAGCCGTCTCTTGAAGATCCCGCTCCTCTCCACAGCCTTCTCAGTCGCGGTCTTGAGGTCCAGTTTGTGCAGCTCCTCCAGGACCGAGACGACTGCCGACGGAGCCACGTCTGCCTCGATGATTATCCGGTACGGGTCCTGGTGAACGGCGACCGACTGTCCTATCCTCTCAGAGATGAGGTGTCCTACCACCCTCGCCAGCAGCCGGTTTACCTTGTGGCCGAACGCCGCCTGGATCACGATGTACTTGTCCCATCTTTCGATCGTGACCAGTCTTTCCGAGGGAATCGGCAGTCTCGCGGAATGCTGTTCCGCCACTTCTTTGAGTGCCTCCAAAATCAAATCCTTGGAGACCGGGTATGTCCTGCAGAGCTCACTGAGATACTTCTCCCCGGCTCCTTTCTCGATCTCTTCGGCGTACCTGCGGCGGATCATCCCGACCTCGGCGGCTACCTCTCTCGGGACCGGGATTTCATCTCCCACCCAGTTGGGAACCGCTCCGGTGGGGTCATCTTCCGCCTTCACATACACCTTGTTGCCGTAGATCTGCTCGACCTTCCAGCACCTCCCGGCTTCCACGAACTTGACGCCGACCTCCCCGTATTCAGAGACGAATGCCTCGTCTAGCGTTCCGACGAAGCTGTCCCCCTCAATCACTAGGTACTGCCTTTCGTCTGGGATCATCGACAGGTTCTCGAAGTAGTACTGAAAGAGAGGCTTGATGTCCCTTGCCCGGAAGATCTTGCCGTCTGACTCACTGTAGTAAGCCAGCCTCGGGTACCTCTCCCTCATGTAGGTCAAGACCTTCTTCAGCTTCTGCCCGTCCATCCCTGAATAGACATGGCTCCTCTTCAGGAGTCCCTCCAGGTCCCCGAAGTTCCAGTTTCCCTGTTCAATAAGGAGGCCCGCGACCTGGTGTATCGCAACGTCGTAGGGCTCCATGACTGGCTCGAGCGGTTCGAGCTCTCCTGCCACGGCCTTCCTGCACAGGACCGCAGCCTCGAGCGTGTCGTCCGAATCCTGAGTTATGATCATCCCATTCGATACCTCCCCGACTCTGTGCCCGCTTCTTCCGACCCTCTGAATCAGTCTGGTCACCTGTCGTGGTGAATTGTATTGTATGACGCACTCTAGGAAGCCGATGTCGATCCCTAGTTCCAGACTGCTCGTGCAGATCACCCCGAGGAGTCTGCCTTCCTTGAGGCCTCTCTCGACAGCCTCTCTCGTCGCTTTCGATAGCGAGCTGTGGTGTATTCCTACCGGGAACTTGGGGTCCCAGACCCTGAACCTGCTGGCCAGCGCCTCCGCCTCAGTTCTCGTGTTAGTGAAAATCAGTACCGATCTGTATTTCTCCACTGTCTCCTTTATCATCCTCAGTCTGGCGGCCACTTCGGGGAAGGAGTAGATCGCCTCGGCCAGAATTCTGTCCTCTCCTGTCGCCCTCGGCGCGGCGACCTTCAGCGAGAGGCTCTTCTCCACGGGGACCCTGACGACCTCGCAATTCCTCCCGCTGCCGACGAGGAACTTGGCCACTCTTTCGGGCGACCCGACCGTGGCCGACAGCCCTACCATCTGGATCTCGTTCTCGACGACGTCGCGCAGCCTCTCGAGTCCTACGCTTAGCTGACTTCCTCTCTTGTCCTCAGCGAGTTCGTGGACTTCGTCGACCACGACCCATCTGAGCTTCGAAAGATTCTGCCTGATCCTTCTCCCGACCAGGAGGATCTGCAGCGTCTCTGGCGTCGTGATCAGAATGTCGGGCGGGGCGAAACTGAGGTTGGTCCTCTCCGCTTGAGAGCTGTCGCCATGCCTCACGCCGAGCCTTATGTCGAAGCGCTTGCACCACCACTGCATCCTCTCGAGCATGTCTCTATTCAGGGCCCGGAGGGGCGTGATGTACAGGAGCTTCGTCCCCCTCCCCCGTTCTTGGCCCTCCCTGACCAGCGCGTCGAGTATCGGGAGGAGTGCGGCTTCGGTCTTCCCGGTCCCGGTCGGCGCCATCAGTAGCGCGTTCTTGCCTGCCCTCACCAGTGGGACCAGCTTCATCTGTGGGTCGGTCGGCGACTCGAACCCCCTCTCCTTCAGTGCCTGAATCAGCGGGGGCGAGAAGAGCTGGAAGACGTTCGGCTCGCTCAAACGCCGCCCTCTGCCTGCCGCGCTGGCCCAAAATCGGGCCGGTGTGTCAGGACCGAACCACACACCGAACAGCGCCTCTCGACCACACCCTCGGAGATCTGCACGTAGGTAACATCGAAGTTTTTCGCCGTTCCTTGTAACCCATGGACCGGACAGACCCAAGGTCGGCTCATCATGCGACACCTCCGATCACTGACAGCATTAGCTGCCTCGACGCGTTCGATGCTTTCGAAGGGAAAGCATCGCATGAGTCAGTATCTCGTGCTTCGGTTAGATGGTTGTAATCGAGGTTGCACATACGATTGCCGGCTGCCGAGTTTCGGAGGGAATGCTGACACACCCAATAAGCTTGCGGGTGTTCCGTCCGAGCGCCCGCAGCTCCACTTCCGGCTTCCCTGCAGTTGAGGTCGACTGGAACTGTCAAGTCTTCGTCGGAGTCGATCCGAATGATCTTCCTGCAAACTCCCGCCGGATGCTTCTTCGAGTTTCTCGAGCTTCAAGGGATTCGGTTTAGTGATTAGTAGAAGTCTCCCGTCAAGAGTATAGGCGTTCTCGTTGATAGAACTATTAACACTCTGACGTAGAGAACACACATGTGACGCGCCTCGGCCGCCATAGTCATCATCCTCTTGGTGGCAGCTTCAGGTGTCGGTTATTTCGGCGGAGTCGAGAGCGGAAGAACTGTCACCACCAGCACTAACTCGATTACTCCCACCGATTGGTGCCCAGATGCGTCCGACCAAAATGCCGCAGCAATACCAGTCTACTACACGGTCAGTGTCTCATACGCTGGGAACTGGAGCGCATGGGTCTCCACATGCTCTTCGTTTCAGCCATCGCCGACCCGCCTTAATTCAGCCTGTTTCTACACTGGGAGTGGGACGGCATCCATCGACATCACCACCTTCAACCCGCTTGGAGAGCAGACCATTATGGTAATGGCGCACAAATTCGATTCAGGAGGGAATCTGACGGCGAGCGTCACCATGAATGGGGTGACTCATTCGAACAGCACGACCTCGGCTTACGGCTATGCCACGACCTTCGTCAGCGTCGCGCCCTGACAAGTTTGGCTTATCAACCGACTTTTGACAGTCGAGAAATCGGGGTTCACCCGACGAGGACTTGACAGAACCGGTCGACTACCCTTAAATAACTGGTTATAACATAAGTAATAAAGTAATGATAAGTCCATATGAGATTGTCTCGAAGTCGGCACTCCCCGCCCTCAGGGCAATGGTGGCCAGGCGCCTGCAGCTGGATTACGACATGACGCAGCAGCAAGTCGCGAAGGCTCTTGGCATAACCCAAGCATCCGTCAGCAACTACACCCGCAAGACACGCGGTATGATGGTGAACTTTGAGAGCGACCTCACGGTCGCGAAAGCCGCAGATACCATCGCCCGCAGACTCTCGAAGAAGGACCCCGACCAGAGGGAAGCCTTGGAGTCGATGACCGATGTGCTCGACTACATCAGACTAAATCGCCTGATGTGCTCTCTCCATGGGGACCTCGAGCCAGGGTTCCAGATCGAAGGCTGTTACGCGTGCGGCGGGGCAATCTCCGGAAAACGTTTTGATAGGCTTAAGATACCCGCCGGCAGCTGAATTGCAAGCCGACTCGAAACCGGATTGGCTGGTCGTAAGGCCTCGGGGTGGTCAGAACCACGACGCACTCAAGAGCCTGTTCGGGAAGCTGAATCTTCACACAGTCTGCGATGCGGCCCACTGTCCTAACGTGCACGAATGCTGGGGTGGCGGGACTGCCACCCTGATGCTCATGGGGGATGTCTGCTCACGGGCCTGCCGCTTCTGCATGGTCACCCCTGGCAGACCCGGCGGGGCACTGGACCGGCTCGAGCCTGAAAGCGTCGCTCTTGCCCTCTCACAGATGGGCCTGAGGTATGTGGTCCTGACCTCGGTCGACCGGGACGATCTTCCCGACGGCGGTGCGGCTCACTTTGCGGAGACGATAAGGCTCGTGAAAGAGCGAATCCCGGGTCTCTTGGTCGAGGTTCTCATCCCTGATTTCCAGGACGATCTGGACGCAATCAGTACTGTGGCAAAGGCAAAGCCCGACGTCATCGCGCACAACATCGAGACGACGCTATCGCTGACTCCGAAGGTCAGGGACCCTCGCGCAAACTATTGGCAGTCTCTCTCCGTCCTGAGGAACGTAAAGAAGGTGAGTCCGCACGTGTTCACGAAGTCGTCAATCATGGTGGGGCTGGGCGAGACCGAAGAGGAGGTCGTTCTTGCGATGGCCCACCTCCGCAGGGCCGGGGTCGACTTCCTGACAATCGGGCAGTATCTCCGTCCGTCGAACAGGCACCTCCCTGTGATTGAATACGTGAAACCCTCCCAGTTTGAGCGCTACAGGGCTCTGGGTGAGGGGTTTGGATTCAGGTACGTGGCATCCGGCCCCTTGGTGAGAAGTAGCTACAGGGCCGGCGAATTCTTCATCCGTTCCGCCATTGAAAGCGATTTGCACAATCACCAGTCTTATATGACCGCGGGCGTCGAAACGCGGGTTTGACCGAGTCGGATTTCTTGAAGAGCTCGGGCCCCGACGAGATGCCGAGAATCATCAGCGAGGCAGACTTCAAGTTCTCTAACGCAGATGAGGTGATGTACCAGAGGCTCACCCCAGAAGGGACGATCAGGGGGAAGGAGCCGGGCATCAGCCCCTCCGTGCTCAGGAGGTTCTACGAGCAGATGATCTTCGGCAGAGTCTTCGACGACAAGGCGAGCAACCTCTCCACCCTCAAGGAGATCGGAACCTATGCACCGGGGAAGGGGCAGGAGGGAGCTCAGGTCGGCTTCATCAACGCCTTGGAAAGGGGAGACTGGTACGTGCCGATGTACAGGGATTCGGTAGGGATGCTCGCGTTTGGCATACCTCCCTACCAACTGCTCCAGTACTGGGGAGGAGACGAGAGAGGAATGCAGATACCCGAGACACTCAACATGCTCCCTCTCGCGGTCCCAGTCGCGACCCAGCTCCCGCACGCCGTGGGTCTGGCGATGGCCCGATGGCTGCAGGGAGAGAGGTCGGTGACGCTCGCATGCACAGGCGACGGGGGAACATCGAAGGCCGACTTCCACGAATCACTCAACTTCGCCGGGATCTACGACCTCCCGGTCGTCTTCTGCGTGGAGAACAACCAATGGGCCATTTCGGTCAAGCGGGACCAGCAGACTGCCTCGATGACGATTGCGCAGAAGGCGGTCGCCTACGGCTTCGAAGGAATACTGGTCGACGGAAACGACGCCATCGCCTCCTATGAGGCGACGAAGTACGCAACGGAAAAGGCCAGGAGGGGAGGAGGGCCCACACTGATTGAGTTCTCCACCTACAGGCTCGGCCCGCATACAACGGCGGAACTCGTGTCCAACAAGCTGAAAGCTCCCGAGGAGATCGCCGAGTGGGAGAAGCGCAGCCCGATCACGCGTTTCGAGAAGTATCTCCGGTCGAGGGGACTCCTTGACGACGCGGCTAAGGAGGCTGTGGCTCAGGAGGCCCAGAGGAAGATGGCAGAGACTGTCGCGGCCTATCGCGCGATTCCAGCCCTCGACCCCTCCGTCATATTCGACTACATGTACTCGTACCCGACGCCTGCGCTCTTGGAGGAGCGAGCAGAGGTCTTCGGTGGCCCCCAGAGACAGGAAGGCGATGCAGCAGCCGAGCCCAGTCTCAAGGGCGGAAAGCCGGGTGTCAACATCAGAAACGCGGTCAACATGGCTCTACGTGAAGGGATGAAACGCGAGGAGAAGGTCGTCGTCTTCGGTGAAGACGTAGGAGAGAACGGCGGTGTCTTTCAGGTCACTCGCGGACTCCAGGACGAGTTCGGCCCGGACAGGGTCTTCGATACCCCGCTCGCGGAGCTCGGAATCGCCGGGATGTTCGTGGGTCTTTCGATAGGAGGCATGGTCCCTGTTGCAGAGTTCCAGTTCGACGGCTTCACCCTCCCAGCCTTCGACCAGATTTTCGCACACGTAGCAAGGATGAGGAACAGAACGAGGGGCAGGTACGCGCCCAGGGGGGTCATCCGCTTTCCCTATGGGGCCGGAATCAGGGCGCCGGAGCACCACTCAGATTCACCCGAGGCGTACTACGCGCACACTCCAGGTCTGAAGGTGGTCATCCCGTCCAACCCGTACGATGCGAAAGGACTTCTCTGTTCAGCTTTGCTCGCGCCAGACCCCATCATATTCATGGAGCCCAAGAGGCTCTACGACTCGCCGAAAATGGAGGTCCCAGAGGAGGAGTACGCCATCCCGATTGGCAAAGCCAAGGTCGTAAGGGAAGGGGCCGATGTGACCCTGGTCTCCTACGGGGCGATGATGGTTCCCACTCTGCAGGCCGCGGACGCGTTGCAAGGCGACCATTCCATTTCTGCGGAGGTGATCGACCTCCGCACCGTCTCCCCGCTCGACTTTCCCGCCATCCTGGGCTCGGTCCAGAAGACGGGCAGAATCGTGATCGTACACGAGGCCCCCCGAACTCTCGGCATCGGAGCCGAGATAGCCGCCACCGTGGCTGACAAGGCCCTCGACTACCTGAAGGCCCCAGTGAAGAGGGTCACGGGGTTCGACACGGTCGTGCCACTCGCGAAGCTGGAGGACTACTACATCCCAAGCAAGGAGAGGATTGTCAAGGCCGCGGCGGACCTGACCAGATACTAGCCTCGAAAAACACTAATAGAGTCCGCCGGTCGAGTTGCTCTGACCAGTCATTGGTCTTTGAGTTTAAGCTTCCAGACTTGGGCGAAGGGGTCGCCGAAGGCGAGATCCTGAAGTGGATGGTCAAAGAGGGCGACCAGGTCAAGGAGGATCAACCGCTTGTCGAGGTGATGACCGACAAGGTCAACGTGCAGATACCGGCGCCCAGAAGCGGCAAGGTCGCCAAGATCTTGGCCAATGAAGGCGACATCGCGAAGGTCGGTCAGACGATCGTGGTGATAGACGACGGATCATCCGGGGCCGTCATACCAGCGCCCACGCAGGGCTTGGCAAGTCCTGCAAGAGCCGTTCCGGCCCAGCAGACGCAACCCACACAGGCTTCGCCCGGTGTGCTGGCCACGCCCGCAACGAGGCGGTTGGCCAGAGAGCTCAGCATCGACATCTCCGCTGTCAGAGGCTCGGGCCCCCAGGGACGCGTGACTGACGAAGACCTGAGGCGCACGGTCGCGGCTCCAAGGGTCGTTCCCTCTGCGACGGTCCAAGCTGAAGTGCCCGCCGCCCACGGCGCAAGAGAGGAGGTCGTTCCGCTCCGGGGGATGAGGAAGATAATCGCCGAGAGGATGGTGAAGTCGAAGCAAACTGCGGCCCAGGTCACCCACGTGGACGAGGCCGACATGACCGAGCTCGTCCTCCTCCGCGAGGCCTTCAAGGGAAGCGCGGAGAAGAGAGGCGTTCGCCTAACCTATCTCCCGTTCGTGATCAAGGCGCTCGTGCCCGCCCTGAGGGAGTTCCCATACGTGAACTCGTCGCTCGACGAGCAGGCAGGGAACATCGTCCTGAAGAAGTACTACAACATCGGAGTCGCCACGGACACCGAGCAGGGCCTGGTCGTCCCCGTCGTGAAGGACGTCGACACGAAGGACATCTTCGAGCTCGCGGGCGAGATAGAGAAGCTGGCAGAGAAGGCCAGAGGCGGGCAGCTCGCCCTCGACGAGGTGCGTGGCTCCACGTTCACGATAACCAACGTCGGCGCGATTGGGGGACTCTTTGCCACGCCGATAATCAACCTCCCTGAGGTGGCCATCCTCGGCCTCCACAAGATTGCCAAGCGGCCTGTCGTCCGGGACGGCAGGGTAGAAGTGAGAGACATCACCTACCTTTCTCTCTCTTTTGACCATAGGGTCCTCGACGGGGCCTACGCGGCGAGGTTCACAAGCAGGGTCATCGAGACCCTTCAGGACACCAAGAAGCTGCTCGCAGAAGTCTTCTGAGCAGCGGACGCGCTCAGCAAGGTTTAAGCCATAAAGTCGGACGACGCCGGCAGAACCCGCCATGCTCGAAGCAGATGTCACAATCATCGGAGGTGGACCCGGTGGCTACACGTGCGCGATTAGGGCTGGCCAGCTCGGACTGAAGACGATCATCGTGGAGGCTGACAGGATTGGCGGCGAGTGCCTCAACTACGGATGTATCCCTTCGAAGTCGCTGATTACGGTTTCCAAGCTCCTCGACAGGGTGAGGGAGGCTGAGAAGTTCGGGTTGAAGGCTTCCGGGTTGACAGTCGACTTCGCTCAGATGCAGAAGTGGAAGTCGGAGGTCGTCTCCAAGCTGGTCAGCGGAGTCGAGATGCTTCTCAGGGGCAATCACGTCACGATAATCATGGGAGAGGCAGAGGTCGTGGGAACGAACCGAGTCATGGTCAAGACGGCGGAAGGCCAGGAAGAGATCTCGACAAAGAACCTCGTGATAGCGACAGGCACAGAGACGGTCCAGCTGCCGGGGTTGGAGTTCGATGGGGACACGGTAATCAGTTCGAGGGAGGGCCTCGAGCTGACGAGCGCCCCGAAGAGACTCATGATCGTGGGAGGTGGCGCAATCGGGCTGGAGTTCGCCTCGATGTTCCAGAAGCTCGGAAGCGCCGTCACCCTAGTCGAAGTGATGGACCAGTTGATGCCCGGCAGCGACCCCGAGGTCGTCCGCGTGGTTCAGCGCAAGTTCGAGGGGAGAGGCGTCAGGATCCATCTGAAGTCCAAGGTCGCCAGGGTCTCCAAGGGAGGGTCGGCCGCAAAGGTCGAAGTGGAAACCCCGGAAGGTGTGGTGACCGTGGAAGTTGACAAGATCCTTGTCAGCGTAGGGCGCAAACCTAGGACCGGGAGGATGAACCTCCAGGCGATCGGGGTCCAGACAGACCAAAGGGGTTTCGTCATGACCGACAACAGGATGCAGACGTCAGCCCGTTGGGTCTACGCCATAGGCGACGTGCGTGGCCCGCCACTGCTGGCTCACAAGGCGTCGAAAGAGGGCGTGGTCGCCGCGGAGTGCATCTCTGGTCTGCCAAGCGCTGCAGACTGGAAGGTGATCCCCGACGCCGTCTTCTGCGACCCAGAGGTCGCCAGCGCCGGCCTCACTGAAGCCAAGGCCGTCCAGGCAGGTTACAGCATGAAGAGGACACGGTTCCAGTTCGCTGCTCTGGGCAGGGCCCTCTCCAGTGGAGAGGGGGAGGGGTTCGTCAAGGTCGTCTCGAAGGCAGACGACGGCCTCGTCCTCGGCGTCCAGATCGTCGGCCCAGAGGCCTCAAACTTGATCAGCGAGGCGGCTCTCGCGATCGAAATGGGCGCCACGGTGGAGGACATCGCCCTGACCATCCATCCTCATCCGACGCTCTCAGAAGCGATCATGGAGGCGTCCGAGTCGGCAGCAGGGAAGCCGATTCACCAGCTGAGGACATGACTGGAGCACTCCTCGACCTCGGCAGGATGGAGTACGGGGCTGCGCTCGAGCTCCAGAGGAGGCTCGCGGGTCAGAGGGCGAGGGGAGAGATCCCGGATGTCCTGATCCTCCTTGAACATGACCACGTAATTACACTGGGGAAGAAGACGTCCCCCGAGAACTTTAGACCCCAGGATGTCCCTGTCTTTCAGGTCGAGCGGGGTGGCGATGCCACCTACCACGGCCCGGGACAGCTCGTGGGCTATCCTGTCCTCTTGCTTGAAGACCATGACGTGCGCAGACACGTCAGGAACATCGAAGAAGCCGTCATGAGAGCCGTGCGCAGGTTCGGCATCGAAGGCGAGAGGCTGGAAGGCCACCCAGGGGTCTGGGTTCGGGGCAAGAAGCTCGCCTCCGTCGGGGTAACGGTGACCAATTGGGTGACCTACCACGGGTTCGCACTAAACGTAAACACGGAGCTGTCATACTTCAACCTCATCAGGCCGTGCGGCCTCGACCCCGCCATGATGACGTCGATGGAACGGCTCAGCGGGGAGACGATCTCGTTCGACAGGGTGAAAGAAGCGGTGGGGATTGAGTTCTCTTCCGTGGCGGGCCAAACCTTCGCGCCTCGGAGTCTCGAAAACCTAGCCGAGCCGGGAAACGTTAAGTAGAGCAGCAGGTCGCGCCGGCCTAGATGCCCAAGAAAGTTGCGCCAAAGGTGACCTACGTGACTCTCTTCGCCGACGAGAGCCTGCACCCGAAGTTCGAGGCAGCGCTGAAGCGTTTCGAACCGAAGCTCGGCAGCCGCTATCCGATGTTCATCGGAGGGAAGAAGGTCTGGTCCGGGGCGGGCGAGTTCGAGCACCGGAGTCCCATCGACACCTCGATTGTGGTCGGGAAGTTCCAGGTCGGCACCCGGGAGCATGCGGTCGAGGCGATAGCTTCGGCGAAGGAGGGTTTCGAGGTCTGGAGTTCGAAGCCTTGGCAGGAACGGGTCAGGGTGATGGAGAGATACGCCAAGCTCGTTGACGAAAGGAAGTTCGAGATAGCCGTAGCGATAACCTACGAGGTCGGGAAGAACCGGCTCGAGGCGCTTGCGGAAGCGTGGGAGGCCGTAGACTCCGTGAAGTACTGTGCGAAGCTCATGCGCGATGAGAAGGGGTACACCACCAAGATGGGACCAGGAGGACCCGGAGAGCACACGCTCGTCCTGGGCAAGCCGTATGGGGTCTGGCCCGTCATCTCTCCGTTCAACTTCCCGTTCATGCTCGCCAGCGGGATGGTCTTGGGCGCTCTGATCACAGGCAACTCCGTCATTCTGAAACCGACAAGCGAGGCGCCGTTGACCGGCCTGATGCTCTACGAGGCCTTCAGCGACGCGGGCGTTCCCGCAGGCGCGGTCAACTTCGTCACCGGTCCGGGGGCCAACTTCGAGGACGAATTCGTCTCGAACCCTGACGTGGCCGGCATCGCCTTCACGGGCTCGAGGGTCGTCGGGATGCGCCTCTACAAGAGGTTCCACACCGGTCAGCCCTACCCCAAACCGATGCTGCTCGAAATGGGCAGCAAGAACCCCACGATAGTCACGGCGAAGGCGGACATCGCGAAGGCGGTCGAAGGGACGGTCAGGGCGGCCTACGGCTACGGCGGCCAAAAGTGCAGTGCGACCTCCCGTCTTTATCTCCAGAAAGGTATCGCGCGCGAGTTCCTCGACGCACTAGATGACCGGGTCGGCAAACTGGTCGTCGGCGATCCGCGCGACAAAGACGTCTTCATGGGGCCGGTCATCAACGAGGCGGCAGTCGCGACGTTCAAGGCGGCGGTGGATGAGGCGAAGTCCGCGGGCGGCAAGGTCCTCACTGGAGGAACGGTGATGAGGGAGGGTGGATTCACAAGAGGCTATTACGTCTCGCCGACGGTCGTGACGGGTCTCCCGCGAGATCACAGGCTCTTCAAGGATGAGCTATTCATCCCGTTCGTCGTCGTCGAAGAGTTCTCAACTGTGGAAGAAGCAATAGCGGAGGCCAACGCCACGGAGTACGGCCTCACGGCCGGCATCTTCTCCAAAGACAGGAGCGAGATCAAGAAGTTCTTCGATGGCATTCGGTTCGGTGTGACGTACGCCAACAGGGGGGGCGGCTCCACGACGGGTGCGTGGCCCGGAGCGCAGTCCTTCACGGGATGGAACGCGAGTGGCGCCACTGGCAGGGGGGTCGGCGGACCTCGTTACCTGCTAAACTTCCTCCGGGAACAGTCCCAGACTACGGTAAGCTGACCTCGCCGGAACTAGGTGCGACCCAGAGCGACGGGCAGGCCCAGCGGCCTCCCGGCCGACCGTCCATTCGGCCTCTCTATACAGTCGACGCACTCGTGCCAGAATCCTGCGCTGCGAAGACGACCGTCCCTGCGAGCGAACCAGGGGCGAACGGGTCACTTCAGCGGGACGTAGAGGCTCGAGCGGCTGGAGCCGATGCCGGGTGTCCCGTGCACGACCTTCTTGTTAGTGATCACGAACTCGCCGAGGTATCTGCCGATCATCTCGGGCTTCACTTCGAGGGGTACGAACTCTTTCCCGTTGTGGACTCCTATGGTGAGCCCCACCATCGACGGCAGGACTATCATGTCCCTCGCGTGAGTCTTGATCTGGCCCTGTAGCCTTCCTTCCTTGATCGCCCTCGCATCCTCCAGTATCTTCCTCTTCTCCTCGGAGACTCCTCTGTTGAGCGACCTTCTGGCTCTGGAGGGCAGCAACTCAAGGAGCGCCTCCGTGG
>Ga0326728_10019148_pt1 | contig 13332 bp, 13 predicted proteins | sample MB3enrmetagenome_FD_207602 | JGI IMG/M metagenome (GOLD analysis project Ga0326728, IMG submission 207602) | Lab enriched peat soil microbial communities from McLean, Ithaca, NY, United States - MB31MN | ecosystem: Environmental > Terrestrial > Soil > Wetlands > Peat | place: USA: New York... | reverse complement strand
TATGCAAACCTTCCACCAGATGACCGAGGCGGGCTTCCACGCCCACGTCGGGCTCCTGGCCGACGGGATTTGGAAGGCCCTGATTTGCGCCGCGGCCGGCCTGGCGGTCGCCATCCCCGCCCACGCGGGCTATAATTACCTGGTCAGCCGCGTCAATTCCATCGCCCTGGACATGGAACGTACCGCGACCGAGATCGTCAACATCGTCACCGAAGGAGCCAAGCCGTGAAGCTGCCCCGCACCGCGCGCATCTTCCAGGGCCGGCTGGATGCCGCGCCCTTCGCCACGGTGTTGTTCCTGCTGCTGCTCTTCCTGCTGCTGGCCACGCTGGTTTATACCCCGGGCATCGACGTGCCCTTGGCCCTGCCCGTAGCCGGCGACTTGCCCGGCACGGACAAGCCGACGATCAGCGTGGCCATTGACCCCAACGGACAGATGTACTTCGAAAACCAATCCATCAGCGACGCCGACCTCGGCGCCCGGCTCAAGCGCGCCATGGCCAGGGCCGAGGAACCGCTCACGCTCGTCGTCCAGGCCGACAAAGCTGTGAAATACGAAAAGCTCATCCAGTTGAGATTGCTGGCCCGCGAGGCCCACATCAACGAAATGTGGCTCGAGACCCTGCCGCGGCCCTTCGCCCCGACCGCCCCTCGATAGGCCCCGGGTGATGCCCCCCCAGCCCCAACCCTCCCGCTGGCCGCTCCGCCGATGGTGCTCCGCCATCGCCGTGGTGTTCGCCGCCCAGGTCGTACTCGTCCTCTGGTTGGGCGAGCGCGGGCCGTTGCGTTCCCGGCCGCCGGGGGTCACCCCCACGCTTCGGCTGGCGGCCGGCATTTCCCCCGAGGTGCTGGCACGGGACGATCCCACGCTCTTCGCGCTGCCGCATTGGCGGGGTTTTTCCGGAGCGGCCTGGCTGAAGCCCCAGCCCGTTCCCAATCGGCCCCTCGATTGGTGCGAAGAGCCCCGGCCCCTGGCGTTGCGCCCCACCCAGTTGGGCGCCCTGCTCCTCGCGCAGGCCGCGACCAACCCCACCCCCCCGCTGGCGTTCCTGCCCGTGCTCGAGCCGCCGAGCGCGCTCCCGGACCCGCCGCCACTGCCGCTTGCTCCCGAGCAATCCCGGCTGACCATCGAAGGGGACCTCGCCCGATGCCGCATGCTGACCAGGCCGGACCTGCCTTCCTGGCAGTATAACGACGTCCTGACCAACACCGGCGTGCAACTGCTGGTGGACGCCGACGGACGCCCCGGCGCCGTCATCCTGCTCTTCAGCAGCGGCTGCCAAAAGGCCGATGACCACGCCCTGGCTCAGGCCAGGATGGCCCGCTTCGACGTCCCCGGCGCCGCCGGCCGCGACGGCGCCGCGGCCTCCACGCCGCTGGCGCACTGGGTCAGCGGCCTGCTGCTTTTCGAGTGGCACACGGCGCCCCTGGCCCCGACCAATGCCCCGCCGATCAAGTGACCCCGACGCTGATGTCCACCTCGAACCTCATTCTGGCTTACGTCGTGGTCCTGTTGGGCGGGCTCTTGGGCGCGGCCATTTATTCTGAGTTGCGCCGCCGCAGCTTCGAGCCGGCGCAGAGCAAAGACCGCATCTTCCGTTGCGGCCGGTGCGGCTACGTCTATACCGACGACTCGGACGTGGATCGCTCGCGTTGCGCCCAGTGCGGCCAGACCAATGACGCGATCCAGTTCTAATCCCAATCCATAATCTCCCTCTCAGTTGCCGGTCTTCAGCTCGACGACGTCGTGCGGGGCGGCCTCGCGCTGGCCCGCGGGGCTCACGCGGATGAAGCGGGCCTTTTGGCGCAGTTGCGCCAGGTTGGCCGCGCCCAGGTAGCCCATGCCCGACTGGATGCCGCCGATGAGCTGCGCCAGCACGCGGTCCACCGAGCCGGAGACCTCTTTGAGGGCTTCGACGCCTTCGGGGGCCACTTTCCCGGTCGGGTCGGGGGCGTGGCCGTAGCGTGCGGCCGAGCCCGCCTTCATGGCCGCCAGGCTGCCCATGCCGCGGTATCGCTTGTAGAGCTTGCCGCTGATTTCGATCACCTCGCCGGGCGCCTCGGGGCAGCCCGCGAACAGGCCCCCGCACATCACCGCGTCCGCCAGGGTCAGCGCCTTGACTATGTCCCCCGATTTGGTAATGCCGCCGTCGGCGATGAGGCTCACGCCCGCCTGGCGCGCCGCCTGGGCCGCCACGTAGAGCGCGGTAAGCTGGGGAATGCCGACGCCGGCGACGATGCGCGTGGTGCAAATCGAACCCGGGCCCTGGCCCACCTTGACGGCATTGGCGCCGCAACCGGCCAGAAACTCGACCCCGGCGGCGCTGGTGACATTGCCGGCGATGATGGGCAGTTTGGGAAACGCCTCGCGCAGCATCCGCACGGTGTCCCCCACGCCCCGGCTGTGCCCGTGGGCGGTGGAGACCGCCACGACATCCACGCCCCGCTCGACCAGCGCGCCGACGTGCGCCAGGATGCGCTGCCGATCCAATTGGCCAAAGGCGTTGCGCGGCGTCGAGACTGCCGCCCCGCACACCAGACGGAACGAGCCGTCCCGCGCCGGCTTGAACTGCGCGTTGCGCTCCTGCGTGATGCGCTCGATGTCGCTCATCGTGAACAGCCCGGCCAGCCGATCCTGGTCGTCCACCACCAGCAGCTTGTGGATGCCGGGGTGGTCCGTGAAAAACCGGTCCGCCGTCGCGATCGGGTCGGCGCCCAGCTCCTTCTTGTTGAGCGTGTGGACCTGCGAGCGCGCGGTCAAAGCCTCCGCCACCTTGCGCCCGGCGTAGCGGTGTTTGACCACGTCGCCCGGCAGCAAGCCCAGGAGCTTGCCCTGGCTGTCCACCACCGGGAACGTGCTGAAGGCGAAGCGCCGCTTCTCGATCAAGGCCAGCACGTCCCCGATCACCTGCTCCGGCGCCGCCTTGATCGGCTCTTGAATCAGCCCGTGAACGTGGTTCTTGACCCGGCTGACCTCCGAGAGTTGCTCCCGCTCCGGCATGTTGTTGTGAATCAGCCCCAGCGCCCCGTTGAGCGCCATGGCGATGGCCATGCGCGATTCGGTCACCGTGTCCATGTCCGAGGAAATCACCGGGATGTTCAGCGACAAACCCTCCGCCAGCGCCCCGGCCAGTTGGGTGTCCTGCGGCAGCACCTCCGAATAGAGCGTGGCCAGCGTGACGTCGTCGTAGGTCAGGCCGAGGTGCCGGTACGCCCGGAAAAATGCGTCCGCCGGTTGATAGAACTGCTCGTCGAAATCGTCAGATTCTTTAGCCATGTCGGAAAATGCCCGGGCCGCCCCGGCTTTGGCAAGCCTTTTTCGATTGAGCCGGCTGGGGCCGCCCCGTTAGTTTGCCGGCTATGAATGTGTTTGTCACCGGCGGCGCGGGTTATATCGGTTCGATTTGCGCCGAACAGATGCTCGATGCGGGGTGCCGCGTTACCGTTTATGACGATCTGAGCGAGGGACACCGTTCGGCCGTCGACCCGCGGGCGCGCTTCATCCTGGGACGGCCCGAGGAGCGGTATGACCTCCGCGACGCCGTCCAGGAGGCCCGTCCCGAGGCGATCGTTCATTTCGCCGCCAACGCCTTGGTCGGGGAATCGATGACCAACCCGGGCAAGTACTTTCACAACAACGTCGCCAACGGCCACAAACTGCTCGAGGCCGCCATGGCTGCCGGCGTCGGGAAGTTCGTCTTCAGCTCCACCTGCGCCACCTATGGCCCTCCCGAGCGGGTGCCCATGACCGAGGACCTGCCCCAACGCCCCATCAACCCTTATGGCGAGTCCAAGCTCATGTTCGAGCGGATGCTCTATTGGTATCACGAGTTGCAGGACCTCGAATTCGTGGTCTTCCGCTATTTCAACGCCGCCGGCGCCACCGCCAAGTTCGGCGAGCATCATCGCCTCGAGACCCACCTCATTCCCAACGTCCTGAAGGTCCCCCTGGGCCAGAAGCCGCATTGCGAGATTTTCGGGACCGATTACCCGACCCCGGACGGCACCTGCATCCGGGATTACATCCATATCGTGGACCTGGCCCAGGCGCACATCCTGGCGCTCGGGCCCGGCAAGCAGGGCTTCTACAACCTCGGCAATGGCGACGGCTACTCCGTCCGCCAGGTCATCCGGATGTGCGAAAAGGCCACCGGCCAAGCCATCGCCGCCGTCGAAAGACCCCGCCGCCCGGGCGACCCGCCCAAACTCGTCGCTTCCGCCAAAAAGGCCATCCGCGAATTGGGCTGGAAACCCAAGTTCCCCAAGCTCGAAGACATCGTCGCCTCCGCCTGGACCTGGCATAAGGAGCATCCCAGCGGTTATCCGGATTGAGCTATAGGCTCGCAGGGCCGGACCAGGATTGGGATTATCAGCCGAGGATGCGCCCGCCGCCGCCTTCCCTCGCCCCTCGCCCCTCCGCCCTCGCCCCTCGCTCCTCGCTCCTCGCCCCTCCGCCCTCGACCCTCGCCCCTCGACCCTCGCCCCTCGACCCTCGACAGCGGTCCGATTCCTGGTAGGGTGGGACCCCTATGGCAGTTCAAACAGACATCGTGTATCAGGGCGAGCTGCGCTGCAGCGCGGCCCACGGGCCGTCGGGAATGACCCTCGAGACGGACGCGCCGGTGGACAATGGCGGCAAAGGGGCGGCGTTTTCGCCCACCGACCTGGTCGCCGCCGCGCTGGGGACGTGCATGGCCACGATCATGGGCATCGTCGCCCAGCGCAACCAGTTGGACCTCCGGGGCTTGAAGATTCAGGTCCTCAAGGAGATGGCCGCCGACCCGGCCCGGCGCATCGGCGCGCTCCATACCCGGCTGGTATTCCCGAGCGGCCGGCGCTACGGCCCCGCGGACCGGGCCGAGCTCGAGGCGGCGGCCAAAGCCTGCCCCGTCAAACAAAGCCTGCACCCCGACGTGAAGACGCCCGTCGAGTTTGTCTATCCGCAGTAAAGGGCCGTGGCAAGCGCGGCTGGGGCCTGCACCTTACACGGATCTTGGCGCTGATCGGGGCAAGCTCCCAGGCTCTTGGAGATCCGTGTAAGGAGCAGGCTGGGGCCGCGCCCATGGCCTGGGCGTACGACTGAGTTCTTCTCTGCCGCCTCAAGGCGGCGTTCCACGATCGAACGGAACGCCGCTTTCAGGCGGCAGGACAGGCGCTCGCAGGAATCTTCCAAGCGCCCTCGAGGTACCCCATTGCCTTGCAAGGAGTTGCCGGGGGCGCTTTTTTCTTCCGTCGCCGCAGGCGACTGTTTTGCTGTCGTGCGCCCGCATGGCCTGCTGATGGTCGAGGGTCAGACCTTCGGCTTGAGGGGGAGGCCCGTCTTTTCGCCCTGGATCACTGCTTCCGCATTTGCCGCTCGCGCAGCACCCCCAAAAAAGTCTCATACACCAGGTCCCGGCTGTCGGCATACCCGAGCCGGATGACCTTGCCGGGGTGTTGCGAATAAACGATTCGCAATCCGCCAACGCGCAAGCGGCAGAAGCCCTCCAGGTCGCCGCGCAAGGCCTTGATGTCGCCGTGTCCCTTTTGCAGGCCCCGTAGTGCGGCGCGCACCCGTCTCTTGGGGTCCGGCGGCAGCGACACCAGCCAGCGCTGGACCTGCTCAGAGGCCGAAATCCTCATCGGCCAGGTCGAGTTCCTTGTAAGCGAGTTTTCCCGCCCTGGCCGCGCGCAGCGTCTTCATCGCGGCGGGGTTGCTGAGCAACTCCATCGTTTCCAGGAGCGCGTCGTAATCCTCCAGCGGCATGGCCACATAGACCGGCTTGTCGCGCCGCGAAATGACGAATCGCCGGCCGCTTCGGCACAGGCAGGGCAGGTTCGCCTGGGCCTCCGAAACCGTATATGTAACTTTCTTCATCGAGTTATGTATAACCAACGGGCCTCGGACCGTCAAGGAAGCGCCGGCGCGGAGAGCGCGGAGGTCCCGTCTCGGCGCGCTTCGCGGCTCCGGACCATCACGCCTCACTCGTCCTTCGCCCCTCGTCAAATCACCGTCCCATGGGGCACGATGCCGTTTTTGGGGATGATGACAATGCCGTCGCGGATGAAGCAGCAGGGGTGGTCGAGGTCCCTGGGTTTGCCGGCGGGGCTGATGACGCAGTTGTCGCCGACGCGGGCGTTTTTGTCGATGATCGCGGTTTCGATGCGGGTGTTTTCGCCGATGCCGATGCGGGGCTGGCCCTGGGCGCGATGCTGCGCCAGGGAGTCCTGGCTCTCGTAAAAGTCGCTGCCCATCATGACGGTGCGGTACAAGCGGCTGCCGCGGCCGATGATGCTGCGCAAGCCCAGGATGCTGTCGCGCACGGTGGCGTCATCGATGATGCAGCCGTCGGAGACCAGGGAGTGTTGGATGCTGCCGCCGTTGATTCTCGAGGAAGGGAGGAAGCGCGGCCGGGTGAAGACCGGGGCGGTCATGTCGAAGACATCGAAGCGGGGCGAGGGCGTGGTGAGGTCGATGCTGCAATCGAAGAAGCTGCGGATGGTGCCGATGTCCTGCCATTCGCCTTGAAAGACAAAGGCACAGACCCGGTGCGAAGCCAGGGCGCGGGGCAGGACATCCCGGTCGAAGTCATGGTGGGTCTCGTCGAGCAGGTCGAACAGCGCCTGGCGGTTGAAGACATAGATGCCCATCAAGGCGAGAAAGAACTCCTGGCCGGGCGCCAGCCGCAGCTTGTCGTGCCACTCAGGGGCGAGTTTCAAGGTGTCCTGGACCGCGGGGTCGGCGGGTTTCTCGACGAATTGGGTCACCCGCAGGTCGGCGTCCACGCGCACGATGCCGAACCCGGGCACGTCCTTGCGCGGCACCGGAATGGTCGAGACGCTCACGTCGGCCTTGGTGGCCAGGTGCTGGCTCAGGAGGGTGCGATAGTCCATCCGGTACAACTGATCGCCATTCAGGATGAGCACGTAGTCGAAGGGATTGTTGCGGAAGTGGATCAGGTTTTTGCGCACGGCGTCGGCCGTCCCCTGATACCACGAGGCGTCGGTGAGCGTCCGTTCGGCGGCGAGGACTTCCACAAAGCCGGCCGAGAAGTGGTCGAATTTATAGGACTGGGAAATGTGCCGGTGCAGCGAGGCGGAATTGAATTGGGTCAAGAGAAAGATCCGCAGGAGGCCCGAATTGATGCAGTTGGAGATCGGCACGTCCACCAGGCGGTACTTGCCCCCGAGCGGCACCGCCGGCTTGGCCCGGTCCCCGGTCAAGGGAAACAAACGGGTGCCGCGTCCCCCGCCCAGGATTACCGCCAAGACGTTGTGCGTGCCCAAGGAGAGGAAGGATTGCGGGGAGCTCATGGCAGTGGTTGAGTAAGCGTTCGCGTATCAGTGTCGCCTGCAAAACACTAGGCGCCGGGTTGGAATCGTTGGAATGGGGTGAAAACCCCAGTGCCGGAAATGGCGTTGAAGGGCGCCTTGGTTGTGCTACAAATGAGGGTCATGACGAGAATCTCCTCGCTGGCGCGCAAGCTCAAGCGCGGCTTGCCTTACCTCGGCAAGGAGCTGCGCGCCGTCATTTCCGATCGCACGCGTTTCTTCGTGGCCGTGCCGCGCGCCGTCCATATCTGGCGCGGCGCCCCGTGCAACGCCAGGTGCATCATGTGTACCTACGGCTACTTCAAAGGGCAGGCCTACCGGGAGCTGTCCTCCTCTCCGTTCACGGACGCCATGATGCCGCGCGCGCTCGAGGAGATTCAGCAACTCTGCGGCCGCGGCACGCTGGTGTCCTACATGGGCGGGGAACCGACCACCAGCCGCCACCTGGCGGAGTGGATCGAGCAGGCCGGCCGATTGGGCCTGGATTTCCGCTTTACGACCAACGGCTACCTCATGACCGAAGAACTGGCGCGGCGGTTGGTGGCCTCCGGCCTCTTCAACCTCGGCATTTCGCTGGAATCCCTCGACCCGGAAATCAACGAGGCCCTCCGCCCCTTTCCCCATGGCACGGCCCGGACGCTCCGGTGCATCGAGCTTCTGCTGCGCGAACGGGAGCGGCAGGGGCGCCATCTGAGCCTCAACCTCAAGACCGTGCTCACCGACCTCAACCTCGAGTCGTTCGTGGAAATCGCCAAACGCTTCGGCCGGCTCGAAGGCGTGATGTGTACGCCCCAGGTGTTCGAGGTGCAACAGGACATGCCCCCCGAAACCAGGCAACGGCTGGCCATCAGGGACGTCAACCGCCTGCGGAAGCTGACGGATGAAATCCGGGCGCTCAAAAACCAGGGCTACACCATCCACGCCACCGACCAGGCCCTTGCCGAAATGGTCAAGCAATGCGCCGAAAACCCGGAGCTGACCCAGACGATGCATGATAAGCGGCTGGAAATGGACCCCTCCGAGCCGCCGTGCAACATCGCCACCGACAACCTCTGGATCGAGCACGGTTTGGTCCGGCTTTGCCCTTACCATCCGCCCATCGGCAGCTTTATCGCCGACACCTCGACAGCCCTCAAAACCATGTGGCGCAGTGAGACGGCCTTGAGGGTCCGCGCCGGGACCCGGGCCTGCCGCCGCTTGTGTACCATCTCCTGCCTCCGGCGCACACCCCTGTCCCACAAGGTCTCCACTTTCCTCAAAATCGCCTGACCACTTAGGAAATGGCGTTGAAGGGCGCCCGGGTTGTGCTACAACTGGGGGCCATGAAGCTAAACCGACGCCGTTTTCTCGAGACCGCCGGGCTGGGGATGGGCGCGCTGGGCCTGGGGCCGGCCTGGCCTCAAGGCGCAGCCGCGGCCACTCCGTCCAGTTTCCTGCTCGGCGCTCCCACCATGCGCCTGGGCCTGGTCACCTACAACCTGGCCAAGGACTGGACGGTGCCCACCATCATCCAGAACTGCGAGGCGACAGGCTTCGAGGGCGTGGAACTGCGCACCACCCACGCGCACAAGGTCGAGGTCAATCTCTCGAAGGCCGAGCGCCAGGAGGTCAAGCGGCGCTTCGCCGATTCCAAGGTCCAACTCATGGGCCTGGGCAGCACCTTCGACTATCACACGCCGGACGCCGCGAAGCTGCGCCGCGACATCGAAGCGACCAAGGAGTACATCGTCCTGGCCCAGGACGTCGGCGCCACCGGCGTCAAGGTCCGGCCCAATGGCCTCCCCAAGGAGGTGCCGGTGGAGAAAACCCTGGCCCAGATCGGGCGCGCGCTGGCGGAGTTGGGCGATTTTGCCCGCGACCACGGCCAGGTCATCCGCCTCGAGATCCACGGCCCGGGCAGCTCGTTCCCGCCTTACATCAAGACGATCCTCGATACCGCCAACCATCCCAGCGTCGGCGCCTGCTGGAACTGCAACGCCACCGACCTCGACGGCCAGGGCTGGGACTACAACTTCAGTTTGCTCAAGGACAAGATATTCTCGGTCCACATGCCCGACCTGTTCCAGGAGGAGTATCCGTTCCGCAAGCTGCTCGACGGTTTGAACCACATCCATTTCCAGGGGTTCTGCCTGGCGGAAGCCCCCGTCAGCACCGACCCTTTGCGCGTGATGAGATACTATCGCGCCTTGTGGCTGGCTTACCAGGGACTCCTCTAGCTCCCGGTGTTGCCGGCCAGGCCATCCCTCTGGTAGATGCGGTATTTCTTATAGGCGCGGCCGCCGATGGCCTCGATGATGCGGCACATCATCACGTTGTCCTCGAGGATCCACGAGGCCTCGGACTCGCGCACGCCCAGCCCGAGGCCCACGTTGAGGCCCTCGATGAGCATGGCCGATTCGATGCCCTTGGCCCGGAAGCTGTTTTTCACCCCCAGCGTGAGCACGCGGGTGCGGGGCGGGCATTTCCAGCCCAGGAAATAGGGCAGAGAACCCAGCAGCCTGGGCGTCAGCAGGCGGCCCTTGAGCGGCTTGAAGGCGATGTTGAAGTCCGGCATCGCCAGCAGGAAACCCACCGGTTCGGGGCCGGCCTCGGCCAGCCAGACCAGGCCCTTGGTCAGCAGCGGCTTGAGGCGCGCGGCCATGAAGTCCACCTCGGCGTCGGTCATCGGCACGAAACCCCAATTGTCCTGCCAGGCGGCGTTATAGACCTCCTTCACCTTGACGAGGTCGCGGGCGAGGCTCTTCCGGGTGATGGGGCGGAAGGCCAGTCCCGGGGAGCGGGCTTTGACCTTGGCGGCGATGCGGCGCAGCCGGTCCATGGGCAGGGTCGCCAGATCGATGTGGAACGCCAGCAGGTCCTTGGCCTTGCGGAAACCCTCGCCTTCCAGCAGGCCCACGTAATAGCGGGGGTTGTAGGGCATCATGAACACCGGCGAGGAGTCGAAGCCCTCGACCAGCAGCCCGCACTCGTCGTTGGTGGTGGGGTTCATCGGCCCGAGCAGGCGCGTTTGGCCCGCCTGCCGTCCCCACTGGCCCACGCTCTCGAAGAGGCGGTGGCTGACGGCCGCCTCGTCGATGCATTCAAAGAAGCCGAAAAAGGCGGCTGGTTCCTTCGCGGAGCGATTGTAGTGCTCGTCGATTACCCCGGCGATGCGGCCGAGATCGCGTCCGTCCCGCCGCGCCACCCAGAGCTGCATGGCGGCGTGCTCGAAAAGCGGGTTGGCGTCCGTGAACACCTTCGCCAAATCCATCAGTACCGGCGCCACCCATAGCGGGTCCCCGGCGTAAATACCGTAGCTGACCTCGAGAAATCGCTTCACATCCCGGCTGCTGCGGGACAACGGGACAATCTGAATCTCATCGCTCATGCTGGGCGGCAGCTTAGGGAACCTGCCCCGCTCAGTCGAGCGCGAAGGCTTCCAGGTTCCGCCTCCGGGCAAGGCCAGTGACGAAGCCGCTGCAATTCGCTGCAAATCAGCGGAACGTAGCGCAGGCTTCCAAGCCTGCTGTATCGCCGATTTCCAAATCGGCGGGCGGTCGGAACTTGCTGGCACCTCGCAGGTTAGAAACCTGCGACACGGCAGATTTGGAAATCTGCGCTACGACTCTGTCGATGCCCGTGCCGCTCCGGGCGCACGACAGACTCCTTTACTGGTTGTGCGGAATCGGCAGCGTGCCGCCGCCGATGAACTCGCGGACCAAGGCGTCGCCGGGGACGAGGTCGAAGCTGGCGGCTTGTTCGCGCGTGAGGCCATGGACCGAATCGAGCACACGCTTGACGCGCTCGTAGCGGATGCGGGCGTCGAGGAAACTGGCGTAAGGGCGCAGCTCCTCCGGGCCGGGCAGGCAGCCTTCGGGGCCGCACAGAAAGGGCTTGAGCAGGGGCAGGTCGAAGGGAAAGCCGCCGTTGACGACGTGGTCGGCAAGGCCGCTCAAGGGGATGATGCTGAAGAGCTCGCCGGCGCGCACATAGTGCCAGTGGAGTATGGTCAGGAGCGGACTATGATTGCGGTGCCGGGCGTCGCGCAGCACGCGGCGCAGCAACCGCACGTCCGCCAACTGGGTGAGCCGGCCGGTGCTCCCGTCGCCCTCGAGCAAGGCGTTCCGGGTCTCGAGGTAGAGCCGGAACTGGGCGGCGGGGGGGATGCCCTCGGTGATGGGCGGGTAGAGCCCGTGCAGACAATCGAGCAAAAGCACCTGGTCGGTCTCGAGCTTCACCGGCTTGAGGGCCACCCGCCGGCCGTCCTTGAAGCTGTAAACCGGTTTCTCGATCCTCTCGCCCGCCAACAGGCCCTGGAGGTGAGAGTTGAGCAGTTGGATGTCCATCGCCTCGGGCGTTTCGTAGTTCCGATCGTTGAGCCAATCGGTCGGGTGCTCGACCAGGGACCAGAAGTAATCATCGAGGTTGAGCATGAGGAAGCGCAGGCCGCGCTTTTGGAGTCGCTGGGTGAGCTTGACGGTGGTGGTGGTCTTGCCGGAGGAGCTGGGGCCTGTCACCCAGAGCATTCGCAGCGGGTCGCCGGCGCTCAGCCGCGCTATCACTTTGGCGGCCGCCTCATCCAGGCTGTCCTCATACGCGGCCAGCGACTCCCGCGCCAGCGGGCCGATGCGGCCGCCGCGGACCAGTTCGTTGAGTCCGGCCACGGTGTCGCAACCGCGTTCGCGATTCCAGGCCAGCACTCGCTCCATCTCGGCCGCCCGCAGGCCGTTGCCCACGAACTTGTCGGGGGTAATCGCCCCTTCCCGCAGCCAGTGCCGGCCCCAGCGATAGCAGGCGTAGGCGTCGGCCGTGTTCTGGAACCCGTAACTGCGCAGGGCGTGCAGCACGGTGTCCTGTATCTGCTCGATGCCAGGCGGGAAATTCGCGATGAGATGGTGCGGCTGCGCATTGAGGCACACTACCACCGTGTCGGCCAGAAATTGCGCGATCTGCGCGTCGGTCCCGCCGCAAGCCTCGAAGATGCGCTCGTTTATGCCCGGCAGCCGGTCGTGCTCGAACCCGCCCACCGATTGGGCCGCGCGCAGAATGGCCTCGTGGATACGGCTCTCATCGAAGCGCGCCAGGGCGCGGTTTCGCTTCTGCACTTTGACGATCCGGTTTTCGACTGCCATGACGCGCCTGACTGTCCCAGGCACCGGGCAAGGATCGCAGGTCCGACCGGGCGCGTCAACCCGGCCTTGCCAATCGGAGGGAAGACGGGCGCATGACAGAATTCTTCTCTGCCGCCTGAAGGCGGCGTTCCACGGTCGAGCGGATCGCCGCCTTCAGGCGGCAGGATGGGCGGCCGAAGAAATCTGTCATGCGCCCAGGGAAGACCCGCAGGGCGCCCTCACTTCACTTTGTTACTGTTCAGGTGGGCCATGTAGGGCAGGCTTCCCAGCCTGCCGGTGAGGGCGGCTTCCAGCCGCCCGGTCGCCGGCCTGCGCCGCGGGGCTGGAAGCCCCGCGAACCGGCAGCCTGGAAGGCTGCCCTACGTGAACACTCACTTCGCTTTCACATCGTAGCAAAGCAGGACGTCCTGGTCGCGAACGTAGAGCTTTCCGCCGGCGATGACCGGGTGAGGCCAACTGTTTTGGGAGCTGCGGCTGGGCTGCGGGAAGCGGCCATGCTCGGCGTAGCCTTGGGGAGAGGCCTCAATGAGGGCGAGCGCCCCCTGACTGTCTTCCTGGCGCAGGTAGAGACGGTGGTCGGCATAGACCAGGGAGCCCTTGGGGAACTTCTTTTCCTGCCACTTGGCCTCGCCCGTCTCGAAGTCCTGGCAGGTCCAGCCTTTGCCCTCCGAGTAGCCATAGAGATAGTTGCCCAGCAGCAGGACGCCGCCGTGATGGTTGGCCATCACCTTGTTGGCATAGGCTTGCTCGGCGGAAAAGCGGCCATCGGCGGCCGTGACCTTGAAGAGGTTGCAGCCCGCGCCGTAGCCCGAGGTGACATAGACCAGGCCGTCGCGGCAAACCGGCGAAGGGATGACGGCCACGTTGCCCCGGCGCGGGGCGCGCCACAGCAGTCTGCCATCCGCGGCGGC
>Ga0326728_10019147_pt1 | contig 13332 bp, 6 predicted proteins | sample MB3enrmetagenome_FD_207602 | JGI IMG/M metagenome (GOLD analysis project Ga0326728, IMG submission 207602) | Lab enriched peat soil microbial communities from McLean, Ithaca, NY, United States - MB31MN | ecosystem: Environmental > Terrestrial > Soil > Wetlands > Peat | place: USA: New York... | reverse complement strand
TCCTCGACTTTGACGCCATCAAGATCCAGCTTGCCAGCCCGGAGAAGATCCGCTCCTGGTCGCATGGCGAGGTGACCAAGCCGGAGACGATCAACTACCGCACCTTCAAGCCGGAGCGCGACGGCCTCTTCTGCGCGCGCATCTTTGGCCCCATCACCGACTGGGAGTGCCTGTGCGGCAAGTACAAGCGGATGAAGCACCGCGGAGTGATCTGCGACAAGTGCGGCGTCGAAGTGACGCTGAGCAAGGTGCGCCGCGAGCGGCTCGGCCACATTGAACTGGCCAGCCCCTGTTCGCACGTGTGGTTCTTCAAGGGCCTGCCCAGCCGCATCGGACACTTGCTGGACATCAGCCTGCGCGAACTGGAGGCCGTGCTCTACTTCGAGTCCTACGTTGTGGTCGATCCCGGCGAAGCCCCGGTCAAGGAGCGCGAGGTCATCAAGGACGAGACCCGCTTCCGCGAGCTGGACGCGCAGTACCGGCCTTCAGGTTTTAAGGCGATGATGGGCGCCGAGGCGATCAAGGAGCTTCTCAAGCGAGTCGATGTCACCGAGCTTTCGATCGAACTGCGCGAGCGCATCAAGACCGAGACCTCGCTGCAGAAGAAGCTCAAGTACTCCAAGCGGCTGAAGATCGTGGAGGCCTTCCGCAAGTCCGACAACAAGCCGCAGTGGATGATTCTGGACGTGATCCCGGTGATCCCGCCGGAGCTGCGTCCGTTGGTTCCGCTGGACGGCGGACGATTCGCCACCTCCGACCTGAACGACCTCTATCGCCGCGTCATCAACCGCAACAACCGGCTGAAGAAGCTGATGGACCTGCACGCTCCCGAGGTCATTGTGCGCAACGAGAAGCGTATGTTGCAGGAGGCTGTCGACGCGCTGTTCGATAACGGGCGCAGGGGCCGCGTTCTGCGCGGGGCCAACAACCGCCCGCTGAAGAGCCTGTCCGATACGCTGAAGGGCAAGCAGGGCCGCTTCCGCCAGAACCTGCTGGGCAAGCGCGTGGACTACTCCGGCCGGTCGGTCATTGTGGTCGGCCCTGAGCTGCAACTGCATCAGTGCGGCCTGCCCAAGAAGATGGCGCTGGAACTCTTCAAGCCTTTCATCTATCACCGCCTGGAGCAGACCGGCCACTGCACCACCATCAAGCAGGCCAAGGAGATGGTTGAGATGCAGGAGTCCATCGTATGGGACATCCTGGAAGAGGTGATCAAGGACCACCCGGTCCTGCTGAACCGCGCGCCCACGCTGCACCGCCTGGGCATCCAGGGTTTTGAGCCGGTGCTGGTGGAAGGCAAGGCAATCAAGATCCATCCTCTGGTGTGCACCGCGTTCAACGCCGACTTCGACGGCGACCAGATGGCGGTGCACATTCCGCTGTCGCCTGAGGCGCAGATCGAGGCGTCGGTGCTGATGCTGGCCTCGCACAACATCCTCTCGCCAGCCAGCGGCCAGCCCATCACCGTGCCCACGCAGGACATGGTTCTGGGCATCTACTACCTCACCAAGGCCAAGGTCAACGCGATCGGCGAGGGCCGCGTCTTCGCCAACATCGAAGAGGTGCTGATGGCGCTGGAGGCCAAGCAGGTGGAGACGCTGACGCCCATCCGCCTGCGCTACACCGGCCCGGTGCTGGACATGACCACCGCCTATGACGACCAGGACCTGAATCACACCGAAGTCGTCCACTTCAACAAGCAGTTCCTCTCCACCACGGTCGGCCGCGCCATCTTCAACGACGCGCTGCCCGAGGGGATGCCATACGTCAACGGGCTGCTGAAGAAGAAGGGGATCGGCCAACTGGTGAACTACTGCTACCTCAACCTCGGCCTGGAGACCACGGTCAAGACGCTGGACAAGATCAAGGACCTCGGCTTCCGTTACGCCACCAAATCGGGGCTATCGGTCGGCCTCGACGACATGGTCATCCCCGACTCCAAATACGAGCTGGTGAGCGAGGCGGAGAAGAACGTCCTGGCCATGCAGCAGCAGTATCTGGACGGAGCCATCACCAACGGCGAGCGCTCCAACAAGGTCATCCAGATGTGGTCCGGCGTAACTGAGCGTGTCGCCGATGAGATGTTCAACAACATGCGCAGCGCCGACAAGGAGGGGGCCATGAACCCGATCTACATCATGGCCGACTCCGGCGCGCGCGGATCGAAGCAGCAGATCCGCCAGCTCTCCGGCATGAGGGGCCTGATGGCCAAGCCTTCGGGCGAGATCATCGAAACGCCCATCACAGCCAACTTCCGCGAGGGCCTCACCGTGCTGCAGTACTTCATCTCCACCCACGGCGCGCGCAAGGGCCTGGCAGACACCGCGCTGAAGACCGCCGACTCCGGCTATCTGACGCGCCGCCTGGTCGATGTGGCGCAGGACGTCATCATCTCGCAGCACGACTGCGGCACCGTGGAAGGCATCTACGTCACGCCCATCATTGAGGCGGGCGAGATCATCGAGCCGCTGCGCGACCGCATCATCGGCCGCGTCAGCCTGGAGAAGCTGAAGGACTTCGAGGGCAAGACCATCGTCGAAGTCAACCAGGAGATCGACGAAGACCTTGCCTCCGCCGTGCAGGCCGCGGGTATTGAGCGGGTCAAAATCCGCTCCGTGCTCACCTGCGAATCCAAGCGCGGCGTGTGCATCCTGTGCTACGGCCGCAACCTCGGTTCCGGCAAGATGGTGGAGATGGGCGAGGCTGTCGGCGTCATCGCGGCGCAGTCCATCGGCGAGCCCGGCACCCAGCTCACCATGCGCACCTTCCATATTGGCGGGACCGCCAGCCGCGTCTCCGACGCATCGCACATCGAGACCAAGAACGCAGGCACCGTGCGCTTCATCAACCTGGTCACCGTGCGCAGCAAGGACGGCGGCCTGGTGGCCATGAACCGCAACGGCTCCATCGCCATCGTGGACGACAAGGGACGCGAGAAGGAGCGCTACGCCATCGTCTACGGCGCCAAGCTCAAGATCGAGGAGGGCAGCAAGGTTACGCAAGGCGACATCCTCGGCGAGTGGGACCCGTACACCTTCTCGCTGCTGACGGAGATTGCCGGCACCGTCCACTTCAAGGACCTGCAGGAGGGCGTCACGCTCAACGACGAGGTCGACGAGGTCACCGGGCTCAGCCGCCTGGTGGTGGCCGACTCCAGCGACGAGAAGCGCCAGCCCGCCATCGTGGTCAAAGGCCCCGGCGGCAGCAAGCGTTACCTGATGCCCTCGCGCGCCCACCTGATGGTCAGCGACGGCGACGAGCTCTTCCCCGGCGACATTCTGGCCAAGATCCCGCGCGAGACCACACGCACCAAGGACATCACCGGAGGTCTGCCGCGCGTAGTCGAACTCTTCGAGGCGCGCAAGCCGCGCGATCCCGCTATCATCAGCAAGATCGACGGCATCGTGCGCTTCGGCGAGGTCACCAAGGGTCAGCGCAAGGTCTACGTCACCGCCGACAACGGCCAGGAAGAGGAGTACAGCGTGCCCCGCGGCGTGTATGTCAACGTGCAGGAGGGCGAACGCCTGCGCGCCGGCGACCCGCTTATCGACGGCCCGCGCAACCCGCACGACATCCTCGAAGTGCTCGGCGAGCGCGCCTTGCAGATGTACCTGGTCAACGAGATCCAGGAGGTCTATCGCCTGCAGGGTGTCACCATCTCCGACAAGCACATCGAGACCATCGTTCGCCAGATGCTGCGCTGGGTCAAGATCGAGGAGATCGGCGACACCGGCTTCCTGCTGGAGCAGCAGACCGACCGCTTCCGCTTCAACGAGGAGAACCAGCGTGTGCTGATGACCGGCGGACGTCCCGCCATCGGCCGCTCGCTGCTGCTGGGCATCACCAAGGCGTCGCTCTCCACCGACAGCTTCATCTCGGCAGCGAGCTTCCAGGAGACCACGCGCGTGCTCACTGAGGCCAGCATCAACGGCTCCATCGACACCCTGCGCGGGCTCAAGGAGAACGTCATCGTCGGCCGCCTCATTCCCGCCGGCACCGGCATGGAGTACTACCGCAACGTCCAGCTCTCCCCCGAACTGGAAGAAGTGGCAGCCCAGGTCCAGCAGGAGGTCTCCGCCGCCATCGCAGCCGAAGAACGCGAATTGGAACTGATGCGCATGGAAGGCGAACAGGAAGAGATGGCCGCGGAGTAGGCGCAACTCCCTTGTTTGTCATTCCGCACCCTGAGCGAAGTCGAAGGGGTAGGAATCTGCTTCACCGCAGTACCTCAACAAACAACGGCAGAGCTTCGGCTCTGCCGTTGTTGTGTTGAGGCTCGTCATTCTGGCGAAGCCAGAATCTCTGTAGTTGCTCTTGTCGTTTTGTTTGTCATTCCCGAAGCCGGGGCCCCCGACGAGCGAATTTGCTCGTTGGCGTGGGAAGGGAATCTGCTGTTGTCTTTTGTTTGTCATTCTGAGCGAAGCGAAGAATCCCCGCATTTCTTCGCCCCGCCAACAATCCACCTGTTGAGCCACTCACCGGAAGGGCATGGCTTCAGCCGTGCCGCTAAGGCCTCCTCCCATCAACCCAACAGGCGGACTCCGAAGAGTCCGCCTGTTGAATATTGTCGCGTCAGACATATGCAAAACATATAATCATATGAAGATCGCGAAGTTTGCCAGAACTCTCGCCACTGCTTCCCGAAGGTTTGTTGCCCAATCGTCAGAGAAGTTCAGAGTAGTGCAAAGCACCGAGAGAACACGCTCGCCAACACCAGAAGCCCGATATGGTTTTCCGTCAGCGATTCTTTTTGCCTCTTTAACTACGAATGGAAGGTACCACCTACCTTTATAAATTCGATCGAAAAGATCGCGTGAGTACAGACTATTTACGTAACGTGTTGTTCCAGCTAATTTTCTCTGAAAAAGCAAATCGCTCAACCCGCTATCGCTTATGAGTTTTGATTCATGTAAAGCCAGAGTTTCTGTATCTGGGAGTGTATCGATCGGTCGGTTCAGAGGCGATTCATTACGGCTGAAGTTTCCTTGACCAACGATCCCCAGTTTCTGTGATAGAACGCAGTAAATAAGCCAATCTTTCCAGAAAGAAGCCTTCGATTTGAGCCAAATAGCCTGACTTCCAATCGCCTGCTGAGTCCGCTCCGGTTCGAAGCTGCAAGCTGCAGCTATTGCTTCAGAAAGACGACCTTCTCGGAAAAGGTAATTCTCGACCGAATAATATTCGGTATAAATAACATGTTCAGAAAACAGTCTACGATTCAGAACATCGTCTATATCTTTATCCAAAAAGAATAATGCGAGAGTTATCTTGCCTTGAAAACACATCATCAATGAATTGCGTGCTAGCAAAAACTGATAAAAATCTGTGAGGACACCCTTCCCGCCAGACTCCTGTAGACTTGTGGCTCTAACTATGTCGCGGCTAAAACCATTGAAATCCGGGACGGCATCGGTAAGCTTACCGTAAAAGTATGGATCGATACTCTTACCTTCAATGAAGGCAAATACGGATGTATGAGACATCTGCATTTTCCTTCTGAATGCGTTGTGGCTGTGAGTTAATCTTCCCATAGACGAATAATATATTTATCTTGTAGATCTTCCATTATCTCAGGTGAATGCGTGGCAATGATCAACTGCATCGATGGGTTGAGCTGTATTAATAGTGGTATTAGTCGCTTCTGCCAATCAATGTGCATCGAGAGCTCAGGCTCATCAATTAAGAGAACATGATTGCGGGTAACCAGAGCCTCTAATGCGATTAGGATCAACTGCTTTTCTCCAGACGAGAGCATACGGAGTTTAAGATTCTGCCCGAGCGCTTTAATTTGAATCTCCTTGTCATCGAAAACGACCTCCTTCCTAGAAGAGAACATTTCTTCAAGTAAAGTCCGTAGTAATTCCCGAGGGGCGTTCTGACGCTCAATTTGTAGTTCCATCCTGCTTATGCTGTTCGCTACAGTACGAACTTGCGGCTTTTTCTGATAGTTAGTGGTAAATTGCTTTTCATCCTTTACAATGTCGGACCCACTGGATTGCCGATCCAGAAACTTGCGCACTGATTCATAAGTTTTATTGGCATCATGTGCGTCAACCAGATATGACTCCGCAGGATCAGAAAAGACCGAACGTAGGATAGCGGTGAGACCCTTCTCTTGTATCTCCTTCACCGCAGTCGTAATATCACTGGCGTAATTGGCCCACACTGCTTGTAGAGCATTCTCGAAAGTCTCGTCCAATTCATCTTCGGATAGCTTCTGAGTTGTCAAATAACGACCCTTAGGAAGACCACGGTACAGCCTTGATATCGGAAGATAACCGTGTTTCCAGCTACTTGTGCCACCTGGCTCTTCAGGGTCACTCGTCCACTCGGGTTTAGGCGCGGCGGTTTGAGCAACCTGAGCTATCAGGCTCCAGGACTTATCATCAGACTGTGCCTCGGGCTTTTGAGACGTGAGTTCGCGGTGGATTGTACGCTTGAATGTCTGGGAGTACTTCTCGAAGTAACAATCGATGGCAGCGTATGTGATTGGTAATCCACTTAATATCCGAATATTATTGTCTAGCGCAGCATGGAGCACCTTCAGTAGCATTGTCTTTCCGCTTCCATTCGCACCATAAAAAACGTTGACAGATCTGTCCAAGCTGCATTCATAAAGCTCATCACGGCCACCGAGCCCTCGAATAGCAATTCGTTCAATATGTGCCATAGAGCCTCCGTACCAAAAATATCACGCCGGATACCCCATTCATCGCAAACTTTGCGATGAATGGGGTATCCGCACCAACTCACCACCACACACAATATATGGTATGCGGGTGCCCCATCCTCGACGCGCAGTTTCACCGCGCGGCAGGGTGGGGTATTCGCGCTGGCGGGCGCGAACCGTTCTTCTTTCCTATGCCGACCTCACTCAGTAGCAAGAGACGGTCGATTGCTTCCGCAATCGATACCCCACGCTCCACCCCAGCGAGCATAGATCGCTCGCCGGGGACCCCGGCCCGCGACGATAAAGCCGTCGTGAGGATGGGGCACCCACCGGTTGACCCAGCCTGGCGTATCCCGGCAAACCCGGCCTGGCGTATGCTTCCTGCATGAAACCTGCAAGCTCCATGAAGTTAATTCTGTTGGCCGTGATGCTTGCCTTTGCCTGCTCGGTCGGCCCCGGTGCGCAGCAGCCCAAGGCGCAGCCCGCACAGCAATCAAAACCGCTCTTCTCCGAAGACTTTGAGTCGGGCGCCATCGACAAGAGTGTATGGACGCAGGACGTTACCGGCGACTCCGTCCTCACCGTGCAATCGGACAAAGTGGCGCATGGCAAGTTCGCACTCCTGGTCCGTGTCCCCACGCCCGCGCAGCGCACCCACGCTTACTTGATGGCGAAGAACCTGCCCGAGGCATTGCGCCATCACCTGTTTGGCCGCGCCTACGTCTACATCACACCCGGCGTTCCCGACCGGCATACCATCTTTCTCACCGTCGGCACCACGGGATTTCCGAAGTACCGCTACGAAGAGGTTGCAACCGCGCATAATAAATTCCAGCTCACCTACGTCGACACCACGATCCAGGGTCCGCTGGGCGAGGACTATCATGCCGCCGGAGACGTTCCCATCGGCCGCTGGTTTCTGATGGAGTGGGAGTTCAACGACCAGCCCGATCGCGCCGCCGTTTGGGTCGACGGAGAACTGGTCCTGGACACGCCCTTCACCTACAAGACCGCCGGCCCCTCCAGCGATCTGGTCGGAGGCTTCACCAATTTTTCTCTGGGATTCTTTCTATGGGGAGCAGCTCCCGTTCCCTTCGACGTCTACTACGACGACATCGCCTTGGACACGCACCGCATCGGGCCGGTGAGGTAAAGATTGTGACAGCTTAAACGAAAACGCCAGAGACCCCGTCGGATCTCTGGCGTTTCATCATGAGGAACTCGCAGTTCTAATCGGGCGTTGCGCCTTCCGGCTACCGCTGGGCCAATCTGCGGCTTGCGCCGCCGATTACCCCGTCGGCCTCGCTTTCCGGGCGGCCTGCGACTTGCGTCGTCTGCCAACCTTCCGGCGTCGCCATCCAACGTAACCTCCGACTGAATATCGGCGTCAGATCCAACGGCCAGCCATCCTGTTGCTCTCCGGCTTGCGCCTTCGAACAACCCTCCGGCCCAACCTTCCGGCCAACCTGCGGCTTGCGCCGCCGACTGACGTTCCGGCTCCGCCTTTCGACCGACCTGCGACCGTCGCCGCCTGCCGATCCACCGGCCATGCCTTCCAATGAACCTCCAGCTTGCGCCTTCGACCCATCTTCCGGCTCGACCTTCCAATCAACTTCTAGCTTTCGCCTTCCGTCGACCTTCCGGCCCTGCCATCCAACCTAACCTCCGACTCTCATCGGTTGCTGTATCCGTCTGCTCCGCCTTCCGACCTTTCTCCAGCTTTCGCCTTCAATCGATCATCCAGCTCAATCTTCCGACCTCTCTCCGGCTTTCGCCTTCAATCGATCTTCCAGCCCAACCGTTGCGCCAACCTGCGACTTGCGCCGCCGATCTATTCTCCGATTGAGCCGTTGTGTCCACCATCGGCTTGCGCCTTTGGCCAACCCTCCGATTGAGCCGTTGCGCCAACCATCCGCTTGCGCTTCTGGCCGGCCCTCCGGCTGTGCCTTCCGGCCAGCCTCCGACTTTCGCCGGCTGCCAACCTTCCAGCTTCGCCTTCCAGATGGCATCCGGCTTACGCCGACTGCCAACCTTCCGGCTCTGCCTACGAACCCAACCTCCGACTCTCATCGATTGCTGAACTCTCCGGCATCGCCTTCCGGTCAATCTTGGACTTGCGTCTTCGACCAACCTTCCGGCTACCGTGCGATCAAACCTTCGACTTTCGTCTGGGAACGACCTTACGGCCCTGCCATGGAACCCAACCACCGACTCGCTGCTCGGTCTTCAGTTGAAGTGACAGTAGGAGTGGCTTGCCTGTGCACGCAAGTGCAAAACTAACGAAATCTGTGGATAATTCTCGGACGCTGGGGATGTCTCGCAAGTTGTTGTATTGATAGGCGGAGTGTGTGAGTGCTGACAGGCAGGCTGGCCGTTTAGGTTAGTCAATCGACGCGAAGGCATGGATCGACCCGGATTATTCCCCTAGATGGACGGAGCTTCTTACTGCGAGTCAGGAGGCATCCAGCCATGCAATTGCAGCCAGTTGGCCAGCAGCGTTGGGAAGACGGTAAGTTCACGCATCGCAGGGGGCTGGTCTACTCCCATGTGCGTGCCATGTGCCCCAAGCTCGAAGATGTGCAACTCCGCGGGGACGCCGGCGGCCTTCAGGGCTTCGTAGAATTCGGCGGCGTTGCGCGGATCCACCGTCTTATCTCCGGTGGTGGAGTAGATGAGGCAAGGACTGGTGTCGGCGGAGACATGCTTGAAGGGGTCGACGGCATCGATGGCGGCTTGGGTGGGATGCTGGCCTATGAGCGATTGCAAGGGAACCGTGCCGGCGCGGGCGTAGAGGTCAAGCGCTAGCACGCCATAGGAGATAATGGCAAAGTCCGGCCGGTCGGATACGCGGTCGATGGGGTCTGCGGCGGTTGGGTCGCCCGGCTTGTGGATGGTGGCCATGTACCCGGAGAGATGGCCTCCGGCGGAGAATCCCCAGATGCCGATTGCGTCCGGCTTGACTGCAAGTTCAGCGGCGTGCGAGCGGACGTAGCGGATGGCGCGGGAGGCGTCCAGCATAGGCACAGGGTAGACGTATGCGGGCGAAAGCCGGTACTCCAGCACAAAAGCGGAGATGCCGTGTGCGGCCAGCCATTGCGCTTCTTGCGCACCTTCCTGCGGCATCACCAGATGGGTATAGCCTCCGCCGGGCATCACGATGACCGCACTGTGCGGGCCTGCGCCCGCGGCGGGATAAGTGAACAGCTTGGGGATGTCGCCTTCCGTTGTGCCATGCGCCAGCGGCGCGCCCGCGGGCCATAGAACGACGGACTGGGAAAATCCTGGCGGCGGAACTGTTCTTGTGGCGACGGCCGGCACCGTAGAATTCGCGGGTGTCATGGCGGCGGGCGGCTGGGCGGCGAGAGGAGTGGCAAGGAGAAAGATGGCGGATGCGAAGAGATGTCGACTCATAGCTGGAAAGCATAACCCACCGGTACGACCCCCGTAAAACCTTGCCCGGTGTCGCGTTGAGGGCCGTTGACACCTGTATCAATAATGTCCAATCCTGTGATGGTTGCGCGGAGGTGAGTTGACCGACCGCCGGGCAATCCAGACGAGTTGCAACGGAAACGTGAACATGCCGTCCGGTTGCTGGAGCAAGGGCTGATTCAGGCCCAGATAGCGCGCAGCCCATGCTTCGACCAACTCCGCCTCCCTGGTGTCAAGGGTGGAGTACTAGTCGGTTGTTTGCGTTAGAGGAGTGCTACTTGCGTATCCAGGTCTGTCCGTCGGAGCTGGTATAGATGGCGCCAGAGTCGGTGGTGAGTTCGAAGAATGGCGTCTGCGGAGCTAGAGTCTGCGGTTGCTGCCTGGCTGTTGCGGCGCTGGCAGCGTTCATGCCTGCGGCGGGCTGAGCTGCGGATGGTGGCTGGGAGAGACGGAGCGAGAGTGCACGACCCTGCCACTGAACCGGGACGGGATGCCAGGTTGTGCCCACGTCGTCGCTGCGGAAGAGTGCGCCGGCTGTATCGAGGGCGAGAGCCCGGCTGGCGTATTCGGCCTCGGCGATTGCGGGCAGTTTGCTGGGCAAAGTGGGAAGCCGCTTCCTGTTCGCGAGTACGGCTGCACTGGTAGCAGTTGATAATGTATTTGCCGCACCGGCAGGAGCTGCAGTTGCGACGGCTGCACCACTACCTTGTTCCGCGACGTTGGATACGGGTACGCCTTCCACATAGTTCTGGTTGAGGTTGGTCTGTCCGGTGCCTCCATAGATGCCCGAGGCCCCGGCGGTTGAACCCTGGTTGGTTGCGTTGGCAGGATTTTGCTGGACGCCGGGCATTAGATATTGGAAGGCAGTGGGATTGCGCGGCCCGCCCTGCATGGTCAGCGGAAGGGAAGCATAGAGCTCATTTTCGATGGATCCGCCCAGGGTGGAATCGGTGGTGTCCAGGTAGGGCGGAGCATCGGTGACGGTGATGGTCTCGTTCGCGCCGCCGACGGTGAGCTTCGTATTCAACGCGAACATGCTGGCGTTATCGACGTTGACGTTCTCCTGCAGCAGCCGTTGAAAGCCCTTGGCGACGACCTCGACGTTGTACGTGCCGACCGGCAGGTCGTTGAAGGAGTAGACCCCTTCGTTGGTAGTCTGGCGGGTGGTCGCAACCCCGGTGTCGGTGTTGGTCGCGGTGACCTGTGCCTTGGAGATGACCTTGCCATCGGGATCGGTGACCATCCCGGTGATGCCGCCGCCAGAGAGAGTGCCACTCATCGCCGTGGCTCGCGTAAACATCTCTTTGTTCTGTGGCGTCTGCGGCGCGAGCTGCGCCTCCTGCGCAGCCGGGGGTGGAGCGATGGGAGCGGCGCTTGGCGGGATTGGGGCAGCGGTGGCGGCTGAGACGGCCGAGGTAGCCGCGGGCTCAGGTGCAACGACAGTGGCCTCCATTATTTGGTCAGTCGCGATGGGTTGTGTGTGCTTCCGTCGGAGTGCGCGAGGAGCTATGGGCAGGACTCTGCCGGAAGACTCCCCAGCGATGAGGGATTTGTTCGGAGTAGCTGGGAGCAGTGGTTGGGCCTGCTTGATCGAGGCCGTAGTGGTTGTGGTGGTCTGGTTGTGGGGGGTGGGAGTTTTGCGCAGATAGAGCGTTAGCAGGATGAGGCAGGCGATCGCGACAGGCGGGATGATGAGACCCCAGCCGGAGAGCCATCCTGAGAACCAGGGCCGGCGGGCGGCGGCAGCTTGAGGTTGGGGGGCCTCGATTGGATTGGCTTGTTGCGCGAGGTAGATCAGGGCGCGGCAGTCGGGGCAGGCGGCAAGATGGGCGAGCATCTGCTGCTGTTCGTGCGCGGGGAGCGCGCGCTCGGCGAAGGCGCTGAGTTGGTCCGCGTCTGGATGGTACCCGGGTTGGAAGAGATCGTTCATTTGGCTGCTGGCAACTGATTACTTACTTTTGCATGCGTGTTCGCGATTGCTTGTTTGACGCGAGGCTCCCTATCGGAGAACGGTTGAGTTTGGGAAGTTTGCAGCAGGACCCGCAGGTTTATTTCGAGATCGCGCGGGTCAGCACCGAGGGCTTCTTCGGCGGCGCGCCTGCTGAGGCCACCAGCCTGCAAATGGCGCAATAGTTGCTTGCGCAGGTCCGTAGTTAGCCGCTTTAGCTTGCGGCTGATGGTGGCCTCGTGGACGTGGAGCAGATGTGCGATCTGGAGCAAGGTCTGTTGGTCGAGGAAGTAGGCAGCAAGCAGATAACGGTCTTCCGGAGGGAGCTCTTCGAGTGTGCTCGCCACGGCATGATTGATGCGGTCGAGTTCGGCGGGGAGTGGCGTGGTGGACGCGGCGGGTGAGGCTGCTGCTTCGCTGCCCTCGATGGCTTCCAGTGGGGTCTCGCGGTAGGTGCGGCGGTGATGGTCGACGTGGCGCTGGGCAAGGGTCGTGCGAAGCCATCCGAGCAGGGAACCGCGGCCGGAGTAGGAGGCGAGTGGGGACCGGCGCTCGCCGCCTGGAGCGGACAGCCCGAAGAGTTCGGCGTAGAGCGAGTCGGCGAGGTCGTGGCCCAGCGTGGCGGACCCGGTGATGGCAATGGCGGCCTGGGTAAGCGGCACGCGGTAGAGACTGAAGAAACGTTGCCAGGCGGACTCGCGGCCGAGAGCGCAGGCCTGGGCCAACGCGAATTCGGGGAGGTGGAGGGCACGGTAGAAGGAACTCTGCTGGGCAGAAGTTGGACGAGTTTCGGGCGGTTGGCTGTAGTGGTGCTTTGCACCGACGGCGGCTAACGCTGCGCTGAATTCGGCTTGACTAAGGCCGCAGGATTCAGCCTCGGAGATGGGCCATAGCTCTTCGAGGAGGGCGGGCGAGAGCCCGGAGATCGTGGCAAGAGTGGCGTCAGCTTCCGTGTCAGAGGCGCCGGCGAGAGATGGTTGAGCGGACGGTAGGGTGAGAGTGAGCTCGCCGGGCTGGGAAGAGGCCGTGTCCACTCTCTTGACGATACACCTGTGGATGGGCAGGGACCCGTAAAAAAAAAGGCGAGCCCCGAGTCGAACTCAGGGCAGACCACTGGCGCCCGATTCCTGTCTTTACAGAACCGGACGCCCTTCGGTTATAGGGTCTCATCCTAGACGGCGCTAGTGTTTCGCCACGTCCAACTGCACTGGCGCGGCGGTGGCAGTTACATCGGGGTCATAGTACTCATAGACTCTCGACTGGAAGGTATGTGCGTGGATGGGGT
>Ga0326728_10019146_pt1 | contig 13333 bp, 7 predicted proteins | sample MB3enrmetagenome_FD_207602 | JGI IMG/M metagenome (GOLD analysis project Ga0326728, IMG submission 207602) | Lab enriched peat soil microbial communities from McLean, Ithaca, NY, United States - MB31MN | ecosystem: Environmental > Terrestrial > Soil > Wetlands > Peat | place: USA: New York... | reverse complement strand
CATGAAGCGTTATGTGAACTTCATGAGCAATCCCGACGAGCGCACGGCCATCGACCAGTTCGGCAAGGGCGACAAGTGCTTCGGCGTGACGGTGCTGATGGCCACGCTGCCCGGCCTGCCCATGTTCGGGCATGGCCAGATCGAGGGATTCACAGAGAAGTATGGGATGGAGTACCAGTGGCCGCGCTACGACGAGACCGCCGACCACTGGCTTGTGGAGCGCCACGAGCGGGAGATCGCTCCGCTGCTGCACCGGCGCTGGCTCTTCGCCGAAAGCAGCGACTTTCTGCTCTATGACTTCTTTGAGGCGGCCGGCTCGGTGGACGAGAACGTCTTCGCCTACTCCAACCGCAGCGGCAGCGAGCGCGCCCTGGTGGTTTACAACAACCGCTACGGCACGGCGCACGGCACGATCGATCTTTCAGCGGCCTACGCCGACAAAGGCGCGGGCGAACTGCGCCAGCAGCGCCTGCGCGAAGGCCTCGGACTGACGGGAGACTCCGGCTTCGTCCTCGCCTTCCGGGACTCGCTCACCGGGCTTGAATACCTGCGCCGGGCCTCCGACCTTGCCGAGCGGGGGCTTACCCTCGATCTGCGCGCCTACCAGTGCCACGTCTTCCTCGATTGGCGCGAGTTGCGCTCGACCTCGGACCAGCCCTGGGACCGGCTGTGCGATCAGCTCAACGGCAGCGGCGTCGCCAACCTGGACGATGCGCTGGTGAATCTGGAGCTGCGGCCCGTGCATGAGGCGCTTCGCCGGCAACTCGATCCCGCTCTCGTGCGCCTGCTGGCCGGCGTTGCGGAGCATCCGCGCTCCCCGGCCGCCGGGCTCCCTGTCACCGTGAGAGACAAGAAGATTCAGCAGGATCGGAACGCGTTTTTTGAGCTGGCGTGGAAGCGCTGCGAGGCATTTCTGCGCGCCGCGCGGACGGCCTACGCTTTGCGCCTCGGTCAAGAGAGGCATCCGATCGGCGTTGCTCATCCGGCCGCGTTGGCATCGCTGGCCCCGGTCCTCCGCGAGCGCCTGCGCGCCGCCATGCGCATTCCCGCGCTGGAATCGCTCTTCCCGGCTCCCTGGACCGTTGCCGCCCGCCGCGTGCTGCCGAGTTCCAGTCCGCAGTTCACCGCGACGGCCATGTGGGGCCCGGTGCTCGGCTGGTGCGCGCTGGAATTGCTGGCGGAATCGATCGATGCGGAAGAGCCGCGGCGGGTTGCGCTGGACCTCTTTGACCGGCTCCGGCTGCGTGAGCCGTTTGCCCAGGCCTTCGGCGCTCTCGGATTTGACGGTGAGGAGGGTTGGCGGGTCGCAGCCCGCATCAAGGTTCTGCTGCTCACGGGTTCCGGGGCTTTGAAGAAAGAGGATGCGGCGGGTGAAGCCGGGCCCGCGGCGAGCGTGGATGCGCCGCAGTCGGCTGCGGCTGGAGACGCGGCGGAAGCGGTTGCTCAGCCTGAGCCGGCGATTCCGGGTGCGGGTTCAGGCGAAGCGGTTTCTTCCGAGCCGGAAGCGGCCGGGGACGAAAGAGTGGCGCTTTCGCCGGAGTTGTGGCTCGATGCGGATGTGCGCTGGCTGACCGGCGTCCACGAGGCGGAGGGGCACGCCTATCTGGTTCGCGAGCCGTATGAGGAACTGCTCTGGTGGCTTCTCATGCCGTCTCTGCTGCGCCTGGCGGACCAGGCCGCTCCCAGCCGCGCCGCGGTCGAGGAGATGAGCAGAACCGTGGAAGAGGCGCTGGCGACGGCCGAGGCCGCCGGCTATCGCATCGATGCTCTGCTCAATCCGGCCGCCGGCACGGAAGCTGAATGCCGGACGATTGAGCCGGAAGAGCCGAATATTGAGTTGAACTGAGAGGCCGACCGAGGAGACTGTTGGGGCCGGCAGGCTCGTCAACAGGAGCGTAGTGGGCTTGGCGTTTGGCTGCGCACTTCGTCAAAAGCCGAAGCATCTTTCGGCGAGCCGGAGAACCGGCGAGGGAGATCGATTCAGTGCACGTTGTCTTTGCCGCTTCGGAGTGCGTTCCGTTTGCCAAGACCGGCGGATTGGCCGACGTGGTGGGCGCTCTTGGACCGGAGTTGGTGAAGCTGGGGCACGAGGTTACCGTCTACCTGCCGCTCTACGCGAGGGTCAAGCCGCACCTCGAGGGCGAGTGGAAGTATGCGCTGCGGTCGATCACCATTCCTTTCGAACACTACAACAGGTTTGTGGGGATCGTGGACGGGGGCCTGCGGGGCGGGGTGCGGCACTACTTTGTGGATTGCCCGGAGCTGTTCGACCGGCAAGGACTCTACGGGACCAAGGCGGGGGATTATCCCGACAACTGGGAGCGATTTGGGCTGTTTTGCCGCGCGGTGCTGGAGGCGGCCAAGCTGCTGGGCGCGCCCCAGGTCTTCCATGTTCACGACTGGGAGGCGGCGCTGATTCCGGTTTATCTGCGAACGGTGTACAAATCCGATCCGCTGCTGAAGGACGCAGGCGTCGTGTTGACCATTCACAATGCCGCCTACCAGGGACTGTTTCCGCCGGTTACCACCCAGCGGCTGCTGTTTCCGTGGGAGATCTTCACCATGGACCTGGTAGAGCAGTTCGACCACTTCAATTTTCTAAAGGGCGGGCTGGTATACGCCGACATTCTGACCACGGTAAGCCGCAAGTATGCCGAGGAGATTCAGACGCCGGAGTTTGGAGAAAAGCTGGACGGCGTGCTGCGCGGGCGGGCGGCGGACCTGCGCGGAATCCTGAACGGGGTGGACTACGCCCAGTGGGACCCGGCTACGGACCGCAACCTGGCGGCAAATTACTCGCTGGACGATCCGGCGGGCAAGCGCGAGTGCCGTGCCGATCTGCTGCAAGCCTTTGGATTGGAAAAGGTAGCGGAGAAGACGCCGGTGATGGGGATTGTCTCGCGGTTTGCGAAGCAGAAGGGCTTAGACCTGGTGGCGGAGATTGCGGACCGGCTTACGGATCGGAATCTGGTCGTGGTGGCCTTGGGGACGGGCGAGCCGGCTTATGAGCGGTTCTTTCGCGATTGGGCCTTCCGGAATCCGGGGCAGGTAGCGGTGAAGATTCGTTACGACGACGCGCTGGCACACAAGGTCGAGGCTGGGTCGGATATGTTTCTCATGCCATCGCGCTATGAGCCTTGCGGACTGAACCAGATTTACTCGCTCAAGTATGGAACCGTGCCGGTGGTGCGGGCCACCGGCGGCCTGGACGACACGATCCAGGAGTGGAATCCGGAGCGGGGCGCGGGGACGGGCTTCAAGTTTGAGGGGTTGAACTCGCTGGGTTTGCTGGAGGCGATCGACCGGGCGCTGACGGCGTTTGAGGACCAGGATGGCTGGACGAAGCTGATGCGGAACGGCATGGCGCGCAATTATAGCTGGGAGCAGCCGGCGCGGGAGTATGCGGCAGTCTATGAGGAAGTGGCGCGGCGGCGGGCGCGATAGCGGCGCATCGGCTTTCAACGCAAGCTAAGGGTCGCCTATCGCCACCGCGGTCAGCCGCAGCCTCCGCACCGCATAATGGGCGCCATAAAGCGTGAGATGGCCGCTGTCGGCATAGAGCAAGCGGTCGCCGTCGCGGTAGGCACAGTGGCTGCCGTCGGTGCATAGGGCGGGTTTCAGGTCGATCAGTTCGACGCCATCCTCGCTCGGGACCGCCTGCCGCAGCGTGGAAATGGCGAGCGCATCGGCGGAGGCAACGCCGTTGGGCGCAAAGCCGGAGTCGCCCGTCTCCTCGACTCCCAACCATCTGGCCAGGATGCCGCGCGCGGGGATGCGGGCGGTTCGGACTCTCTCCAGCGGGTCGAAATCGAAGTTGGGTATGTCCTCCAGCACCAGAACGGCCTTTCCCGCCGCCCGCAGCGTCTCGATCTGCGCCCTCAGCGACTCGATGAAGAGCGTCCGCACCGCATCGAGCGAAGGCATGGCGCTCGCGTGCGATGGATCGGCGGTGAGCCAGCCCCGTTCCCAGGTGCGATCGAGGCAGCCGGCCCAGTCGCCGGCCAGTATTACGATGCGAACGCGGCGATCGGACCGGAGCAGGCTGAGGACCTTGCGGTTGAAGTTCAAACACCGCTCGGCCTGCGCCGGAATCAGCGGAATGTATCGCAGCGCGCCGGTCAACGGCAGACAGGCGGCCTTGTTCAGTTGGACCAGGCCGTATCCCTGCTCGCCGGCCGCTGAACGCAGCCCCGGAGCAAGCGCCGCCGCGTGGCTGTCTCCCCATAGCGCGACCGACGGCCGTGGGTCCGCCGGGTCGTCGCAGCGGACGGACAGGTTCGGCTGGTCGTCGTCGTTGTCGATCAGGCAAGGGTCGGAAGACAGGGCGGGGCTGGCAGCTTCCATCCGCGCCAGTTGCGGATAGCGCTGGGGAAGTCCGTGGCTGAGCCAGATGACGGCGCAAACCGCGAGCAATCCCGCGCTCACCGCTGCGTAACGGAGCAGCAGCGGGCGCGGCGGACGGGTTGAACCGCGGAAGGGCTGCTCGATAAAGAAGTAAGAGAGAACCGCGCCGGCAAAGGCAACCGCGATGGCTACGATTGGAGCTGCTCTCGGTAGCTTGGCTCCGAAGAGAATGTTGAGATAGGCCAGCATCGGCCAATGCCACAAGTACCAGGAGTAGGAGACTCTGCCCACAAAGACCAGAGGCGGCAGCGAAAGCAGCCGGCGGTTGATCCAACTGGCTGGCACCGCGATAAGCATGGCCGTACCCAGGACAGACGGCAGCGCCGCCGCGCCCGGAAACAGCGAATGCGCATCCAGCAGAAACAGGGGCGCGACGATCAGAATCACCCCGGCCAGGCTTATCGCCAGGGAGAAGCGTGCGATGGTGCGCAGGCGCGTGCCTCCCTGTTCGCCGACCGCCAGAGCCACGCCCACGCCGAGTTCCCAGGCGCGCCCCGGCAGCAGATAGAAGGCCGCCTGGAAGGCTCGCTGCGAGTGGCCGTCGAGCTGGTACTGCGCAAGCAGAAACGAAAGCGTGCAGACGGCGAGAATCGCAGGCAGCGTCCAGTTGCGCCGGATGCGCGCCACCAGGACCATCAGCAGAGGAATCACGGCATAGAACTGCTCTTCCACGCCCAGCGACCAGGTCATCAACAGCGGAATCAGGTCGCTCTTGGTTTGGAAGTAGTTGGCGCTGTGCCAGAAGAGAAGATTGGAGACCGACAGTGTGGCCGCAAAAGCGGTGCGCCCGAGCTTGGCGGCCTCAAGCGGCGAAAGCAGAACCAGGGCCGCCAGCAGCGTAAAGGCCATCACGGCGAAAAAGGCGGGCAGAATCCGCTTGGCGCGGCGCTGATAAAAGCGCAGATAGCTGAAGCTGCCGGCGCGCGCTTCGGAGTAGATATGGCCGCCGATCAGGTAGCCGGAGATAACGAAAAAGATGTCCACGCCAGTGAAACCGCCGGTGATCCCAGGCACGTTGGCGTGGCAGAGCACGACGCTCAGGATGGCCAGCGCGCGCAGGCCGTCAATGTCCGGCCGATAGGACCGGTCAGCGACCTTGGATGGGTTGGAATGGGCAGCGCGCACGCACGCTCCTCCGCTGAAGCAACAGATTCACAGTCGGAGGAATGCGCAATTCTACAGTTGAGGCAGGAAGCGAACGAAAGCGAGGCAGGATTCCGCACCCATTCTATATCAGCTGAGCCTCCGCTCGAGTTGCGCGGCTCTCATCCGCGGGACTCAGCCTCTGGGTTACCTGTCTGGAGCGGGGAGCCGGAGGTCGCGGAGAGCGCGGCGCGCGCCATCGGGCGAGAGATGGCTGCTGTCGATGAAGAGCAGGCTCTCTCCGTCGCGATAAGCGCATTGGGTGGAACTCGGGCAGAGAGCGGGTTTGGGGTCAAGGAGCGCCACGCCGGGTAGATGCGCGGCGGTCTCCTCCAGGACGGAAACGGAAGCCGCAATGCTCGCGTCGCCGGCGGGAGGCGCGAAGCCTGGGTCGGGGTCTCCTTGTATGCCCAACCAGCGCGCCAGGGTGCGGCGCGCGGGAATGCGGGCGGCGCGGACCTTCAGCAGCGGGTCGAAATCGAAGTTAGGCGTGTCTTCGAGGACGATGACCTGTTTGCCGGCGTCCTCAAGGGCGCGGATCGTGGCGGAAAGCGATTCGACATAGAGCCGGCGCGAGGTCTCCAACGAGGGAACCTGGGGTTCGCGGGCCAGATCGGCGCTCAGCCAGCCGTCCATCCAGCTTCGATGGAGTGGCGCGGCCCAGGCGGCAGCCAGAATCACAACCCGGATGCGGCGGTCGCCCAGGATCAGGCCAAGGGTGGTTCGGTTGAAGCGCAGGCATTCCGCGGCCAGCCGCGGAAGCCGCGGAATGTAGTGGGTTGCACCGGTAAGCGGCGTGCAGGAGTTCTTGCCCAGCTCGACAAAGCCGTACCCTCGAGCGTTTGCGGCCGAGCGCAGGGCTGGAGCGAGCGCCGCGGCGTGGCTGTCTCCCCACAAGGCAATTAAGGGCCGCGCCGCCGAAACGTCGTAGCACGCCGGCGTGAGGTTGGGCTGGCCGGTTTCGCCCGCCAGACAGGGGTCGATCTTGAGGCTCTCGCCGGCAGCTTCCATGCGGGCCAGCCCCGGAAACCGCCGCGGCAGGCCGTGGCTCAGCCAGATCACGCCGCATGCTGCCAGCAGCACGAGGCTGACCGTCGCGTAGCGCAAGAGCAGCGGAATGGGCGGCCTGGTGGAGCGCCGGAAGGGCTGCTCGATCAGGTAGTAGGAGAGCGCGGCGACGGCTAGGGCAACGGCGACGGTCAGCAGTGAAGCTTCCACGGTCGGAGTGCCATCGTACAGAATGCGCACGAGAGCCAGCAGCGGCCAGTGCCACAGGTACCACGAGTAGGAGACTTTGCCGATGAAAACCAGCGGCGGCAGCGAGAGCAGACGGCGATTGATCCAACTGGCGGGAACCGCAATCAGCATGGCCGCGCCCAAAACCGACGGCAAGGCGGCCGGGCCGGGAAACGGCGTGGCGGCTGTGAGCAGAAAGACGGGAGCCAGCAACGATGCCAGTCCGGCTAGACTCACCAGCTCGACCGAGGCTCTTTCACGGTTTGTGGAATGCGACGGGCGCCCCATCTTCGCTGTCATCCTGAGCGAGGTCGCCACGGCGACCGAGTCGAAGGACCTGCGTTTAGTGCAGTCGCGGCTCGGATGGGATGGCTTCGGGACGGGCAGCGGCCGGCCCTTGCGATTCAACTCCGCGGCCGCCAGCGCCACGCCCGCGCCCAGCTCCCAGGCGCGAGCGGGCAGCGTATAGAAGACCATCATCGGGTAGCGGCCGAGCAGGCTCCAGGCAAAGAGGAACGAGAGAGCGCAGGTGACGGCCACGGCGGGCAAGAGCCAGTTGCGGCGGATGCGCGCCAGCAGAACCATCAGCAGCGGAATCACCGCGTAGAATTGCTCCTCCACGCCCAGCGACCAGGTCATCAGCACAGGATTCAGTTCGGTCTTGGCGGCGAAGTAGTTGGCCGTTGCCCAGAAGAGAATGTTGGAGGCCGAGAGCGTGGCGGCAAAGGCGGAACGCGCCGTCTGCGCGGCCTCCAGGGGCGAGAGCAGAAGCAGGGCCGCGAGCAGAATGAAGGCGAGAACGGCGAAGTAGGCGGGCAGAATCCGCTTTGCCCGCCGCCGGTAGAAACTCAGATAGCTGAAGCAGCCGGCGCGCAGTTCGGCGTAGATGTGGCCGCCGATCAGGTAGCCGGAGATGACGAAGAAGATATCGACGCCGGTGAATCCGCCCGTGACGCCAGGCACGCCGGCGTGATACAGCACCACGCTCAGGATGGCCAGCGCGCGCAGGCCGTCGATGTCGGGGCGATAGGCGCGCTCCGCTTCGCCGGAACGCTCAATGGGATCGATGCCGCTCGATGGGTTGGATTTGTTAGCGCGCACGCACGCATCTCCAGTGACGCAACGGAATTGCAGCCGGAGAAATGCGCAGTCTTACAGGAGAGGCAGAGAGCCAGCGAAAGCGAGACGAATTTCTGCGATCATTCTATATCACTGCCTCACAGCGCCGATTAGGTCACCCAGGGCTGGTAGGCCGAGAAGGACGAGGGCATGTCAGCGAGGAATCGCTCAACCTGCAGGTTGAGATGGATGAAAGTGCCGCCAGATGGTCTCGGCGGTTTTGCGGGGGACTACGGCGGCGAGGGATTCGGCGGTGGCTTGCTGCACGTCGCGGAGGCTGCCGAAGTGAGTGAGCAGGCGCAGGCGGGTTTGGGGGCCGACGCCGGGGATGGTCAGCAGCACGGAGTCGCGGTCGCGCATGGCGCGGCGCTGGCGATGGTAGCCGACGGCGAAGCGGTGGCTCTCGTCGCGGATGAGCTGAACAAGATGGAGGACGGGGGAGCGGCGGTCGAGGACGATGGGCTCCTGCTCGTGGCCGTAGAGGTAGATGACCTCTTCGCGCTTGGCGATAGAGGCGAGCGGCGGCACGGCGAGGCCGGCCGGGGCGAAGTCGAGGGATTCGAGGGCCTCGGCCGCGGCGTGAAGCTGGCCCAGTCCGCCGTCGATGAGGACGAGCGACGGCATGGGCTTGGCTTCGTCGATGAGGCGGCGGTAGCGGCGATGAACGACCTCGCGCATGGAGGCGAAATCGTCTACGCCGAGGACGGTCATGACCCTGAACTTGCGATAGGCCTGCTTGTTCATCTTGCCGTCTTCCCAGACGACCAGCGAGGCCACGGCTTCAGCGCCCTGGATGTGGGAGATGTCGAAGCACTCGATGCGGCGGGGCAGATCGGGAAGCATGAGGGCGTCGGCGAGGGCCTCCTGAATGGCCTTGCGGGAGGGTGTGAGGACGCGGAAGCGCTGGATGTAAGACTGCTTGGCGTTCTGGCCGGCGAGATCGACCAGCGACCGCTTTTCGCCGCGCTGGGGGACGGCGATTTCGATGCGATGGCCCATGCGCTCGGTGAGCAGGGCGGCGAGAGATTCGCGGTCGTCGAAGTCTACGGGGACGAGAATGGAGCGCGGAACGTAGCGCTGGTCGATGTAGAGCTGCTTGAGCAGAGCGCCGAGCACTGCGCCGGCGTGGAAGGGGGGCTCCTGGCTGGCGGGAGGAGATTCGTGGTCTCCCACCCATTCCGCTGAGGAACGCGAAATGGATGGGGCACGGAGCTTCTTGGGTTGGGCGGCATTTCCCTCAGTGGCTAAAGCCCTGCCTTCGTCGAGCGCGCCAATGTTCGGGCTGAAGCCCGTACCCCTCACGCCCGTATGCTTCACGGTATCGATCGATTCGCCGCCTTTGGCTGCGGGTGCTGCAAGCAGGTCCGGCAGGTCTTCCCAGAAAAACTCGCGGCGGTCGACGATCTTGCCGGCGCGGACGTGGAAGAGGTTGACGGCCAGCGAGCCGGCTTCAAAGTGATAGCCGAAGACGTCGGCGTCGTCGTCCAGCTCGGCGGTGGCGGCGCGCTGCTTCTCCTGCAGCTGATGGATGGTGGAGAGCTGGTCGCGCAGGCGGGCGGCGGCTTCGAACTGCTCGGCCTGGGCGGCGGCCATCATGCGGGCGGTGAGGGCGCGCTCCAGCTCGGCGTGGCGGCCTTCGAGGAAGAGCTGCGCGTCGCGGATAGCTTGCTTGTAAAGCTCGGGCGTGGTGAGGCCCTCGACGCAGGGGCCCATGCAGCGGTGAATGTAGTACTGGAGGCAGGCGCGGGGGTGGTAGCGGGAGAGATCGACCTTGCAACTGGGAATGAGGAAGCTGCGATGGATCAGCTCGACGACGCGCCAGGCCAGGCTGCCGGGAAAGTATGGGCCGTAATACGCCGCGCCGTCCTTGAGCAGGCGGCGGGTGACAAAGACTTTGGGGAAGCGGTCGGCCAGGGTGAGCTTGACGTAGGGGTAACTCTTGTCGTCCTTGAGCAGGATATTGAATCGAGGCCGGCGCTGCTTGATGAGGTTGGTCTCCAGCGCCAGGGCCTCGGACTCGTTGGCGACCAGAATGTACTCGAGATCGACGGCCTCGCGCATCAGCGAGCCGGTCTTGGCGTTGGCCTGCGCGGCCTCAAGCAAATAAGAGCGGACGCGGGAGCGCAGGTTGTTGGCCTTGCCGACGTAGATCACCTCGCCCTCGGCGTTCTTGTAGAGGTAAACGCCGGGCTGGGTGGGAAGGCCGCGGATTTTCTCGTACAGGTCCATGGCAGGGATCAGGGGTCAGTGGTCAGAGATAAGGGGTCAGCGGAGTGCAAGTCTGCGCGGCTCAGGCGACGGCCAGACGTTTGAGCCGGATGCGGTCAGCGGGAATCTGGGCAAGATCGTAATGGGCCTGCTGCGTGATCCAGCTCTGGGCGCTGCCGCCAAAGACTTGCGAGAGCCGGATGGCCATTTCAGGCGAGATGCCGCGCTTGCCATTGACGAGTTCGGAGAGGGTGGTCCGCGTGACGCCGAGAGCCGCCGCCGCCTGGGTGATGGTGAGCCCGAGGGGCTGAATGCACTCAGAGTGAACAACGCTGCCAGGATGGGGTGGATTCTTCATCGGCATGGGAGAACCTCCTTAGTGGTAATCGAGATAATCGACATCAAACGCATCGCCTTCAAGAAATCGGAAGATCACCCGCCAATTGGCTCGAACCGTAACTGCCCAAAAGCCCCTCCGGGGACCTTTGAGCGAGTGAAGCCCGAAACCCGGAAGATCCAAATCCCCAGCAGATCCGGCTGCGTCCAGGCGCGCAAGGATGTTGCGCAGCTTGGTCAAGTGCTCCGCGAGGACGCCGCGAGGGTCGTCGTGCTCGTAGAAGCGTCTCAACCCTCTGTGGCGGAAGGACTTGATCACAATCCATCGTAATGCGTAACGTGACGCAGGTCAAGCGCCATGCCATACCATCTTTCGGCCCGGCCTTACAGCTTCCCACTGCCGGACTCTCGCTGCTGGCGGATGTGTTCGGCGCGGACCTGCTCCGCGGTAAACAGACTGAGAAAGGGCGCCCCGGCCGCGGCGGCCTCGACGGCGGGCCGGCCGTTCGCTTCCTGGCGTTCGACGATGCAGACTACGGCGGCGACAATCATGCCGGCTTCGCGGGCGGCTTCGATGGCGGTGAGCATCGAGGCGCCGGTGGTGGAGGCGTCGTCCACAATGACCACGCGCGCGCCGGGGCGGCAGAAGCCCTCGATGCGGCGTCCGGTCCCGTGAGCCTTCTCCGCCTTGCGGACCAGGAAACCGTGCAGCAGCGGAGCGCCGGGCTGAGAGATGGCGCGCCAGGCGCTGGCGGTAGCCACGTTGGAGACAATGGGGTCGGCTCCCAGGGTCAGACCGCCCACGGCCTCCGCTTCGATGCCGCGCTCTTCGAGCAGCTCTAGGATTGCGTGACCGGTGAGGCGGCCGCCCTCGGCGTGGAGAGTCGTGGTCCGGCAGTCGATGTAGTAATCGCTCTCGCCGCCCGAGGAGAGCTTGAACTGGCCGAGCCGGAAGCTGAGGCGGGCGAGAAGAGAGAGCAGTTGCTGGGCGTGGGTCGGGGTATCCATCGAATTCGATTGTAATGGCGGCGACTTGCGGTCTCTCACATCTTGTCCAGGTGCCTGAAGCCGCCGGTGCCCAGAAACATGAGGGAGAAAAGCAGGAAGTTGTAGGAGGCGTGGACCAGGACGCAGGCGGCCAGGGAGCGGGTGCGCAGCCGCACAGCGCACAGCAACAGGCTGATGGCGACCAGCAGGAGAAACGGACCCAGCGCATAGCCTTGCTGGTCGGCGTGCAGGGCGGCAAAGGGAATGCTGGTGAAGATTGAGGCGACGATCATGGCGAAGATGGACCATTGTGGATGGCCATGCTCGTCGAGCGGGCGGGCGGGCCTGCCGGTGGCTCGTTCGATGGCCCAGTCCCAAGCTGTCGCCAGCGCGGGCAGCAGAAAGCCGCGAAAGAAGATCTCCTCAAAGAAGGGCGCAATGGTGACGCCGAAGGCGAGCATCAGCCATGCGGCGCCCGGCGAGCGGAACATCTCATCGATGGGCGCTTTGGCCGGGCTGGGCAGCAGGATGTCGTCGAGCATGGCGAGCAGAAAGCAGAGGCCTCCCGCGCCAAACAGCCGCCAGCGCAGGCGCAGGGCCGTCGCCCCGTTCCATTGGATGCCGGCAAAGAAGCCCTCGTGCCAGACCAGAGGAAGAACGAATAAAGCGACGGCGAAGGTGGCGAGGTAAAGAGTCGCCGTGCTGCCCAATGTGTAGTGAACATCTGTTTTGGCCTGGTCCAATGTAGCGACCCCGAAGAGATGAAACCGCAGGGCGACCATAACCAGCACCGTACTGCACAAAAGCCCGATGCTTGCTAGCGCGACCAGAAGGGCAAGATGGCCGAGGTGAGGGATGCGCGTGCGCGGAACGATGGCCGGAGCGGTGAATGACTGGAAGAGAGGCCGCTCGGGCGGCTCGGCTGAAGGGAATTGATCCGGAGAAAGGGGCGGCGATTGGGATTCGCGCTCTGCCGAGCTGTCGGGTTGGTTGGCATCGCTCTCCGAGACCAAAGCTCGCGCCAGTTCGATTGCACGGGCGTACGGGCTAGAGGCCGCTTGCTCCGCGGAGAGGGGTTCTTCCACGGCTAGCTCCGGGGCTCGGTCAAAGCTGTCGTTCTGGCTCATGGGAGCCCCGATTTCTTCTTGTGGGGAGCGTCTCCCTTGTGGATGGCTTGGTCTATGGCGGGAAGTTCGGTCTTTGCCCGCGTCAGTGCAAGATCGTTTTCGGCTGGAGTGGCTCGGCGGGCGCGCTTCGGTCTGACGAGCCCGGGCGGCGCAGTGGAATCCCAGGTCTCGGAATCCAGACCCCGGGCGCCCGGTTCCTTCGATGGTCCAGGTCTCGGGTCTCCCACCTCTTCCGCTGAAAAAGACGGAAAGAATGAGGCACGGAGACCTTGGGCGTCCGAAACCGCGGGTCCTTCGGCTCGCTGCGCTCGCTCAGGATGACAGTCGTTGAGAGGGGTGATGGTGGATTCGTCGTCCGGGGTTAGCAGGGCGAGGCGGCCGTTGCTGGAGGCGTAATAGCGGGTGAGAAACTGGCCGGTGTAGGAGCCGGGAGTAGCGGCGATCTTTGCCGGGCGGCCCTGGCCCACGAGGCGGCCTCCGTCTTCGCCGCCTTCGGGACCGAGATCGAGGATCCAGTCGCCGTTGCGGATCACGTCCAGGTTATGTTCGATGATGATCACCGAGTTGCCGAGGTCGACGAGCCGGTGAAGGACTTCAAGCAGCTTGCGCACATCGTCGAAGTGGAGGCCGGTGGTGGGCTCGTCCAGGAGGTAGAGCGTCCGCCCCGTTTGCCGCTTGCTCAGTTCGCGAGCCAGCTTCATGCGCTGAGCTTCGCCGCCGGAGAGCGTGGTGGCGCTCTGGCCAAGATGGACGTACCCGAGGCCCACATCGAC
>Ga0326728_10019145_pt1 | contig 13333 bp, 20 predicted proteins | sample MB3enrmetagenome_FD_207602 | JGI IMG/M metagenome (GOLD analysis project Ga0326728, IMG submission 207602) | Lab enriched peat soil microbial communities from McLean, Ithaca, NY, United States - MB31MN | ecosystem: Environmental > Terrestrial > Soil > Wetlands > Peat | place: USA: New York... | reverse complement strand
CAGGGTAATCCGCGTAAAAATCCGCATCTTTTTTGCTTTTGGTGGCGACTTTTAGATCGGGACCGGGTTTGATGCGGGAAAACCAGGTATGCAATTCAATATCGGCGATTTGCCCCAACCACCAAGCCAGCTGAAACGGCTTGAGAAGGGAATAGGTATTAACTGGCAGGCTCCCTTAATCGGGAGCTTGCCTTGTTTCATTACCATCCCATCCCCATTAGCAAAGGTAATGGATGGTAATGAAGTTGAGCGTGGAAGTAGATGGCTTGGTAATGCCATTGCTAATGGGGAAAACTACAAAACTATTACCAACGGAGGTGCCAGGTGGTAATACATCGTCAGTGTGCTTTCATTCTTCCTTCAGGAGAAACATGCCGTATGCATCCCCTGCAAAATAGTGAATTCTGTTGGGCACATTCGGCTGAAAGAAAAAAAGAAGTGCAAGAAGCACGTCGCCTGGGAGGACTGCGCCGAAAGCGTGAATTGACCATCGCCAGTGCCTATCAGTTTGAATCTTTGGATTCGGTGGATGAGATTCGCCGTATTGTTTTAATAGCAGTTCTTGATGCACTTTCTTTGGAGAACAGCATGTCCCGTGCCCGGACATTGGCCTATCTGGCCCAGGTTGCACTGCGGATGCTTGAGGTGGGCGAGATTGAGGAGCGAGTGGCAGCCCTGGAGGAACTGGCCAAGATGAAGAAATAAGATGAGTTTGGAAAATAGATTAAAGCAACTTGAATCGAAAATGAGGCTGGCAAATCCCATGGACCAACAGCTACCAGATATTGACCAGTGCATAAGACATCTTGGTTTGGATCCGGTGGTTGTCCGGGAATCCGCCCAAAACACCGGTAGGAGCATTGTTGAAGTAATCTGTGAAAAGATTGGTATTGAACCAAGGGAATTCCAAAGGCTATTAAGAGAGAAAATAAACCTTGCGAGGTAAAGTAGACATGAATATAGAAAGACGTCTGCAACGGATAAGTGACGCTCTCAGTAAAGGACATACACTATTACGTGATATGACCGATGACGAACTGGCCCAGGTTATCACCGGCAATCACAAAACCAAGGCATCCGACCTGACAATAAAATATCTGGAAGAAATAATAAGTGGAGCTCAACGATGAGGCTAGAGCACCGATTACAATCTCTTGAGCTAAAATGGATAGCACAGAAGCCTGGGTGTAATGTTACATTGTTTATTGTTGTTCCGCAGGATTGCCAGGACGGGACGTTCGATTCTGATACCTACCGACCTTCCAGCGTTGAAATAGAAATATTTCTCAAGAAATTAAAAGATGGCGGAGAGTGCCGGGGCTGTAAAGGCTCCTGTTCAATCGACTGGTCGCCTGATGGATTCAAGAACCACGTGATTAGCGGGGCAGGTCCTTCATCTTCTTCCGAGCACAAGGTTCATCTCATGTTCTGCGCAGATGCTGAGATACCAGTATTATGCAGGCAAATCATGAATGGCGGGAGAGACCGGAATCTCACATAATTTTTGTAATGAATTTGTTATCTTTCCTTTTTATTATTTATTACATTGTGATACCCGGGAAGATATAATCAGTTAAGGTTGAATAAGGTAATCATTTATGGAAATTTTCAGGAGATGACCTATGTATCGAGAAGCTAATACCCGTTCAGATCAAATGAAAGAGTTTGTTAACAAAGTAGCAGAAAAATTGGGACTTCCATCCGAGAAGGTTGCAGCGGCTGTGAAGAGTGTCAGAAAAGAGTGGATGGAGAAGATGATTGCAGAAAAAATCCAGGAGGCCGTTCAAAATGGCGTTATCACCCAGTTAGAGGCAGGTCAAATTACTGATTGGTTGAAGAATCGGCCTGACGGTGTTCAAAAATTGATGGGGCAGATGTTTGGTCATGCGGGTGGAATGATGGGTATGGGAAAGCGAATGGACATGTAATCGTCTGAAAAAGAATACGCGTTAATAATTTGAGTTTTTAGATTAAGCCATCGGCAGGATTATGTATCGATCAAGTTTGCTGTTAGCAATTTTAATATTGTTATCTATTCTTATTTTCTTTATTTTGATTGATGTTGTAACGTTTTCTTATAGCGAACTCGGTTTGTCGCAAGTTTCGGCGATCATTCTTTTAGTCGCCACATTATTAGGGGCAATGATTAACATCCCGATAACCACGCGTAAGTTCCAATTAGAAGGGCGACAAAGTTTTTTATCACGGTTTTTCTTTTACACACCACCTAAAGTCATTTCCCAAACAATAGCGATAAATGTGGGCGGAGCTTTGATACCTATCGGTTTTTCCATTTATTTGTTGTTCCGAACTTCATTGTTGCCAACGTTAGTGGCCGGATTAGCAGTTATTTTGATTGTACGTTTGATCGCTCGTCCAGTTCCCGGGACTGGAATCACAGTTCCTGCTTTTGTGCCTCCTTTAGTTTCAGCGGGCTTAGCGCTTTTACTCGCTCGCAACCATCCAGCTCCTGTGGCTTATATTTCGGGAACATTAGGAACCTTAATAGGCGGAGATCTTCTCAACTGGCCCAATTTCAAAAAGCTTGGCTCACACATGATAAGTATCGGAGGCGCAGGGGTCTTTGACGGTGTTTTTCTTGCAGGGGTTCTAGCAGTTTTAATTACAAAAATATAATGATTTCATCCAATAGCGGTCCGGACACTTAGGCAGAATTGTGACGATTAGTAGTAGAATAAACCACCAAACCATTAGTTTCGTCTTCGAAAATAGTCAGGAGGTGAAAGATGCCAATCCATCCTTTAGTTATGCAATTGAGGTTTACACGTAGTGAATTTATTAAGTGTCTTAAAGACGTCTCTCCTGAGGATGCTGTCCATCGAGTAATGCCAATGAATTGCATCAGTTGGATCTTGGGTCATCTAGCTAACCAGGAGCAAGCCTACTGGGTATTGCTGGCTCAGGAACGAACCATATTGCCCGACTTAAATGATCTCGTTGGGCCTGGGAAACCGGCAAACACACCTCCATTTGATGAGATGTGGGCAGCCTGGTACAGTATCACTAAAGCCGCTGACCAATACCTAAACACATTGACAACACCTGTATTAGAAACACATTTTATCTACAAAGGGAAACCACGACCGGAGAGTGTGGGCACTATGCTTCTTCGCAATATTTATCATTACTGGTATCATACTGGTGAGGCTCACGCCATTCGTGATATGCTTGGACACCGGGATTTGCCTCAATTTGTCGGAGATATGTCTGAAGCATTTTATCGTCCTGAGCCGTGAGGTTTACTCCTCAAAGAATGGCGCGATTTGCTGGTGGGTTATCCGGTCAAAAAAACTATAACTTCATAAATAACTGGTGCCAGCACCCCAATCGGTGTTGTGCGTTTCAAATTCGGCTCATGATTTTCGTATCGATCTATGAAAATGTAATTTCATGGACAACGGGAGTGAATGGCAATGGATAAGAAAAAGGATACCACGACGGCAAATGAAAAAATGTGGGATGCCAGAGCCAAAGACTATGATAGGTATTTTTGGTTCACTCACTGGGACGAGAAAAAACTAGTCTCGGTATTGAAATTAAATCATAAATTTTCTCTCCTGGACTTGGCTTGTGGCCCCGGTTGGGCATTACGCTATATCGATCAACAAACCAAGGGGACAGGCGAGTTATATGGCATTGATATTTCTTCGAACATGATAAAGACTCATGTTTTCAAATAACATTCGGTATTTGGTTTCGCTTTCTCTTAGGGATTCTTCCGCCTTTTTACGATCGGTGATTTCCTTTTCCAGATCTGTTTTGGATGCGGTAACATTTTTCAGGCTGGCGGTCATAAGATTGAATGCATGAGATAGTTCCCCGATTTCGTCATGTTCTTTTTCTTCGATCTTAAAATCCAGGTTACCCGAACCTATTGCCTCGGTCCCAGCCTGAAGTTGCGCAATCGATCTAAGCGTCCTCCTTTCGATCATCCAGTAGTTCAATAGAAAATAAAGTCCGAAAAGCGTTATGAGTATGATGAGAACAATGAGGCTGAATTGCCTCGTGTTATTAGCTTGAGCATCAAACAACTGTGATAAATTAGAAGAGTCCGACTCCAATTCCTGATTTTGCACTGACATCCGGCTCCAGGACATCTGGAAGATTGTGTTATCGATCGTCCCACCATGGTTCAATGACTGATTCCCCAAACTGGAATCAACGCTGTCGAAAACACTCTTGAGTTGCGGAACGTTAGCCTGAATATTACTGATAAGGGATTTTTCTTCTGCTGTATTTCCCTCTAATTTGGCAACATCGTTCGAAAATACTGTATATTCATTCTGCCATGCGCTCAGCTGCTGGCTTTCCTGATAAATCATATAGTTATCGCCGAGGTAACTAAGGTTGTTCACTTCCTGGGATATGTTATTTACGGTGGTTTCCTGATTAACAAGCCTGTTCACTCTTTGTTGAATAATAATCGCTGAGGCCGACATCACAACGATTAAAATACCAAAAACAAGGACACCCAACATAAATTGTGTTCTAATTTTCATGGTAATCTCCGTTACTGGATAATATTTACAGAGTCCGGTTCGACGGCTTTCAGACCGTCAGCGTAGATGTAGTTAAAGAAATTTGGTACTTGAGTCGAGGTTGTTAGATTATTGCTAATGGTCCAACGGGCTTCATCTTCCATTGCCGCAATCAGGGATTCATCTAAAGACAGGGAAAATTGGTAATGCGGCCAGATATCATTTACATATTCATCGGTATAACTATAGTTTTGTTGTAGAATCGTCTTTGCCTGAGAAGGATGTTCAATAACGAATCCCTCTGCCTTGGCAAGTGAATTTAAAAATCGCTTAACCAGTTCCGGATTCAGTGCCAACCATTCATTACGACAAAATAAAACGCTATAAGCTGCTTGACCGCTTTGTAATGACCAGTTTACTGTTCCACCTGGGAATTGCCCGAGGATTTGACTTTCCCACGGATCACGCGTCACCACTGCGTCAACGGTTCCGTTTGTCAGCGCCGCAACATCTTGTGCCGCGGTCAAGTTAACCATCGTAACATCATTGATGCTCATGCCATTCAATTCCAGAAATTGGCCAAAATAGAACTCATTGATTGTACCCAAGGGCACGCCAATTCTTTTTCCTTTGAGGTCTGCTATGGTTTTAACACCATTACCGGTCAGTCCCACTAAATCGATGACGTAGGACGTGCTTATGCTGGCAATTATGCTGATGTCCTCATTGGCAAAGGCGCCGGACACCATGGCATATTCCGATGCCCCCGCAATATCTATTTTGTTATTTAAAAGATCGGCTATAGCGTCTGGTCCTGTATCATATGTTTTAAAATTAAAATCTATGCCATTTGAAGCAAAATAATTCTGGTTCTCAGCAGTAAAAAGAACGACATTAGCATCACTATCCACTCCACCCAATGTAATTGATAATGTTGGAAACTTTCCTCGGCAAGCTGGAATTATTATTGTGGCGATTATTGCGAGAATAAGAACTAACGAAAAAACAATTTTTCGCATTTTTCTATCCTCTATTGGATGATGTTTATTGCTTCCGGGTCCACCGATTTGAGACCGTTCAAATAGATATAGTTCAGAAAATTGGGTACTTGCGTTTGAGTGGTAAGATTATTGGCGATCATCCATCTGGCTTCATCTTCCATCGCCGCAATCATTGATTCGTCCAAAGAAAGGGAAAACTGCTGCTGCGGCCAGCTTTGCGTTAAGAATGAATCGTCAGTGTTATTCAGTAAAGATTGCTGGGACGCTTCTGCCTCTGTTGGATTTTTAGCAATAAATTCTTCGGCTTGGTTAAGCGCTTTTAAGAATTCAATAACAGTTTTCGGATTGGCGGTTATCCAATCATTATTGGCGGCTAAATTATCAAAAGCCGATTGTCCATTTTGAGCAGACCATTGTATTCCATTTGTTCCTAGCTGTTGTAAAATATCATATGAATAGGGTTGACTCACGACCACTGCATCTACCTTACCACTCTCAATGGCACTGGCAGCTGAAGTCATGTTTGTATTACCAATGGTCACGTCGCTCATTGTCAACCCGTTTAGTTCAAGAAGCCTTCCCAGATAAAACTCAGCTATGGTTCCTTGGGGAAGCCCGATTATTTTTCCTTTAAGGTCAGAAATATTTTCAATACCCAAGTCTTTACGTCCGGTTAGGTAAAAGGCTTGATCCTTATCCATGGTGGCAATTATACTCACTGGATTACTATTGAAAGCGCAAGCAACAATTGGATATTCGGTAGTCCCGGCTATATCCACTTGGTTATTCAACAATCCTTGAACCGCGGCCTGTCCGGAAGCATAGGAGCTAATAGTCACATTTAGGCCATTCCTTGCAAAATACCCCTCACTTTGAGCGACATAAATGGGTGTAAATCCCGGGGCAGAAGACCCTAACCCAAGAGTGATTGATTCCGTCTTGACGGGCGCATTTGAACAAGAACAACAACCGAAAGCCAGCGCCGTGATCATTACGGAAACGATCAATGCAAATAATATGAGCTTTAAACTTCCGGCTCGAATAGACATGGAATAAATGTTAGCACCTGAAAATTTTAACGTCAATGAGTTCGCGAGATTTTTTCGCAGTGCCTGATTCCAATTTTGAAATAAAAAATGAGCCAAAGTAAAATGTTATAAATTTGTTATACTTTATGGCAGATTGTGTCTTGCTCGTAAATTTCGCGTTGTTGCCGCAAAGTTTATCTTTAATATTGGTCCCACTCCACAGAGTGTCGTTTCGAATACTTCTTTGGGAATTGCCTAATACCAGCCTGCAGGTTTGGCACAGTCAATTTGAAATCACATGGAGTAGGTACATAAAACCAAAGTTGCTTGGTTTCCCAAGACGCATGTTCTTCAGCTCTTTCATTGACATCATTTACGATAAAACAGTGATTCCCAGCTGCCGTTCTTGGTATCCTCGGCGAATTTCTTTTTGACTGAGGTCCAAGCACCTTTTCGGGCAACCATTTCAGCGTTGGCAGACTATTGCGAACAGCAGGAGATAGGTCATCAATATTTTCGTATGGCATATAATCAAGCCATCGTTGCTACAAAAAAATAATCATATGCATTAACCCTAAAATATCTAGGTGCAAATAAGCAAAAATAAAAATACAAATTTAGTAATTAGATCCTAAGATAACATTTTCAGCAGAAATAGGAATTTTATGGTGTAGTACTAAGACCCGACGCTGTGGCAGATGGTAATATGAGTTTAATACTGATGATACCGCCAATTTGATGCTGTTGGTCCACTCCAATTCCCACAAGAGCCAGCGGCCATTCTGAATTTGGCAAAGGTTTTCCATTTATCTCAGAAGCCACCAATACATTGTTGTTATTCAATATTTGGGCCGATGTAAAATCAACGAATGAGCCATCGGATGCTATCACCTCTACTTCGAAACCCTTACTCCAAAGAGCAACATTGGGCGGCCCCATAGTTACATTGTCATCAACATAAGCAGCCAGCATCCAAAGCGGAATGCCTGACCAGATGTTTCCTTCTGTATCGGTCCAGAACGTACCATGGCAATCTGTTGTGGCACCTTCCGCGAAAAGTGTCTGGTCTATATTTTCAGTTATTACTCCTTGTAAATTCAAATTCCAAGTGGTGGACGTAACAGGGGAACTTGTAGATGTAATTTGCGTCAGAGTTGTGGCGATGGTTCTGGAATTGGTAATTGTTTCCATTGTCGTTGTGCTAGGAGTTGGCATTGTCTCAGTTGAACTTTTTGGGCTGAGTGTGCTCGAACACCCAGCCAATCCCACAACAAACGTAAAAACAATGAATAGTACTGGAACAATTATTGTAATTTTCATTTCTTGGCCCTTATTTAAATCGCACTTTTTTGTAACCCTGTAATTATCACGACACCATAACAATACTTAACTCACATTTTACCATCCTAAACATAAAAGATTTGTGAAATTCAGATAAAGAACCTATCAAAATTGTGACAAATTAAAACCAAAAGAACTCTCACCGCAACAAGATGGGTAATGTCCTTTCTATCCGGATGTGTGTATATGGGGCGGCTCAAATAATATTTATCCATCCGGGCCGTTCTTCGAATTTCCAAATGTCATCAATTTGTAACTATTTGCAGTGCTATTTTATGACTTTTTGATTTTTCAGGTTTTAGAATAAAAGCACAAATAGTGTACATATAGGGAGGGAAAACATGAAAGGTTTGAAAAGCTCGATTATTCTATTCTCGTCAATTTTACTTGCGATCGTTCTATTAGCGTTTAGCGGATGCAGCAAAGCATCGACAACCACTGCCGCAACAACGGCTACCTCCATGAGTACAACTTCGGCTGCAATGAGCACCGCAACCACAACCGTACCGGTATCCACAATACCAATACAAATGATAACCTACCCCCTAGTAAATAATACTGACCCTCTTTACGGAGATACCGGAGTACCCGTGAATACGTTAATCACGGTTACTTTTAGTGAACCGGTAACTCCATCAACTATCAATACTAATACGTTTACGCTATGGGAAGGGACAACTCCTGTTTCCGGGAACGAAGTGGCTTATTATGGGAATACAGCAATCCTCAGACCCGCGAGTGATTTGGCAAAAAACACCACATATACGGCTAAAATTACTACAGATGTGACTGACACATCTGGCAATCATTTATTGAACGACTACACTTGGAGTTTTACAACGGGAAGCGTTGACACGGTCGCTCCTATGGTCTCCGGGACTATTCCTTCGGCATTAGCCGTAAATCCCAATGACCCTGAAAACCCATTTAGCAGCCCCACTGACGTACCAATTAACGATGCAATTACTGCATATTTTAGTGAAGGGATGGATCCCTCCACAATAAATTCCAACACATTCACACTAATGCAAGGAACAACCCCTGTTGTTGGGACAGTGACATTCGACGGTTATGAGACAGCAGTCTTTACGCCATCGGCCGATCTTATGCCGAACACTCAGTACACTGCAACCATAACCACCGGTGCCGCCTGTTTAGGTGGCAATACTCTACCTGCGAACTTCGTTTGGGAGTTCACCACAGGACCGGCGCAAACAACGGTGCCGATGGTAGTATCTACCATCCCGGATACTGCCGCCTCGGGTGTACCTATTAATAGTTCAATTTCAGCAACTTTTAGCGAGGCTGTAAATCCGATGACAATTAATACCAGTACATTTGCGGTAATGCAGGGAACAGTCATCGTTCCGGGAACGGTTAGTTTCAATGGGGTAAATATGGCAGTGTTCAACCCGACCGACGATCTCTCTGTTAATACTACTTATACGGTCACTATAACTACAGGGGTCACTGATTTAGGTGGTATCCCGATGAGCAACAATTACACATGGAGCTTTATGACCGGGACGGCTGATACCGTATTACCTATGATATCTTCGGTGAGTCCGGTTAGCAGCGCTACCGGGGTATCGCCCAACACAACAATTTCTGTCACATTCAGTGAGGCCATTGATCCGACGACATTAGTATTTACGTTGGGACAAGGCAATTCGATGATTATGGGCACACTTACCTACAGCACCGATTTGAAAATGGTTACATTCACCCCAGGAACGACACTTACAGCCAATACAACTTATAACGTCACCGTCGCCGGCTGGGACCTCGCTGGTAATGGTCCAGCTACACAAACGTGGAGCTTTACTACCAGCCCTTAGTCATTTAATAATTCAAGAAATACATTGTTCCGTTGGTAAAAAAATACAGGGCCGAGTTAAAAGTTTCGGCCCTGTATTTTTTGGCAAATTCCGCGTAGTTAAATAGAAATTAACTAACTTCAATCGAGTAAAATTAGAGAAAAACAATTACTGCAAATCACAAAAGCAACATAATGCCAGGTAACGATCTAATTGTCCCAAGTTCCATCCCAAGTTATTTGGAGGCTGAGGACTTTTCCCGTGCTGTCCCAGGTGCTGCTCCAACCTGCATAAGGGAACAGACTGAGCGGTACGTAGTCTTGGCCAAGTTCGATGTTAACAGTTTTTACACATCTGGGGGTATCAGTGACGGATGAGCAAGCACCGGAGACTACACCCGTATCGTCAATAAACACAAGGTCATCGTCGGTAGTTTGAATTTGATAATATGCCCGTTGTTCCAGGTTGTCAAACGCCATAAGTGGTTTCCGGTTTGGGCCAATTAAAATAAGTGCCTAATTACCGGAACTTCAGTATGTTTGTTGGTACCAGCATTTTTTAATCAGGTCCTTGCAAAGTATCATCCTCCGTCCCGAATCTAATATAACCGCATAATATATCCGTGACACCGGCTCACTGCGCCACCACTCATCATCGATGCGCCAACAGTCTTCAATGGTAATTATTGGATGGCGCTGTTTCAGTTTCACTGCGCAAGGCATGCCGGAAGAATTTTCCTCGACGCATACGGATTCTGGCTGATTCAACGGCTTACTAGCATTGATACCCATAGCCTTTCTTGTATCTGCATCCATGGTTCAACCACCTTATCGCTCGGTAATAGGACATTTGTTCTACTATTATAGAGTTACTTTTATGGATAAGTAAAGTGGCTGAACTTGCAGGACAACGGTTGGGCAAAAATGGCGGTGGCGATTGTGTTAGAAGGAAGATTAAAGCAGGCCCGAAAGATTAGGAACGTTTGCCTAAATAATGTTCATTTAGCCATTTACCGGTGCATTTTTTACCGCAGAATAAAACATCGCTGTGGTAACGATAACTGTTCATGAACTTTTTTCTGCTTCGAATGAAAAGAGTTCCGCATTCGGAGCAAATCACTGGGATTTGCAACCATTTCTCTTTACATTTATTACTGCAAAACTTATGGCAGCTGACCATACCGCACACAGGACATTCATACAAAAATTTCTTAACATGATTTTTGGTTGGGAGTCCCTCTTCCTGCAATATTTGATGAACTCGTTGCCTTGAGGTGCCAGTTTAAAGTTTGTCCTGACCTATAGCGACCCGGCTGCCGGCCATCTGGGTACAATCTACCAGGCCACCAACTGGATATATACCGGACTGTCATCGGCGACGCCATTATATGACATCGGTGATGGAATACTGCACCACTCCCGGTCGCTGGCCCATGGTCTGGGCACTCACTCGATACGCTACCTGGTATCCCAAGGAATCAACGTGCAGACGGTGCCACAAATGGCCAAACCCCGGTATATCTACTTTCTGGACCAGTCCTGGCGGTCCCGCCTGACGGTGCCGGTATTACCATATCCCAAGAAGGAGCGTGATATTGATGAACGTGGTTGAGCTACCTATAGAATCTTTAAGAGAGGCCCCCTGGAACGCCAATCAGATCGATGCGGCGATGCTGCAAAGACTCCGCTCCAGTATCCTCAAATATGGCTTTATTCAGAATCTAGTAGTGAGGCGTATTGATAATTGGTACGAGGTGCTTTCCGGCAACCAGCGCTTAAAGCTGCTGCGGGAATTTAATCTATCGAAAGCCTGATTGGTTTATGATTATCCCCCATGGTTGTTCTATTGAAGTCGACATTTCAAATACCGCACCGATTGAACCGAATTATCCGTTGGTAGTATTTATTGGCGTTGGACTAGTCGTTCAGTTTCCGAATGCAATGCATGAATCTGTAAAAAGGATGGCCGATCAATTTGCCTTTGAGACGGATTTAAGCGGTGCCCCCAGGAAGATTTATTCCGAAGCAAAATAAATAGAGTCGATGACCTCGAATCCGAAGCAATAACCATTAGTGAACAAGACTTTGTATATGCGCTTTCCCCAGAAAAACTATTAAATACAAATTTAGAATTACATACAAAGCATGTCCGAATATCAAACAAATCAAACTCTATGCTGAAGGAACCGTTTCTGGGGAAACTTTTTGTAATTTGGTATTAAGATATTGACCTGCCCCAACCACTCATGAGAAGCAGACTCAAGGTAAAAACCATCGGAGTGACATTCTTGAATTATTTGTACATACCAAGATCCTGCGACATCCATTTGTAACGAATTTGTTATCTTTTCCTTTTATTATTTATTACATTGTGATGTTCCGGACGATATAATCAGCCAGATACTGGAAAATGGAGGTGGTAAAAATGAATATGAGTGCAATCTCAAAATGCAACATGTCCACTTGCGCGTACAATATGGATGATTCTTGCCATACTTTGGGAATAACTGTTGGCCCTCATGGGGAATGCAATACGTATGTTCATGCCAGCAGCCGGGGTGGATTTCCGAAAGTCAAGGCTGGAGTAGGAGCGTGCACAGCATCAAGTTGCAAGTTCAACAACCAATTAGAGTGTGGAGCCCCTAAAATAGACGTTGCTGTTGACGACAAACATGCGGACTGTCAGACATTCCAAATGGAAAGCAAACAAGATGTTCTAACTTTCAAGGATGAGGACAACGCCTACAAATCAACCTAGTAGAATTGGTATTAAACCCTGAAAGAGAATAGGTAGAAAAATTAAACGGTGCTTGCTGCTTAAAAGAGGTATATATTATGTTCAAGCCGCAAAGTATGTTAAATGTCGCGGTATCAGCGTGTTTTATTGGGCCTGCAATAATGGTTACGGCGGATGTCCTGACTATTATTTTGAACCACCGGTTTGATCTGGTTGAGCAGACAATCAGCGGTTTCGCCGTCGGACCTTACGGCTGGTTGGAAAAAATTGGGATTGTGATGATTGCCGTTTGCTTTCTATTGATGGGTTTGGTTTTATTGAACGTAAATAATGTCAATAATTTACGCTGGTTAAAAATAACGGGTATTTTGTTTTTAACAGCTGCCGGAGGATTTCTCTTTACCGCTTTAATTAACACAACTTTCGTTACGGTGATTGCCGGTATTCACTTTTCATTCCACAAATTATCGCTGGTGATCGGTTCCGTGGGTTTTTACCAGGCCTGTTTGATTTTTACAGGTTTAATGCTATCCAAACCCGGGTTAACGGCTTTCGGGATATACAGTGGTTTCGTATATTTGATAGGGTTGGCCACTTTATTGTGGGTTTTATTCTCATTCCATTACATCGCATATTCCGGACTTGCGGAAAGGATTCTGACCGGAGTTAACTTAATCTGGATTATATTAATCGGACCGCGGGTCATCAAACTCGCCGGGGCATCTTTTCCGGAAAAACAGCCATCGGGTGTGTTGCAACCACAGTTAAAATATAATCAAATTGACACAGATTCAGGATCTTCAGCGACAATGGTTGAAGTTCAGGGAAATGAGCCGAGAAATAATAAACAATCCACTTATTAATTTAAAGCAGCCGGCATTCCGCTGTTGGAGCAATTATGAGCGTTATTG
>Ga0326728_10019144_pt1 | contig 13334 bp, 10 predicted proteins | sample MB3enrmetagenome_FD_207602 | JGI IMG/M metagenome (GOLD analysis project Ga0326728, IMG submission 207602) | Lab enriched peat soil microbial communities from McLean, Ithaca, NY, United States - MB31MN | ecosystem: Environmental > Terrestrial > Soil > Wetlands > Peat | place: USA: New York... | reverse complement strand
TTCTGCCACGCCCAAAACAAGGCGCCCGCCGACCAACTGGCGGCGCAGGCCACAGCCACGCCGTCCATAACCGAAAGCTATATCATCGGCGCATCCGATGTTATTGTTGTTACCGTCTTCAAAGAGCCAACACTGTCGAACACCTTGCTCGTCCGGTCAGACGGCATGATCTCGATACCGCTTCTCGGCGATGTCAAGGCTTCCGGCAAGACGCCGCTGCAACTGGCGGCCGAAATTGAGGCAAAGCTCAAGAGATTTGTGCAGGACCCCAATGTCACCGTCATTCTGAACCAGATGAACAGCAAGAGAGTGTTTCTGATCGGCGAGGTTGGCAAAACCGGCCCGATCGAGATGACACCCGGCATGACTTTGCTGGAGGCAATTGCCACGGCCGGCGGACTTAGCCAGTACGCCAACGCAAAGAAGATTTACATTTTGCGCACTGAAGCCGGAACCCAGCAGAAGATTCGTGTGCAATACAAGCAGGCGCTGAAGGGCGACCTTTCGCTCAATCTACTTCTGAATCCAGGCGATACGATTGTCGTTCCCTAAGGCTGCCTAAATGAAGCCAAGTTACACCATCGTGGCATTTCTGCTTACCGTCGGTTCCGCTACGGCGGCGCAAGTTGCGCCGGCTGTTACGAGCGCCGCCAGTCCACGCGGGTTGGCGGTCAGCGGCGTGGTGCACTACGATCTGCGCTATTCGCAGACCGCCCAGTTTGGCTATGGCCAGGATGGCCGGGAGTGGAGTATGGCCTCTGGAGATGCGAGCTACATGAATGCCGGCAAGCGCTTTCCGTTCAGCATGCAGTATGGCGGCGGCTACGGGTGGACGTGGGCCGGCCCGTCCTCGCCCGGAAACACCTTTCAATCCCTTTCGCTGTCGCAGGGAGTGAATGGGCGCTCGTGGAATCTCTCGGCTACCGACAACGTGAGCTATACCTTCCAAACTCCGACTACCGGCTTCTCCGGAGTTCCCGGTACCGGCGAGCCGATTGGCGGTTCCGGCTCAACATCGACGACCAACCAGACAGTTCTGGCTCTGAACACGCGAACACTCGACAACACGGCGGCGATAGGTCTTGGATATCGGCTTGGCACTGCGTGGTCCCTCAATACTGGCGTCTCTTCCGGGCAATTACGGTTTATCGACAGCAATGGCCAGGATACAGATGCTTTGTCGGTTGATGCGGGCGCCACGCGTATTCTAACCGAGCATGATTCGGTTTTGGGCCAGTACTCCTATTCTCGTTACAGCTACCTTGGCAGCGGCCTTACATCGCAGACCAATTCCGCGCAACTCGGCTTTAACCGCCAGTGGAACCGCCGATTCACCACAAGTGCCGAAGTTGGACCGCTGTGGTTCTCGACTTCGGGAATCGCCAGTTCTGAAAGCACAGTGATGACCAATACAGTCATGCTAGCCATGAACGCATCGGCGAATTACATACTTCGAAACGGGCTGGCCAGCGTAAGCTATTTTCATGGAAGCAACGGCGGCGCAGGATATATGCTCGGAGCGAAATCCGACAACGTCAGCGGCAGCTTCTATAGAGAGTTTGGCAGGAATATCAATGTCGGAATTACCGGAACGTATGTGCGCACTTCAGCTCTTCTCGGCGCCACATTCGAGTATGCCTGCTCAAAGGACAATGTTGCCTATATCTGCTTGGTTCCACTGGACATCACGCCAGTCACCGATGCGAAATACGGTGGAGTGCAGGCCACGCGGAAGTTGGGGCGGTACGTCAATGTGTTCGCTAATTACACGGCTATTGACCAATCATCCAATTTGCAGGTTTCATCGCAGAATTCAACGCCTGGTTACAACATGAACATCCTTAACGGATTGGACCATTCGCTCAGCTTCGGCATCGGGTATTCACCGCGGGAAGTGCATCTTAGGAAGTAACTCATCAAGGAGGTCTATGCTCGGGCATCGAGAATTGACAATGCAAGACTACGCAGGAATGTTGAAGCGGAGATTCTGGCTGATTCTGTCTTGTGCGGTCCTTTCCTTGGTTATTGGCTTCGGATTCAGTTACACGCTGCCATCTCAGTATGTTTCACAGACGTTGGTGCTGATCGAGCAACAGAAGGTCCCTGAAGACTATGTCAAACCCGTCGTCAATGAAGATCTTGGTTCGCGTCTGGCGTCGATGAGGGAACAGATACTAAGCCGCTCGCGCATTCAACCGATCATCGAGCGATATAACCTGTACGGCGACGGCAAGGCTAGCATGGATGACCGCGTTGACATGACGCGAAAGGCTATCGGGATCAATCCGATCCGCTCGGACCAGTCGCATGGGATGCCTGGATTTTTCATATCCTTCAAGGCGAAGGACGCGCACACAGCCCAGCAGGTGTGCGGCGACATAACGTCGCTTTTCGTCAGCGCGAATCTAAGTGCGCGCGAGGAGTCTGCCGAAGGCACGACCGACTTTCTGAAGCAGCAACTGGCCGACGCAAAGACAAACCTCGATGAACAGGATGCCAAGCTAGCTGCGTTTCAAAGAAAGTACATCGGGATGCTTCCCGAGCAGGAATCGGGAAATGCAAACGCTCTTCAGGCATTGACTACGCAGCTTGACGCGGCGACCCAGGCAGTGAGCCGCCTGCAGCAGAACGAAACGATTCTTGAAGCCATGATTGCCCAGGAGCCGCAGGAAACATCACACGGCAATTCGGGCATGGGGACGTCCGAGGATGGGCTAAGAGCTCAACTCAAGGATGCGATCAAGCAGGAAAAAGAGTTGGAGAGCGTCTATACGCCAAGCCATCCGGACGTGATAGCGATCAAACGAAGAGTCGCAAGTCTGCAGGAGGAGGTCGCGCACGCTCCCGCCGAGCCAGCGAAGGGAGAAACCACCGTAAGTGCTTCCGACTCGCCACAGCTCCGGCAGCTGAAAGTTCAGCTTCGCGGCGAGCGGCAGTCCCTGGCCGCCGCCAAGCAGGAACAGGCTCGCATCACGCAGCGGGTTCGCAGCTACGAGTCAAAAATCGAGTCAAGCCCAATGGTCGAGGAAGAATTCAAACAGGTTACTCGTGACCATGAAATGGCCTTGCAGTTCTATAACACGCTGCTGACCAAAATGAATGAATCCACCATGGCAACAGCGCTTGAACATCGCCAGCAGGGCGAACAGTTTCGGGTGATGGATGCTCCCAACCTTCCGGATGCGCCAACTTTTCCGAACCATTTCAAGTTCGCCGGCGGTGGCCTTGCAGCGGGGTTGGTTCTGGGCCTGCTGCTTGCCGCGCTTCTTGAGTATCGGGATACTTCCGTGCGCAACGAAAGGGACATTCGGGCTTTCACCAACCTGCCGACGCTGGCCGTTGTTTCGTACATCGCCGATCTGGCTCAACCTCCGGCGGCCCGCAGGCGCTGGGGAGTTCTCTCTCGAGCGGCCAAACCTGTTGAGCGTGCGCATGGATAGCCTTGTTCACGCCTGCGCCGGAATTCAGGAAATAGACCTGCAAACAAACATTTCCAACACCATTCAGCCCGCCGCGGGTGGGGCTGATTCACCGGAGGAATCTGAGAATGAACCGAACCTATGATGCAACCTCAGGGGCAAAGCCTGAGCGAAGTGCCGCGCAAGAAGCGGAAGGCGCAGAGACCGCCGGTTCATTCACTGCTTCCAGCATCGGGGAAATCCCGCCGGTCCAGGCCGATGCTTTCCAAGATAGCATCGCCCTTCATCCATGGAGGCCAACTATGATCTCGCTTCCGACGCTCGCCGACCGTGGGGAAAGTATCGAGCAGTTTCGCGGTCTTCGGTCACAAATCTACCAGTTTCTTGACCAAGGTCCGCTCAAGACGATTCTTATCAGCAGCGGCATGCCTTCTGAAGGCAAGTCCTTCGTCGCGGCAAATCTGGCCATGAGCCTGGCACGAAACAAGAACCACAAGGTCCTGCTTATTGACGCAGATCTGCGCAATCCCTTCTTGCACAAGATTCTGGGCGCTCCCAATGTGCCGGGCCTAGCGGAGTATCTCGGGGGCGTTGCTGAGGTGCAAGAGATTCTGCAGCGCAACGAGAATCTAAGCATTTCTGAAGCCGGAAACCTGCGCAGTATCCCGGATATTGCGTTCATTCCAGGGGGCGTGGGCGGGGACAGCGCTTCAGAGCTCGTTGCCAATCACCGTATCGAAGAACTGATAGCAACCCTTTCACCGCATTTCGACTGGATTCTGGTCGATTCTCCGCCGGTTCTTGCGTTCGCGGATGCGATCGATCTTGCCCGCGCCGCCAATGCGGTACTACTGGTTGCCCGTGAAGCAACGACGCCTTACGATGTCGCGCAACGCGCGCAAGCAGCTTTGAGCAACTCGCGCATTCTCGGCTTCGTGCTGAATGCGGTCAAGAATGCTCCACACAACAGTTCTTACTATTACTACTACAGCGGCTATGGCAAGAACGAATCCGCCGGCGGATTGCAAGGGCGAAAGGGTAATCGGCGACAAAAATGATCAGGCTTTTCAATGTTTACTATCCCACACGGACCCTGGTACTGCTTCTTTGTGAAACGCTCCTCGTGTCCGGCTCGTTTCTGCTGGCCACCCTGTGCGCACTTGGGCCGGATACATACATTGTCTTGTTCTATGAAAACGGTTTGTTGAAGATCGCCGCCATTACCATCGTCACGCTGCTCCTAACCTACTACTTTGATTTGTACGAACCGCGACGCATCTCAGAGAGCTGGGAAATCTACTTTCGTCTGTTGCTGGTTCTTAGCGCCCTGGCTTTTCTTCTCGCGGGACTTATCTTTCTTTTACCGGATTTGGACATTGGTCCTTATGTCCTTGTTCTGGGAGTCTCCTTTCTGACCGTCTTTCTCGTTTTCTGGCGATGGGCCTATGACCGGATTATTAGTCTTCCGATATTCAGCGAGCGCGTCTATGTCTTGGGGTGCGGGCAGCAGGCGCGCACAGTCGTAGAAACACTGCGCTCGGGCCGCGACGCCGGCATGGAAGTTGTCGGCTGGCAAAAGGCGTGCGAGGATGAAGAACGGCGCGATCGTTTCGCCGCCGATCTTCGCGCTTTTCGCGACCGGAAGCCAGGCATCGACCGTGTCATTGTCGCGATGGAAAACCGCCGGGAAGCCATGCCGGTTCGGGAACTGCTTGATCTGCGTCTCCGCGGCGTCGTTATCGAGAATTCCAGCTCCCTTTTGGAAAGGCTCTCAGGCAAACTGCAGTTGGACGGACTCAATCCAAGCACCCTCATCTTTGCCGAAGGCTTCCACATGAGTCCAACACAGACTCTTTTCCGTCGTCTGCTCTCCTTTGCAGTTTCCCTTCTGGCTCTTGTTATATGCCTGCCATTTATCCCGTTCATTATTCTCGCGGTGCGTCTTTCTTCGCGGGGTCCCATCTTCTTTACCCAGACGCGCGTTGGGCTGAGAGGGCGAATGTTTACTCTCTTCAAGTTCCGGACCATGCGGGAAGACGCCGAAGCACAGGGAGCGGTGTGGGCGGCCAAGGACGACTCACGAGTGACTCCCATTGGCGGGTTCCTGAGAAAGGTCCGGCTCGACGAGATTCCGCAGCTCTGGAACGTCCTTCGAGGAGATATGGCCTTTGTTGGTCCCCGTCCGGAGCGGCCGGAGTTTGTGCAGTGGCTCAGACAGGAAATTCCTTTCTATGATTTGAGGCATATGGTCCGCCCCGGGATCACGGGCTGGGCGCAAGTGCGCTATCGGTACGGCGCAAGCCTGGAAGAGACCAGGCGGAAGCTCGAATACGATCTCTATTACGTCAAGCACCTGTCGATTGGTCTCGACCTGCTCATCATGTTTGAAACCGTTAAAACGATTATTTTGCGAAGAGGAGCCCAGTGAAGATCGTATTTTGGCTGTCGGCGATGGGCATTCTCTACACCTATTTGGGTTACCCCGCGGTGATGTGGATGCTGGCACGTATGCGACCGCGTCCATGGACAGCGAAAGCGATCTTTCCCAGCGTCAGTATCGTGCTTGCGGTGCACAACGGCGCGGCGCTGCTACCGCGCAAGATCCATCACCTGCTTGGCATCGACTATCCAGCCATCAAAGAAATCATCATTGTCTCGGATGGGTCAACCGACGGCACGTCGGAACTGCTGGCTCGTCAGCACGACTCGCGCCTCACAACAATCATTCTCAACGAGCACGTCGGTAAGGCGGCTGCTGTCAACGCTGGAGTAGCACAAGCCACTGCAGATCTGATTCTGTTTGTGGATATCCGGCCAGAGATTGCTCCTGGCGCGATTCAGCAACTGGTCAGCAACTTCGCTGACCCGAAGGTCGGCTGCGTGGCGGGTGAACTGATTCTGTGCAAAGGAGGGCACGACGCCTCATCGGCGGCTGTCAGCGGGATTTATTGGCGCTATGAGCAATGGATCAGAAGATGCGAGTCCATCTGCGGCTCTCCGGTCGGCGTGTACGGCGGTTTCTATGCCGTTCGACGCGAACTCGCGGTGCCACAGCCAGCCGGAATAATCCTGGATGACATGTTCCTTCCGCTTTCGATCATCCGCAGGGGCTTTCGATCAGTCCTCGATCCGCAAGCTCGCGTCTATGACACTTGGCCCACAATAATCAAGAATGAGTTTCATCGCAAAGTGCGCACGCTGGCGGGAAACTTTCAGCTGTTCCATCTGGCGCCGTGGACACTTACTCCGAAGAATCCAGTTTTCCTTCAGATTGCTTCGCACAAGCTCATGCGCCTTGTGGTGCCTTACCTGCTGATTCTGCTATTTGTCTCCTCGTTGATGCTGGCGAGAGACTCGCACATCTGCGCAAGCTTTGCCGCTCTTCAGTTTCTCTTTTGGGCCGCTGCGATCGCCGGCCTGCGCTTCAGGATTCCCCTGCTGGATTGCGTTGCGGCTCCGGCAAGTGCGCTACTTGTGCTGAACACAGCAGCCGTGGTCGGGCTCTGCAGGTTCCTGTTTACGCGGGGACCGCTTTGGAAGATCTGGACCGCAAATGAACCGGCGGTTGAAGCCACTATTCACGAAACGGAGAACTCTGTGTCGGCCGAGCCTTTTCCCTCCATCGCGAGAAATAACCGAGTGTAGAATTCTCTTGAATCATCTATATCCATGAGAGGAGCATGAAGCGGTCATGAATCGCAGGAAGATGTCACTCATTTCCATGCTGGGAATTGGAGTCATCCTGACGTGTTATGGTCTTAACTATCGTCTCGTCAGCGTGAGAGCGGCAAGACTGGCCAGTGTTGTGGCTCCTGCAGCCTACTTCCCTCCCGGCTCCGTCTGGACGCAGGATATAAGTCACGCACCTCTCGATCCCCATTCCTCGGAGATGATTGGCTGGCTGGCAGACGCAGGCGGATGGGGACACAACAACAGGATGCAAGTCGATTTCGCCATCAGGGTGCTTCAGGCTGACGCTTCCACGCCACAGGTTCCCTTTCGCAAGGGTCCGGAGTTTTACGCCGCGGATTCCGACGTGGTCTCCAGCCTTCCTCTTCCTGCAAAAGGCGGCCTTGAGGGGGAATCGGGTTATCAGTGCGGTTCTACACAATCTGACTGCCACCTTATTGTGGTCGACCGCAGCCATAGCAAACTTTATGAAGCCTATCAGGCTGACTATGCAGACGGTGCCCTCGCTGCGACCTTTCTCGCGGTTTGGGACTTGAATCGTGTGTATCCGCAGTCCGGGCGCGGAGATCAGTGCACAAGCGCCGATGCCGCCGGTTTTCCTATTGCGCCCCTGCTCTTCAATGCGGACGAACTCGCAACTGGAAGCATCAACCACGCCATTCGCTTTATCCTCCCCAATTCGAGAATTCGTGCCCACGTGTTTGTGCATCCGGCCACGCATGCCGGCGCTCCGCGCGGGCCGGTTTCCGCTCCGCCAATGGGTGTCCGCCTGCGGCTCAAGGCCTCGTACGACCTTTCGCAACTTACGCCCGCGGCGCAAGTCGTTGCGCGAGCCATGCAGAAATATGGCATGTTTCTGTCCGATGGTGGCAATATCGCCCTGACCGCGCAGAACGACGCGGACACGAAAGCTAAGTATGCCGACATTGACTTCACATCCCACGATCTAGCAGACCTGAAAGTAACAGATTTTGAGGTCGTCGATATGGGTACTCCCATTCGGTTGACAGACGACTGCGTGCGGAATCCGTAGGGTTGGGTGGCCTGCCGAAACCTCGGCAAGACGTCTTCGCACGACCGGGTTTCGGAAGGAAAGAGATAGAATGAGCGTGTTCAAGCATCGCGGAGAAGCGCCAGAGCCAAACAAGCCAGCCCATGCTGAGCGTCGGCGCAGGCCCCGGCTGATTTATGTTCTGGGTCTGGCTCCGCAGAAGATTGGCGGCATCGAGAAGTTTCTTCGATATTTTGTGATGGCGCTCGATGCTGCTGGATGGGACTCGATTCTTTGCTTCGATGGACCCATAGCGAACGAGTTCCGCTCGTACATCTCTTTCCCACACGTGACCATCGAGTCACTTAACAACCAGGGAGGCCTGGGCCTGAACTGTGCCGGTGAGCTTTGGAACCTGCTCCGTAAACATCGGCCACAAGCTTTCGTCTATGCTTTCAACGGTGTTCTCCGCTGCTTTCCATGGCTGGCCAGACTGGCCGGCTGCCGACAGATCTTCTTCAATGATCACTCGTCGCGACCTTATGGCCAAGTGGCAGCACGGTTGGGTCTTTCCAAACGCGTCGTCGGGCGCGTTCTCACCGCGCCTCTGACCGCAATTGTCAGTGTTTCGGATTTCACCCGTAGAACTGGCGATGCACTAGGTGTTACGTCAGCCCGCAACATCGTTGTGAAAAACGGAGTCGAAATTCAGGAAATCGATCCTCGTCCACGGGTTGAGTTTCGCAAACGGTATGGCATTACCGACAAAGATATAGTTGTTACTCAAGTTTGCTGGATGGTGAAGGAGAAGGGCGTGGAAGCCCTGCTTCACGCGGCCGCAACGCTTTTGCGCAAACGCTCGGGAGTCTATTTTTTGTTCGTTGGTGAAGGACCCAAGTGTGATAAGTACAAGGCGCTCACAAAAGCGCTAGGAATAGAACGCAATGTTACATTTACAGGCTTGATAAGCAACCCAACCGGAATGGGAGTGTTCGATGCGAGTGACATCTACTGCCAGCCTTCCTTGTGGCAGGAGGCATGTCCCCTTGCAGTGCTAGAGGCGATGTCAGCCAAACTGCCCGTAATCGCGAGCAATACAGGCGGCTTGCCAGAACTCGTTGAGAATGGTCGGACAGGCATTCTTGTCTCGGTAGGAAACAGCGAAGAGATTTGTGCGGCGCTGGAGAAGCTAGTAGCCGATGCCGAACTCCGTCGGAGCATGGGAGAAGCTGGCTACCGCGCGACTCTCGAGGCGCACCGAATTGAGGAAACAGCCCGCAGATATGTGGATATGTTTACAAAGTGAGGCTGTTGCAAGACTCATGCTTTCGTCGCGCGCCGCGCTCGTGAGGTATTCCGATAGAGCTTCATATAAGCGTCGACCATAGTTTGCAAAGTAAAGCGTGAGTGGAACGCGCTTTCAGCGTTCGTCGAGAATAGATCTCTTTCCGCATCGCAACATGCCAGTCGCAAAATCGCCGCAGCCATCTCTGCCGGATCTGTTACCGACACTGTAATCCCAGCCTGTGAGAGCCGTACAGCTTCGGCCATTCCGCCCACGTCAGTCACGATTGCTGGAAGTCCGACGGAGAAAGCCTGCAGGAGCGACATGGGCAGACCCTCTGATTTTGACGACATAATGAAGGCATCTGCAGCCGAAAAGAAAGGGGCCACGTCGAGTTGCTGTCCCCAGAATGTTACCTGCTCGGAAACTCCCAGTTTCGCTGCAAATGCTTCCAACATCTTGCGTTCGCTGCCATCGCCAACCATCCAAAGCCGTATGCCCGGATTAGACGAAAGAGCCAAGCGAAATGCCGTGAGTAGAAGCGCGTGGTTCTTTACCGGCTCAAGCCGGCCGACGTAGACCAACGTAAATCCGGTTTTCAACGGCCACCGTTGGCGCGCGACTCGCGGGAGTGAGGCCGCGCCATTATAGACGCGCACTATCTTGCCCGCAGGAACACTGTGAATGCTCCCTATATTGCTAGCCGTTGCATCGCAAATGCCGACGATCCAGTCGCAACAGGTAGCGGCGACGGCGTACTTCAACTCCACAACCAGCCTGCGTGGCCGGCCCACCAAGCTATGCCGTGTAGACACAATGCTTGGAACGCCCGCCATTCTGGCAGCCATACCCGCGTAAACCGTAGGCGTCGGATTGTGCAGGTGGACTATGTCTGGATGCAAGTCCTTAAAAGCACGAAAGAATCGCCGCATGGTGCCAGACAAGTGAGGACCCAAGTTCGCCTGCACCGGGAAGCTTTCCCTTCGCAATTGTTCCCCAAGCGCGCCAAGTGTTCCGACAGCGTAGACACACGGTTCGTGTCCCTGCTCTCGCTGCAAACGGCACATCTGCGAGACGAGCATCTCTGCCCCGCCGACCTCCATGCTGTCAACGACATGCGCAATCCTCATTTAAGCCGCCTTGACATCGAAAAACACTGCTCGTCTCTTCCCTGCTTCAAACATTGATCCTGGTCAGCGATTCGCCCGCCACAATCAGTGCATCAAGTTTGAAACTCTAAGCATGAGGTAAACCACCAACACAAGCGAGATTGCTAATCCGCATGTATAAAGAAGCACGCGATCCAACCGCAGGCGGGGACCAATCAAGCCCTTCTGCAAAGCCATTTCAAAAACAACCTCAACCATGCCGCCTAGCAAAAAATAGGTCATAACATAGGCACGGGACAAGAACCATCCCGCAACGAGAAACCCTGTGAATGACAACACCAGCAAACGCCCAAGATGGTTGATTTCCGCTTTGCCTTCTGCCTCGATGCCGTCTGTTTCCAAGGGGAACGGACTCTCATCGGACAGCATCGGCTCAGTTTCATTCACCTTAACTGGCGAAGCCAGCGCCAACGCGTCCCTGAACGACGAAAACAGAAACAGACACCAAAAGTACAAACCGACCATGCCAAGCTCTGCCGCGCAGACCACGACGGAATTATGCGCCGTATGATGTGCCTCCGTGTAATCGGCAATGTTACCAAGGCCCACTCCGAATAGCGGATGAGACTTCAGCAGCTGCAGGCCGGTACTCCAGAGCTCCGTGCGGTCTGCCCCGGCCTCCGCAGAAATGTCTCTTCCGCCCGTGAAGTTCAGCGCCATCGCCGCTGCAAACAACCCGCCCGCCAGCAACAGCGCAGGCAGCGTCCCAATGCGCCGTCGCAAGGCCAGGATCGCCATCGCAAGCAAGGCCAGCAAAGCGCCTCGCGAGTGGGTAAGGAACGCTCCATAAAGTAACGCACACACGGGAAGAATGACAAACGCGAGATTCTGTAGTGTCCTCTTCGTCCGCCAGAAAATGAACACAAGCGGAACAACGCAGACGAGGAATTGGCCAAAGTCGTTCGGGTCGTTCAGGAACCCCAAGCCCCTCAGCCGATACAACGATTGTCCAGTGCCGTTTCCCATTGAATAGAGGTATGGGTGCTCGACATTCCAAAGATCCGGCGTGTCACTCTCCGAAATATCCGGCTGAAGCGAGCCGCCCTCTGTAATTCCATGGTGAAGATCAATGTACCCGTGCACAATCACGAATAAACAAACAAACAAAAGCATCAAGACAATAAACTGCAGCTTCTTCTTCGAGTCGCAGTGCAGACACACCAGGAAGTACGCCAATCCATACGGAACAAACCCCGGAAGCGCCAGCACGGCTCCCCATGCCCAATGCGCCCCAAAAAGCACTGACAAAGAGCCAGCCAGGCACAGCCCAATCAAGGCCAAAGACTGGGGAGTCCTAAAAGCGAAAGATCCGGCAAGCTTGAACAACGACACAAAAAGCAACAGTATTGCAAGAATTAGCTCGACACGAAAGACCGCCAACGGTCCGAATAATACGGGCGACGTGAGGTAGTACGTAATAAAATAGAGAACGCTTAAGACAAAACCCATAGTGAATAGCCCGAGCGTGGTTATCAACCTTCACCAGAATAACGCAAATGATGCCGACAAAGCTATCGTTAGGACTCTAACGAACTAGAAGAAACAAGCAATAAAGGACGAGAAGATGCGAAGTTGCGTTTCAACAACTAATACCAGCAACCACAGGTAAAGACGGAGAATCAATCATATTTGCGCGTTGCGCGCGGAAGCGGCTCCGAGACACTGACAGGCGTATGCGAAAGGCGAGAATGCACAAGATGCAGATCTGCCGTCAAGCCGCGCTAGATACTCTTCTCGCCATGTAGAAAACGACCAACAGGCTCCGCGAGGCTTCAGAGAGACGATCAAGGCGCCGAAAGTCGGTAAACTCTCAAATCGCCGTAGTAAGGATCCGGGAAGTGTCCAACCAGAGTGCAGTGGGAGATTACCTCATCCATGCCCTTATTGAGGCCATCATAGAAGGTTTCGTCGCGGGTATCTCCGCTGGCCATCATGCGGTCGCCGCGAATGAAGTAGCGAGCGTGGAACTGGTTGGCCGCCATCCAGGGATCGGTGCGCTCATAAGAGATGAAGGGACGATCATCGAGCGCGAGCCAAAAGGTAACTGTTCCGTAAGTAGTCTGACCAGTGGGGATCACGCTGCGCAATTCCGCCGCCACCTTGTTGTAATCCGCATTGCGGGCGTCATTGAGCAAAAGAAAGTTTGCTGCCAGCTGCGCTGCTACGGCTATGCAAGAAACCCCAAGCAAAGTGGCGTGCAGTTTTCGATCAGATCTCGTGGCCGAGACCGCCGCGCCAATAACCAAAGCAAAGACAGGCGCAAGAATCGCGAGATAGCGGGAGGACTTGTTCGCCGTATAAATAAACCAAAGTATTGAAGGAATGAGCAAAAGCAATTCGAGGTAGAACCATTGCCTGCGCAGCTTCCACAGTAAAAAACTGGCTGTGAGGAAGAAGAGAGGTATTGGAAGCCTGACGGGAATAGATTCCAGCCCGTGTCCATGCATCATATTGAAACCGAGCAGGTCGGAGTAGCGATGCCCCTCTTGCAGAAACCTCAACCATAGCGGAATGCCCACGGCCCTGCCTAGATACTCCTCCCGGAAGCCAGCGCTTCCCAAAGGCGAGTTCAGTAACCAGACAACGAAGGGCAGCAGGCCGAGGCAGTATCCAACCGCGCAGCCGGTCGCGCTCCGCAGAGGGAAAGCTCCGTGTCGGCAATCGAGAACGATAGCCACGATGCCAAGAGACACGATGTAACCCAACAGCGTGACATGAAACATGGTTCCCATGGATAGAAGAAAGCCGGTCGCAAAGGCCCACGCGATGCGGCCGCTTCC
>Ga0326728_10019143_pt1 | contig 13334 bp, 11 predicted proteins | sample MB3enrmetagenome_FD_207602 | JGI IMG/M metagenome (GOLD analysis project Ga0326728, IMG submission 207602) | Lab enriched peat soil microbial communities from McLean, Ithaca, NY, United States - MB31MN | ecosystem: Environmental > Terrestrial > Soil > Wetlands > Peat | place: USA: New York... | reverse complement strand
GCCTTCTCTCTTATGCTCTACCTCAGGCACCGCGAGTACAATGCTGCTATCGGGGCCGCACTTCTGTACCTCAGCTTGCTCTTCCTCCGGCCGGCTCTGGGCGCAATCGTGCATGGGCTGCGTTGAGCGTATCCCGCGCCGGAATAGTCGATTCTCGAGGAGGCATGTCTGACGGTGAAGACGCGCACCATCCTGGCAAACTCGCTTTGTGCCCTGGCGTTGGCCGTTGCGGCTCGCGGCCAGCAGACCGTTCAGCTTGCGCCGCCGCGCGCGGGCTTCGGCTTTCCGCAGAAGCAGACCCTCACCTATAGCGTGGACTGGCGCGTCTTTCCCGCCGGGACTGCCGTTCTGCACTTTGAGGCAACCGGCGATCGCGAGCGCATCACCGCCAACGCCGACACCATCGGCGCCATCAATCTGCTCTTTCACGTGGGCGACCGCTTCCAGTCTACCTTCGACCGCGAGCGGGGCTGCACCTACGAGTTCGACAAGCAGACCGTCGAGGGCCGGCGCCAGATCAACTCCACGCAGCGGCTGGATTATGCCCAGGGCAAGTCCATTCTGGATGAGAAGAACGTGGTCACCGGGCAGACCAAGCACCTGGAGGCTCCCGTGCAAGGCTGCCTCACGGACCTGCTGACCGGCGTGTATTACGCCTCGTCGCAGCCCATGGAGGTGGGCAGGAACTTCGTCATCCCGGTAGTGGACGCCATGCGCACCGTCCCGGTGACCATGAAGGTCGAAGGCCGCGAAGAGATCAAGACCGCGCTAGGCGCCTTCAAGACCCTGCGCGTGCAGCCCACCGCGGACGCCGGCGTGGTGAAGAATCGCGGCAATATCTGGATCTGGTATACCGACGACGAGCGCCACCTGCCGGTGCAGATGCGCGCCCGCCTCTTCTGGGGCACCCTTACCTTCCGCCTCACCGGCAACGAGAACAAGTAGGGTTGGCCACCCAGCAAAAGGCGGCGCATCTCCGAGGCAAAGAATTCCCGAGAACGACCCTCACGCGGTCGCAGCGTCGCTCGGGCCTGTCGAGATCAGGGCTTCTTTTCCGCGGCCGCCGGGGCCTTGGCCGGGGCCGCGGCTTTGCGGTACATGATCTTCTTTGTCCCGCCCTCGCAACTGCCCACCACCTTTCCTTCCGCGTCCTTGTCCTTGGGCACAATCTCCAGCGTGTACCCCTTCGCGTTGTTTGCTTCCAGCTTCTTTTCGATCTCGGCCTTCAACGCCTCACAGGGCTTTGGCCCCTGCGCATAAGCGAATGCAGACGCGAAGAACAGGATGGCAACCGGCGCCGCGATTTTCATCGAGCAATCTCCTTCGGCTCGATGGTAGGACGAATTTGGGCCGAATGCCAGCGTTTTTCGGGTTGCTCCGTTAAACTTTCCCATTGATTTTGTTCGGCCTGTCGCTGAGGAGCACCTTGACCCGCCGCGGCGGGTTACGGCTAGGATGAACAGCCGCCAACTTGCCAACTTGCTATCACCGCGAAGCGGTGGCTAACTCGCTGATTTTGTTACAGACCGCCTCATCCAACTATCTTGTTCATGGGGAGATATGGAACCCACCCCCCACAGTAGGCCCAGCCCAAAGCGATGCGTCCGGTGTACACTTTTTCTTCACGCTAAGGCTGTCGCTTCCTTCGCGCGAATAGGAAAACCCCATGCACGCAACCAAGCTCGCCCTCTCTCTCGCACTCGCTTTCGCGGCCGCGTTTTGCCCCGCGCAGACCTCGCAGTCCACCCCCGCGCCCGGCAAGCCGGGGCCCCCCGCGACAGGTCCTGGTCGCGGGGGTGAAAGCAAGCGCCCCATGACCTTCGAGGACTTGATGCACATGAAGCGGCTGGGCGAAACCGCCGTCTCGCCGGACGGCAAGTGGCTCGCCTACTCCGTAACCACCGTAGATCTCGACAAAAACAGCAAAACAGCGGAGCTGTGGATGCAGGCGATTGCGGGCGGCGAGCCGCAAAGGATCGCCGTGGCGCATCCCGGCGACAGCGGGGTGCAATTCGCCTCCGACGGCAAGCGGATTCTCTTCCTCAGCAGCCGCTCGGGCTCGCAGCAGGTCTGGCTGGCGGACTTTGACCCGCAGACCGGCTCGGCGGCGAATCCGAAGAAACTGACTAACATCGCCACCGGGGCCGACAACGCCATCTGGTCGCCCGACGGGCACTCCGTGGTCTTTACGTCCTCCGTCTACCCGGACTGCCCGGCGATAATCCCGAACGACTCCGGGGTCGGCGACGAATGCAACTCCGACCGCGATTCGGCGCTGGCCGCCAGCAAGGTGAAGGCGCAGATCTTTACTCACCTGCTCTATCGCCACTGGAACCGCTACACCGGCGATAGGCGCAGCCATCTCTTTCTCATTTCGGTCGAGAGTGGTGGAATGCGCGACCTGACGCCCAACGATCCCCACGACGTTCCGCCGTTCTCGCTCGAGGGCGCAAGTTGCGGCTGCGCCTTCGCGCCCGACTCGAAGGAGCTGGCCTTCACCGAGAACCTCGACCCCGAGCCGGCCACCAGCATCAGCGCGAAGATCTTCACCCTCGACCTGACCGACCCGGCAGCCAAGCCGGTCCCGGTCTCAACCTCGCTGGGCGGCAACTTCAACCCCGCCTACTCGCCCGACGGCAAGTACCTGGCCTGGCGCTCCCAGGCGCGGGCTGGCTATGAGAGCGACAAGTTCAGACTGGTGGTCTACGACCGGGCAGCGAAGACGATTAAAGATTTGCTGACTGATCCTGATTTCGATAACTGGGTTGACGAGTTTGCGTGGGCGCCGACATCTTCCAGGGTTTTCTTCGTCTCAGGAGACAGAGGCGAAGAACCAATTTCCCGCCTTCAACTGAATACAAATATCAATCCCATCTTTCAGGTCACGGGGACTGGCCAGTTTTCGTCGCTCCACCCGCTTGCAGACGGCAATGCAGTTCTAGCCACGAGAATGTCTGTAGATTCTCCTTCGGAAGTTGTTGAAATTCATTCGGACCAAAAGGTTGACCCGGGAATTCCCGTTCTACCGCCAGGCATGGTGCTCGTTCCGACGAACATTCGTCCTGAATGGCATGGCTCTGGGGGCTGGATGGCGTGGAATAGTGTGAGCAAAACCATCACCCATCTCAACGATGCGCTCCTCGTCCAGCTTAGTCTGCCGGCAATGGAGGAATTCTGGTGCGAGGTGGAGGGCAGCAACGAACCGCAAGGCGGCCGAACAGCGTCTCCATGCAACACTGCCTCCCCAGGGATCGGTCGTGCCTCAGCCACTACCATGATTGAAGGCTTCATAATTCGCCCTCCCGCCTTCGATCCCGCGAAGAAATATCCCGTCAAGTTTCTCATCCACGGCGGGCCGCAGGGCGCATGGGGCGACTCGTGGAGCTACCGCTGGAATGCCGAACTCTTTGCCGCCAACGGCTACGTGGTGGTGATGATCAATCCGCGCGGCTCGACCGGCTACGGCCAGGCATTCGTCGACGCCGTGAACGGCGACTGGGGCGGCAAGCCTTTCACCGATCTGATGGAGGGCCTGGACTACGCCGAGCAGCATTATCCATTCATCGATAAGTCGCGCGAGTGCGCCCTGGGCGCAAGCTACGGCGGCTTTATGGCCAACTGGGTGCTGGGCCACACAGATCGCTTCAAGTGCATCGTCAGCCACGACGGCATGTTCGATCCCGAATCGGCCTACGGAACGACCGAGGAGTTATGGTTCAACGAGTGGGAGTTCAAGGGCAAGCCCTGGGATTATTACGGCAAACCAGACTCAGAGAACCCATACCGCAAGTGGTCGCCGGCGCTCTCGGCCAAAAACTTCAAGACGCCCACGCTGGTGATTCACGGCCAGCTCGACTACCGGCTCGACGTGAGCGAGGGCTTCCAGCTCTTCACCACCTTGCAGCGGCTCGGCGTGCCCAGCAAGATGCTTTACTTTCCCGACGAGGGCCACTGGGTGCTCAAGCCGCAGAACTCGCAGCTCTGGTACAAGACGGTGAACGATTGGGTAGACGAGTGGACGAAGTGACAGGGATTAGGGGTCAGGGAGTAGGGAGTAGGGAATAGGGAGCAGGGAGTAGAACGCGGGCGAGTTGTTGCGGATCGGTGCGGGCGCGAGAGTTGTAGTACATTTTTTCATTCTGTAGTACACTTGATCCCATGAAGACGACCGTACAGGCGCGGTTGGATGAGGAGACGCAGGCGGCGCTCGACCGGCTGGTGCGCGCCAACGGCTGGACAATCTCAAGGGCGCTGCGAGAATGTGTTCTTCGCGTCAATGGAGAGTCAAAGGCAAAGCCCCGCCCGCGGCTGGTTGGAATTGGGTGCGTCGATTTCGGACCGGGCGATATGGCCACAAACAAGAAATACATGGAAGGATTCGGCGTCGGGAGTATGGGTAAGGGCTGGCGCCCGCCGAAGCAACGCGCCCAGTGAAACCGGCCCTCGTCGACGCCAGCTTCTTTGTCGCGCTCTTCAACAAGCGCGAAGCGGCTCATCGGCGCTGTGTCGAGACATACCAAGCGCTGCAGAGTCAGCTCGTTACCTGTGAGGCTTGCATTGCGGAGGCTCTCCACATCCTCGGCCACGCCCGCGCCGCTGAAGAGGCCATATTCACCTCCATTGAGCTAGGGGCTCTTGACGTGCCTTTCCACCTCAACAGTGAGGTCCGCGAAGTCGCGGAACTGACGCGCAAATATGCCGACACCCCCATCGATTTTGCCGATGCCTGCCTCATCCACATGGCCGACCAGCTCGACACTGGCGATATTCTCACGCTCGACCGCGATTTCGCGCACTATCGCTGGCGCAGGACGCGCCGCTTTCACCTGCTGATCCCCTTGGATTGAGCCCATGCCCTTTGCCCGCAAATCCGCCAAGCCGAAGCCCTTTCTCAACGAGGCCGGCCTCTACGACCACGCGGTCAAGGCCCTCGGCCGCCAGATGCGCTCCGAGGCCGAACTGCGGCGGCTGCTGCAGAGGCGCGCCGAGCCGGGCGAGCGGGGCGCGGTGGCCGTCGCGCAAGTTATCGCCCGCCTCAGGGAACACGGCTACCTGGACGACGCCGCCTTTGCCGAAACCTACGCCCGCCTGCGCCAGGAGGACGAGAAGCTGGGTGAGCGGCGCGTCCGCCAGGACCTGCGGCAGAAGGGCGTAGCCGCCGGATTGATTGCCGAAACCATCGACGCCCGCTACGGCCACTCCAATGAGGAGGCCCTGGCCCGCGAGCACCTGGAACGCAAGCGCCTGCGCAAGCCGGAGAACGAAAAGGAGACCGCGCGGGTAATGCGCCGGCTGGTGGCGGCGGGCTTCTCAACCGGCGTGATCTACAAGATCCTCCGCCAGTGGGACGTGCCCGACGAAGCCCTGGCCGCGCTCGATAACCTTGGCAGCCTGGAGGATGAGCCGCGCGAGGGGTAAGAGTTTGCCGGTATCCCAAGTCTGAATCCGGCCACTTTGCGAAAGCTGCGCCGATTCCCTTGGGTTTACCCGCGTAAAGTCAATAACAAGCGCTAGATACTTGTCAGGACGGGATCTTCTCAACAGCTGCGGCGGCCTCGCCGCCCTCCGCGTCAATTCTCAACTTCGCCGCGATCTCAGCCACCCTTCGGTACGACTCCAACCGATCCGCCTGCTCAAAGGCATCCGTCACCACGATCACTTCATCGGCTCCGGTTTGACGCACCAGCTTCTCGAGTCCCGCCTTCACCGTCCAGTCCGATCCCACGATCGCCGCTGCCAGCCTGCTCTCGACCGCAACCCGCTCCGCCGCCGACCACAGCGGCTGCATGGAATCTACGGCGGGGAGCAAAACCACCGGCTCATTCCGGATCAACCTCAAGAACCGCTGCTCCGCTGTCGTAAACAATCGCCGCGCCGCACCATCCGTTTCGGCGGCAATCACCGGCACAGCCATGATTAGGTAAGGCTTGCGCAGCGCCGCGCTCACCTTGAACTGCTTCCGGTAGAGTGCAGCCGCCTCAACCCGGAACTCAGGCGCAAAGTGCGCGGCAAAGGCGTACGGAAGCCCCAGGTTCGCTGCAATATCCGCGCTGAAGCAGCTCGATCCCAGCACCGTAATCGGCACGTTGCTGCCCTGGCCCGGTATCGCCCTCACCTGCTGCCCCGGCTTCTCCGCTCCCAGAAAGCTCCGCAGCTCCTCGATGCGCTCTGAAAACACGCCCAGTTTCGAGAAAGCGTCGCCCTTGCCCATATCCCGGCCCAGGGCCCGCATGGCGTGCGAATCCCCGCCCGGCGCCCGTCCCACGCCCAGGTCGATCCGGCCCGGGTACATCGCCTCCAGGGTCCCAAACTGCTCGGCCACCACCAGCGGCGCATGATTCGGCAGCATCACGCCGCCGGCGCCAACGCGAATCCGCTCTGTCGCCGAAGCCATGTGCCCAATCAGCACCGCCGTCGCCGAGCAGGCCACTCCAGTTATCGAGTGGAACTCCCCTAGCCAGTAGCGCTTAAAGCCCCACTGCTCCGCGCGCCGCGCCAGCTCGACGGATCGCGCAATCGCGCTCCCCGCCGACTCCCCGACGCGCATACCCACAAAATCAAGTACAGAAACCGCCAATCTGTCGCTCATGTCTACCAAGATACGCCAACCGCGCCCGGTGTGTTTTTCTTTGTGCCAACCCAACCCAATAAACTCAGCCGTGCTCCAGTGCTAACCATTCATATGGGATGGCAAAGAATGGCTCCGCTCTTCGGCTGCTGGTGCTACTATGGTTCTAATATTCTCTACAGGACCGGTGCAATTGACTTGAATCGGCGCCCCGGGAGGCGGCTCAAGCCGGCGAACCTGCTGGGCGCACCGGCCCGTGGAGATGCACCGGGCAACTGGGAGGATCGGTTTGCCATGTCTGACGCGATCCGTATGAGCGATGCCCTGAACGCCGCCATCTTGTCCGTCGCGGTCATCAGCCCGGACGAGGAGTTGCGCAAGGCGGCAATAAGCGCGCTGAGCGAATGTAGCAAGGGCTCCATACAGGAGTTCATCGCTTACCCTTCGGCCCTTCACGAGGTGCCGCGGGTCCTTGGCAACAGCTTCGATGTTGTGCTGGTGGATCTGGACAGCGATCCGGAGTACGCCCTCGATCTGGTGGAGACCATCGGCAACCACAACCTTGCAATCGCAATCGCCTTATCGGCGCAGACCGATCCGCGCTTGCTTTTGCGATGCATGCGCGCCGGCGCTCGCGAGTTTCTTACGCTGCCCCTGGGACGTGGCGATTTGGCCCAGGCGTTGCATCGGGTTTCGGCTCTCCGCTCCTCGGTTCACCCCGGAAAGACGACCGACGGCAAGCTGCTCGTCTTTCTTGGCGCCAAGGGCGGTTCAGGAGTCACAACCCTGGCCTGCAGTGTTGCGGTTTCCCTGGCCAAGGAGCTCAAACAGAGAACCCTGCTTATCGATCTGAATCTCCCGCTGGGAGACGTGGCGATAAACCTTGGAATCAGGTCTGAGCACTCGATTGTCAGCGCGTTCCAGAACTCCGGCCGGCTCGATTCCCATCTTCTTTCTACCCTGCTGGTGCGGCATGACTCCGGGCTGTCCGTGCTCGCAGCGCCAAGTGAGCTGGGCCTTACGTACGTCTCGGTCGACGCCATCGACAAGCTGCTGAAAGTGGCTTGCGAGGAATTCGATTTTGTGGTGGTCGACGCGGGGTCGGTGCTCGACATCCAGCGTAAGCATCTTTTCGGCAGTTCCACCACTATTTATCTGGTCACCCAGGCCGGCATTCCTGAACTGCGCAACTCGCACCGGCTGATCTCGCAACTCTCAGCCACGGGAGGCCCAAGGCTTGAAATAGTGTTCAATCGCTACGACGCTCGCAGCTTGACAATCGATGATGAGCATATTGCGAGGGCTCTTACGAGGCCGCCCGACTGGAAGATTCCCAACGACTTTGCCGCCGTGCGGCGCATGCAGGACACGGCCATTCCTCTTACCGAAGGAAACTCGCCGATTTCACGGGCAATCCGCAAGATGACTCAGTCCATTTGCGGCCAACCCGCCGCCGTCCCGGAAAAGAAGAAGTTCAGTCTCTTTGGGTAGGGGCGCTCCCTGGGGGAAGAGCGAGCCCGGTTTACGGGCACGGCAGAGCGTGCGCTTTTTGACCCTTCCGGCGCACGGCGGAGAGTCGGTTCCTCCCCCGTCCGAGCCGGCTTCTTCCAGCGAAGTCCGAGCCGGGCGAGCGGGGCGCGGCGGGCTTCTCGACCGGCGTGATCTACAAGATTCTCCGCCAGTGGGATGTGCCCGGCAAAGCCCTGGCCGCGCTCGATAACCTGGGCAGCGTGGTGGAAGAGCCGCACGAGGGGTAGGAGCCGAACGTCATCCCAGGCCCCAAAACCCAGAACCTGGGGTGCCCCCGGGCACCGGCGCTGAAGGATTGAAGTATAATGCGGGTAGCGGTTGATTGAGCGGGTCCGAGTTTGCTTAGTGACGCAAGGATCGTTGTCGGATATCACGGCACGCGGATTGACCGTGCCGTCGAAATCATAACGACCGGGCAGTTCTTGCCGAGCACGAATGACTACGACTGGATCGGTCACGGGGTTTATTTTTGGGAATTTGCTCCTCTACGTGCTTGGCAATGGGCACGCAATAAGTTCGGAGCGGATGCAGCTGTTGTTCAGGCTGAGATTAAGCTTGGGTACTGTCTGGACCTAACTGATATCCGCTTCACCGATTCTCTCAGGGCGGCTTATGAGGGACTTCGCGAGGCGTACGCCAGGACAGGAACTCCCCTTCCGGCCAACCGGCGGAAAGCCCCGTGTCTGGACTGTTTGGTGATTAACTACCTGTGTAAGGTCATCCTTCCTGAATGCGAAACAGTTCGTGCTCCATTCCTAGAGGGTGATCCAGTTTACGACGGCTCGGCGCTGCTCACACAGTCGCACGTTCAACTCGTAGTGAGGAGCGATTCGTGCATCCGCTCACCGCTCCGCGTGCTGGATGAGGAGGTATAGATGGAGACGACCCAATTGAGTCTCATTCCTGATCTTGAGGGGAGGATTCGCGAGCACTTCGCTGCTGAAGATCCGGAAGAGGTTGTTCGCCAGTCTCGGAGCTTGATAAAGTTCCCGGGCAACAACCTTACCGACGCGGCCTTGCAGTACGCCTCGGAGGGGTCAGCTCTTTTGCATCCGAGGCCGCGCCCCGTGCCATTGAACGCGTATTTGGCATCCGCCTTGACGGGCCTAAACGCGACCGAAAAGTCGCTTGTGATCCACCTTTCCGACATGGTGAATTTGGTATGTCGATCAGTTGACATCGACCTTTACGAGCCGAGGAAGAAGACCGACCCGGTTCACAATGCAGATGTGCCGAGCTCCGAAGTATTTCACATTGATCGGGAGCGTGTCGTAAAGTCAGATCTTCTGGTTCATCTTTGCCACTTTCCAAGCACAGGGGCCGGGGAGGAGCTCGCCTTTGCCATTGAAGCTCACGTGCCAATTGTGCTTATCATCCATGGAAACCAAAATGTCAGCCGGATGATAACCGGTATCCCGAGCTTTAAGGTCGAGATTCGCTACAACGAGCCCGAAGAAATGCGGCAGATGCTCGAAGAGCGGCTCCGGGAGATTCGACCGCTGCTTGAGCAGCGAAGACTCGCAAAGCAGGAATTCAGCGAGAACATAGTCGGCGCTAAGGTGAAGGAGCTGCGTCTGGAGGCGGCCCTCACGCCGGAGCAGCTTGCGGATATGGTGGGACTCGACGCAAACAGTATTCGAGAAGTCGAAGAGAACGTCGATACCGTCTCAAATCCGTCTCTGACGACGTTGCGTCTAATCGCTACTGCCCTGAAGACAACCGTGGCGGAACTGGTGAACCCTGACTACACCGAATCTATCCTCTCCGGCATCCAATCTTTGTTGGACGACAAAACGCTCGAAACCGCAGCGGCTCGATTTAGGGGCGTGTCTACGAGAGATCAAAGAGCACTTATGAAGAGGTTCCTGATTCGTTTCCTTTACTTCTTAGAAGAACGGGGCCGATGAAAACCGCTGCGTCTCTTCCTGATCCGGTCACCACGGCAGAGAGGCTTTTGGCCAAGGCTGGGATTACGGCCCCTCCTGTGGACCTTAGCCAAATCGCCTCCATCTGGCCAAATCTTTTTATTGTAGAGGAGGAATTAGACGGGGCCGGCTATCTGCTACCAGTTGGTGAACTAGGTGCCGAGATAGTTGTCAATCAAGATGATCGTCAGGAGAGGAAGCGCTTTACAATCGCACACGAACTCGGACATTGGGCGCTCGGTCTTTCCCTCAAGAGGAAGCTTGGGCATTTTTCGCAACCGAAGAGTGTGCAACACGTTGAGATTGAAAGATGGTGTGATGCATTTGCGACGAACACGCTCATGCCTCGTTTCATGGTCAAATCGAGCGTCCCTCATTCCGATCCGGTTCTTGCAATAAACCTGATTATTCCTGCCGCATCCCGCTTCAAGGTATCCGAAGAGGCTTTTTTCATTCGGCTTTGGGAAGTACTGCGATTTCAAGTCGCACATGTCGCTCAAAGGGGAGCTTCGGCCCAAGAAGGATATGTCCTCCAGAAAAACTTCGCGGACGAAACAGCGGGACTGGCGCTCGAAAGAGTCTTGGGCCATAGGGATGTGGCTGCGCAACTGCAGAAAGCGCAGTCCCCAATTCTCTCCCTATCCAGCAACGAAGGGAAAATTCGATGTGCCGGACGCAAGCTAGACAAGGATCGTTTGTTTCTTGTCTTGAAATGGCCGGATGTCGAGGCTATCTAGGTCAAGCTATTGAGTGGCATCTGTAACGCGCAAAGGCCGCTCCCATCGGGAACGGCCTTTGTTGCGACCAGTGAACCAAGGTAAAGACGATCAGTCTCCCGCGACCAGCTCTCCGGCTTCCTTTTCGACCGGCCTTGCCGGAGCGATATCTCTGACCGAAACGAGGCCCTCCGCAGGAGGCTTTTCGCCCAGAACGTGTTCGCGATACAGCTTGGCCATGCGCGCATTCTCCGCGGCGTCCACAATTTGCTTGGTATCGCGGGCGCGCAGCTTCTCTTCGCGGGCGTTCTTGGCGATGCCCAGATTGTCGAGCGTGTGGTTGGCCTCGGCGTTCACGTGCGCCATGTTTAGCGTCAGGTCGTGGCCCACCTGCGTCATGCCCACCTTCTTGCCGCCGGCGAAGATCTCATGCCTGCCGTGCTCCTCGTACCACTTGGTCAGCGTCGCCGTCATGTGCATCTTCTCGATGATGTTGCGCCAGCCCACGCCCGTGTTATACGCGCAAAAGCTGATCTCGCCCTCCTGCGTGGCGTAGGGAATGATGCACTGCTCGGTGCGCCTGAAGTCGTAGTTGAACAGGTCCTGGAACCACATGCCGGCGATGAACAGGAAGTTCCAGCGGTCGGCGCGGCGCTTCTGGATGTCGGCCAGCGTGCGGTCGCCCTTGACGCTGCCGTAGTCGCGGCCGGTGGCGTTGAAGGTCTTGTCCATCTTCTTCAGCATGTCGGTAATCTTGAAGTGCGTGGGCGCCTGGAAGGGATCGTAGTTGCGCAGCAGCGCCAGCCCGAAGCCGATCACCGAGAGCCACTTGCCGCGGGCCGCGTCGTTCACCTTGGCCAGGTCCTTGGCCACCTGGTTCATCTTCAGGAAGGCCGTCACCGGCGCGGCTTCCTTGGTCTCCTTGTCGATCATCATCGCCATACCGATGCCGCAGTTGGGATGGCAGCCGCAGCTCAGCTGGCCCCACTCCGCCTGCGGCCCGTGAATCAGGTCGGCCCAGTCGCTGAAGGTGGCCATAAAGCTGATCGGGAACCAGTCCCGCTCCGGCTCGCCGAAGCCCACCTGGTTCTTGATGTCGTGCGCCATGTGGCTCAGCGTATAACGCTGCGCCTGGCGGCGCTCGTCTGTGATGTCCTCGTCGCGGCCCGTAAAGCTGACCGGCTGGAAGCTCAGGAAGCTGATCTTCTTGGGGTTGTCCAGCGCGAACTGGATGATGCGCCCCACCTGCTCGTTGTTGATGCCGTTGATAATCGTCGTCACCGGCACGATTTCCACGCCGGCTTCGTGCAGGTTGTTGATGGCCTGCAGCTTCACGTCGAAGAGGTTGCCCACCTTGCGGTGCGAGTTGGCGGCGTTGCCGATGCCGTCGAACTGCAGATAGACGTAGCGCAGCCCGGCTTCGGCGGCGGCGCGGCACAGCTCCTTGCTCTTGGCGAATTCGATCCCGTTCGACGCTGCCTGCACGCTGTTGTAACCCACCTTGCGGCAGTAGGCCACCGCGTCCAAAAAGTAAGGCGAAAGCGTCGGCTCGCCGCCGCTGAACTGCACGCTCATCTGCCGCTTCGGCTTCAGGGTGATGGCGTTGTCCAGCATGGTCTTGATCTCGTCCCAGGTCAGCTCGTGGACGAAGCCCACCTGATTCGCGTCCATGAAGCAGGGGTCGCACATCATGTTGCAGCGGTTGGTCAGGTCGATGGTCAGCACCGCGCCGCGTCCATGGGTTACGGTCGAGGTGCCGTGGTTGTGCAGCCGCTTGTCGTTGTGCGCGCGCACGTCGCGGCCGGGGAAGCTCTCTTCCAGATGCTTGAAGAAGGCCGGGTCCATCGACATCACGTCTTCAAAGTGCCCATGCTTGGGGCAGTCCTTCGCCATCAGGATCTTGCCGTCCCGCTCGATGATCTGCGCCTTGATCTCGCCCACCTTCTCATTGAGCAGAACTTCGTAGGGCAGCTTGCCGTCCAGAATCTGCTTGCGAATCTCGGGCACGCACTTGGGGCACAGCGAGTCGGTGGTGCGCGGCCAGCCCAGCGGCGGCTTCTCCTTCTGATAGCTCTTCTGCAGCGGCTTGTCGCTCCACTTGGGCGTGAACGATGGATTCGGGCTGATGCGGTTCAGCCGCTCAAATACCACCCACGCGCCCTGAGCCGCGTACACGGCGGCTTTCTCGGCGTACTTGATCGCTTTGGACATGATGCTGGGGTCTCCTCAAATGAAGTAGCCGGCGGCTCCGGTTGACCACCCCAGCGATAAAGACCCATCGCCAGGGATCCCGGTTTGCCCGCCCGGCCCAGGCCCCCGGACTCCAAAGCGGAAATCCGTGGGCTGAAAATGCACTTGTAGGGTAACCGCGGCCCCCGGTCAAGCCAAACCCCATGCAGCGAACGGCGGAATCTCCCCCTGAGTGGTCAAAAGAGAACACTAAACGGCGTCGCCCCGCGGCGTTTCCGGGGTGCCTCAGAACTCCAGCCGCGCCTGAAACGCGATCATGCGGGGACTGCTATCGCCGCCTAAGCCGACTCCCAGCAAGCCGGTCGGCGGAGAAGTCGTGTACGTGAGCGCTCCAAATCCGCTCTG
>Ga0326728_10019141_pt1 | contig 13335 bp, 11 predicted proteins | sample MB3enrmetagenome_FD_207602 | JGI IMG/M metagenome (GOLD analysis project Ga0326728, IMG submission 207602) | Lab enriched peat soil microbial communities from McLean, Ithaca, NY, United States - MB31MN | ecosystem: Environmental > Terrestrial > Soil > Wetlands > Peat | place: USA: New York... | reverse complement strand
TGGCTGGTTGACATCGTGCAAGGAACGGTCGCCACTCCCCTCTGCCTGGACAGCGCGGACCCCGCCGCGTTGCGCCGCGCGCTCCCACATTGTAAGCAGCGCGCGATGATCAATTCCATTACCGATGAGCCGGCGCGCCAAGAAGCGCTGCTCCCTCTCTTGAAGGAGTTTCGCCCCAAAGTGATCGCTCTTTGCCTGGGCGAGGGGGGGCCGCCCTCGACCGTCGCCGATCGTGTTTCCACCGCCACCCGCCTGCTCGAGCGCCTCACGGCGGAAGGGTTTGTCCTGGACGACATTTACGTTGATCCCTGCGTGCTCCCTATCGGCACGGGTACGGGCCACGGCAAAGCACTGGTGGAAGCCACAGGGATTATTAAGGCTCGGTATCCGGGCGTCCATGTCAGCGCGGGCATCAGCAACGTTTCCTTTGGATTGCCCATGCGCAAGCTGCTCAACCAAGTCCTCCTCTTGCTGCTGATGGCGCAAGGCCTGGACGCTGCCATCGTCGATCCCTGCGACCCGCAATTGATGATGAATGTCCGTGCCGCCGAAGCCTTGTTGGGGCGCGACGAGTTCTGCGCAAGTTATATCCAGGCCTTTCGAGAAGGGAAGTTGGGGCCGGGAACGTAGGGAAAGGGGACGGCAAGCCGTCCCCCTACAGGTTGTAGGGGTAGGGCTTGCCCTACCCTGGACTAATTCATGGGGTTTCGGGAGAGGGCTGGAAACCGATAACTGAAAGCTGAGAACTGAAAACTGACGACTGAAAGCTGGAGGGGAACCATGGCAGCAACCATTCTGGATGGCAACAAAATTCGCGACCAAATCAAGGCCGAACTTGCCGATCAAATCCAGGACTTGAAGAGTGCCGGCATCACGCCGGGTTTGGCAGCGGTCCTGGTGGGTGAGAATCCCGCCTCGCAAATTTACGTTCGCAGCAAGGTAAAGACTTGTGAGTCTTTAGGCCTTTACAGCGAAAAAATCGAATTGCCCGCAGACACTTCCCAGGAGCGGTTGCTGGCGCTGGTTGATTCTTTGAATCGCCGCGATGAAATTGATGGCATCCTGATTCAATTGCCCCTGCCGGCGCAGATCGACTCGAAGCGCGTGCTCGAGGCTGTTGACCCGGCTAAGGATGTGGACGGATTTCATCCCATTAACGTGGGCCACCTCGTGGCAGGAACGCCGGGCTTGGTTCCCTGTACTCCGGCGGGGATCATCGAGATCCTGCTGCGCAGCCAGATTCCCATCAAAGGCGCGCGCGCCGTGGTGGTGGGACGGAGTGACATTGTGGGAAAGCCCGTGGCCATGCTGCTGCTTCACCAGCATGCCACGCTGACCGTTTGCCACTCGAGGACGCGCGACCTGCCGGCAGTGGCGCGCGAGGGTGACATCCTGGTGGCCGCCATGGGCAAACCTGCCTATGTTACCGGAGAATTCATCAAGCCGGGCGCCACAGTGATCGACGTCGGCATCAACCGCCTGACCACCCCCGAGGAAATTCAGCGAATCTACCATGACCCCTCAGGCCCGCTCAAGGACCTTGCGGCTAAAGGGTCTGTGTTGGTTGGGGACGTGCAGCCCGAAGACGTGAAGGAGAAGGCGGGCGCTTATACACCTGTGCCGGGGGGCGTGGGGCCGCTGACCATCGCTATGCTGATGTCGAATACCGTGCGCGCCGCACGCCTCCGCCGTGGCTCCCATGCTCGCGCCGCTTAAGGGGCGGCGACGAGTGACGCAAGTGGCGCAGACGTGCCGCTCTTTGGCATGTCTGCGCTGGATGGGTGCATTCATCAACAACAACCGGGGGGAACCGTGGACTGGTCCAATTTCATTTCCGCTTTAATCGGCGCGCTCTCTGGTGGTAGCTTCGCGGGCATCCTCGTCAAAATGTACCTCGACCACAAACTGAAGATCGAGAGGCAAGAGCTTGCGGAGGAGCGCCTTCATCGCCAAAACCAACGCGAAGCAAGCGTGGCCGTTGCAGAAATACTGGGAGAGTGGGTTCGGTCAACTTATAGCGGGGGCTCGATGACGAACGAACAGCGATGGCACTTGCAGGTGACTTATTGGAAAAATATCCTTTTGCTCGATAAACAATTAATCGATCTACTTTTTCCGCTTCTCGCCAACGCCCGGGGCTCGATTGGATCAAACGAGATGATCGTTCAAGCGCGAAAGGTGCTGCTTGGCTTAGATAAACCAGACATCAAAGGGACCGATCTTAACAACTGGTTGCCGGTCGGACCCACTATGACTTAGGGCGAGTGGGGCATCCCCACAGCGATTATGCGCGCACGCGTCTGCGCCAGTACCAAGAACAACTCCTATACATTCTTCCCGTCTGCCTACCAGACCATCTGCCCACCTGACCGCTGCCACATGGAGCAAACGGCGGAGCTGTTGCCGTTCCAGCGAGATCGCCTTGCGCAGATTATCCCACGCGCTGCAACTCCCCTTCTTCTTTGAGATAGCGCGTGAAAGGATTATCACGATCGAGGTTAATCAAGCCTACGGGGCGGCCGACTGGACGGCTGGCGCGCGCCATGGCGCGGGAGAACACTTCGGGCGGCAGCCCGGAAACAGCCAAGTCGATGTCGGAATCTTCTCGCAGGGTTCCCTTGGCAGCAGACCCGAACACGTAAACCTCCCGGGCGCCCGCCGCCTTTAAAGCTTCAGCCGCGCCCTGAACCAAGACAGCAAGCTCACTCTTACTCATCGCGACACCTCCGCCCGCTCAACTCCTCATACAGCAACTTACCATGACTTGTCACCAAAGGGCACCGCTGCGCAAAACTCTGCCCCGTCAGGAATGTCGGTACCGCGTAGCTCTAGCTTGTTTCTCCAATATATTCGCTATGTTCTTAACGCTCTGTACAATTTCGACAAGCGAGTCATCATCGGGTCTCGCCTCGATGCTCTTTGCAATTTGTTGAAGCGAGTCCTCAACTGAGGTTTCGCCGACCCAGAAACCGATTAGAGACTTAATGTCGAAATTCGCCTCGTATGCCTCGTGCTTGCGTCCACTGTCCCAGTCGAAAGTTATATTGGCGATAAACTGATCCGGAGCTATCGACCTATCAGTAGCAGGAAATGAATCCCAGAACGTGCGCCATTCGTACCCAGGGGCCATGATCCTAAATTGCTTTTCTTTAAGAGGAGGAAGCCCCCTTGCTCCGTAGCGCTCAAGTTGAGGTGAAAAAACCAATTTCACATTGAACGCTGCCGAGTTTCCGCAATTCCTGATAACCAGGTCGTAGATCTGTCTCTTCCTCGCATGGTGCTCGAAATAGCAAACCACCTTTGGCTTCGATTGCTCTTCCCGCGCAAGCCTCATTTCGCTAATGCTTTTCTCGGAAGCAGCGGCAGCCTTTGAGGTAGCGTCTGCCATATTCCATGTCTTCCAGACGTATAGGGTCAAAGCGATGAAAGTGGCAGCTTGGATCAGGGGATTCAATTGATTAAGAAGATCCAGAATTGTCTTCATATAGCTCACCTCTTTAGACCGAGATGCTTAAGGTCGCCAGCGGCCTTTCCACCCACTGCCCACCTGCCTACCTGCCCACTGCCAGCAACGCGGGCTTCAGCGTCCAAGCCTGAAGCTTGGCGAGCGTCATCAGTTGCGGAGCGTCGAAGCCTTCCGGAAAGATGATCCAATCCCAGAGTCTCGGGGAATCGTCCGCGACGTAGTGAGACGCAGCCAAGTGCGCGGGCGGCAGGGTCACATAATCCGGCAGGGTGTGCGTCTTCACAAAGGACTGTGTAGTCCGTGCAAGGGCTACCAAATAGCTTTCAGGTGGCACGGGCTTGCTGCCCAGCCAGAGGACATTCGGAATCTGGTTGTTCTTCTCCAGAAAGCCGGCAACATCCACAGCGGTCCGCGAAAACTGGCTCCAAGAAACATTCAAGCTATCGGCGAGTGCAGGAGCGCCAAGACCGGGACCGTAGGGTGTTACGCTCAGCCGGAGCGGCTCCCTCTGTTGTTTCCGCGCGATGTGAGCGACGTACTCATTCAGCAGCGCGAATTGTTCGCTCGCGGTCAGTGCATAGTCCTGATTCATCTGAAACGACACTTCTGAAGAAACCTGCCCGGCAATTTCACCCAGCTCGAGTTCCGAAAAGCTGCGGCCTTGCGCACGGTCCGGCATCACACCGACCGCTTCAGAAGCGGTGATGAATCGGACGTTCGGGAAGGACTTGATATAATGCACAAGTCCCTCGAGGTAACCAAAGTCCCTCTCAATCTCTTGCGGGCTTTTCATAGGCGGGAGTTGCCATTCGTCGGGCGGAGGGTTGGCGCCGCGCGCGAAGTTCACACCATCCCAGAACTCGCGGTGAATGAACTCACAGGGGTGAAAGTAAATGCTGACCACGCCGCCCGCAGGCGATAATTCCGCATAGCTGGCTTTGAAGTTGGCCTTCGCGTCGTCCAGATTTGACCAATCCTCGTTGGGCCGCAGGTTCGATCCGGCTTTGATGTTGAAGATATTGAGCAGCCCGCCGTACCAGAATGGTTTGCCATCGAGTCCCACATGAGGGGCATCATCAAGGTAGACCTTCACACCCCAGGATTTGAGCGCCGGAAACACTTGCGGCGCCCAGGAACTGCCCGGCTGTCCGTAGCACGTCGGTGCTTTGCCGAAGATGCGGCGAAGGTCTTCAAAACCAGGGCGCTCCCGGCGGGTGAATTCCGCTGCCCCTTCTTCCCAATCGAGCTTCGATTCGTACTCCGCCACCGTGGGATGCTGGCTGTGGGTGTTCGCGTGGTAGCCGATTTCGTTCCGGGAGAGCGCTTCGATCACGTCTCGGCGGCCCCGCCGCTCGAGGGTCCGGCCCTTTTCACCGACCACCTTAAATGTGGCGCGAACGCCCTCGCGGGACAGAATCTCCGTGATGCGCTTGGCCGCGTCATCACTTTGGGGAAGAATATAATCCTCAGTATCAAACCACAGAACGACATAGACGTTGCCCTCGCTTGCCGGTCCGGCCGCCCACGTGCGCCCGCAGCAAGCGCCAAGAAGCAGCGCCATCAGAGCCAACGAGCCGAAATTCGAAAACTGAAAATCGAAATTCGAAAATCGCCCGACCTTTCCTCTGCATGCCTGCGTGCGCGTATGCCTCCTCAAAAAACTACGGAGATTTCGAGTGATCATCCGCTTTGGTCCTCCCAAGGCTGGCATTATAAACCAGATGTCTGGTGACAGGTGTCAGTGCCCGCCGCCCCGTGTCTGTGCTAAGCTCATCGTCTCAAGAAGACCGCCCTCTCCCTTGGGGAGAGGGTGGACCGCTGCCGGCGTTTTTACCAGCCGGAGCGGGACGGGTGAGGGGTTGGTTCCTGGGGTTGCCGTGACTTCGAGGTCAATGAAGAACAGGCAGAGAGTCTGGAGGACGGTCATGATCTCCCGATCACCCGATCATCCGCCCACCCGGTTCATAATGGAGAGCCAAGTATGAAGTCGTTCAGAGAGAGATTGGCGCAAGGTGAAGTCCTGATTTCCGACGGCGCCATGGGCACGCTCCTGCAAGCCAGCGGCTTGAAGGCGGGTGAGTGCCCGGAATCCTGGTGCATTACTCACCCCGAGGTGGTGAAAGGGATTCATGAAGCCTACCTCGCCGCAGGTGCGGACATAGTGGAAACGAATTCCTTTGGGGGGACCTGCTACAAGCTGAAACCATATGGCTTGGCAGACAAGGTAAGAGAGCTGAACCTTGCGGCGGTGGCGCTCGCCAAACAGGCCATGGCCGGCAAGGGCTACGTTGCCGCCTCCGTGGGCCCCACCGGCCATATCGTCGAGGAGGAGGGTGGGGATGCAGCGCCGCAAGACCTCTACGAGGCGTTCAAGGAGCAAGTGGTGGCTTTGGCAGAGGGCGGCGCGGACGCCCTGTGCATTGAGACCATGGGATCGCTCCTGGAAGCCGTCCAGGCGATTAAGGCGGCCAAGGACTGCACCCAACTGCCTGTTATCTGCACCTTCACATTTCAACCCGGCACGCGGGGTTTCCGCACCATGATGGGCGTGACGCCGGAACGCGCGGCGCTCGAGGCGGTGGTGGCCGGCGCCGATATCGTGGGCGCCAATTGCGGCACCGGCATCGCGCACATGATCGAAGTTACACGCCAAATGCGCGTGGCGCAGCCCCATACGCCCATCCTTATTAACGCCAACGCAGGTCTGCCGGTCCTGGAAGGGGAAAAGACGGTCTTCAAAGACACGCCGGAATTCATGGCTTCCCAAGTCGAGGCTCTCATCAAAGCCGGAGCGCAAATCATCGGCGGCTGCTGTGGCACCACTCCCGAGCACATTGCCGCCATGGCGCGAGCCGCCAAACAAGGGCTAAAGGCTAAAGGGTAAAGGTTAAAGGGTAAAGGCTGGGGGACATAGCCGACCTCGGTTGCATTCTTTACACTTTAGCCTTTACCCTTTACCCTTTAGCCTTCACTCATTAGCCTCCACACCTTCGACAGACACCTGATACCTGACACCCGACACCTGATACCTGAACTCAGTGGGTCACGCGGCTGAGCGGAACCTCGGCACCGCCTTCCGCTTTGCTGATTTCCGCAGCTTGCATGAAGGCGAATATCTCGAGCGTCTCATCGGCGCTGACGGGAGGAACGCGTGTGCGCATGAATTTAGATATCTCCACCAGCAACGGCCGGTAGCTGAATGGGCGGGGCTCCGAGTTGAGAACCGCTTTGTCGGTAAACACGGTAATTCCGTAAGCATAGAGTCCGCTCCCGAACCCTCTCAACACCCCCAAGCGTCCGCCTTTCCATTTTCCTACCACCACGTCCTCGCTTTCCGTATTCGTGTGGCTTACTGATTCACACCCCGTGCCCATGAGGGTAAAGAGCATCTCCACGCCATGAATTCCATACCACATCAAGTCGGGGTGATGAGGCTCGGTGGGCGAAGGACTGTAAACACTGTAGGTCAGGACACGGCCCGAACCCTGCGGGTTTTTCAGGCGCTCCGTCTCCTCCCAATACCTTAACGAGGAAGAACTGAACCACGGCGCCCCCGCTTGGCTCGCCAAGCGCGCGATCTCCTTCGCATCCTGGTAGCTGGCGGCGAGGGGCTTGTCGATAAACACCGGCTTTCCGGCTGCGAAAACGAGCTTGGCCTGATTCAAATGCGCGCGGCCATCCACACTTTCGAGCAGAACCCCATCCACCATGGCGCAAAGTTTCGGGATGTCATCCACAATCTCGATCTTCCACTTGACGCGCAGTTCCGCCGCGTACTTTTCAACGCGATTCCGGCTCTCCTCGACGTCTGGACTGCCTCCCTTGTAGGCGGCCACCACACGCACCCCGGGGACATGCTCAGGGTCGGAGGCATCATTGAAGATTCGTGTGAACTCGATAACGTGGGAGGTATCCGTGCCGATGATCCCCACGCGAATAGCCTGGTTTGATTCCCCCTGCGCAATGCCTATCGAAGGCGCAAGTATCAGAATGGAAATCAGGCCTATGGCTTTCCGGCAGACACAGTTTAATTGAAACCTCATGATCTCCTCCCTCGAAGCAGTTTTGATGTTTGTACCGCGGGCGTTTCACCCGCGGGAGCGCGGGCATCCTGCCCGCACTAGCGCGAGCAGCCTGCCCTGACCTGACGGGGTCTCGCACGCTGTGGCGGGAGCGTCCTGCTTCCGCGCAGAGGAAACTTTACCAGCCTTTGGCGAAGAAGGTCCAGAATGAACGAACGACCCGGGAAAACAATTGAAAACACACGAGTCATTTTGGAGCGCGGGCGTCTCGCCCGCTGGAGCGCGGGCATCCTGCCCGCGACTTGCTGCGAGAGCGTGGCGCCCGGGCCTCGGCGGGCAGGATGCCCGCGCTCCCTCATCGACTTCCTGCATTGCGGCGCCCATGTGGAGTATGATCATACTTGGCGGAATCCACTGACGGGGTGGGGCTGGAGATTGGGATTATGGCGACTCTACAGGAAGTTTTGCAGAAAACCGTCCGTGAGGGAGAGCTTTACGAAAAGCTCGACCGCGGCTTTGTGCGCTGTTATGCCTGCGGGCATTGCTGCCGCATACCCGATGGGCAACTGGGCGTTTGCAAAGTTCGATACAACGAGGGTGGCAAGCTGCTCGTGCCCTGGGGCTATGTGGCGAGTGCACAGTGCGATCCTATTGAAAAGAAGCCCTTCTATCACGCCTACCCCGGCGCCCTGGCCTATAGCTTCGGGATGCTGGGTTGCGACCTGCACTGCGGCTATTGCCAGAACTGGGTTACCTCACAGGCCTTGCGCGACCCGAGCGCGGTTTCCCAGCCCTTGCGCGTGACACCCGAAGAACTGGTCCGGGAAGCAGTGCAACAGGGGGCAAAAGTCGTGGTGAGCACTTACAATGAGCCGCTCATCACCAGCGAATGGGCGGTGGCGGTTTTCAAGGAAGCCCGCGCCGCAGGCCTCTCCACGGGATATGTCTCGAATGGCAACGGCACGCCGCAGGTGCTCGAGTACCTGCGGCCCTGGGTGGACCTTTATAAAGTGGACCTGAAGAGTTTTGAAGACCGGGATTATCGCCAGCTCGGCGGACGAATGCAGCCCATCCTGGAAACCATCCGCAGGCTGCATGAAATGGGATTCTGGGTCGAAATCGTCACCTTGATCGTTCCGGGATTCAACGATTCGGACGACGAACTAAAACGAATGGCGGAATTCCTGGCCGGCGTTTCGCCCGACATCCCCTGGCACGTCACGGCGTTTCACAAAAACTACAAGATGACAGAGCCGGAGAATACCAGCGCGCAAACGCTGCTTCGTGCTGCCAGGATCGGCAAGGCGGCGGGTTTGCGCTTCGTCTACGCCGGGAACATGCCCGGGCGGACTGGGGAGCTCGAAAACACCTACTGCCCCAATTGCCACGAACTCCTCGTCGAACGTGTCGGCTTCCGCGTCGTCGATTACCGGCTCACGTCCACGGGCTCCTGCCCCGCCTGCCGCACTGCCATCCCGGGGCGTTGGGCGGCGGATTTTCAAGGCCAGATTGCCGACCTTCCCTACTTGCCGGGATTCAGGAAATTCGATCGCATGCGGATGTTTCGCCGATGAGTAGTACAGGCACTCATTCAAGTAGCGCAGGCACTCCTGCCTGTGCTCGTGGCACAACGAGTGACCCTTGGACACAGGCAAGAGTGCCTGTGCTACCCTGGAATTGGGATGTATTCCTCAGCGCAGCCCGTAGAACAAATATCCCGGCCCCACTCGCATGTTATGCATGAGCGAGGCGGGCGAGACGGCGGCGAGGAGTAAGCCCCCCACCGCTTGGGCGAACGCAATCGGCCAGATGTTTCGATGCCGCGCGAAGATCTCGGCAAAAACAAACCCGGCCACAGTGGTGGCAACCATGAGGATGGGATTGGGGATGTGGGCCGAGCCGAAGATGATCCCCACAAGGAGAGAGCTCAGGTGGCGGCTGCGCACGGCCTCCATAAGGCGGTTATGAAAATAAGATTGCGCTAGATACTGCTGGAAGGCACACCACGCCCCGTATCCCAGCAAGGATTCGAGGGCGTGCCCGTTCACCGGCACAAGCGTCAAGGCGTGTCGCGCGAAACCGTAGGCGAGAATAGGAATGTAGAAGACCAAGGCAATGGGCAGGGCCAGTTGCGCGCTCGCCCGCATTCCAGCCAGCGAAAGGCCGAGGCTGCGGAAAGTGTCGCGGTGCAGAAAATGGCTGACAAGGATGATGCCCCAGAGCGCCATCCAAATGTGGGGCAATGTGTGCTGCCAGCGCCAAATGTAGGTGAGGATCCCGGCGTAAACCAGCAATGCTTCCAGAGCCGAACAGACCGGCGGCCAGGAAGGGGTGAGGCCCGTGGATTCAAATCCGCCCACTGAGGTTATTGTGCTCACAGAAGGACCAACAATTATTTTACCTCAAACCGGCCGGAGTGGCAAAAACCGCCGCCTCGCCCTCCTTCTGGCGGGCGCACTGGCTGGGTTCATCCTGATTCTCTCGACCTCCGTGCCTGCTCAAAAGTTTACGAGCGCAATCCCCCCGGAGCAGCGGCATGTAATGGTCATTTCGGTGGATGGACTGGGAGCCAGCCTCTATCTCCGCCTCGCCGCCAAGATTCACATTTCCAATCTGCTCAAATTGCGGAGGGAAGGGAGCTACGCAGAGGGTGTGCTGGGAGTCTACCCCACGGTGACCTATCCATCGCACACCACCATCGTTACAGGGCGAATGCCCGCTGAGCACGGCATTTATTCCAACTTGTCATCGCGCGAACCGGGCAAGAACCCCCACGACTGGTTCTGGTTCGCCAAGGCCATTAAGGTGCCTACACTCTGGGATGAGGCGTACGCGCACCGGTTGACTACCGGTGCGGTCTTCTGGCCGGTGACGGCGGGCGCCCCGATTTATTGGAACGTTCCGGAGATCTGGGATCCCCAGAAGCCTCTTCAGGTCGATCCCGCTTTCGTCGCCAAATACGCGACGCCTGGGCTCCTGTTTGAAGCCCTATTGGAAATCGGGCCGCCGCAACCAGGGCAGGAACTTGACGTAATGCGGACCCGCTTGGCCGCCTTCATCCTGAAGAAATATAAGCCCAACCTCCTTCTGGTTCACTTGTGCGACCTGGACGAGGAGGAGCACCAGTTCGGCCCGGACAGCCCTCAGGTTGCAGCCACGCTGGAAAAGATTGATGTCCACATCGGTGAATTGCTGGCCGCCGACCAGGCCGCCGGGCTCGCCGATTCCACCGACGTGTTCATCGTTTCCGACCATGGTTTTCTGCCCGTGGGAGCGGAGATCAAGCCTAACGTGCTGTTGGTGAAGGCGAGCCTGCTGACTGCCGATGAGAACGGGAATGTCACCGGAGGGAGAATCGCCACCGTCGCCGACGGAGGTTCGTTCTTTATATATTGGCCGCCATCGCAGAACCTTCGCCCCGAGGTGAACGAAGCGTTGAAACCCTTGCGCGACGCTGGTGCGCTGTGGGCCGTCCTCGACCCCGGGGCGCTGAGCGATTTGGGCTCAGAGCCCGCCGCGCAAATGGCGCTGGAAGCTCCCACGGGCTACGCTTTTGGCAGCAACGCGGCCGGGGAGTTGATATCGAGGAGGAAAAGTATCACTGGAACGCATGGATACTTGCCCTTTCGCCGTGAGCTGGAAGCCTCGTTCATCGCGTGGGGACCTGACATCAGGGGCGGAGTGGACCTGCACACGATTCGGATGACGGAAATCGCTCCCACTCTCCTGAAAGCGATGGGCATCGACGACCCCAAATTCGGCGATGGGCCGCCGCTCGTCGAGATCTTCAAGTAGCACAGGCACTCTTGCCTGTGCGCAAGGCTGACGCGGCGTGCCGGCAAGCACAGGCAAGAGTGCCTGTGCTACCCCTTGCCAGTGCCCTGCCTTGCGCTGGAGTAGTAGGCCCACTCGCTGGCCCAAGTGGCCACGCGGAACCAATAGCGGGCGAACATGACGAGCTGTTGAACAACCAGAAGGCCAACCAGCGCCAGCATTTCACGAGCCTGCGATCCGCCGCCGATGCGGGCATTGATGAATCCCCAGGGGAAGAGCAGGCGGTAAACACCCAGGAGCGCTAACCCGCAGAATGAAGGAATGACGTAGACGCCGATCGCTCTCCGGAAGCGCGCCAGGGAAAAACCCAGCGAAGCGAGGAAGGCCTGGATCGCTCCCGTACCTTCTTCCAGCACCAGCCGCACCCGCGCATAGTCCATCACCAGGTTGACAAACCCCAGCCCCACCAGCAACAGTATTAACACCGCGAGACGAGCGTAGAAAACCGACCGGTCGTCCGCCCAGTTGCCCGTCCGGTCGTCCACCCAATGACCCAACTTTTCATTCAGGAAGTGGAAGACGCTCCAGTAGCAGATCAGGCCGATCACCAGAAGGCGCAGCAAGCGCCAGGCATAGCGTCCCGTGTTGCGGAAGAAATCTCCCAGCGAGTATTTCACGTCTGGGTCATGGAAGTGCGTCAGCACACCGCCGGCCAGGATGGAGTTCAGCGCCAGCGAGGCGATCCCCGTCCAGAGAATCACGATCGCATAACGATCGAAGCCACGCGGATTGTTGAATGTGAAGTCCGCTAACCAATCCACCGAGAAGCCCCGCGCTAATTCCCGGCCCATAAGACTGTTCTGTGTGAAATCATGGATGCCACGGTAGATCGGAAGCCCGGCCAGGGCGGCGGCGGCGAGATTGGCCAGAAAGAGGATCGCGACCGCCGTCCCGCTGCGGCGTGCGATCGAGAGTCCCTGACGAACGGCTGACCCGACACTCATCCGATTCCTCCCGGCATGGGCCGCAAATTAACGTAGATGAACGCGGGTCAGAGACTTCAAGTACCCAACGCAAAAAGGACGAGTCAACCTCAGCGATTTCCAAGCCTTCTTTGTTTAGATCTGCGTTAATCCGCGTATATCTGCGGCCTGTGCCTCAACTGAAGAAACTGCCGGCGAAAAACAGGTTCTCCAGCCAGAAAATCCAACGGACGTACCATTTGGCTGCGGCGCGGCTATCCGGCTCGGCCAGACGGCTGGTATTGGCGAAGTTGGCCTCCAGCGCGAGCTTCCTTTGGGGGTCAACTTCCGCCGAACTCACCTTGGAGGGTTTCTCGAAAACGAACTTCACCCAGCGATACTTCCCGTCCCAGGTTCGCTCGATGGTCTCGCCATTATCAAAGCGAATCACCACATCCACGGGCGCCAGGGCTTCACCCAGACGGCGCACGACGACCGTCGAGCGGTAGAGCTTGCTCGGCGTTTTTTCCATGAGCTTGGCCGCGTCCGCTTCAAGGTAAGTGGTCCGCTTTCCATTTTCGTCGTAAACACCGACTTTGCCTTCCACGGGATCGCTCCGGATCTCGCCGACCTCGTAGTCGGCCAGATTCGAACTGTAAAAGAATTGGTCGAAGAACCAGTTCATATCCTGGCCTGAAACTTGGTTCACCACGTCGATAAAGTCCCGAGTGCAGGGGTGACGATAGCGCCAGCGCTGCTGATAGGTGCGCATGACGCGCGCCATGGTTTCCTGTCCCAGGTAGCTCTCCAGGGTTCGCAGCGTGAGCCCCGTCCGCGTATAGGAATTGACCCCATAACTAGCCCCGTTCAGATATTGCCATCCGTTGCGAACCAGGTCATCGTCCTTGGCATTTTCGAGGTAATAGAGGCGGCCGGCGGTGCGTTGCGGCGATCCCACGCACCCCAAGTAAGCCCCCATCGGGATACTGCCCACACCCGCAAAGGGCCACTCCGGCGCCTCGACACTGAACCAGGAGTGAAGAGGGAAGGGAATGCCGAAGAAGTATTGATAACTGCATCCCTCGCCATAAGCGGTTTCCAGGACCTTGCC